>Ga0209810_1000347_pt1 | contig 110804 bp, 100 predicted proteins | sample Coa_R1_7_FD_187159 | JGI IMG/M metagenome (GOLD analysis project Ga0209810, IMG submission 187159) | Surface soil microbial communities from Centralia Pennsylvania, which are recovering from an underground coalmine fire - Coalmine... | ecosystem: Environmental > Terrestrial > Soil >...
TGATGGTGCGGCAGGATGGCCGCAGGCTTGAGCTCATAGATGCGAAGGGCAACACGTCTTTCGTGACCATCGCCGACGTCAATCAAAGCAATGGCGTCATTCACGTCGTTGATACGGTGCTGATGCCGCAGGGCTGAGGACCGTGAACAGGCGCTGGGCGGCCCGCTTCAAGGCGAGTGGCCCGGCTCCGGTCCCCGGGAGAGATCAGAAGGTTCTTTTGAAGCAAGGCGCAAGGTCCGTTTCTTCAAGGAATCATAAATTGGCGGCTGGCGCAGCAGTGTAGCGACGGCCATCGCCGAAAAGCAGGCCGCAAGCATTGGCAATAGCAGCATCGAGCTTGCTGTCATTTCTGTGACGAGGATCATGCCGGTAAGCGGCGCGCGCACAATAGCGGCAAAGAGCGCCGCCATTCCAACAATCGCGAATGGGAGAGCTTGATTGAAGAACGCGCCGAAAGAGAAGCCCGTTTGCGCGCCCAACACAAGAAGGGGCGCGAAGAGGCCGCCAGGAGTTCCCGCTGAATATGAGGCCGCGCCGAGCAAGAGGCGGAGCAGGAAAAGGAATGGCAGAATAGCAAGCGGTTCATGCCCATCGAGCGTGCGCTGCGCCAGCAGTTCGCCGCCGCCGGCAAGGCTTGGCGCAAACCAAGCGAGCGCGCCGGCCCCCGCTCCAACGATGGCCGCGCGAACTTCAACGGGCCAATGGGCAAGGCGGTCAGACAAAGCGAGCGCCTCCAGATGCACACGATTGTAAGCAACTCCAAGCAGGCCCGCTATGATCCCCAATGCAAAACACAAAAGATTGCCGCTAAAGCCCGGGTCCGTAATCGCTGCGACCTCGAACATAGGCTTTGGACCCATGAGTAGTCTTGCGGCCACAATAGCGCTGCCCGAAGCTCCGAGAGCCGCGATCGCGTGGCGCGTTTCGAATTTGCGGACGAGCTCTTCGAGCACAAACGCCGATCCTGCGAGCGGCGCATTGAAGGCAGCCGCCAGGCCTGCTCCCGCGCCCGCCGCAAGCAGGCAGCAGCAATCGGTTGCAGTGAGGCCAAAAATCCTGCCGAGAAGATTGGCAAACGCCGCTCCCATTTGTACAGACGGGCCTTCGCGGCCAAGCGCAAAGCCCGCTCCAATCGACAAGAGTCCGCCGACAAATTTGACCGGAATCAGAATGAATGGCGCGGGCGGGAGCTCACCATTTAAGACGGCCTCGACATGGGGAATGCCGCTTCCTGCGGCGTGGGTGCTGAAACGGCGTACAAGAAAAGCGCTCGATGCCCCGGCCGCCGCCGCAATCGCAATCAAGACAAGGCAACCGAGGAGCGGCCCTCCCTGCCACCATGTGGGAAAAGTGGTGCGCAGCCTATCGGCGGTCTCCAGCGCTAATCGGAAGAGCCCGCAAATGAGCCCGGCGCCAGCCCCTGCCAGGCCGGAGGCGATGGCAAGAGAAAGCAAACCGGAACTGGCATAAATTCTCTCCGCCCGTATAAGAGAAAGCGCCGGAACTGAGCGCCATTTTTGCGGCGGCATCTCAAAGGGCTCACGCTCATCGCTTTTGGAGAAATCGCAGGAGTCCGGCGCGAGACCCGTTTCGATTGCGACTTCCTTCGCGCCGCCTCTTAAGATGAGGTGCTCCTTGCCGCCGCGCTGAATGAGGACAAGTTGGCGCTGCCGGCCGAGCGGACAGGATTCCACGGCCGCGGACAGCTCAGAATGACCGGTCTCCGGCACGCGGATTTTTCGATAGAAAGCTCTGCGGAAAATCAACCACACGAAATCGCGCCGAAAGTCAGCTTAAATCGCGGTCGAAAGATAAACGAGGACTCCGGACCTGGTTGTGGCTTGCGGATGGGCGCTGCCCTTCGTTGCAAGATGGAAGTCTCCAGCGTGCAATGTCAAATCACCCATGATGAGGTCGCCTTCAAGCACGAGGCACTCCTCATAGCCCGCGTCGTGACCGTGCGAGTCATAAATCGCGCCTGGCTCCGCGCGGATCAGCATCGAGCGCCGCTTGGCGCAGGGATCTTCACAAAGGATCGTGCACATCACGCCGGGCGCGAGCTCGGTCCAAACCCCCGTTCCAGCACGCTTCGTCAGCGTGCCTGGGAGCCTCTCCTCACCCTCATCGACCGCCTCGAGGATTTTATCGAAGAGCCCGGGCGGCGGCGTTAGCCGGGGAGCAGAAAGATCGAGCTCTGATAGCCTCTCCTGCCAGCGCACGATCTTTGCAGCAAGCGCGGGCTCTCTTTCCATCCGCGCCTCAATCGCCGCGCGTTCCTGCCCGCGGGCAAGCCCAAGGGCATAAATGGCGGCGGTTTCGTCGAGATCCTCTACCATCATGGCCCCATGCACGCTGCGAGCTCCCGCAGTGCGCGGTGAACCCATGATTTCACACTGCCAAGCGGAGCTTTCATATGCGCGGCAAGCTCCTCATAGCTCAGGCCGTGGAGATGTATCAAAGTAACGCATGTCCTGTATCTTTCGTTTAGCTGGCCTAGGCAGCGGCGCAGATCGGCCGCCGCCGAAGGATCGCCAGAACTAGGGTTAGGGCCCAAATCGAGCACCTCATCGAGCGAGGAAGAGGGCGGCGGCGCGGCAGCAATACGGCTCAGCGCGCAGTTGCGGGTTACTACGGTCATCCATCCTAGGGCATTACCCTTGGCCGCGTCGAAAAGATGCGCCTTAGACCAAATTCGCACCATCGCCTCTTGAAGCACATCCTGCGCCGTCTCGCGCTCACGCATCAAGCGCATGCAAACCGCAAACAAGATCGGAGCGGCCTTGCCGTAAAGAGTCCGGAACGCCTTCCGGTCGCCCGAAGCAGTGGCCTCAAGGAGGCTCGATAGCTCATCCTCCCTCGCCGGAGGCGCGTCGTGAGCCCGTCCCATCAGGCACTCCCGTTTGGCGTATTGGCGGAACACAGAACCCTTCTTCTACTCTCCTCGCAAAGCCGCGCCTAGCGGGCTCAATGCGGGCTGCGGCCATTATGCGTGCATCGGCCCCGCTCCTGCGGTAGACTGGCCCTATGATCGGGATCTTGAGAGGGCAGAGGAGAGGCGGGCGGTCCTGTTCGCGCGAGTTGGCCGCGGCGGCGCTGCTGGCCCTTGCTTTCTTGTTGTCCCCCGCGGGTGTTTCCTGGGCGCGAGCCCAATTCGACCCTTTCGGCTGGTTTGAACAGCTTTTCAGGCCGCCGCCCGGGAAGGTCGCAAAGCCCAAACAAGACATCCACAGGGGCGCTCCAGAGCCGCGCTGGGGCCGCAATCCGCCGGCCTACCGGGCGGCTAGGCGGCCCTGGGAGCCGGAAGGCGAAAGAGTTAGGCCTAAGCCGCAGGCAAAGCCCGCCGTTCCCCCGTCCTATTTTGTTGCTGTGCTCGGGGATGGTCTTGCCGGGAAGCTTGCCCAAGGCTTAAGCGAAGCCTTTGAGAACCGCCCCGGCGTCGCGGTCTTGAACAAGGCGAACGATAGCTCGGGCCTCATCCGCGACGATTATTTCGACTGGGTTAAGGCCGTTAAGGAAATCCTTGAAAGCGGCGAAAAAATCGATTTTGCCGTGATGATGATTGGCAGCAATGACAGGCAAGCGCTTCGTGCCGAGAATAGCAGCTTTGAGGTGCGCTCGCCGGAATGGCAAGCGGCCTATATACAAAGAATTGAAGCCATTGCCGCGGCGTTCCGCGACAAGAACATACCGCTCATCTGGGTCGGCCTGCCGGTCTTCAAGAGCGAGGCCCTTTCGGCCGACGCGCTTGCGTTCAACGAACTGTACCGCACCTATGCCGAGAAGGCGGGCGCCACTTACATCGATATTTGGGAAGCGTTCGCCGGCGAGGGAGGCGAGTACAGCCCAGCCGGCCCCGATATCAACGGCCAGACCGTGCGGCTGCGCACATCCGATGGAGTTCACTTCACCAGGGCCGGGGCGCGAAAGCTCGCCCATTTCGTCGAGCCTGGGATCCGCCGCCACCTTGACGAGGCACGCCCAGGGGAGGGCACCAGCCCGCCCCCAGAAGCCGCGGTTCCAAACGGGTCAAGCGCGGGCGGCGAGCCAAAGCCCGCTTCGGCATCGCCCGAAATCCAGCTTCTGCCCGCGCCTAAACCCGAGGTTGGCCCCGTCCTGCCTTTGACCAGCGCGCCTCTGTCGCCGAATGGCGATTTGGCCAAGCCATCTCCGGCTGGGGCCGCGGCAAAAAACGATGCGCAGATCTTAATCGAGCAAACGCTGCTCGAGGGCAAGCCGCTCGCGCCTAAGCCCCGGCGCGCGGATGATTTCACCTGGCCTCGGGACTGAGCCCGCTGACGGATTTTGGCAGGGGTCTTGGTGCGGGCGCACTCACCGGCAATCGAGACTTCCCGCGGCCCTGCTTGATAGGCCGCTTGCCAAAGCACGCCATTTTTGGTTTCAAGATCTGCGGACGGCGCAAAACGGTCGAACTTGCACGCAAATTTTTGCGCTTCATTGAAACGTCTTGTGCCAATAGTCAGAGAGATAGCGAATTCTGGGTTTCGACATGCGAATAAAAGCTCTCTTTGCCAATCCTCGCACGAGCGCGCTCCTGTCAGCGGTTATGTTTTTGGTCCCAGCGGCGCCAGGCTACGCGCAGTGGTCGAATTACTATGGTTATCAGGCTTATCCGGCCTATCCTTCCAACGGCCACCCGGGTTATCCGTCTTACCCGGCCTATCCCGCCTATCCTTCTTATCCCGACTCCTACTCTAATCCGGTCTCCCCGCCTGCCGTGCCGCGCTATCGCGGCCAGCCTTATGCGTATGGCCCGGCCTATGGCGGGAACGACGATCTCGAAATCGGAGTGAATCCCAATCAGAGGACAGCGGCCGTGGTGCCAAATCCCACGCATGAGGCTCCGGGCACGATCGTGATCGATACCGCGTCGCGCCATCTTTATTACGTCGAGGGAAGCGGCAGGGCCATCCGTTATGGGATCGGGGTCGGCCGGCAGGGATTCGAATGGAAGGGTGTCGCACACGTTGGCCGCAAGTCGGAATGGCCGCGCTGGATCCCGCCGAAGGAAATGCTCAAGCGCCGTCCCGATCTGCCCGAGGAAATGGATGGCGGGGTCGACAATCCACTCGGCGCCCGCGCGCTTTACCTCTTCAAGGGCAACAAGGACACGCTTTTTCGCATTCATGGCACCAACGAGCCCGACACGATCGGCAAAGCCGTCTCGTCTGGCTGCATCAGGATGATGAACGCCGACGTGATTGATCTTTATGAGCGCGTCAAAGTCGGTACGAGGGTTGTTGTTTTATGAAGCAATGGCGGCCGCCGCGTGCCGCCAGTTTGCGCCCGCATGCTCTATGACCCGGCTCGCGAACGAGCATACTTCCGCACCCTCGAAATCGTCAGATGGAATGGTCTCACCCCAATGCCGCCAGTGCCTGGCAAGGGTAGCATTGACGCCGCCGCGTTCGCGAATTCGCACGCATCTCTAAGTGCGCCTTTGGCCTGGCTGATTTCAGCAATCTTTTTACCGCACCTGCAATCCCGCGTTAATCTGCTCCGCTGCTGCTGCAAGCTTCCTGATCCATTCCGGCACCCTGAAATAATTCCAGACACGCCATCAGAATGCCAAATTCGTGCTGTCCGAAGTTTATCGAAGTGGCGAGTCCTGTAATCAACCAAGGTCCAAGCGCTCCGTTGCATCGATTCACCCGCTGCCTCTCAGGATCTTCGGCGCCGCATCGGCATCGATTTTCGGCATGCTGATTTGTTCGGTATGCGGTGGGGCCTCCTTCGAGAGTGAGCCAGTTCTTTGGGACAAGCTGGTTTGCGACTGGCAACTCGCGCCGCATGAGCGCGCCTATATCGATAGGCAGCAGGGGACCCGCTGTAAGACATGCGGCTCGAATCTGCGCTCAATTGCGCTCGCTAATGCAATTCGGGGCGCTGTCGGGACAGACCTCACGTTGGGAGAATATGTTGCAACCGTGGATGCGAGGAGACTTGCAGTCCTCGAAATCAATGAGGCGGCAAATCTAAACCCGGTGCTAAGCCGGCTTCCCGGCCACGCCCTAGCCCGTTATCCATCAGTAGATGTGCATAATCTGCCTTATGCAAACGCTTGCTTCGACCTTGTCCTTCATTCAGATACGTTAGAACATGTTTCTAATCCCCTGCGCGCCTTGGCAGAGTGCCGGCGGGTCTTACGACCAAAGGGGGTGCTTTGCTTTACAATCCCGACGATCATCGGGCGGCTCACCCGAAGCAGGGCAGGTTTGCCAAAGAGCTATCATGGGTCAGCCGAAACTGGAACTGACGATTTTCTAGTGCATACTGAATTCGGCGCAGACATGTGGACTTACGTTCTGCAGGCTGGCTTCTCGACCGTTTCAGTAAACGCCGTCGAGTTCCCGGCCGCGTTAGCTTTGAGTGCCCGGAATGAGCCGATATCTGCCTGCGTGCGCTCCTTACCACAAGCAAAAAGTCTGCGGCCGGAACGCGTGGTCTCAGTTCATTTCCCCAAGGCCGCTGGTTCATCTCTCAAATCCCAGTTCGCTACTTTGCTGGGTGATGCTGTCAGCCTTGATTATAGCCATGACCCGCTTACTCCCGCTGGCGCCGAAACGGCGCTTTTCCCAGATGGAAAGCGGATTGTGCACGGCCATTTTCGGGCTCAGCGCTATGCATCTGCCAATGCATATTGGATTACATTCTTACGCCACCCGGTGGATAATTTGATCTCGATTTATTCCTATTGGAAATCTCTTATGACGCCGGGTCACGAACTGCATGGGCGGTTCCTTCGGGAGAGGCCTTCAATATTCGATTTCGCGGCTTATCCTGGCATTCGGCGGCTTATGTCGGAGACGTATTTTGGGGAGTTCGACATGAACCGATTCGATTTTATAGGATTCCACGAAACTCGCGATGTGGACGTTCGCCGTCTCGCGGAAGCGCTCAACCTCCCCCTCGTAGCAGAAATACACGAGAATAAGACAATACATTCTACCGAAAGACAGCAACTGGAGGCGGACCCCTCAATCCGCCTCCGCCTCGAGGACTTGTTAGCCGAAGACGTGGCGTTCTATGAAAGATTACGGTACAGGCATGGCCTTTCTTTTGGGGCGCCGAATCTCGATACAACCAAGCTGACCGTTCGTCCTTGACCCGAAATTCAAGGTGCCTGTCCATGCAGCCAGATACGACGTTAGCTTTCACAGGTGAGCGCTATGTCCCGGAAATATCGGGGAATATCGAAATCGAGCACATGCATAGATATGTCTATTCATTGGCCCTTGCAAAAGGGAAGAGAGTCCTCGATATCGCTTCCGGCGAGGGGTATGGGAGCGCGCTGCTTGCGAGCCAAGCAGCCTTAGTTGTCGGGGTCGATATCGCCGAAGATGCGGTGTCGCATGCCAGAAAAAAATACCAGCTGCCTAACCTCGAATTCCGGCTAGGCTCCTGCTCAAAAATTCCTTTGGCAGATGCCTCTGTCGATCTCGTGGTGTCATTCGAGACAATCGAGCACCATGACGAGCATGAGCAAATGCTGGCAGAGATCAAGCGGGTGCTCAAGCCCGCCGGCCTGGTCATCATCTCTTCGCCTGATAAAGCGATCTACACGGATAAACCAGATTATCACAACCCCTTCCACGTTAAAGAGCTCTATCGCGACGAATTCGAGAGTCTATTCCGCGCCCATTTCAAGAATGTCATTGCACTCGGCCAGAAGGTGATGTTTGGGTCTGGCATCATACCCAGCTGTGAAGGGGCGCAATCGGCCTTTACGTCAGTAGATCTTAGCGGGACCGGATGCCGCCCAGGTCTCATTGAGTCGACGTACAATCTGATTATCGCCTCGGATGCTGACCTCCCGGATACGGCGGCATCTTTCCTGGACATTGGCATTGACGCCAGCGAGACTGTTCAAAGCTGGAAAGCTACCGTTGCCCAACGTGATGGCGATATTGCGCGCTTGCAGGCGGAACTTGCAGGGCTAAGCACGCAGCTTACCGGAAGGGATGCGCAGGTTGCGGAACTAAGCGCGCAGCTTGCCGGAAGGGATGCGCAAATTGCGGAACTAAGCGCGCAGCTTGCCGAAAAGGATATGCGGCTTGCCGAGCTAAGCGCGCAGCTAACCGGAAGGGATGTGCGGCTTGCGGAATTAAGCACGCAGCTCGCTGAGCAGCGCGCGCAGGCCGCTGAATATCTCTATCACCTCGATCGCATAAACGCTTGGGGATGGTTCCAGCTGGGACTTTCCCTCGATAAATTTATTCGTGCGCCATTTCGATTGATCGAGAAGCAGCGGCTTCGATCGATCGACAAGCAACGGCGTAATGCGGCCGTCGAAGATCGGCCTGACGCAATAGCGAGCACGCGCGCGGACGCCAGCAGCGCAACTAGTGATGCGGCCGGGCTCTGCCTAGAACATGCCTTTATCCAAAGTGAAGTCGCCAAGCTGCAAAGCAATTCACGTTCGCGTGCATCTGGAGCTCCGAACCCAACAACGCGATTTGATGCGCTCAGTTTTCCCTCATCAAAATGGTTGCTGTCTGGGTTTGAACAAACTTATGCACGCGCAGTACAGCGAATAAATATTAGAATAACTCGCCACAGGAACGAGTGTCGGCCAGCTGTGCTCTTTGCAAGCGATTACCTCCCGCTGTACGATCAGCAAAGCGGAGGTCTCCGCCAGAAAGCAATCATTGAAATTCTTCGAGATCTGGACTTTCCGGTGTTATTCGCTTGTTCTCTGGCAAAGCAAGCTATGCCTGGTATATTAAGAACGGACAAGGGACAAAGATATTATGAGCGCGCGCTTCGCAAAGCGGGGGTGGTTGGATTCGCGTACGGGCTCGAAGAGATCTCTGCCTGCTTGGAGCAAAAGGCGCCGGTGATTCAACGTGCAATTATATCATTTCCCCATGTTGCCAAAGATCTTCTTCCATTGGTGAGGGCACGTGCACCACATGCTTCGATTTTTTATGATATGGTAGATATCCACTCACTGAGGCTTTACCGGGAGGCAGAGCTTAACCAAAATCAATGTAAGCAAGACGAAGCGCGGGCAATGGAGGCAACAGAGTTCAGCTTAGTGCGAGGTGCCGACGTGGTCATTACCGTCTCCGATACGGAAAGGCAGCTTATATTGGAGAAAGTTCCCGAAGCTGTCGTGGAGGTCATCCCTAACATTTTCGAGCCCGTAGAAACTGCTCCTCCCGGGCCACGGGGCCGTAGGGATATCTTGTTCTTGGGAGGATTCTGGCATAAACCCAATGGAGATGGTGTCACATGGTTCGTCAAGGAAATCTGGCCTAAGATCAGATCCTGTGGACCAGAAGTTCAATTCATTATCGCGGGAAGCAATCCCGATGCCGACGTTAAGGCCCTGGAGCAGCATCCTGGAGTGAAGGTCATCGGCTATGTTGCTGATTTGAAATCACTTTTTGACGCCTGCCGTGTCTTTGTAGCACCCCTACGCTATGGCGCGGGCATGAAAGGAAAAGTTGGACAGAGTCTCACCTTTGGTCTGCCTCTCGTCTCAACCAGCATCGGTGTCGAGGGAATTCCGCTTGAACCGGGTCGAGATTTTCTGTTGGGAAATAATCCAGACGATTTTGCGGCGAACACCATAAGGTTGTTAGAAGATGACGAGCTATGGACGAAGCTTCAGCAGCATGGTCGAGAAGTAATAACACTGAAGTTTTCACCGGCAGCGATATCCAACCAAATTGCAGAGCTATTTGATGTATAATATCCTCGTCGCAGGCGTTTATCTTGCAGATCGAGAGAACAGCGCCGCTCATATAATGAGCGAGTTTGCCCGCACAAGCAGACATCGGGTGGAGCAGAGATGGATTGCCATTTCCGAGACTGGGATAAGAGAGGACCTCCTTCCTCATACGACCCGGGTTGTCCGAACGTCGACCCCAAAATTTCGGCTCCTTGACGAGCTCGTAGAAAATATCGGGAGTTTCGACTTCGTCTTTCTCTCTGACGACGACATTGAACTGGATGCTAGGTTTCTGGATAATTTCATAGCGGCCTCACAACGTATGGACCTTGCCCTCAGCCAACCAGCACGGACGGCGGACAGCTATATTGATCATTATTTCGTGATGCGTATGCCGGGTATTATGGGCCGCGTGACTCGATTTGTCGAGATCGGGCCGGTCGTATGTGTGCGAAGCGATGCATATCCAGCGATTTTTCCCTTTGGCAATGTTGGTATGGGGTGGGGGCTGGATTTTATCTGGCCAAAGTTAATCCAACAGTCGGGCTTGCGAATGGGGATCGTTGATGCTTTTCCCGTCGCTCACCGCCTGCGCAAACCACTTGCATATTATCTGCATTCCGAAGCGAATAAAGAGATGCAAAATCTACTAGCAAAAAGGTCGCATCTTTCGCGGGCAGAGGCATTCATTGTTCAGGAAATCTATTCATGAACGCTTGCGCACCGCAGATTGCCGGTCTCTTGACGACCTACAATCGTGCTTGTCTGCTTCCGCTGATTCTTGATGGCTTGTTGCAACAGGATCTTCCTCAAGAGAGTTATGAAATCGTCATCGTCAACGATGGGTCCTCGGACCAAACGCGAGAAACTTTGGATTATTACTCGAAAAGCCGTACCAACATTCGGGTTATTCATCAATATCATTCAGGACTAGCATGCGCGCGCAATCTTGCTGTGATAGCTTCCCGTGCGCCACTAATTGTCTTTCTCGATGATGACGATATTGCCAGTCCAAACCTGCTCTCTGCGCATCTTGCAGCGCATAAGCGTTATCCTGCTCCAAATGTTGCTATCCTCGGCTTCACACGTCTCGACGAGAAAATCGCCTTGATCCCGCTCATGCATCACGTGACAGAGGTCGGATGTCAGCTTTTTTCCTATGGTCGGATGAAGCCTGGCGCAATGCTAACCTTTAGGGAATTCTGGGGTGGCAGAAGTTCCTGTAAGCGTGAGTTTCTCCTAACGCATGGCCTTTTCAATCCAGCCTTCAAATTCGGCTGTGAAGATATGGAACTTGGCTGGCGGTTGCACAAGTTCGGACTGCAGGTTGTCTATGAGCCAGCTGCTATTTCAACAATGATCCGGGCGATAAGTTTTGACGATTTCTGCCGCCGATCATATCGACAAGGGCTTTCTCAAGCAAAGTTTTACGATCTCCACCGCGAGCAAGAAATTAATGTTTATTGCGAAATTGATGATGCGCTCAGCCTCTGGCCGGGGGCACGGATCATATTCAAACGCCTCGTTGATCATGTGCGGCGATTGGACAACTACGCACGCGACGGATCGCTTCCACGTGAGGGAATTCCGTGCGATTTGACCAAAGCATTGCACGATGGTTATCGCAGCGCCTTTTCTTTATTTCGCGCCAAAGGGATTAATGATGAGATGGCTCGCTTGAACGTGAACGGCAATCCCAAGCCCAGCACACATCGCCACTGTTCCGGCCGTTTGGCCTAGATAACTGATTCACCTTCGCCTAGGTGGTCTAAGCCGATCAGGAGGGATTCGCTCCCTTTGATATTTGAGAACTCTCGGGCGGCAGCGTGGTGTAGAGGCATGTTCGGGGAGCTAAATTAGCTTAACTAGCCGGGCCGCCGCTAAATGGAGAGTGGCGCGGGCAATCCCTTCCGGTGCCAAAGACCTTCCTTAATTCAAACCGTTCTTTGCTCCAAAACTCTGACGCCGGACACTCTCAGGCCATTCAATCACCAGCCAGTGCGCTCAGCCTTGCCAAAACTCGACCGGTCCGGCTATGGAGATACGAGCCAAAGGAGCCAGATAGGTATGTCTTCAAATGCTTGGATGAAAATGTCAGGGGACGACAAACGAAGCTTGCTCATCGGTCTCGTTGGTTATGATTTCGGGCGCGAGCCCGAGACGAAGATCCCTGAAATACGAGAGTCCCGGCGAAGCTTTGCCAATTCAATTGCGGACATTGTCGGCATCAAGCCGACTGATATCGTGTTGGATCTGGGGTCTGGCTGCGGCTTCGCGACCTATTGGTTTGCACAGCGCGCAAAGCATGTCCATGCGTGCGATATTAGCCCTGCTTACTTGCAGTTTGCTAAAGACGAATGTCGAGGTGTCCAAAACATTACATTCCATCAAATCGAGCCACGCAACCTTTCGCCCATAGATGATGCATCCATCGACGTCGTGTGTGCAATGTCGGTGTTTATACATTTTAACCTGTATGACATCTATTGGAATTTCAGGGAGCTAGCGAGAGTAATGAAGCCAGGCGCGAGAATATGGATCGATATAGCCGACTCGGAATCCATTGATCTCATCAATACCAACGTTAGCGGGAAATATTTCTTCGATCAGGCGAATGAGTATAAGGAAAGGCCCGACTCAATATCCGGCCTGATGCAATGGAATTCGAAAGAGGCGGTCGTCAAAATAGCTTCTCACTTCGCGCTCGAAGTAGTACGCCGAGACGTAGGAACGAGCATGCTTTTTACAAAACGCTGTAATGCTTCGCTTTCGTAATGAAGGCACGAAAAGCACCTGGAGCGAGGCGGAAGGAAATGGTAACGCCACCGCGAAGCCGAAGTAGGCAGGGCAGAAGATCCGCGCCACAGTGGCGTTACCAAACGCCCCTTGTGTGAAAATCTACGTGACAATTTCCTTGCCGCGCCATTCTTTTGCCACAGCAATAATTACACTGCAGATATGAACAGTGACAATTGTGTAACTAGTGCGAAAGAAGTTGAAATTGATTGGACTATTGTTTTTGATTACTTAAAACTGATGGATGAGGAAATTGAAGAGTACTCTAGTATCGAGGTTACTGAGGATTTGAGAGAAGGTGGTATCCACGCGCAGAAGGCGTGGGAATTCTGGTTTAAGTATCTGTCGGAGCGGGTATGGAAGACTTCACTGAAGTCAGAAGTCATGCAGTTCTGCAGCGGCATTTGTGAACCTACGATCCTGAGCCTCGGCTGCGGATATGGCGGGGTTGAATTGGAGATCGCCAAGGCTCTGAAACCACGGTATCAAATGACTGCCGTTGACTTAAATCCAGGCATTCTCGCCAAGGGTAGAGTTGAGGCGCAGGCGAACGGCCTGAACATCCGATTCCTGCCGCTCGATCTCAACTTTGTGGAGATAAGGGAGAAATCATTCGATCTGATCATCGCCCATGCTTCCCTGCACCACCTCTTAAATCTCGAGCATCTTTTCTCGCAGATCCATCGGGGCTTGAAGGATCGCGGTCGGTTGATTGTCCAGGACATCATCGGCAAGACACAGGTTCTTTTTTGGAAAGAGAACGTTGACTTCGCAATCGACCTAGTGGAGAAAATGCCTTCCAGGTACAGGGCGGGTATCTCTCTCCCGCCTTATACCGAGCCCTCCATACAGATAGGGATGGAAGGCATTCGGCAGGAAGAAATCGAGCCGCTGCTGAACGGCTACTTTAATCCCATCAAGATGTTTAAATACGGATCGTTCATGAGGATGATATGTACGCATCCGGGCCTCGGGAAACGATTCGATCCTGATATCGAAGCAGACAGGCGGTATCTCCAAAGCCTCTGTGAGCTGGACGTGCGGCAAGTAGAAGAGGGAAAGCTTAGTCCTACTGAGATGCTTGCGGTATATGAAAAGAGGGATTTGGTCGACGTTGACGTAATAAACGCCGAGGCACGTACACGAATCAGCGCTTTTCTGAACCAGGCACGCCAACGCGGTCGGTTTGCCGCCGAAGCCGAGGTTAAGAGCCTCGAAGCCGATGACGAAAGCCTTTTATCGGCCACTTCACGGAGGATAACGGCGCCGCTTCGGGCCGTAAAGAAATGGATTACTCGCAAACCGTAAGACCTACAGACAGGGCATCGGTTTGTGCAGTTAGGGGCCGCTCGCCAATCGGCTGCCTTTGATGGGAGTAGCAATCAGCATAAGTTCGGCCAAGCGTGTATTCCGCACCAGGGGGAGGGTAGGGTGCCAGAAACTGCATGGAATCGAGATTTTTGGAACGGCGGATATGATTGGAAAACGGGCGGTGAAGAGTGGAGCGAAACTTGGGGCGGGAGCGAAGCGCAATGGTTCGGGTCTTTGCTGCCTCGCCTCCATCGTTTCTTACCTGCCGGGCGGATCCTCGAGATCGCTCCAGGCTTCGGAAGATGGACCAAATTTCTCCTGCCAGCTTGCAGGCAGTATTTAGGTATCGATCTATCTGCGCAATGCATCACGACGTGCCGCCACACCTTCGGCGGCATAAGGCACGCAGAATTTGCCGTTAACGACGGATTGTCTCTGGCCGATGCGCCCAATGGCCACTTCGATCTTGTCTTTTCTTTCGATTCTTTGGTCCACGCCGAGATTGATGTGATCCAGTCATATATACCGCAGATTATCAGAAAACTTTTGCCAAACGGCGCGGCCTTCATTCACCACTCCAACTTGGCTGTGTTCAACGGCAGCATCGGAGAGCCGCACGCGCGGGCTCAATCGGTGTCGGCCGCAATCATCGCGAATCTGATTTCTGAAAACGGTGGAAAGATTCTGATTCAGGAAGTAATAAATTGGGGCGGCGAAGATACCCACGACTGTTTGACATTGTTCTGTCGAGCCGCAGCCTATCCGTCGCATGAACCTATCTTTCTAAATAATCCTCGATTTATGGAGGAAGCGGCTTTGATAAAGCATTTCCAAAGCCGCTACGCCAGTTTAAGAATGGCACCATAAGCCGTGACTTCGTAAACCAGCGACTCAAGTGGCAGCCGGTCCGCTCGTCGATCGCAAGTACCATCCGTTGCCTGGGCTCACAGGCCGCGAACACCCGCGCCATGGATTGCGGCCCCTTTTCGCCGCCACCCGCGATTCCGGCCGCAGCAGCAATCATTTCCTTGAGAGCGCGGCGCTCAGTCAGTGGATGCCCTATCCGCAGTAACCGGCGCGCGGAGCTGGTACACCCAACTAAAGCTGCGTCAGGGACGCTTGAGCTGGCGCAGAAGTCCTTGCGAGCATAGGCGCGCTGAACGCCGCCTTGGAAGCAGCCCCGCAAAGAACTGGGCGTCATGAACTGGACCGTGCGCGCGCGATTATGTGCGCCCGTCCAGCTTCGCCTTTCCGCCCTTGAGGGGGCTGTAGCGGAGCCCGTCAGATTTTCCCGTTTGCCGCGGGCGATAAGCGCCATGCAGCCATTGCGCTGACACCAAGCCCAGAGCTTGCCGTTATTTTTCGAGAGGGACCGTAGGCTATGGTTTCCGGTGGATCATTGGTGGGCGCACAAGGGCTCGAACCTTGGACCCGCTGATTAAGAGTCTCGCGGCAGGGCTTTTTGCAGGCTTACCACGCATCCACCCACGCTTTCTAATCTTCTTGTAAATCATGATCTTATGAGGCATCCTTGTTTCTGACGTTTACCAGACGCGCCCAAATCGGTGGCGACATGGTGGCGACAAAGGATGCTTCGATGCCCAAGATCACAAAGCGGATGGTCGATGCCCTCAAGCTGGGAGAGAAGCCCTTCAAGATTTTTGACGATGAGTTGAAGGGATTCGGTGTGCTTGTCATGCCTTCGGGCATTAAGAGCTACATTCTTGAATACCGGCCCGGCAGCGGCGGACGCGGAGTGTCTAAACGGCGGCTAACGCTCGGCAAGCATGGCGCGCTAACGCCAGAGCAGGCGAGGCGGGCGGCGCAAGAGGCTTTAGCCCGCGTGAGGCTGGGGCAAGACCCGCAGGGAGAACGACAAGAGGCGCGCAAGGCGCTCACTGTCTCGCAGCTCGCCGGGGCTTTCGAGAGCGAGCACGTAAGAAAGAAGCTGAAGTCCAAAACCGCCAAGCACTACCGGACGGCGCTTGCGAGGCTTGCTGACGCTTTCGGATCGCTCAAGGCCCACGCCGTAAGCCGCGCTCAGATCGCGGCTGTGCATGCGCGGCACTCCGGGACGCCTTATTCCGCGAACCGGTTCTTAGCGATCACGGGCAAGTGCTTTGCGTGGGGAATTGCACGCGGCCTTCTGCCAGAAGGGCACACCAACCCGGCGCGCGGGATTGAGCGTTACAAGGAGCACAAGCATGAGAAGTTCCTCACAAGCGATGAACTTGCCCGGCTAGGCGCTGCTTTGCGGCAAGGCGAGGTGGAAGGTCTTCCCTGGGCGGGCGAATGCGCAAGCAAGCACGCCGCGAAGGAAGCAAACCGCTGGAGCAAGCTTGATCCTTTCGCGGTAGCAGCAATCCGGCTCTTGATTCTGACTGGCGCGCGGCTTCGCGAGATTTTGCATGCGAAATGGGAGCACGTTGATTTCGAGCGCGGGCTAATGTTCCTGCCCGATAGCAAGACCGGCAAGAAGACGCTCTATCTCAGCGCGGCGGCGCTGGACGTGCTCGCGAGCCTGCCGCGCATTGAAGGCAACCCGCATATCATCGCTGGAGCAAAGGACGGCGCGCCGCGCGCGGACCTCAAAAAGCCCTGGGCTGCCGTAACAAGGGCCGCTGGCCTCAATGGCGTCCGGCTGCATGACCTGCGCCATTCATTCGCGTCCGTTGGCGCTGGCGCTTCCCTCGGCCTTCCGATTATCGGCAAGCTCCTAGGCCACTCGCAAGCGGCGACAACGCATCGCTATGCGCATTTAGACGCTGACCCCATGAAACGGGCCGCTGAGGCAATTGGCGCAACGATTGCTGCGGCGATGGAGGGCAAGAAAGGCGATGTTGTATTGTTGAGGAAATCGCCGGTAAAATAAACTGCGGCAACGCCAACGAGGCTTTTCCCAGCACGCGGTGGAGGTGCGCACGTGATTGATGGTGAAGATAAGCCGGACGAATGCTCGGGGCAAGATCAAGGCGACGACAATCTGCCGCCGGCCGGATACGTCGAGACCTCCTTCTGCGCAGGTCTTTGGACGGATGGCACGCGCTTCTGGCATCCGAAGGGCAGGCTGGACCCAAAGCGTGAGTTGGAGCGAAGGCGGGCGGCTGTTGGCGAGGCAATAAATCGGCGCAAGCACCCGGTCGCAGCGCCAGCAGATGAGGAAATGGGCGCGCCTACCGTGGACGCTCTCAAGTACCGGGCCGGGTTGCTCCGGGAGGCAAACCCCAGGATTCGCCACCGAGGGCAAAAAGGCGACGCGCTCCGGCAGCTTACAGAGATCGAGCGCAGCCTCGATAAACGCTCTCTCTCGCCGCGCGAGCGTGCGGAACTCGATACCGCGCTCGACCGTCTCGCCGGCGGCTTTGGGGCGAGGGCAGGAGGCCTCGCGGTGTGCAGTTACTCCGGCCCTGGCCCTCTGGGTGCTGGCCCATTCGCCTGGCGCAATCGAGGCCGCCCGGATGGATCAAAGGGCTACGCCAATCTCGATGGGCAGATCCTAATTGAAGCGCGCAAGATCGAGGCTGAGAAAGGCTCGCTCGGCGCTGCGCTGCGCCAGACCATCAAGGAATACATAGCTGATGGGCGGCTTCCGAAGAGCAACGCGGCAGAGACCCACATTCAGCGATTGCGGAGCTTGGCGAAGCGCATGGGCTTACAGCAGAATTAATGTATCTCGCATTGTCAGAAACAATCAGACTAATGGAATGCCGTTCCAGAATTCGTGAGGAGCGGCCATGCCAACTTCCTATCTCACAACTGAACGGGCCGAGGCCTTCCTAAAGGAAAGATTCGGATTCGGCGCGCGTCGCTGGCTTGCGAAGCTGCGCACGGCGGGCGGCGGCCCAGAATTCCATAAAGCCGGGCATCGGGTCTACTACCTGCCGGAAACCTTGGAGCAGTGGGCTCTTTCGCGGATCTCGCCGCCGATCAAAAGCACTTCGGAGTATCGCAAGCGCCGTCCCGCGCCCGGTGAGGGCGCCAAGCCCTCCCAAGATGAGGAGGGTTGAGCCATGCACCAAGGAAACGAAACCCGGCCGTTGGGCGCGGCCGGGCCTCAAAATCCGTTATGCTTGGCGGCTGAGGGTTCAGAGATTAGCAAGCCCAAATTTTCGGCACAAGGCGATTCGCCAGCCGCAGCGGGGCTTGCTCGGATTTGCTCATTGATGGCGGTGCTTCCTCTATTCGAGGGAATGCACCAATGAGGCGAATCGACTTCGATAAAATCAACCGTGCCGCTCTCGCGAACCTTCCCGCCGTGCTGGCGCGCGTTTTGCCCAGCGGAAAGCGGGTGCACCGCGAGTGGGTGGCTCTGAACCCGGGCCGTGTCGACCGGCACCTTGGGAGCTTTAAGGTCAACCGTTACACATGCCGCTGGTCCGACTTTGCCACGGGCGACAAAGGTGGTGATCCGATAAGTCTTGTGGCCTATGTCGAGGGCGTTTCCCAAGCTGAGGCTGCGAGGCGGCTTGCCCGGATGATTGGCCTCGATTGCGGGGCGGGCAGATGAATGTCCTCTGGCAACCCGACAAGTACGCGCCGCTAACCGAACAAGAGCTTGCCGCTGCAGGCAGCCAAGCCGCGCCGGATAATGATGATTCGGAATGCATCATGCCGGTGCCCGACAATGCGCCGCCGATGCCCGAAGCTCACTTCAGTTTTGGTAAGGCCTCGATGCGCTGGCCTTACCGGAACGCGAGCGGCGGGTTGCTCTTTGAGGTTTGGAGATTTGAAACAGAGCACGGAAAGGAAATTCGCCCGCTATCCCTCTGGCGCGCTCGCAATGGGCGGGTTGAGTGGCGTTGGAAAGGCTTTCCGGAACCGCGCCCTCTTTATGGGCTGGACAGGCTTGCGACCAATCCCGATGCTCCCGTTGTGGTTTGCGAAGGCGAGAAATCAGCTGATGCGGCGGCGAAGGTCTTTCCCAACAGCGTCTGCATTACATCGCCCGGCGGCTCGCAATCGGCTAGAAAGGCGGACTGGACACCGATCAAAAATCGCAAGGTCTTGATTTGGCCCGATGCTGATAAATCCGGCTTGGACTATGCTAGGGCGGTTGCATCGATTCTTCACGGGCAATCTTGCGAAGTCTCAATCATCGACGCGGTGGCCCTTGCATGTCTTTCGCCCGATGGCGGTCAGCGCGGACCCGAAGAAGGCTGGGATGCGGCGAACGCGATTGCAGAGTGGCAGCACCTAGAAGCACTGCGCAGGACGGCCATCGGCCACGCCAAGCGCTATGAGCCCGGTCCGCAATTCATCTCATGGGGCGATTTCAAGATGACTCCCAGCGGGCTTAATTTGGAAAAGAAGCCCAAAGGCGAGGGCGCGGAGCTGGAAACAGTATGGATCGCCGCACCGTTTGAAATCTTGGGTGCCTGCCGCGATCCGCATGGCAGCTGTTGGGGCAAATGGCTGCGCTGGCATGATGCGGACCGTCGCCCTCACACAAAGCACATATCTGATGCATCGCTGCAAGGCGATCCTGGCGCGCTTTGCGCAGCTCTTGCCGATGAGGGATTGAAGATCAATCGAGCGCAGCAGCGGTCTTTGCTCAACTATCTAGGCGGCTGCAACGTCAAGGGCCGGGTAACACTTGTCCATCGCACAGGATGGCATGAGATAGGCGGCAATCGTGTGTTTGTCCTGCCAAATGAGACGATTTGGCCGCGCGGTAGTGAGCCCGTCATTTTAGACGCTTCGGCAACCGGACCCTATGAGGCCAAAGGATCGCTCAAAGATTGGCAGGGCGGCGTGGGCAAGCTTGCAAGCGGCCATGCGTTGCCAGTGCTGACCATATCTGCGGCTCTGGCCGGTCCGCTCCTCCATCTTGCTGGTCAAGAAGGCGGCGGCCTTCATTTCCCTGGCGCCTCATCGAGAGGCAAGACCACACTCTTGCAGATTGGGGCCTCGATCTGGGGCCGTGGGGCGACGCCTGGCTATGTGAGGGCTTGGCGCGCAACTGCCAATGGTCTTGAAGGTGCTGCGGCTTCCGCAGCCGACACAGTGCTAGTCTTGGATGAGCTGGGCGTCATTGACGCGCGCGATGCGCAGGCGGCGATTTATGGGCTTGCCAACGGCGCTGGAAAAGCTCGTGCGTCTCGCGATGGTTCCTTACGTGAGCCGAAGAGCTGGCGGGTGTTGATCCTTTCGAGTGGCGAACTTCCGGTTGAGGCGAAACTTAGCGAGGATCGCGGCAAGAGGGCGCGCGCCGGGCAATTGGTCCGGATGCTCGATATTCCCGCTGACAAGGGGAACGGCTTTGGCGTGTTCGATCATGCTGGGCCGGAAAGTGATGCTGGCAAGCTCGCCCAGGAATTCAAACTTGCAGCAATCTCAGCCTATGGAACGGCCGGGCCAGAATTTGTGCGGCGGATCATTGCCGAAAATATCGATGGTGAGACTGTTCGTGACGCAATTCGCGCCTTCACTAAAACGGCTGTTCCGCCTGGCGCCGATGGTCAGATTGACCGGGCAGCGCAGCGGCTGGGGCTCATTGCCGCGGCTGGGGAGCTTGCAACGGCTCTGGGCGTCGCGCCCTGGCAGCAAGGCGAAGCGCGAGCGGCGGCGGCATGGGCTCTTAACCAATGGATTGAGCATCGAGGTGGAACGGAACCCGCCGAAATCCGCCAAGCCATTGAGCAGGTCCGGCTCATGATTGAGCTGCACGGCGGATCCCGCTTTGAGCCGCTGGACGATGTAGACGTCAAGCCCGTTCCCAATCGTCTCGGCTGGCGCAAGGGGAGCGGGCCCGTCCGTGAGTGGATGATCCCGCCGCAAGTCTGGAAGTCTGAAATATGCAACGGGTTTGATCCAACGATGGTTGCGCGAGTGCTTGCCGAGCGCAAGATGCTGAGGCGGCAAGGCGGCGACACTTTTCAATGTGGCGTCAAAATCGGCGGCAAATCAACGCGGGCTTATGTGCTCACGGCGGCTATTATCGACGGGGGCGAAGATGCGCCCTGAGCTTCGATCCAAGCTCGCCGCCGTCATGCGCGCGAGCTTTAGTCAAAAACCGGCTGTAACGCCTGTTACACCTGTGACTCCTGCAACCGGTTACAAGTCTACTCCATTGAAGTTACAGGGGTTACAGTGGCTGCAGGTCAAAAACAGCAATGAGCAAAATGCTGCAAATTGGCCTGTAACGGAACCTGTAACCACCTTGGGCGAGCCCGATCCCATCGACCTTGAAGAACGCAAGGCGCGAACAGGTGTTTGATGGCCCGGCGGAAGATTATCTACGACGCAGTGGGCGCGTACAACCCTTTTTCCGAAAACCCCCATGCTGAGTTGATGCGAGCCATCCAATGACCTCATTGGCCCACCTGCGGCCTGTCGCCTATGCCGCGCTCTTGGAGTCCTCGATTGCCGTGAAGATTGCAATCGAAATTCGCACTTGCCCCTTGCTTTTCTCAAGAAGGAGCATGCCGTGGGCCTTTCGCGCCGTGAGAGCCGTGTGCGCCCTCTCGAGTATCACGATAGCTGTCGCCAGGGCGGAAATCGGTGTGGAGTGCCATCGCCAGAAATCCCAAAGTACGCCAAACGCCGAAATCTTTAATCATATCGGGGAGCTGCCCATGCCGCCGCTGGCGAATCTCAGGCAAGAAGCCTTCGCTCATCTCGTGGCGGCAGGTCATTCCGCGACGGCCGCCTATGCCAGGGCCTACGGCCGAGATCGCGACGTTACAAGCCGAGTGAACGGAAATCGGCTGCTAACAAAGGCTAGCATCCGGGATAGGATTGCTCAAATACGGCATGAAGCGGCTTTAGGTTCATTTCCCATGCTGCAGCAGGTGATCAAAGAAGCCGAGTCCAGGGCAATTGAACGCATCAGGAGCGGCTCTTTCAAGCAGGCGTGCGCATCCGCCGAGCGCTTTGCCGATACGGTTATCAAGCTGGCGAATCGGCTTTCTTCACACTGAGTAGCCGGTTGGGTGTGGATACAAGCGGACGAGGCGAGCCGGTCAATTATCGCGGAGCCGCGTCCACGGTTCGACCCGGTGCCCTTTCGCGATGCGGGCAATCTTGTTGATCGAGACATTGCCTTCGGCCCGCTCGACGGCGCTGAGGTAAGTGCGGTTGATTCCGCACTCATGGGCTAGGGCCCTCCTGGCTGAGCCCGAGTTCGGCGCGCAGTCGGCGCATGTTCTTCGCCAAAATATTGCGAGGGTCAGTCCTCCCATAATGAGGGCGCACAGTGAGGTGCCGCTTTCCAAGCAGGCCGGAGCCGGGGCCGAAATCGCGCTGGCGTGAGCGTCTTCATTGTTGATGGAATCGCCCAAGGGATTCCAGCCGGACGAGATTTTTGATTCCCTTCGCCATCGATTCGATGGGGGAAGGGTGATGGGGAGAGCTTATAGCAGCCGGTCTCTTCGAGGCCGCCCGCCAACCGGTCGATCCACAAGCGGCCGTCGGGGTTGAGCATCACTTCGACGATGCTCGGATCTTCGAGATAAGCGGAGATCGCGGCACCGAGCGCGGTGCGCAGCATGTGCGCACCGCGGGCGAAGGCTTCAGACCGGAGGGAGATCGTCGTCACATGAGCCCCGCAAGGCGCCTCAACTCAGAGGCGGATGTCAGCGGGGTTGATTAGAAAGAGCGGGAAATGGGACTCCGCAACAACGGAGATGAGGCCGGAGGGCTTACGGATAGAAATACATGCGGATGGGACAGCCGGTCGTCTTCCCTACCCCAGCCAACTCGGAGCTGATAGCACAGAGTGCGTTCTGGGATCGGGGACCGCAGTAATGAGACGTTCAGTTCGCTGCCATAGCTTGGCTGTAAAAGAGCCGGTCCGAATTCGGAAAACTGCGCTTCGCCGCGTCCGGTGATCGTCCTATACGTTGTTCGTCGCATGCGACGAACAACATAGGAACCGCCCCACCTGTTACTGCATACACCAGCCGTGACTCACTACGAGTGACTGCCCAGTGAGCGCGTTCGAGGGGAAAGCAGCCAGGAAAAGTGCGGTCCGCGCCACATCCTCGACAGTCGTGAACTCACCGTCGACAGTCTCCTTGACCATGATACTCTTGATGACCTCCTGCTCGGAAATGCCAAGGTCTTTCGCCTCCTCCGGGATCTGCTTGTCCACGAGCGGCGTCCGTACAAAGCCAGGGCAGATCACGTTAGCACGCACACCGTGGGTAGCTCCTTCCTTGGCGACCACTTTCGCGAGACCCACGAGCCCGTGCTTCGCCGTGACATAAGGTCCCTTCAACGTCGATGCCTCCTTGGAATGCACTGAGCCATGTAGAGGATGCTCCCGCCGCGGCCGTGCTTGTACATCTTGCGCAGGCAGGCACGTGTCGTGAGAAACGCGCCATCTAGATGAACCGCCAGAAGCTGTTTCCATTTGTCGAATTCGAATCGATCAAGGGGTGCCACAATCTGGATGCCGGCGTTCGAGACAAGGATATCGATCTGGCCGAAGGCGGCCACGGTCTTCGCAACACAGGCATCCACCTCAGCTTCGTTGGTAACGTCGACCCCCACGCCGATGGCACGTCTCGTGCCACCGAGCTCATCGGCGACGCCGTCGGCACGCTTTTGGTCGCGGTCGGCGATCGTCACGCGTGCACCTTCGCGTGCGAACAGCACAGCGATTTCCTTTCCGATGCCGCTTGCCGCACCGGTGACGATGGCGACTTTGTTATTGAGGCGCATCGTTCTTCTCCTATGCCGAGAGTCTAGCGAAGGTAGTCGTAGACGACCTTGCCCAGACCGAGGGTCAGGTCCGCGATGAAATGCGTTGCCGAGATCACTTCGAGCACGGGCAGCTCAGCCACGGGGGCCAGCGCGTGGGGGCGGAGATCGAGCGCCGCCGGTCCGGTCCAGGCTCCTTTGACCTTGACGTCCTCGACGTAGTACTCGACCAGCTCGCAGATGCGCGGCGTCCCGTCCACGTGCGGGATGATCTTCAAGAGGAAATTCGGTGCGGCGAGCGCCATTTTCACAGCCGCCACGTCCGCGGCCTTGTGCTTGTAGCCCATTGATCCGGTGGCGACGCGCACCGGGCCGTAGTCGAGCGTGCCGACGAGCTGGTCGATTTCGACGTGCAGTGTCGGATCGGCGAGCTTCTTGGGAAAGCCCCAAAGCTCGCGGCCGCCGGCGATCGGCGGATCGTCGTTCAAAAACATGCAGTGCGAATAGCTGCCCTTGCGGTCTCGGAAGGTCACAGGGATCACTTGGCCCGTCTCGGTGTACTCGCCGAAGCCGGTCGAATCAGGCATGCGGATGAACTCGTATTTGACGGTGTCGCCGTCCGGCAGGAGCGGCTCTGGCACGAGCGCGCAGAGCTTTTCCGGGTCGGTGCGATAGGTGATGATGAGATACTCGCGGTCGATGAATCGGTAGGGGCCGGGTGGGTAGGCCGGGCTCGTCAACGGCATCGCAAAGGCTCGCTCGCGGACATCATGCTCTCTCAATGTGACTCTCCTTGATTGTTACGGAAGCTGCGCGTCATTCGCGGCCGTCGTAGGCCAGATCGAAGGTGAAGACGCCCTCTGGGTTGCGGGGACGTTTGAGGACTTCGGGGTGGCGCAGCGTGCGGACGGTGTCGTGGTATCCGGCACGCCAATGCTCCTCCATTGAGAGCCGGGAGAACTCGTAGTCCTTGGAGTGGCCCTCGTAATCCTGCGAGTGGTAGATTAGCTGCACGAGGCTGTAGACCTTTTGGTCGGCGACCGTGCTCAGAAGCTTTCCATCGTCGCTGTCACGTAGGTGTGGCGGCGCCTGCTCCAGCAGGCGTGCGAGCGCGGAGCGCAGAACCTGAAGCTCCTTGAATTTGTCAGTGTTGGCGCGGGTTCGACTGGAATACTGGATTTCTTTTTGGCGCGTCGCGACCTCGGCCAAGCTGCCGGGAAGCTTCCCTCGCGCGCTCCATAAGTCGACCTGGAAGGCAAGTGTATCCTGCCGTGGTCCGTACTCGACCACCCATTGCAGCGGCGTGTTTGAGATCAGGCCGCCATCCCAGTAATGCTCACCCTCGATTTCGACTGCGGGAAAACCGGGCGGAAGGGAGCCGCTCGCCATCACGTGCTCCGGACGGATCCTATGAGTGGTCGTATCGAAATAGACGAAGTTGCCGCTGCGCACGTTGACGGCGCCAACGCTGAAGCGCATCGGCCCAGCATTGATCCGGTCGAAGTCGACAAGTCGTTCCAATGTGCTCTTTAACTGGCTCGTCTCATATAAACTGGTCGCCTCGACCGCGCCGTTCGGATGTGCCCAAGCGGGGGGATGGCGTGGCTGGAAGAAGTTGGCCGCGCCATTTACCAAGGCGGACCCTGCGCTAATCTGATTGAACAGAATTCGGGCGAAGTTCCCGCGCGGCGCCAAGGCATGAAGACCGGCCGCCCAATCGAGAAGCGGGTTGGCGGTGACCTCCTGCCAAAACCTGCGCAACTTCGCGACCCGCTCATCCGGCGCGTTACCGGCGATCAGCGCCGAATTGATCGCGCCGATCGAAATTCCAGCCACCCAGTCTGGATGCAGGTCAGCCTCGGCAAGAGCCTCGTAGACACCGGCCTGATAGGATCCGAGTGCGCCGCCGCCTTGCAGCAGCAGAGCAACGCATTCGAAGGGCGGTCGACTGCTCGGCCGCTGATGCTTCGACCCAGGCGGGCGGCGATTCACGAGATCGACATTGTCGCGCATAATGAACTCCTGACGCCGTCTTCTGTCTGGTTCGACGGCAGCTGAGTGAACGTGGAATGGGTGTCGTTCCGAGGGCGCTCGCCTCACGCCGTGGTTCGATGCAGGCTGTCCAGGTCTGCCCTGCAGACTAGGCTGAACCTCAAGAGTGGATCGGGATCAAGACTCCTCGTCAGCGCCTCGGTCGCGAGTTGCCGCGGCTTCACGCTTGGCTTCAGAGAAATCTCAACGATCGCCCTGAGCACGGCCTCCGCTGTGGCGATGACATCGGCGGGAGCAAAGAACCGCATTCGGTTGATGAGGCCGACGAGGCGTTGCTCGTCGCCGCTGAGTTCGATCTCGTCCCGGGTGTAGGCGCGCAGAAGCAAGTTCGACGCGTACATCACGAAGTCCGCGTAGACCGTCTCCCGCTTTGCGACCTCCGCCGCAACGCGCTGAAGTCGGTCTTGGCTGCGGTGCGTGTAAATGGCCGCGACCAGAGATGCGCCCCCGCCGAGAAGCGCTCCCAACATCGCCGACATAGGGGTCAGGAAGCTCGGATCGATGGTCATGCTGTCTCCACCGAGGCTGGCTGAACCAAATCAGGCTTCCTGATCCGGGACCACATTACGTAGAGCGCCGGTAGGAAGATGAGGGTCAGGAACGTCGCGACCGCTAGCCCGCCCATGATCGCGAACGCCATCGGACCCCAGAAAATGGTGGGAGCGATCGGAATCATGCCGAGGATCGCGGCAGCAGCAGTGAGCAGGATCGGCCGGAATCGATGCGCAGTCGCCTCGACGACCGCATCCCACGGGTGAAGCCCGCGTGTCTTCTCCTTGTCGATCTGGTCGATCAAAATCACCGAGTTGCGGGCGATCATGCCGGTGAGGGCGAGCACGCCAAGGAGCGCCACGAAGCCCAGCGGCTTATCCGCGAGGAGGAGGGCTGCAACGACACCGATCAGACCCAGCGGGGCCACACTGAGCACCAGGAACAGCCGGCTGAACCCTTGGAGCTGGATCATCAGCACGGTCAGGATGAGGACAAGCATCAGCGGCACGACGGCGGCGACGGAGGCCTGGGCTTTGCTGCTCTCCTCAACCGTTCCGCCTGCTGCGATATGGTACCCACTCGGCAGGCTGGCATTCAGCGCCTCGATCTTTGGCGCCAAGTCCTGCACGACCGTGGCGGCCTGCGTGCCCGGCAGGACGTCGGCCTGCACCGTCACTGAGGGCAGGCGGTCCCGACGCCAGACAATGGGATATTCCTGGCCATAATCGACGGATGCAATCTGGCTTAGGGGAACCGTCTTTCCATTCGGCAGCGGAACCTGAAGCGTCCTGATCGTTGACAGCGACATTCGCTGTTCGGGGGTTGCTCGGACAAGGACATCGACGAGATAGATTCCACTGCGCACTTGAGTGGCTGTGACGCCGGACACGACCGCGTTCAGGGACAGCGCCAACTGCTGCGAGCTCAGGCCGAGAAGACGAGCCTGGTCCTGGTCGACGCGGATCCTGACCGTGCGCGCTGGCTCCATCCAGTTGTAATTCACGTTCCGGGCACCGGGCTCGGACTCCAGAGTCTCCGCGACCTTGAATGCGGCCGCACGCACTTGGTTCGGCTCTGGCCCGATCACGCGGTACTGCAATGGCCAACCGACCGGAGGCCCAAGTTCAAGGGGGTAGACCCGTCCGACAACGTTCGGAAACTCATTCGCCAGCGCCTGCTCGAGCTTCGTCTTTACCCGCTCCCGCTGCTGCAGCCCCCTGGTGACCACCACGAGCTGGGCGAAGAAGTCGTTGGGGAGCTGGACGTTGAGGGGGAGATAAAACCGGACGGCGCCCCGACCGACGTAGGTGGTCCAGTGGTCCACGTCCGCATCGCCCTGCAGCAGTTTGTCCACCCTCGCGGAGACGTCCCGGGTTGCGTAGATCGACGCATTTTCTGGAAGCTGCAGATCCACCAGCAACTCGGGCCGGTCGGATGATGGGAAGAATTGTTGCGGAACGAGCCGGACGCCACACAGGGCTGCTCCGAAGAGGCAGAGTGTGACCACCACCGTGACCCAGCGCGCCCGCATCGCCAGCAGAAGGAAGCGGCGGAACGTGCGCATGATCGGACCTGGTTCTTCCGAGTGTGCCGCTTTGGGCTTCTTCAGAAGCCAAACGCCGAGCAAGGGTGCAAACAGGACCGCGACGATCCAGGATACGAGCAGAGCAATCGCCACGACGGCGAAAATTGAGAATGTGTACTCGCCTGCAGCGCTGTGCGCGAAACCGATCGGCACGAACCCCGCGATAGTCACGAGCGTGCCGGTAAGCATCGGAAACGCGGTTGACGTGTAGGCAAAGCTGGCTGCGCTTTGCTTGTCTTCGCCATGCTCCAGCCGCGAAACCATTGTTTCGACCGTGATCATGGCGTCGTCGACCAGCAGGCCGAGTGCGATGATTAGGGCGCCCATTGAGATACGCTGAAGGTCGATACTGAAGAACTCCATCGCCACGAACACCGCAGCGAGGACCAGCGGGATCGCCAGGGCGACCACGGCGCCAGCGCGCAAGCCCAGGCTGACTAAGCTGACCGCAAGCACGATGGCGACTGCCTCCCATAGCGCCTCCATGAAGTCGTCCACCGCATGTTCGACGGTCACCGGCTGGTCGGCGACGAGCGTCGGCTCGATCCCGACTGGCAGGTTCGCCGTAATCGCCGTCATGGCCCGCGCGATGTTGCGCCCGAGAGCGAGGACGTCGCCGCCTTTGCGCATAGCAATGGCGAGCCCGATGCCCTGATGTCCATTGATGCGGAACATCGGCTGGGCGGGATCGGCGGGCCCGCGAGTGACGTGCGCGATGTCGCCCAGCCGGATGATCCGCCCGTTCTTCGCGACGAAGTTGACGGCAAGAACATCTTGCTCGGACCGGAATGCGCCCGAAACACGGACGAGGATCTTTTCGTCCCCAGTCTGCACCACACCCGCAGGCGTGACGGCGTTCTGGGCCTGCAGCGCGGCAATCAGTTCGGCCCGGTCGATCCCCAGGCCCGCCAGCTGCTCGGTTGAGAATTCGACGTAAACGCGCTCGTCCTGAGCACCCAGGATGTCGATCTTGGAGACATCCGGCAGCTGCAAGAGCTGCTTGCGGATGTCGACGACGTAATCCCTCAGTTCCCGGTCCGTGAATCCGTCAGCGGTGAAGCCATAGACGATACCGTAGGTGTCGCCGAACTCATCGTTGAAGCCGGGGACCACTCCCTGCGGCAGCGAGTTTTGGATGTCGTGCACCTTCTTGCGTACCTGATACCAGATGTCCGGCACCTGCGCCGGAGGCGTCGAATCCTTCAGGTTGACGAAGATCGTGGCCTGGCCTGCAGTCGTGTAGCTTTTCAGGTAGTCCAGGTTCGGCGTTTCCTGCAGCTTGCTTTCGATGCGGTCGGTGATCTGCTCGAGCGTGTCGCCCACCGTGGCGCCCGGCCACGCGGCTTGCACCACCATGGTCTTGACCGTGAAGTCTGGATCCTCGCTTCGCCCTAGCCGGAGGTAAGACCAGACGCCTGCAGCCGCGATGACGAGCATGAAATAGGTCACCACGGAACGGTGCCGGAGTGCCCATTCGGAGAGATTGAAGCGCGTCATAGCGGGGCTCCCAAAAGCCGGACCTTCTGACCCGGACGCAGCACCTGGACCCCGGCCGTGACCACGACCTCTCCGGTTTCGAGCCCTTGCGAGATAACGACGTCCGCCGGATCGTATCGCACGATGTCAACGTTCCGCAGGGACACGGTCTGGGTTTGCGGATTGACCACCCACACCGCCGGGCGACCGTCCGACTCGGTAAGCGCGCTCGGCGGAACCTCCACCCCCTGGGGCCGCGACAGCTTGATACTGCCGGTGACGGTGGCCCCCAATGCGAAGGCCGGTGGCGCGTCGATGATCCCGACCTTGACCTGCCATGTTCGGGTGGTCGGATCGGCCTGGGGTGCCACCTCCCGGACGCGGCCGGTAGCTTTGACGCTCGGATCGTTCGTGAGAGCGAGTTGCACCAGGGGGTCGCGCGGCCCTGTCCGTATGAGCTGCTCCGGCACGTCGAAGACGGCATCGCGTCCGCCCTGGCGTGCGAGCTGCACGACCATCTGACCGGCATGGACCACTTCGCCTGGTTCGGCTCCTTTTGCGGTGACCGCGCCCGCGGCGTCGGCAAACAAGGAGGTATAGGCCAACTGATCCTGCGCGAGGCGCACCTGTGCCTGCGCAGCATCAACCGCGGCCTGGGCGCTCAGTAGTTTTTGCTGGGCTTCATCGAACGTGGCGCGAGGTGTCCAACCATTCTTCAAGAGCTGTTGCTGCCGGTTGAAGGTAAGTCGCGCTTGGGTCAGCACCGCCTCAAGGGCTGAGAGGTTGGCCTCCGCCGTGCGCAGCGCGTTCTGCTGGTCTTTGGGATCGAGCCGGGCGACAAGTTGTCCCGGCTTAAGGACATCTCCCACATTGACGGGGCGCTCGATCACGCGCCCGTTAATACGAAAGGCAAGGCTGACTTCGTCCTTGGCGCGAACCTGACCCGTCAGCGAGACAGTCTCGCCATCCAGGACGCGCTCGACGGTCACCGTCCGGACCGGCCGCACCTGGACTGCTGAAGGCGGCTTCTTGTCACAGGCCGCGACAGTCGTTGCGGCGATTAGGGCGAAGAGGATCAGAGACTTGCGCATCGGTGCCTCCAGCAGCGGCGGTGAGGTTCTTCCCTACAAGGCAGTCCCGGGGTTGGCTGTGCGTCTCCAGCCGCGCCGGGCTTGTATTGCATTGCACGGTGCAGTATAGTCATATGCACTTATGAGTGCAAGATGGATTCGTATGGAAGCTCGCAAAAATGTGAACGAAGTCCTCCCCGCCCGTCGTGGCGGGTCGCGGGACGTGATCGTCGCGGCGGCGACCCGCCTCTTCTTGGAGCGCGGCTTTGGCGCCGTCAGCATGGACGAGTTGGCGGCGGCCGCCGGGGTCGCTCGGCGCACGCTCTACAATCAGTTTGCAAGCAAGGAGGACATCTTCCGAGAGATGCTCCAAAGGGTGTCAGGCCAGCTCGAACACGCCTTTCCACCAGGCATCGAAACGCAAGGCGATGTCGAGGCGGTGCTCCGCTTGGTCGCGCGGATGATCCTGAAGCTGCACAAGAACCAGGAGTATCTCGGGTTTCTGCGTATGGTCGTGACCGACTCCCGCCAGTTCCCCTGGATCGCCGAAGAGTTCGCAGCCGTCATAGATCCTCAAACGGAACGGCTCATACGACTGCTTGCCCATCTGACCTCGATAGGCGTCCTTAATTGCCGCAACCCGACTCTAGCGGCCCACCAGTTAATGGGGGCGCTGAATGACCTTTCTCTGTGGCCCTGGATGATGGGGCGCAAAAGAATATCGGTCCCAGACGAGGAAGTGATCGAAGAGACGATCCGGATGTTCCTGAAGCACTATCGGGCGGCCCGGACCAAGAAATCGCCGTTGTGATCCGGCGTGGCTGACTTACGCGCCCGCGAGCGGCAAGGGTCGGGGCGGTCGCTCAACTTGGTTATCGGTGATCACTATCTCGAGATTCATTTGATGCGCTCTTGTCCACGTCTAGAACAATCTCGTCGGCGAGCTTGCGGCCTCTGGCGAGCCGGCGCCCGAGCGCCTCAACAAAGCCTTCGTACCGTTCACGACCTTTGGTCTGTGCCGCAGCAAGCGCCGTGTCCGGCAAAGCCGTCGTACTGGTCAACCAAAAGCGCACGAACACCGCCAACGCCTCATTCGAGATCGTGACATGCCGCTCGATGAGCTCCATCTGGCGCGTCATTCGATCGAGCCGGCGCGCCAGCGCAGCTTCCAGACGGTCGGCGCCGTCGGGCGAAAGATGTGATGCGAGCGCGGCTTCCACGATCAAAGCCTGTGCCACGCGCTTTCGGGCGGCGTAGTCTGCGAGCTTCGTCGCGAGATCGGTCGGCAGGCGAAATGTGTGTTTCGTCCTCATCGGCGTTACATCTTCATGTCATCGCTAAGTTTGATGACTGCAGAGAGTGTCATGCGATCGGTCAAGCAAGTCCGATAGCGAGTCGGATGCATATCGCTCCATGCGTGCTAGAGCATCTTCATTGTTGATGGAATCGCCCAAGGGATTCCAGCCGGACGAGATTTTTGATTCCCTTCGCCATCGATTCGATGGGGGAAGGGTGATGGGGAGAGCTTACTCGCAGGATTTGCGTGAGCGCGTCCTGGCGGAAGTGGATTCAGGAACCGGCGTTTATGCCGCGGCGTCCATCTTCCGGGTCAGCGTGTCCTATATCTACAAAGTTTTGGCGCGGCGGCAGAGGACCGGAGAGACGCGCGCACGTCCTTGGGCGGGCGGTCCCAAGCCGAAGCTTGCCGCGCACGACGGAGCTGTTAGCGCCCGCGTTGCGAGCGAACCCGATGCGACGCTGGCCGAACTGCAAGCCTGGCTCGTGGCGGAACACAGTGTGAAGGTCAGCATCGGCTGCCTCTGGAAAAGGCTGCGGCAGCTTGGGCTCATGCTCAAAAAAAGTCATTGCGCGCCGCCGAGCAAGACCGCGCGGATATTGCCGGGGCCCGCGACGAATGGCGTGCAAGCCAGCCCGGTCTAGAGCACCGGACTCCCAAATTGAATCGTAAGAGATTCCACTGAGGCTAAGGTTGTGATTCACTTCTCTCAAGGAGGTGATTCGCGATGCCGAAAGCCTATTCTCTCGATCTTCGTGAACGAGTTGCCAGCTTTGTCGAGGCTGGCCGGTCCTGTCACGCGGCTGCCGCGCATTTCAGCGTGTCGGTTTCTTTCGCCGTCAGGCTCATGAAGGCTTTTCGAACGACCGGAAGCCTCGCCCCCAAGCCGAGCGGCGGACGGCGCCACGCCAAGCTCGATCCGCATCGCGAGTTTCTCATCGCCCGCATCGAAGAAAAAGCCGATATCACAATGCCGGAACTTTCGGCTGAACTTTTGGCGGCAACCGGCACCAAGGCCGATCCTGCCTCACTCTCACGCTGGCTGATCCGCAACGGCTATCGCTTCAAAAAAAACCTTGCTGGCAGCCGAGCAAGATCGTCCCGGCATCAAAGCGGCGCGCGAAGAATGGGCCACGGTGCGCCAGCCGCGCATGCGGCTTGAGCCGCAACGGCTGGTCTTTCTTGACGAGACCGGAACGACAACCAAGATGACTCGTCCGCGCGGCCGCTGCCCAAAGGGCCAGAGGCTTCGCGCAAAGGCGCCATTCGGCCATTGGATGACCCAGACTTTTATCGCCGGCTTGCGCTGCGATAAGCTCACCGCCCCCTTTGTTATCAACGCCCCGATGGACCGCCCTATCTTCGAGACTTATGTCGAAAAAGAGCTCGCCCCAACCCTCGCCAAGGGCGATGTCGTGATCATGGATAATTTGCCGGCCCATAAGAGCAAGGCCGCCGAGGACGCCATCACGGCCAGGGGTGCCTGGGTCCTGTTCCTGCCGCCCTACAGTCCCGACCTCAACCCGATCGAGATGGCCTTCGCCAAGCTTAAAGCCCATCTCCGCGCAAGAGCCGTCAGAACCATCGACGCCCTCTGGCAGGAGATCGGGCGCATCTGTGATCTCTTCGATCCTCAAGAATGCCAAAACTACTTCGCCGCTGCCGGATATGGATTCAGTTGAGCATCCGCCGCTCTAAACCCCGAACATCTTGTCTTCATTGACGAAACTTGGGCGAAGACCAATATGGCGCGGCTCTTTGGGCGGGCGCCGTGTGGTCAGCGCCTCGCCGCATCTGTGCCGCATGGCCATTGGATGACAACAACATTCGTTGCCGCGCTCCGCCACGATACGATCACCGCGCCCTGTGTGTTCGACGGGCCGATGGATGGCGCAAGTTTCTTGGCCTATGTCGAGCACTTTCTCGCGCCGGCCTTGCGCCAGGTGATGTCGTCGTGATGGACAATCTCGCCAGTCACAAGGTCGCTGGCGTTAAGGAAGCGATCGAACGAGCTGGCGCAACGCTTCGCTTTCTGCCGGCCTATAGCCCCGGCCTCAATCCAATCGAACAAGTATTCGCAAAGCTCAAAGCGGCCCTTCGCAAAGCTGCCGCCCGCACATTTGACGCCCTCATCAAAGCCATCGCCCAAGCGCTCGCAGATTTCACTCCTCGGGGATGCGCAAATTATATCGCCAATTCGGGTTATGGCCGCCTATCATGAAAACGCTCCAGCCGTGACGGTCTTTCTGAAAATCGATGCGTGCTAAGGTCTCACTCCGCACGAAATCGACCGATTGTTGTCGATAGTTGTCGAAGCCGCGCAAAATCCGAACTGCGGAAATTTCCCTTTGAAATCATAAGCGAAAAATTTGGATGGCTCGATGGTCGGGTTTTGACCGCGAGCAGAAACAATTTCCACCGCAAAATCAGCGCGTTACGATGCTTTGAGAGAATCGAGTGGGAGTGACGGGGAGTACTGTAGCGTAGTTTGGGATAGCGCAGCGTACCAAGTTCGATGTGGTCTCAGCGATAGTCGTCGATAGATATCGCATCTCGTTGTCAGCCTCTCTTCATTTGCGGGTCGGAGGAATGCGTCTCACCGCTGGCGTGCCGACCAACCAGCTGCTGATAGAGTTCTCCGCGCGCTTTGATCCGGCGCAATGCCTGAGCGACGTCGCGGTCGTGTAGCCGGCGCGAGACGGACGCCAATGCGGCCAAGTGCTCACTGCCGGCGTTCGCCGGGATCAGGAGGAGAACCACAAGGTCTGTCGGCTGGGCATCGACTGCTGCAAAATCGATCGGACGCTCCAGGCGAACGAACAGACCGAAAATGTGTTGAATGCCTTCGATCCGCGCATGGGGAATGGCGATTCCTTGTCCGATACCGGTCGAACCAAGACCTTCACGCGCATTAAGCGCATCCAGAATGACATTGGCGGCAATTCCGAGGGTCTTGCTTGCGCGCTTGGATAACTCGCCGAGTAGCTGCGCTTTGTTCGCCACACGCAGGTCCGCGATAACACACTCGGGCCCGATCAAGTCGCCCAGTTCCATTATTTGCCTCATAGACTAACCAGTTCCAACGTCTCTTGCTCGATCGCGGCCAGGCGAACAGACCTCTTCAGATCGAATTTCGTCCGCCGCCCTAAGATCACCTTGCCGGTTCATGACGGGGAAGGATCAATCGATCACGCGGAGGCGGTATCCAACGCCAGTCTCCGTGATCAGGTGTTGCGGTCGCTCGGGATCCGCTTCGATCTTCTGTCGGAGCGATCGGACGTAGATGCGCAGATACTGCACGTCGGTATCGGATCCCCAAACCTCTCGTAATATGAACTTATGGGTCAAAACCTTCCCCGCGTGAGCGACAAACAGCCTCAACAGGTCGTATTCCCGCGGCGACAGCTTCACCTCTTCGCCTCGCACGGTCACTATCCGGCGTACGAGGTCGACGGATAGGTCGCCACTTCGAAACACAGGGCGTTCGCCTTGCTGCTGTAGTCGGTGACGCAACGCCGCTCGCAGCCGCGCGAGCAGTTCATCCGTGCCGAACGGTTTCGTGACATAGTCGTCTGCGCCAAGGTCGAGCGCCTGTACCTTCCCTCGCTCGTCCGCCCGGCTTGAGAGGACGACGACAGGAACCGTTGAGTCATCGCCGCGAAGGCGTCGGATTATCTCCACGCCGTCAATATCTGGAAGTCCCAAGTCGAGGACGATTACGTCTGGGGGATTGCGAGCGATCAGGGCGAGCGCGGTGCTACCGTTTTCAGCTTCGAGGACGTGATAGCCCTGCGCGCTCAGGCTGGTCCGAAGAAACCGCCTAATCGGCGGCTCGTCATCAACGACAAGCACTCGCACCGGTGCCGTCGTCATGCCACAGCCTCCTGATGGGGAGCATCCGTGATTGGGACTGGCAGCGTTATCGTGAAGATCGCTCCGTTTCGATCAAGTCGGTTGGTGGCAGCAATCCTGCCGCCCATCGCCTCAATGAAGCCGCGGCAGATCGCAAGTCCGAGGCCTGTCCCGGCACGCTGTCGGTCAGCGGCCTGGATCCGATAAAACTTATCAAAGATGCGATCCAGATCGGCAGGTGGAATGCCTGAGCCTTCGTCCATAACCTGCAAGCGCACGACATTGTCTTCGTGCTCTGCCTGCACCCGGACAGTAGATCTCGGCGGCGCATATTTGGATGCGTTGTCGAGAAGATTGAACAGAACCTGCTCGAACAGCACCGGATCGAGCCGCAGTAGCGGCAGAGGTCTGACGATGTCGAGTTCTACCTTGTGGTCGCTCAGAAATTTCTTTGCTCTCTCAAGAGCGCTTCCAACAACGTCGCCGACATCAACCGGCTCCAGACGGGGCACGATTGCACCCGATTCGAGGCGGGTCATGTCGAGCAAGTTGGCAATGAAACGGTTAAGGCGATCGGATTCCTCCTGGATTGTTCCGATCAGCTCGTCGATTGCTGCATCGTCAAGCTCTTTCCGATAATTTTTCAGGCTTGTAGCGGACCCAAAAATGGACGCCAGCGGTGTTCGCAGGTCGTGCGAGATTGAAGTTAGAAGGGCGGCGCGGAGGCGTTCAGTTTCCGCCAAAACCCGCGCCCGGTCCACGTCCTGCGCCAAGCCAACACGTTCGATCGCGAGCGCCGCCTGATCGGCCAGAGCATCGAGCAGCCGCCGCTGGTCCGGAGTTAACAAGGGGCCCGGCTGATCGGCGTCGAGACCAACGACGGCCACTGTTCCGCTGCCCGTGCGCATCGGGAAAAAGAGCCGTTTGGCTCCGGGAAGTGTGTCCGCGCCGCGCCCGGCCGGCCGGTTGTTCTCCCAGCACCATTTCGCTGCAGCCAGATCGGCATCGTCCAGTATATCCTCCGGCGGATAGCCCGCCCGAACTGCGATGGTATCACCCTCGGGCAAAAGCAAGACGACTCTTACCGCCAGCATAGACGCAATCTGATACGCGGTTGCCCATAGGACATCGTCGAGCGCGATCGCCCCTGCGAGTTTGCGGCTGAAGAGGTAGAGCTCCTCTGTCGTCTTGGCGCGCTGGCGGGCAGCGATGGCCTGTGCACGGACGCGAGAGGTCAAATTGCTCGCGATCGCTGCCACAAGGGCAAAGAAGAACAGCGCTACGACGTTTTCCGGATCGGCAATCGTGAATGTGTAGAGCGGCGGCAAGAAGAAGAAATTGTAAGCGAGTACGCTCACCACGCAGGCGAATAGCGATGGCCACAAGCCATAGGTAACGGCGCTGGCCAAGACCGCCGTCAGGAATACGAGCGCGATATTGGAGATTGCGAGGAACTGCTGCAGGAAGAGTCCGATGACAAGCGCGATGGCAACCATCCCGAAGGTGCCCGCGTATGCCCGGGTGTCGAAGACGGCGGCTTTGTGCGCGCGCTCGAGCCTCTCGGATCGCGGCTCGGCCTGCTCTTTTGGATCGGCGATCACATGGACGCTGATGTCACCAGCTCCACGTATGAGCTCGTGAGTAACCGAGCCGCGCAGCCATTCTGACCAGCGTGAGCGTCGCGACTTCGCGATGATGATGTGGGTGAAGTTGTTGTTTTGAGCGTATTCGACAACGCTGGCGGCAACATCCGGGCCCGGCACAGTAACCGCTTCGCCGCCCAGCCGTTGGGCTAGCCGCAAGCAGTCGGCGATGCGATCCCGTTCGCTTTCGCTCAGTCGATGCGCGCGCGAGGTCTCCACGTGGATGGCCGTCCAGGGCGCGCGCAGGCGGTCAGCAAGGCGCCGGGCATGACGGATCACGGCCGCGCAGCTTGGGTCCTCATTGATGCACACCAGCACGCGCTCTGTAGCCGCCCACGGGCCTGAAATGGCGTGAGCACGCATGTAGGTGACCATCTGCTCATCAACGCGCTGCGCCGTGCGGCGCAAGGCGAGCTCGCGAAGGGCAGTAAGATTGCCAGGCTGGAAGTAGTTGCGGACGGCGCGCTCGGCTTGCTGCGGCACGTAGACCTTGCCCTCATGGAGCCGCTGGATCAGGTCCTCCGGGGTCAGATCGACGAGTTCGATATCGTCCGCGTGATCAACGATCGAGTCCGGCACGGTCTCGCGTACGCGAATCCGGGTGATCTTCGCGACGACATCGTTGAGACTTTCGACGTGCTGAATATTGAGCGTCGTATAGACATCGATGCCGGCCGAAAGCAGCTCTTGCACGTCCACATAGCGCTTAGGGTGTCGGCTGCCCGGAGCATTGGTGTGGGCGAGCTCATCCACGATGACGAGCTTTGGACGACGCCTCAAGATCGCGTCGAGATCCATCTCGTCGAGCCAACGTCCTTTGTACTCGGTGCGCCAGCGTGGGATGATTTCGAGGCCTTCGAGGAGCGCCTCTGTGTCCTTGCGGCCGTGGGTCTCGACCACCCCGACGACGACATCAGCGCCCTCTCGCCGCCTAGCCTGCGCGGTCTGGAGCATCGCATAGGTCTTTCCGACCCCCGGTGCTGCACCTAGGAATACCTTCAGGCGACCGCGTGCTTCCCGCCCCATTTGCTGCAGAAGGGCATCAGGCGAAGGGCGGTGGTCACGATCCGGTCGCTCATCCATTAGCAATATCCCCTGGCTCTGAGGCCGAGGGTTAGCCGGGTCTCTTGCGCTAGGACGGGGTTGGCCATGAGGATAGCACCGTTGGGACTTTTGAGGCTATCTGGCGGCCAGGGCGTCAAGCGCCAAGTTCAGCTCCAGAACATTGACATGGGGCTCGCCGATGACGCCGAGAACCCGAGCGGTCACATGGGCCTCGACCAACCGGCGAATATCTCCTTCGGGCAGCCCGCGCGCTTTGGCGACCCGAGGCACCTGAAACAGCGCTGCCGCAGGAGAGATGTCAGGATCGAGCCCGCTTGCCGAGGTAGTGACCAAGTCAACAGGGATGGGTGCGCCCGTGTTCTCGGACGCTAATTCAGCCGCTTCCGACCGCACCCGATCGACCAGCGTCTTGGAGGTCGGCCCCAGGTTGGAGCCGGCAGAGTTATTCGCCGTATATGGCGACGGAACGGTCTTGGAAGGGTCCTTTGGGTCTGGTTCGACGGTCGCAGAGGGACGACCATGGAAGTACTTCGCGCCGGTGAAGTTCTGACCAATCAGAGCGGACCCGATGATCTGTCTGTCTTTCTCGATCAGGCTGCCATTCGCCTGACGCGGAAAGAACAGCTGGGCCAATCCCGTCATACCTAGCGGATAGAGAAGTCCGGTGATGACGGTCATGGCGATGATCATCACGACGGCAGGACGGATTTCCTTCGTCATTGGTTTCTGTCCTCAGGCAAGGCCCATCGCGGTAACCGTCACGTCGATCAGCTTGATGCCGATAAACGGGACAACGATGCCGCCGAGACCATAGATAAGGAGATTGCGCCGCAAGGCGCTTGCGGCGCCAACCGGGCGATAAGTTACGCCTCGTAGCGCCAATGGGATGAGTGCGATAATGATCAGCGCGTTGAAAATTATCGCCGAGAGGATCGCACTCTCCGGCGTTGCTAACCGCATGATGTTGAGCTCCTGGAGTTGCGGGTAGAAGGCGATAAACATCGCCGGGATGATCGCGAAATACTTAGCCACGTCATTGGCGATCGAGAAGGTCGTTAGAGCACCGCGCGTCATCAGCAACTGTTTGCCGATCTCGACGATCTCAATGAGCTTGGTCGGATCGCTATCGAGGTCGACCATATTACCGGCCTCACGCGCGGCCATGGTGCCGGTGTTCATGGCGACGCCGACATCTGCCTGTGCGAGCGCCGGTGCGTCGTTCGTGCCATCACCGCACATGGCGACGAGCTTGCCCTTAGCCTGCTCGTCGCGAATCAGCTTCAGTTTGGTCTCCGGTGTTGCCTGAGCGAGAAAATCATCGACGCCAGACTCGGCCGCAATCGCGGCCGCTGTGAGTGGATTGTCGCCGGTGATCATGACCGTCCGGATTCCCATTTGCCGCAGTGCGGCGAACCGATCCCGAATGCCTCCCTTGACGATGTCCTTCAAATGGATGACGCCGAGTAGCCTCTTCTCCTTCGCAACCGCGAGCGGCGTGCCGCCTGATCTTGCGATCCGCTCCACGATCGCGTTTAACTCTCGAGCCGCCGCGCTTTGCGTAAGAGTCCGTGGCGCCGCGGTAGGTTTGTTCGTGCCGCCGGCAACAACGATTGCGTCTTGCCCTGCTTCGACAAACGCGAGTACGGCATCGACTGCCCCCTTGCGAATCGAGAAGCCCTCGACATCTATTCCGCTGATACGGGTCTGAGCGGAAAACGGCACGAAATGAGCGTTGAGCGGTGCCATGTCCCGCCCCCGTATGCCGTACTTCTCCTTGGCCAAGACGACGATGGAGCGGCCTTCCGGGGTCTCGTCCGAAAGCGATGCAAGCTGTGACGCGTCCGCAAGCTCGTGCTCGCTGATCCCCGGCAGGGGGATGAACTCGGATGCCTGACGGTTGCCGAGCGTGATCGTGCCGGTCTTGTCGAGGAGCAGGGTGTCAACGTCTCCGGCGGCTTCGACAGCACGGCCCGACATCGCCAAGACGTTGAAACGGACCAGGCGATCCATCCCGGCAATGCCGATCGCAGATAGAAGCGCTCCGATCGTGGTGGGGATCAGAGTGACAAACAGGGCCACAAGCACCAGGATCGATAGGTGCCCTCCAGCATAGGCTGCGAAGCTCGGGATGGTTGCCACCGCGAAAACGAAAATGATCGTCATTCCGGCGAGCAGAATGTTGAGCGCGATTTCATTCGGCGTTTTTTGCCGCTGCGCGCCCTCGACGAGAGCGATCATGCGATCGAGAAAGGTCGATCCGGGCGCCGCGGTGATCCGCACCTTGATCCAGTCGGAGATCACCTGCGTGCCCCCGGTGACAGCCGAGCGGTCACCGCCGCTCTCGCGGATCACAGGTGCGGATTCACCGGTGATAGCGGCCTCATTCACAGAAGCCACGCCTTCAACCACTTCACCATCGCTTGGAATGATGTCGCCGGCCTCGACCAGCACGAGATCCCCGGGCTTCAGCGCCGTGCCCGCTACTTCGCGCCATTCCGAACCGGCTCCGGTCAGCAGCTTGGCGGTTGTCTCAGTCTTGGTCCGGCGCAATGTTTCGGCCTGAGCCTTCCCGCGCCCCTCCGCGACCGCCTCCGCAAAGTTGGCGAAGACCACGGTGAAACAGAGCCAGAGGTTGATTTGGAACGAAAAGCCAAGGTTCGCGGCGCCCATGAGCAAGTCGCGAACAAAGAGAGCTGAGGTCAATGCCGCAACAATCTCGACGACAAACATCACCGGATTGCGCACCATGAGGCGCGGATCGAGTTTCCGAAAAGCGCCGCCGATGACTGGCGCGAGGATCTTTGGATCAAGGATAGTCCCGACGTGCGTGCGGCGGCGAGTATGCGAAAAATCCATGGTTGGCGCCCCGAGGTTCAGTAGAGTTTGCCGGAGTTCATCGCGAGTTGCTCGACGATCGGGCCGAGGGCGACCGCCGGAAAATATGTGAGACCGCCGACAATGAGGATGACGCCCGTGAGGAGGCCAACAAAGAGTGGACCGTTCGTCGGGAAAGTGCCGGCTGAGGCGGGCACAATCTTCTTCACCCCAAGGGAACCAGCAACGGCCATCATCGGCACGATCATCATGAACCGGCCGATCAGCATCGCGAGACCGATCGTGACGTTGTAGAAAAGGCTGTTGGCGCTGAGGCCGGTGAAGGCGCTGCCGTTGTTCCCGGTGCCCGAGGTATATGCGTAGAGCACCTCGCTGAATCCGTGCGGACCGGCGTTCGAGATGCCTGCGAGACCAGGCCCCACCGCGACTGCAATGGCCGTGAATCCCAGGATCGACAGCGGCAGGATCAGAATGGCAAGCATCGCCATCTTGACCTCCTTCGCCTCGATCTTCTTGCCGAGATATTCGGGCGTGCGTCCAACCATGAGTCCTGCGATGAACACGGCCAGGATGGCGAAGAGCAGCATGCCATAGAGACCTGAGCCGACACCGCCGAAGATGATTTCGCCGAGCAGCATGTTGACCAGAGGCACGGCGCCACCAAGCGGCGTCAGACTGTCAAGCATGCTGTTAACGGCGCCGCATGAGGCGTCGGTAGTGACAGTGGTGAAAAGCGCGGAATTGGCGATGCCGAAGCGTACTTCCTTTCCTTCCATGTTGCCGCCAGACTGCAAGCCCGAGTGCGGCTGGTTGACATGGAACGCTGCAAAGGCCGGATTGCCAGCGGATTCGGCCGAATAGGTAATTGCGACGCCCGCGAGAAACAGGATGCCCATGACGGCGAATATTGCCCAGCCCTGGCGCTCGTCGCGCACCATTCGACCGAACACATTCGTGAGCGCGGCGCCGATCGAGAAGATCAGAACCATCTGCACGAGGTTCGTGATGGCGTTGGGATTCTCGTAAGGATGGGCCGAGTTCGCGTTGAAGAAGCCACCGCCGTTTGTGCCTAGCATCTTGATGGCTTCTTGGGACGCCACCGGACCTTGCGCGATTACCTGTTTGGCACCTTCAAGGGTTGTCGCTTCGACATAAGGGTTCAGGTTCTGGGGCATTCCCTGCCAGACGAAAAACAGGCAGGCGATCATCGAAAGCGGCAACAGGACGTAAAGTGTGCACCGCGTGAGATCGACCCAGAAATTTCCGATTGTGTGTGTGGAGCGTCGCGCGAAACCGCGAATAAGCGCGATGGCGAGAGCGATACCAGTAGCCGCAGAGACAAAATTGTGCACGGTGAGACCAGCCATCTGCACCAGATAGCTCATCGTGGTTTCCGGCGTGTAGGACTGCCAATTGGTGTTCGTGACAAAGCTCACCGCGGTGTTGAAAGCTAAGCTCGGATCGACAGCGGTTTGGCCGGCGGGGTTAAAAGGAAGCGCGGCCTGGAACCGCTGCAGCGCGTACAAACTGACAAAACCCGCGACGCTGAAGAACAGCATTGCGACGGCATAGATCACCCAGTGTTGTTCGGTTGCTTCGTCGACGCCACAGATGCGATAGATGCCGCGCTCGACCGGGCGCAGGATCGGGGACAGCAACGTGCGCTCGCCGGTGAAGACGCGGGTTAGATAGCCGCCGAAAGGCTTTATTAGAAGCGTGATGATCGCGCCATAGATCGCGATCTGCACCCAGCCGTTGAGCGTCATGAAGGCGGCTCCTCAAAAGCGTTCGGGACGGATGAGCGCGTAGACGAGATAGCCGAGCAGTCCGACCGTAACGGCTGCGCCCAGAGCATAGTCGATGAGCATGGGGCGCCTCCTAAAGGTCGTCGCAGGCGGTAACGTAGAGGGTGGCGATGGCGAAAAAACCAATGCCTACTGCCAGCAGAATCGCATCAAGCATATTGATCTCCTACGTGTGCCAGGGCGGGTGTCGACGCCGCCTGGCAGCTCATCCCGCAGCAGCTGCTATCCCTCGCAGCGCGTGCAGGTCAGCGACAAGTGATCGCGGGAGCTGTCAAAGAAGATCGCGCAAGACGCATATAGAATCGAGCGCGGGCAGCAGGGCGCCGAATATAAGGGCCATATACGCGCCGGATCGGGTTGGGCTTGCGCTAGTGCTGTCGAGTTCCTATTGCCGCGATTGGCGAGATCTCCAAGGTGACGGTCTTTGTGGTAGAAGCTCACAGCGCCCCTTCTCCAGGAGATTCGAAGATCATCCGATCGTCCTCGATTGTTGCCGGATACGAGGTGACGGTGTTTTTCGTGCCTGCGCGCGCGAAGCGTTGCAGCGTTGTGTGGTCCGGCGGCGGTAGAATTGATCGATCGATGTCGATAGTCGCTGAAGTTGGGGCGATTTCGGATCGTCGATATTTCCCTTTGAAATCAAGAGCGCAAGAGGATACGGTTCTTCTGCGTGTGCAGAAGAAATTTGCGGAGTTAGATCAAGGGGTATGATTGCTCAAAATGATAGAGTGGGGAACGGTATGCTTCCGCCTAGACTACCGTCTGAACGGGCGGCGCGAGACCGTCGTACTGGGGCGGTACGACAAAGCCGGCACCTCGCTCGCGCGAGCGCGGGAACTCTGCATCGACGCCAAGCGTATGATCCGGGAGGGGCGCTCGCCCGCCTTTGAAAAGCGGCGCGCCAAGCGGCGGCTTCTCGAGGCGAAGAGCTTCGGCGAGTTCGGTGAGAAATGGCTAACCATGGCGCCGCTGGGATCAAACATCCCTAGACCGATGTGCCTGAAAAACGGGCTTGGCTCCGGGGCAGATGATGCGTTCTTTCAGGGCAGCCAGTCCGTCCAATTGCCGTGGGACCCCGAGAATGCCGTCGCGGAAACGATTGAGAACAAGCCGCGCGCGATGCGTCCAAGCGGAAGCAGCAATAGCTACGATAGATGAGTCCTATTGGTGATTGTGCCGGGCTTGCAGAGGCGCTGGCGGGCTTACCGTGCTCGCCGCGGGAAGGCCTCAGTATTAAGCGGAGGGCGCTGACCGGATCTGCAGCCGGTGGCGACATGGTGGCGACAATGCATTTTGCAAGCCTCGGGCTTAGCCGCAAAATGCGCTATAAACTCTTTGATTTTCTTGGTGGGCGCACAAGGGCTCGAACCTTGGACCCGCTGATTAAGAGTCAGCTGCTCTACCAACTGAGCTATGCGCCCGGTCTGCCGCCTTAGGCCGGCCAGAAGGCTTTCAGGAAGCGAACCCGCTTTATCAAAGGATGCCGGTCTTGTCCACCTGGGCCGGACCCCTTGAGCCGCGGCTCCTCAGGCAAGGCCGCGCTGGCGCAAAAGCGCCTCCGCATCCGGCGGACGGCCCCGGAAGGCCTCATAGGACTCGCCTGGATCGTGGCGATTTCCTGAGGAATAGATGTGGGTGCAAAGCCGTCTCGCGGCCTCGCGGGCGAAAGTATCGCCGCTCTCCTCGAAGGCGGCAAATGCGTCTGCGGCAAGCACGTCCGACCACAGATAGCTGTAATAGCCCGCCGCATAGGAGTCGCCTGCGAAAATATGCTGAAAATGGGGAATCCTGTGGCGCATGGCGATCGAGGCAGGCATGCCGAGCCTTTCAAGCTCGTTCCTCTCAAAGGCGAGGACGTCCGCCGCGGCGGCTTCGTCTTCATGCAGGGCGAGATCGACTAGAGCGCAGGCCGCATATTCGACCGTTGCAAATCCTTGGTTGAACTGCCGCGCCGAAACCACCTTGGCGGCGAGATTGTCAGGGAGGTGCTCGCCGGTTTCGCAATGCAAGGCGAAACGGCGCAGCACTTCCGGCTGCTCCAGCCAGTTCTCGAAAAGTTGCGATGGAAGCTCGACGAAATCGCGCGCCACATTCGTCCCTGAAAGGAGAGGATAAGTCACGTTGGACAGCATGCCATGAAGCGCATGGCCGAACTCGTGAAAAAGCGTGCGCGCCTCATCAAAGCTCAACAAGCAGGGCTGCCCGGCGCTGGGCTTTGCGAAATTCATGACGTTGAGCACGATTGGCTTAACGTCGCCATCAAGCTTCTGCTGCTCGCGCAGCAAATTCATCCAGGCGCCGCTTCGCTTCGAGGGCCGGGCAAAATAGTCGCCGATGAAGAGGGCGATCTCGCGCCCGTGCGGGCCGGTTACCGTCCAGCATCGCGCATCGGGATGATAAAGCGGGATGTCTTCGCGCTCCTGAAAGGCAAGCCCAAAGAGGCGGTTTGCGGTGTAAAATGCCGCCTCGATAATTTTTTCGAGCTGGAGATAGGGTTTAAGCCCGGCCTCATCGAAGCCAAACTCTTGCTTGCGCCGCTTCTCGGTGTAGTAACGCCAGTCCCACGGCGCGATCTCAAAATTGGAGCCCTCGGCGGCGGCGATTGCCTGCAGCGCCGCTTCTTCTTGCCTTGCGCGGACAAGGGCGCGCTCCCACACGGCGCGTAAAAGATCGAGTGCGGCTTCGGGCGTTTTCGCCATTTCGTCGGCGAGACGGAAGGCAGCAAAATTCGCAAAGCCGAGGATCTGCGCGTGCTCGGCCCGCAATCGCAGCATTTCAGAGGCGGCCGCGCAATTGTCTGCTGCCCCCTCTCCCTCGCCTCGCGCGAGCCAAGCCCGAAACGCCTTCTCCCGTAGATCGCGGCGGGTTGAGAATTGCAAGAATGGCTCGATGCTCGACCGGCTGAGCGTGATGAAGTGACTGCCGGGCATGCCGCGCTCTATTGCTGCTTCCGCGGCGGCGGAAATGATGGGTTCAGGCAGGCCCTCAAAATCCTCGGGCGCAGCAAGAGGCAGAGCAAAGGCCTTTTCGGCTGAGAGCACATTTTGGGCGAACTGCGTTCCGAGCGCCGCAAGCCGCCCGGCGATTTCGGTGAGCCTTGCCTTGGATTGTTCGGGAAGTCCCGCACCGTTGCGCAAAAAGATCGTCCGGTAGCGGTCGAGGACTCGGGCCTGCTCTGGGCCAAGAGCGAGCTCACCGCGCCGCGCATGCAAGGTTTCGATGCGATCAAATAGCGCGCGGCTTGAGTAGATTTCGCTCCTGAGCCGCGCGAGCTTTGGCGCGACGTCGCGTTCAATCGCTAGCAGATCATCATTTGTATCGGCATTCGCAAGGCAGAAGAAAACCGCCGAGGTGCGCCGCAGCGTGCGGCCGCTTCTCTCAAGCGCTTCGATTGAGTTTGCGAAAGATGGCGGCGCGGGATCGGCCTCAATCTTGGCGATTTCCGCGCGGGTTTGCGCGAACGCAACTTCGAAAGCTTCGCGGAAATGCTCTGGGTTGAGATTGCCGAAAGGCGGCCCCTCGAAGGGCGCCGTCCATGGTTCAAGAAGCGGGTTGGGGCCGGGAATCTTCATTCACTCCGCAGAAGCCTTCCACGAGGGATGGCCTCTTACTAGCGCCTCCTTTCATGATGCCAACGGCGGGCGCCATGATGCCAGCGGGCACCTTGCTCGCCATGATGCCAGCGCTCGTGGCGCCAAGCCGCGCCGTTCCAATAGCCCGCCCCATGATAATACCGCGGGCCGCCAAGTAAGGCATGCCATCCGGCCAGAAGCGCGCGGTTGGCGGCAGAGAGCAGGCTCGCGTCAAAGGAGGGCGCCGCGGCGGCGCCACCCGTCATGCCTGCGCCAATTATCAAAGCGGCGGCGATCGTCAAGTGGCGCATCGGCTCCTCCTCATGCCCCCGCCGAGCCGAGCATGTTTGATCGCCGGCGCCAAGTCAATCACCCTGCTTTCCGCCAGCGGCCTTGCGGTTGCGCTTGGCGAGCGTGCGCAGGCGCAGGGCGTTGAGCTTGATAAAGCCCTCGGCATCGCGGTGATCATAGGCGGTGGCGCCTTCCTCGAAAGTCACGAGATCCTGATCGTAAAGCGAGTAGGGGCTTGAGCGGCCGGCGACGGATACAGATCCCTTATAAAGCTTGAGGCGCACACGGCCGGTCACAAACTCCTGGCTGCGGTCAATTAAAGCTTGCAGCATTTCCCGCTCGGGCGAGAACCAAAAGCCGTTGTAGATGAGCTCGGCATATCGCGGCATGAGCTCATCTTTAAGGTGCGCCGCGCCGCGGTCGAGCGTGATCTGCTCGATGCCGCGATGCGCACAGTAAAGGATCGTGCCGCCCGGGGTCTCATACATGCCGCGCGACTTCATGCCGACGAAACGGTTCTCGACGAGATCGAGCCGGCCCACCCCATGCGCGCGGCCAAGCCCATTCAAATGCGCGAGGAGCGCCGCGGGAGACATCGGCTTGCCATTGACGGCAACAGGATCGCCGCGCACGAAATCGATTTCCACATATTCGGCCACATTGGGAGCATTTTCCGGATCGTCTGTGCGCGAATAGACATAGTCGGGCACCTCTTGCGCTGGATCTTCGAGCACCTTGCCTTCCGAGGAGGTGTGAAGAAGATTGGCATCGACCGAGAAAGGCGCCTCGCCGCGTTTGTCCTTGGCGATCGGGATCTGGTGTTCTTCGGCAAAAGCAATAAGGGCCGAGCGTGAAGTGAGGTTCCATTCGCGCCAGGGCGCAATGATCTTGATGTCGGGCTCAAGCGCGTAGTAGGAAAGCTCGAAGCGCACTTGGTCATTGCCCTTGCCGGTTGCGCCGTGCGCCACGGCATCGGCGCCGGTTTTACGCGCGATCTCGATCTGCCTCTTGGCGATCAAGGGGCGGGCAATCGAGGTGCCAAGGAGGTAAAGCCCCTCATAGCGCGCGTTGGCGCGAAACATCGGGAAAACATAGTCGCGCACGAACTCCTCGCGCAGATCCTCAACGAAGATGTGCTCGGGCCTAATGCCAAGGAGGAGCGCCTTCTGGCGCGCCGGCTCAAGCTCCTCGCCCTGGCCGAGATCAGCGGTGAAGGTCGCGACCTCGCAGCCGTACCTTGTCTGCAGCCATTTGAGAATAATCGAGGTATCGAGGCCGCCCGAATAAGCGAGCACGACTCTTTTCACGTCCTTTGCTTGCGCAGCCATCAGAACTCCGGCGGGGTGGGGAACTGGCGCGACTATAAGGGCAAAGCACAGCCGCGCAAGAGGCAGTTTCGGGGGCCTTAGGCTTGTGCCAGGCTTGCCAGCGCGGCTGCGGGAAGCTCAGAGTTAAGCCGCGCTTAAGAGACCGGATTCAGTCTTAGGCGTGCGCCGAATCTCAAGCGGCGGAACTGAATAGGTTTGATATGCGCTCCAAAATTGCGGCTCGAATCATTGGCCCGGCAGCTTTCTTGCTTTCAGCGATTCCGTCGTGGTGCCAGTTCGCTGCGCCCGCCGCGGGCGCTGACTTTTACCGGCCGTCCTCAGGCCCAATGCCGGGCGAGGCCGTCGAGTTCGCCAGCAATTGGTATATCCGCGGCGATATCGCCTATGCGCAAGAAACCTTCCCCGAACTCGAGCCCGATTTCAGCTTCGGACCCTCACGCCCGATGCGCAGCGCTTTGAGCGCCGGAGCTGGCATGGGCTACAAATTCAACGATTGGTTCCGGGCAGACTTTGTCGCCGAATATCGCACCCCAGTCCAGGCATGGGGCATTGGGACGGCTCAGGCCTGTTTGGCGGCAACCGGGACTGGCGCTTGCACTTTTGATAGTGTCATCCACAGCTGGGACTTGCTGGCCAATGCCTATTTCGATCTTGCCACTTGGCAGGGCGTCACTCCCTACATTGGTGCTGGCGTTGGCACGGCCTCATCGCGGGTCACGCAAACGGCCAATGGGTTTGGGAATATCGCTCCTTCCGAAGCCGTTCTCACGCAGCGCTTCCGCTTTGCGTTTGCGGCCATGGCGGGCGTGGCGATTGCAGTGACAGATCACGTGCAGCTCGACGCTGGATACCGTTTTCTCGATCTAGGGACAATGACCGCGCCATCGAGCATTACAGGGGCGTTGGAGACGAAGACATTATATAGCCACGAGCTTCGCGGCGGTCTGCGCTACATGATCGATTAGGCAGGCTCAGTGCGCCAGCCAATTGTTGATCGCGTGCGAATGGGCGGTGAGCAATCTTAATTGGCCATCACCGAGATTTAAGGCAGAGGAATGCCGCCGGAACGAGGCCTTATCTTCGCAGCCCACATCTCGCGCGATGGTCTCAATGGGCATCGCGCTCGCCTCCAGCTGCTGCTTGGCTTTCTCGATCCGCAGCGCCTGGACATGTCCCAGAGGGCAGTAACCCGTTGCAATCCTAAATCGGCGATCAAATGTCCGCTTGAGCAGGCCTGAGACGCGTACAAGCCGTGACGATGCCCGGTTCGTAGTTCTCCGCAGCCAGTGCTGATATCGTAGGATCGCAGCATCCCCATGATCGCCATTCGCAATCATGGAAGCATATGGCAATTGTGCTCCGTAATGCCATTGGTAAAGAAATAACTTCGAGATCCGGATAGTTTCCTCTATGCCGCCCCGCTTTGCGTGAGCAGCAGAGTCAAATCCTGCCAGGACGATGGTCCGCCAGAGCAGATTATGCTCTATGCCGGCCCGGATTGCACGAGAATCCGTTCTTCGCGCAGCCTGACATTAGGGCGAACACAGGCGTATGCCGCACGCGGCCCGATCGTTTCTTGAGGAAGAATCCTCACCCCAATGATGGGTTGCAAAGGACCGGGGTCTGCCGCAACGAGCCGCGGTTCGAATAAGGCTCAATGGGCAAACCTTTCGCTGTGTTCCAAAGTCTGCCAGAAGCCCACAACGTGTCGACGCCATAAATGATCGACAGATCGCATTCCCGGAACAGAGCTAAGCTCACATGAAAGCAGTTGCTGGTCATCGGACAAGATCTGCCTCAAGCCGCCTCATATTGGCAATTCTGCCATTTACATCGCAGGGCTTGCGGCTATATGGGGCGCAATGACGCCAAACAAGAGAATTACACGGACCTGGTCATGAACTTGGACACGGCGAAGCTTGAACCTTTGATAGGGACAATGGTGAACGAACTCGGCGCGGCGGCAAACGCCGTCTTGGTGCTGATTGGCGAAAAGCTCGGACTCTATCGGAGCCTTGCGGCGGGAGGGGCGCTGTCCGCTTCCGAGCTCGCAGTCAGGACCGGCACTCATGAGCGCTATGTCCGCGAATGGCTCTCGGCACAAGCCGCTTCCGGATTCGTAACTTATGATTCGAGTGCGGAAAAATTCGCGCTATCTCCAGAACAAACCGCGGTGTTCGCCGACGAGGAGAGCCCGGTCTACATGACTGGAGGCTTTTTCTCGCTTGCCGCTATCTTTGCCGACGAACCGAAGCTGGCTCAAGCTTTCAGGACCGGCAAGGGCATTGGCTGGGGCGACCATTGCAACTGTCTCTTCTGCGGGGTCGAACGGTTCTTTCGTCCCGGTTACAGGGCCCATCTGTTGGACGAATGGCTTCCGGCCCTAGACGGTGTGGTCGCCAAGCTTGAGCGGGGTGCCAAAGTTGCCGATATCGGGTGCGGTCACGGCGCATCAACCCTAATTATGGCGAAGGCCTATCCCAGCTCCGAATTCATCGGAATCGACTTTCATGAAGCTTCGATCGCACATGCCGCAGAGCATGCCAAGGGATTCAGCAATGTCCGCTTCCACTGCGCGCGGGCGCAAGACTTTGCAGGCTCGGGCTACGATCTCATCGCAATGTTTGACGCGTTCCATGACATGGGGGATCCAGCCGGTGCTGCCGCCCACGCGCGCAAGGTCCTCAAACCTGATGGTACGCTGATGCTGGTCGAGCCGAAGGCGGGTGACCGTCTTGCCGATAATCTCAATCCGGTGGGGCGCATATACTATGCCTTCTCGACAACCGTGTGCGTGCCCACCTCGCTAAACCAGGAGGTTGGCGCAGCCCTTGGGGCACAAGCGGGCGAGAGGCGGCTCTCGGAGATCTTGCGCGAGGGCGGGTTCTCGCGCATTCGGCGAGCAGCTGAAACTCCATTCAACATGGTGCTTGAGGCGCGGCCCTAGGGTGCCTTGTTCCTGATGCCCGCGTGTTGGGCCGGACATCCATGCGCCAGTTCCACTGCCCGGGGTCTTCGCGGGGATGGAGCCGTGGGGAAGCAATACTCCTCGCCCCTTTAGATGGTTCTACCGTGGCAGCTCGCTCGATCCCATTAGGAATTCGTCGGCCGCGCGGGCCGCTTGCCGCCCCTCCCGGATCGCCCACACGATGAGCGATTGGCCGCGCCGCATATCGCCGCAGGTAAAGACCTTTGGGATCGAGGTCTGGTAATCGCTATCGCTTGCCTTAACATTCCCGCGTGAATCGAGGGCAACCCCGAGCCTCTCTAGAAGCCCCTCATGCGTGGGCGAGACGAAGCCCATTGCCAGGAGCACTAGATCGGCCTTAAGCTCGAACGTGCTGCCGGGAATCTCCTTGAAATTCCGGTCGAGCCTAGAGCAAACGAGGGCTCTAACAGCCCCGTCTTCGCCCACAAGCTCCTTCGTCAGAACCGAAAATTCCCGCTCTGCGCCTTCCTCCTGCGAGGAGGAGGTGCGCAGCTTCAGGGGCCAGTCCGGCCAAGTGAGGAGCTTATTTTCCTTATCCGGCGGGCGGGGCATAATCTCAAGCTGAGTAACCGAAAGCGCGCCCTGGCGGATTGCGGTTCCGATGCAATCCGATCCGGTATCGCCGCCGCCAATCACGACGACATGGCAGCCCGAGGCGAGAATCGGCACGTTGCTGTGAATTGGCTCATTGGCAATGCGCCGGTTTTGCTGCGGCAGGAATTCCATCGCGAAATAAACGCCAGAAAGATCGCGGCCGGGGACATTGAGATCGCGCGGCGCTTCGGCCCCGCCTGCAAGCACCACGGCGTCAAAGCTCGCAACGAGTTCCGCGGCATCGAGGTCAACGCCGACATTCACCCCATTGTGGAAGTGCACGCCTTCCGCCTGCATCTGGGCAATGCGGCGGTCGATCAAATGCTTTTCCATCTTAAAATCGGGGATGCCATAGCGCAGCAAGCCGCCAGGCTTGGCATTCTTCTCATACACATGGATTTCGTGGCCCGCTCTTGCGAGCTGCTGAGCGCAGGCAAGCCCCGCCGGGCCGGAGCCCACGATGGCGATCCTCTTGCCGGTCTTGACCTCCGCAGGCTCCGGTTTGATCCAGCCCTCGGCCCATGCGCGGTCGGCGATTGCGCATTCGATCGTTTTGATCGTGACGGGATTATCGTCGAGATTGAGCGTACAGGCAGCTTCGCAGGGCGCCGGGCAGAGGCGGCCCGTAAACTCGGGGAAGTTATTCGTCGAATGGAGATTGCGCGCGGCCTCCTCCCAATTTGCGCGGTAGACGAGATCGTTCCAATCGGGAATCTGATTGTTGACCGGGCAGCCTTGATGGCAAAAAGGGATGCCGCAATCCATGCAGCGCGCGGCCTGGTCTCTCGTCGCCTCTTCCGAGAGCGGAATCACAAATTCCTTATAGTTCCGGATCCTGTCTGAGGCCGGAATGTAGCGGCGGTCGCGCCGGTCGATTTCGAGGAAGCCCGTAACCTTTCCCATGTGCTGCAATAATCCTTAAGAGCTCTCGAGTCCGCCGGGCAGGGCGGGGCGCGGCAGTTGGCTGGAGTCAGGTCAAAGCGGCAGAGGAAGCCTGCGCCGCGCCAGCGTGCACCAGGCCAAGGATGCATCGGTCATTCCGCCGCCGCGAGGCTCGGCCTCCCCCCCTTGGCGATAATTTCTTCGAGCGCGCGCCGGTACTCGACGGGCATCACCTTGCGGAACCTCGGCTTGTATTCGTCCCAGTGCTCCAAAATATGGCGGGCGCGCTCCGAGCCCGTATAACGGGCATGGTTCGAAATAAGCTGATGCAGCCGCTCAGCATCGAAGCGGGTCATATCGCCCATCACATCGACCCGGCCGTGGAAATCGAGATCGCCGCCGTGGTGATAATTCTTCTGCATCAATTCTTCTTCTTCCGCGACCGGCTCGAGATCGACCATCGCGAGATTGCAGCGGTTCGCGAACTTGCCGTCTTCATCGAGGACATAGGCGATGCCGCCCGACATGCCCGCGGCGAAATTCCGGCCTGTTTCGCCAATGACGACGACGATGCCGCCGGTCATATATTCGCAGCCGTGATCGCCGAGCCCCTCGACGACTGCAACAGCACCGGAGTTGCGGACAGCAAAGCGCTCGCCTGCAACGCCGCGGAAGTAGCATTCCCCGGAAATCGCGCCATAAAGGGCGGTATTGCCGATGACGATCGACTTCTCCGGGACGATCCGCGCCGTGGCCGCGGGATAGACGATGAGCCGCCCGCCCGAAAGGCCCTTGCCGGTATAGTCATTGGCTTCGCCTTCGAGCTCGAGCGTTACGCCGCGCGCAAGCCAGGCGCCGAAGCTTTGGCCTGCGGTTCCCGTGACCTTGATGTGGATCGTGTCCTCCGGAAGCCCAGCGTGGCCGTAGCGGCGTGCAACAACCCCCGAAAGCATGGCGCCCGTGGCGCGATCAGTATTCCTGATCGGGCTTTCGATTGTGACCCGCGATCCCTTTTCGATCGAATCCTTGGCGGCCTCGATGAATTTACGGTCCAGCACTTTTTTGAGCCCGTGATTTTGTGTCCTCGAGTGGTAGACCGTATCGCCCGGGGCCGCCTCGGGCTTGTGGAAGAGCTTCGAAAAATCGAGCCCCCGCGCCTTCCAATGAGCAACTGCCTCGTGTTTGTCGAGCATCTGCATTTGCCCGATCATCTCATCAAACGTGCGGTACCCCATCTGCGCCATTAGCTGGCGCGCTTCTTCGGCGACAAAGAAGAAGAAATTGATCACATGCTCGGGCTGACCAACGAATTTCTTGCGCAGGACCGGGTCTTGCGTCGCGATGCCGACGGGGCAGGTGTTGAGGTGGCATTTGCGCATCATGATGCAGCCCGCGGCGATGAGAGGCGCGGTGGCAAACCCAAATTCATCGGCGCCGAGCAAGGCGCCAATGACCACATCGCGCCCCGTGCGCAGGCCGCCATCGACCTGAACCGCGATTCGGGAGCGCAGGCGGTTCAGCACTAAAGTCTGATGGGTTTCGGCCAGGCCGATTTCCCAGGGGCTGCCCGCATGCTTGATCGAGGTGAGGGGCGATGCGCCCGTGCCGCCCTCGAATCCCGAGATCGTCACATGGTCGGCTCGCGCTTTGGAAACGCCTGCGGCAACCGTCCCGACTCCGACCTCGGAGACGAGCTTGACTGAAACGTCAGCCTCGGGGTTCACGTTCTTCAAATCGAAGATGAGCTGCGCCAGATCCTCGATTGAGTAAATGTCGTGGTGCGGCGGCGGCGAGATGAGGCCAACCCCTTGCGTCGAATGGCGTACTTTGGCGATGACGGCATCGACCTTGTGGCCTGGCAATTGGCCGCCTTCGCCGGGCTTTGCGCCCTGGGCCATCTTGATCTGCATCATATCGGAGTTGACGAGATACTCCGTGGTGGCGCCAAACCGGCCCGAGGCGACCTGCTTGATCGCTGAGCGCATCGAATCGCCATTGGGCAGCGGCTTGTAACGGTCGGACTCTTCGCCGCCTTCGCCTGTATTCGATTTGCCGCCAATCCGATTCATGGCGATCGCAAGCGTCGTGTGCGCTTCGCGCGAGATCGAGCCAAACGACATCGCTCCCGTCGAAAAGCGGCGCACAATCAAATTCGCGGGCTCGACTTCCTCGATCGAAACCGGCTGCCGTCCGTCCTCCTCAGCCTTTTTGATGCGGAAGAGGTTGCGGATGCTCAGAGGCTGGCTCGTGTCTTCGTTAAGAAGCGCCGCATAGGCCCGGTAGGCGGATTCATTGTTGCCGCGAACGGCATGCTGGAGGAGCGATACAGTCTGCGGGGTCCAGGAGTGCGACTCGCCGCGGATGCGGAAGGCATATTCTCCTCCGGCATCGAGCGCGTTGCGATAAAGCGGCGAATTGCCAAAGGATTGCTGATGGCGGCGCACGGTCTCCTCGGCAATTTCGGCAAGCCCAGCACCGCCAATTCTTGTGGCCGTGCCGGTGAAATAACGATCAACGAAATCTTCAGCGAGTCCAACTGCCTCGAAGATCTGAGCGCCGCAATAGGACTGATAGGTCGAGATGCCCATCTTGGACATGACCTTCAAAAGCCCTTTATCGATTGCCTTGATATAGCGCTTGCAAGCCTCGTGACCGTCGACCTCTTCCGGGAAGTCTTTTGAGAGAGAGGCAAGCGTCTCGAACGCGAGGTAGGGGTTGATCGCCTCCGCGCCATAGCCTGCAAGGAGCGCGAAATGATGGACCTCCCACGCCTCTCCGGTCTCGACGACAAGGCCCGCGGAGGTGCGAAGGCCCTTGCGAATCAGATGATGATGCACCGCTGATGTCGCGAGCAGCGCGGGAATTGCAATCCTGTCGGGGCCGAGCATCCGGTCGGAGAGGATGATGATATTAAAGCCATTGTTGACCGCCCGCTCGGCCCGTTCGCACAGCTTTGCGAGCGCGCCGGCCATGCCCTGAGCACCGCCCTCCGCGGCATAGGTGATGTCGAGCGTTTTGGTGTCGAAGGTTTCCTCGAAATGGCCGATCGAGCGGATCTTCTCGAGATCGCCATTGGTTAAAATCGGCTGGCGGACCTCGAGCCGCTTCTTGTTTGCGGTCCCTTTGAGATCGAGGATGTTGGGGCGCGGGCCGATGAAGGAGACAAGGCTCATGACCAGTTCTTCGCGGATCGGATCGATCGGCGGATTGGTCACTTGCGCGAAGTTTTGCTTGAAATAGGTGTAAAGAAGCTTGGGCTTCTTCGACAGCGCCGAGATCGGCGTGTCGGTCCCCATCGAGCCGACCGCTTCCTGGCCCGTCACCGCCATCGGCGGCAACAGCAAAGAGACGTCTTCCTGGCTATAGCCGAACGCCTGCTGCCGGTCGAGCAGGGAGACGTCGCTGCGCGGCGGGCGTGGATGGACGTTGAGATCCATGTCCTCAAGCACGATCTGGGTGCGCCTGAGCCATTCAGAATAAGGGTGGGAGGAGGCGAGCTTGGCTTTGATCTCCTCGTCCGAAATGATGCGGCCCTCCTCGAGATCGACAAGCAGCATCTTGCCCGGCTGGAGCCGCCATTTGGTGACGATCCGCTCTTCCTCGATCGGCAGCACGCCCGCTTCGGAGGCGAGGACGACGAGGCCATCACTTGTCACAATGTAGCGCGCGGGCCGCAAGCCATTGCGGTCGAGTGTCGCCCCGATCTGGCGGCCATCCGTGAAGGCGACGGCGGCGGGCCCATCCCAAGGCTCCATCATCGCGGCATGATATTCATAGAAGGCACGCCGGCCTGCATCCATAAGCGGATTGCCAGCCCAGGCCTCGGGGATCAGCATCATCATCGCATGGGCGAGCGAATAGCCGCCCTGGACGAGGAATTCGAGTGCGTTATCGAAACAGGCGGTGTCGGACTGGCCTTCGTATGAAATCGGCCAAAGCTTGCCGATATCACTGCCAAAGAGAGGCGAGGCGACCGAAGCCTGACGGGCGGCCATCCAGTTGAGATTGCCCCGCAGCGTGTTGATCTCGCCGTTGTGCGCCACATAGCGGTAGGGATGGGCGAGCGGCCATGAGGGAAAGGTATTCGTTGAGAAGCGCTGATGGACAAGAGAGAGCGCTGATTCGAACAACGGATTGGCGAGATCGAGGTAATAACGGCCAAGCGTCGTTGCGAGCAAAAGCCCCTTGTAAATGAGCGTGCGCGAGGAGAGAGAGACCGGATAAAAACCAGCAGTCCGCGGATTATTGAGGCCGTAAACGGCGTTTGAGATCACCTTCCGCAGGATATAAAGCCGCCGCTCGAAGATGGTTTGGTCCCCGGTCTGCGGGCCGCGCTGAATGAAGGCTTGGCGGCTGACCGGCTCCGTCTCCCTGACCGACTTGCCAAGGCAAGAGGAATCAACGGGCGTGGCGCGCCAGCCAAGGAGACTTAACCCTTCGGCGGCGATCGCTCTTTCGATGACCGCCTCGACGAGCTGGCGTCCTTCCGGATCGCGCGGCAGGAAGAAGGCGCCGACTGCGTATTCGCCCGGCGGCGGCAGGGCAAAGCCAAGCTTGTCTTGCTCAGCTGCAAACATCTTGTGAGGGATTTGCACCAGCATGCCACAGCCGTCTCCCATGTCGGGATCCGCGCCAACCGCGCCGCGGTGGTTGAGATTGAGCAGGATCTGAAGCCCCATCGCGACGATGCCGTGGGACTTGCGGTTCTGCATATCGGCAACGAAGCCGACTCCGCAGGAGTCATGCTCATAGGCTGGCGAATAAAGCCCCTGCGCGGCTGGCAGGCCAAGGCCACGCGAAACGGCGCCTGGGAAGGTCTTATCCGTCATCTCTGCCTCCTTCATCCTGCGCCCGCAGGAGAGCTGCCGCGCCTTAGCAAGACGCGCATGACGTGCCTAGCCCTTTGGGCAAAAGGAAACGGCGTCCGCCGTCAGGCAGCTGCCCGGCGCCGCTTGGCGTCAGCGCGGCGCGTCCCCCCGGTGCCGTCCGGGGAATGGTCAGCAAGGCTGTCCTAAGCTCTAAAGATTGCAGATCTCGGGCGCTTTCACAAGCGCAGACCGCTTCCCGCGCGCCGGCGGCGGGACCGCTGCGCCAGGCTCGTCCTCTCCCCTTGAGGCGGCGGAAGGCTTGGCGGAGGATCTCCGGCAGCCCGCGGCCTGCCATCTGCAATAAAGCAGCGCCGCTCGCCCGGAATATCGATCCGGCGCGGGGGGGGGACGCTACTTCTTTTTCCGCCGCTGCTGGCCAAGGCCCATTTGTTTGGCAAGGTTCGAGCGGGCCTTGGCGTAATCCGGAGCAACCATAGGATAATCGGGCGGCAGCCCCCATTTTTCGCGGTATTCGTCCGGCGACATGTTGTATTGCGTCCGCAAATGCCGCTTCAACGATTTGAATTTCCGCCCGTCCTCGAGGCAGATGAGGTATTCTCTGGTAATCGATCTTTTGGGCGGAACAGCTGGCTTAGGCGCTTCGGATACAGGACTGGCTTCTCCCGACGTGACCCGCAGCAGGGCGGCATGAACCTCGCTGATCAAGGAAGGCAAATCGTTCGCTGGGACGGAGTTGTTGCTGACATAGGCCGAGACGATGCCGGCCGCGAGCTCGATATAGCTGTTGGGAGCTGAAGAACCAGAGGTTTCGCTCATAAGCCTCGATATCCCCGAGTAGAAGGTGTCACCGGCAGTATTTGGAGCAAGCTGGCCTGCGCTATCTTGGCCCCGCTGAGGGCAAGACCGGCCAGGCAAAGGTCCTTTTTAGCGATTTCGACGATCAACTTGCAAGAACTTGGCTCTTTCTAATGGTGTTTGCAGATTTATGCAAGTAGCAACGTGCGCACTTTATTGGACGAAGTCAAAAAAATGTTGAAACATCTGAGGGGCGCAGCAATAACGCAGCGCTGATGGCGAACTTGCCTGACCTTTGCAGGAAGGCCCAGAGAACTGAGAATGGAAAAGAAAAAATTGCTTGCCGCGTCTCAGCCCCCCGTGCCACCGGCTCCCGCCCGCCGGCCTTGCGTGAAGTTCCTCCATGGATCCGCGCTGCGGGACGATTATGCCTGGCTCAGAGCCGAAAACTGGGAGGAGGTGCTGCGCGACCCCGGCGCCCTCCCAGGCGAGATCCGCGCCGCCATCGAGGCGGAAAACCTCTACGCTCAGGCTGCGCTTGCGCCGCTATCCGCACTTAAGCGCGAGCTTGTGGCCGAGATGCGCGCGCGCATTCACGGCGAGGATTCCGGAGTGCCCATCAAGGACGGCCCTTGGCTCTACAATTCAAGGTTCCGCGAAGGCGGCCAGTATCCCATCTTTTGCCGTGAGCCGCTCGAAGGCGGGCCAGAGCAAATGCTCCTCGATGGGGATGCCGAGGCCGAGGGAAAAAGCTTTTTTGAAATCGGGTCGGCCAGCCATTCACCCGATCATGCCAAGCTTGCCTGGAGCGCGGATGATACGGGATCGGAGCTTTATGCGATTCGTATCCGCGATCTGGGGCAGGGCGGTGATTCCGGAGCACAACAGCGCCAAATCGTTTCCGATACCGGCGGCGAAATTGTTTGGATGGCCGATTCGCTCGGCTTTTATTACGTCTGGATGGACGAGAATCACCGCCCCGCGGAAGTCCGCCGGCACAGAATCGGTGCCGGTCCGGCAGCAGACGCGTGCGTTTATAGGTCGGATAATCCGGGCCTTTTCATTCATATAAGGCGCAGCCAGTCAGGTGCCTATGGCATCATAAAAATCGAGGATCACGATTCAAGCGAATGCCGCCTCATTGACCTCGGCAATCCAAATTCCGAGCCTTCCCTCGTTGCGCCGCGGATGCCCGGCGTGCGCTATGACGTCGAGCCTCACGGCAGTGAGCTCTTTATCCGGACAAACGCCGATGGGGCCGAAGACTTCAAAATCGTCACGGCGCCTTTGGAAAATGCGCCTCAGCGGTGCTGGGTTGAAGCCGTCCCTCATCGCCCGGGGAGGATGATCATCAACATGGCGGTTTACCCAGACTATCTTGTGCGCATCGAGCGCGAGAACGGGCTGCCGCAGATTGTGATCCGCCAGCTTGCAACGGGCGATGAGCACACGATCGCATTCGAAGGAGAAGCCTATTCCTTGGGGCTTGAGGAGCGCCTGGAATATGATTCGGAAATTTTGCGGTTTACCTATTCGTCACTGGCCGTCCCATGGGAGACCTATGACTACAATCTCAAGACTCGCGAGCGCCTCTTACGCAAGCGCCAGATCATCCCCTCCGGTCACGATCCGGCGCGCTATGTCACGAAGCGCTTGTTCGCACGCGCCACCGACGGTGCAGAGATCCCGATTTCCATTCTGCACCGCAGAGATTTGCAGTTTAACGGAAAGGCGCCGCCTTTGCTGCTTTATGGCTATGGCGCCTACGGCTCCCATGTTCCGGCCTCCTTTTCTACGCATCGGTTAAGTCTTGTTGATCGCGGATTTATTTTTGCGATCGCGCATGTGCGGGGCGGCACCGACAAGGGCTGGCGCTGGTACACCGACGGGAAGCTCGCCAAGAAGCCGAATAGTTTTACCGATTTCAACGCCGCCGCGCGCCACCTCATCGAGGCGGGCTATACAGGCGAGGGGAGAATCATTGCCGAGGGCGGCAGCGCAGGCGGAATGCTCGTTGCCGCCGCCCTCAATCTTTCGCCGGAGCTTTTTGCGGGAGTGATTGCGGATGTTCCGTTCGTGGATGTCCTGAACACAATGCTCGACCCAAGCCTTCCTCTGACCCCTCCCGAATGGCTCGAATGGGGAAATCCCATCTCCGACCGCGATGCATTCGAGCTCATCCGCTCCTATTCGCCCTATGACAATGTGAAACCCGGAGAGTATCCGCCGGTGCTAGCGCTTGCGAGCTTGAGCGATCCCCGCGTGACCTATTGGGAGCCTTTGAAATGGGTGGCGAAGCTCCGTTCTGCGGCGGCGGGCGGTCCTTTTTTGCTGTGCACCAACATGGAAGCGGGGCATGCCGGCGCGCCTGGCCGCTTCGATCATTTGGAGGAGATCGCGCTGAAATACGCGTTTGCTATCGCTTGCGCGGAGGGCCTATTCCGGAAGAGCCGTTGAGCTGCCTCGCGGCTGACCATGCGAGCCTGGCGCCTGCTTTTCCATGAATGCTCTGAGCTCGTCCATCGACTTAAAATGAAACACCGCATACTGTGTCCGGGCTTCGATTGAGCCGTCGGAGTACATGACGTAAGACGTGCCGTCCGACTCGTAGCGGCTCACGATGGCAAGGTTCTCATCGGTATAGACCGGAATAGGAGGGCCATCGGCCGCAAGGGGCGCCTCGGAGGGGGGCGGCGCTCGCGTTTCGGCCTCTCTCCCTAAAAGCTCTTGGTGAGGATGCTCCGGAGGCGAAGGGGTCTCCTGGGTCTCCTCCTCGTCATCTTTCCGCGCATGGCTTTTTAACTCTTCGCCGCTTTGCTCCGGGTCTGGGGCCAACTCCGCCAAACCTGGCTCTGAACGAGGCGGCTCGAAGGCCTCCCAAGAGGGGAGCAAAAAGTCAGGCGGCATTACCGGAAAGTTAGTCTCGCCTTCATTTGCTGCAGGTCTCTCTTCTTTGCCAGATGAGCTTGCGTGTTGGCCAGACGAGCTTACCTGCAGTCCTGTCCCGCTTTGCTGCTCCTCGCGGCGGGCGCTCCGTGAAGAGTCTTCGAAATCCCAAGGATCCGGGCTTGCCGGCTCCTCCCCCTGCTTTGGCTCAGCCAAGGCGGACGATGCGGGTGAGGAAGGTCCGCCATAGTATTCTGGGTTCTTTGCGGAGGGCTCTTGGTCAAGAGCGGGCTCGCGGCCGGAAGCGATTGGCCGGGCAGCGGCCGGAATTCCGGCCGCTGCAGTCCGCGCTGCGTTTGGCTGCAAGACGCTGCGGGCGGCCGCGAGACCGGAGCGCGCGCGGCGCTGCAGCCCAGACACGGCGGCGGCAACCCGCCCGGAGGGCCGTTTACCTGGAATTCCCCCCGCATGGCTATGGCCCAGCCTCAGAGCGGCGGCTTCGCCTGCGGCAATCCCGCTTGGCCTTCCTGCTCCGGTCCGTCCGCCTTTGAGGAGCGCGGCCAAATCCGTCAGGCGCTGCAGAATCAATCCGAGCGCGACCGTTACGATTCCGCAGGAAAGTGCCGTTGCGCCCGCGATCACGCCGGCCCAGCCCCGCTCGATTTGGATGACCGGATAGCCGGCGAGAATTGCCAGCGCGCCGCAGAGCGCAAGGAGCGCTCCCAAAGCGAGAATCAAATAAGTCATTCGAGCCTCATACCCATCCTAACCGCGCTCTCTGGCTGCAACCCTTGCGTGCCTTGCGGCGAACGTCCCCGGGTTTCCTCAAAACCGCTAAAACCGCACTGGCGCAAGCGCTGCCGGAAGTTGCCGCAATGCACTGCGGCAACTATTTATGCGCCGATCGCTTCTGACGGACGGCACTCCGTCAGCCAGCACCGTTTACTGGAGGAGCACCAGATGTCTTTTTCCTTGCCCGACCTCCCTTACCCCTACGAGGCCCTTCAGCCTTACCTCTCAAGAGAGACGCTCGAATATCATCACGACAAGCACCATGCTGCCTATGTGAATACGGCCAATAATCTTCTAAAGGGCAGCGGTCTTGAGGGAAAATCACTGGAAGAGGTAATAAAGCAATCGCACGGCAAAAATGTGCCACTTTTCAATAACGCCGCTCAGCACTATAACCACTGGGAATATTGGAAGTCAATCAAACCGAATTCGAACGGCAAAATTCCTGGCAATCTAGAAAAAGCGCTCATTGCAACCTTCGGATCAATCGATAAGGTCAGACAAGAGCTCGTTGAGGCTGGGACAACCCAGTTTGGCTCTGGCTGGGCTTGGCTCATGGTCAAGAACGGCGAGATCTCCGTGGTCAAGACCGGCAATGCCGAGAATCCGCTGATCTTGGGCGGCAAGCCGATTTTGACGATCGATGTCTGGGAGCATGGCTACTATATCGATTACCGCAACCGGCGTGCCGATTACCTCAAGGCCTTCGTCGATAATCTCATCAATTGGGAATATGTCGCAGACCAATACGAAGTGGCAAGCTGACAGCACGCCCGGGGGCAGCGGGCCGCGACGGGCTCGACGCGCCGGTCTTAGACTGAGTTTTGCGGCTCGGCTCGACACGCTGCGCACCTGACGCCTATAGAAACGGGAAGTAAAGGCAAGGGTCCCGCACGAATGAGCTTTTGTCAGAATGTCATCGAGGCCATCGGAGGGACCCCTCTCATCAAATTGCGCCATGCCTCCAGGATCACAGGCTGCACCATTCTGGGCAAGGCCGAATTCATGAATCCGGGCGGCTCTGTCAAGGACCGCGCCGCGCTCGCAATCGTGAACGATGCGGCCGCAAAAGGGACCCTCCGGCCGGGAGGAATCATCGTCGAAGGCACCGCTGGCAACACCGGCATCGGGCTTGCTCTCGTTGCCAATGCCTTGGGCTACAGGACGGTGATCGTCATTCCTGATACCCAGAGCCAGGAAAAGAAAGATATGCTGCGGCTCCAGGGGGCAGAGCTGATTGAAGTTCCGGCCGTTCCTTATTCCGATCCCAACAATTACGTCAAGTTCTCCGGCCGGCTCGCCGCAAGGCTTGCTAAAGAATCGCCTGCGGGGGCGATTTGGGCCAACCAGTTCGACAATGTTGCCAACCGCCGGGGCCATTTCGAAACGACAGGCCCTGAGATTTGGGCGCAGACCGAGGGAAAGATCGACGGCTTTACCTGCGCCGTTGGCACCGGCGGGACTCTTGCCGGGGTGGGAATGGCGCTCAAAGCCAAGAACCCCAAGGTCAAGATTGCGGTTTCTGACCCCATGGGGGCAGCGCTTTATGCCTACTATACGAGCGGCGAGCTCAAGGCTAAAGGCACCTCGATCACCGAAGGCATAGGGCAGAGCCGGATCACGGCCAATCTCGAAGGGGCGCCGGTTGATCTTGCCTATCAAATCTCCGATGAAGAGGCTCTGCCCGTCCTCTTCGATCTTGCCGAAAATGAAGGCCTGCTCCTTGGCGGCTCATCGGGCATCAATGTTGCGGGCGCGATAAGGTTCGCAAAGGATCTGGGGCCTGGTCACACGATTGTGACGATCCTTGCCGACTCGGGTGCCCGCTACCAATCGAAACTCTTCAATCCGGAGTTCTTGCGATCGAAAAATCTCCCCGTTCCTGGATGGATGGAGCGCCCGCCCGCGATCAAGCCAGAATTTGCGTGACGCCTTCTTCGTTTTCGCGTCGCGCAAGCCGGTCTGCCCAGGATCTAACCCGGACTCAAGAACAGGCATTTCATGTCAGCTCCTTCGCAAAACCAGTTTTTCGTATCGGCCGCATGGCTCGATGAGCACTTGCGAGACCCCGGTCTCGCCATAATCGATGCAAGTTTTTATCTGCCCGGCGAAGATCGCAGCGCAAAGCGGGAATTTCTCGAGGCGCACATTCCCGGCGCGGTTTTCTTCGACATCGATGAGATCGCTGATCGCGGGACCGGTCTGCCGCACATGCTGCCGGCGCCAGAGGAATTTGCAAGCGCGATGGAAAAGCTCGGCTTCGGCGACGGCATGCGCTTTGTCATCTACGACAGGACCGATCTCATGGGCGGCGCCCGCGTCTGGTGGACTTTACGCGTCTTCGGCGCGCAGGATGTGAAGATCCTCGCGGGCGGCTTGCAGCGCTGGCAAGCCGAAGGCCGGCCCATCGAGCGCGGGGCAGTTCATCGGGCCCCCCGGCGCTTTACTGTGAAATTCAATGCAGCGGCTGTTGCCGATTGGGCGGCGGTCAAAGAAGCCAGCGAAATGGGTTCAGCGCAGATCGCCGATGCGCGCGCGGCTGCGCGGTTCAAAGGCGTTGCGCCCGAGCCCCGGCCTGCTTTGCGCTCTGGCCATATTCCCGGCAGCCGCAATGTCCCTTGGCGCAGTGTCGTCGAATCGGGAGAGCTGAAGCCAGCGCGCGAGCTCGAAACAATTTTTCGTGCGGCGGGGCTCGACTTGCAGCAGCCGGTGATCACGACGTGCGGCTCGGGCGTGACTGCGGCAATTCTTCTGCTGGCACTGGCGAGCCTCGGTAAAAACGACGTGAAACTCTATGACGCCTCGTGGGCGGAATGGGGAGCCCGCTCCGATCTGCCAGTTGCAGTTGCCTAAGCGTCAGAGGTTTGTTTGCCGCTTGGCCGGGCGCAATTCGCAGCATCAATGGCCGTACCTGGACAAAAAAATGTGCACGCTCGAAAAAAGCTTGACGGGCCATAAGGTTGCGCTAGCATCGTTAAAAGCGCGACCGCTTTGAAACTTTGACAGGTTCTAACGCGTTCGCAGCTCAAAGTGGACATCCGGCGGCCGCCGGGTGGGCTTGATCCAGCGCGGCACGCGCCAGCGTTTTTCTCCCGGACCGAGCCGGTAGGCCCTAAGAGGCTTCCACGTGTCCCCCCTCCCTGCTCAGGGGGCCTTTATCTCCCAATCTCCGACATCGGCCGCGGCCTTCCATCTTGCGCAGCGGTGGGCCGCTACCGAAGGGGATGTAACCGTCTCGAGACATCAGGAGTGACACAATGTGTGACTACTCACTAGAAATGTACGCCTCCCGGCCTGCGCGCGAGTCTGAGAAATATGTCACCACCCGCTTCCCCTCCGGGAGTATTGGGCTTGCCTCGCCCGGTGACTGCACGACTGCGGTTTGCGTGCAATATGATACGCGCCTCAAGCTCGAGGGCATATCGAGCGATCTCCAGACACGCCTCGGTGTGAAAGAGGAAGAGGCCGTGACCTTTGCGAGGCTAGAGCACGGCGCTTACCGGGATGGAGTCAAATTCAGCAACGGTAAGGAGATCTCTTTGCAGCTGCTCGGCTCTGGCGTGACCGCGATGCTGGTCCCGGCCGCCGAAAAACCCGAAATCCGCCGGGTCCGCCGCGAGGCTCTCGAGGCCGTAGAGTAGGCCACGCCTGCACGGCCGATATAAAGACCCCGCCGCGTGGCTCGGGCCGCGGCGGGGTTTTTTTCATTTCCAGAGGCCCCCGGCGCCGCCCCCTGGCGCCCCCTCTTCTCTTGCCCTCTCCGCCTCGTCTCGCGCCGGTCTCTAGCGAGAGGCCGGGCCGCGAATTCTCCTAATAGCCTTCCCTCCTTTTGAGAGCTCTCCTGGGCGCGCTGGCCGGTTTGGCGCCCGGGCCGCGGGTTTTCCTTGGCAGCTTGGCCTGGCAAATGCTAAGAGCCGGGCTGAGCGCCGCCTGCCGCTTTCCGTCCGCTCCAGGGTAGATAAAGCCAAACAATGCCGATGAAAAAGATTGAGGCGATCATCAAGCCGTTCAAGCTCGATGAGGTCAAAGAGGCCCTGCGCGAAGCCGGCGTCTCGGGAATCACGGTGACGGAAGTGAAGGGCTTCGGCCGCCAAAAGGGTCATACCGAGCTCTACCGCGGAGCAGAGTATATCGTCGATTTCCTGCCCAAGGTCAAAATCGAGATCGTCGTCCCTGCTGCGAATGCCGCCCTTGCCGCCGATGCCATCCGTAAGGCCGCGCAAACAGGGAGGATCGGAGATGGAAAAATCTTCATCTCGGAGGTGGAGGACGCAATTCGCATCCGGACCGGGGAAACAGGGACGGACGCGATTTGAAGCCCTTGGGCTGGCCGGGAGATGACAAAGGCTTAGCTTTGCTCGCGCGACGCCAATCGAACCAGAGAGGACGGCTATGAAGACTGCAAAGGATGTGCTGAAGCAAATCAAGGATCAGGATATAAAATATATCGACTGCCGCTTTACCGACCCGCGCGGGAAATGGCAGCATGTGACCTTCGATGTTGGTGTATTCGATGAAGAAGCCTTTGCCGAAGGTGTTATGTTCGATGGCTCCTCGATTGCCGGGTGGAAAGCGATCAACGAATCCGACATGACCCTGAAGCCCGATACGGCGACGGCGGCAGTCGACCCTTTCTTTGCCTCGCCGACGCTCTCGATCGTTTGCGATATTCTCGAACCCTCGACGGGCGAGCCCTATAACCGCGATCCGCGCGGTATTGCCAAGAAGGCGGAGGCCTTCGCAGCATCGACTGGCATCGGCGATGCCGCTTACTTTGGCCCAGAGGCCGAGTTCTTCGTTTTCGATGATGTCCGCTTCAGGACCGACCCTTACAACACGGGCTTTACGCTCGACTCGGTCGAGCTGCCGATTAACAGCGATACCACCTATGAAGGCGGCAATCTCGGCCACCGGATGCGCACGAAAGGCGGCTACTTCCCCGTCCCGCCGCAGGATTCGGCGCAGGATATGCGCAGCGAAATGCTCGCCGCGATGGCGCAAATGGGCGCCAAGGTCGAAAAGCACCACCACGAAGTCGGCTCGGCGCAGCATGAGCTCGGCCTCAAGTTCGGCCCCCTGACGACAATGGCCGACCACCTTCAGATCTATAAATATTGCATCCATCAAGTCGCGCAGAGCTACGGTAAGACCGCGACCTTTATGCCGAAGCCGGTCTATGGCGATAATGGCTCGGGCATGCATGTGCACCAATCGATCTGGAAAGACGGCAGGCCGCTCTTCGCCGGCAACAAATATGCCGATCTGAGCGACGAATGTCTCCACTACATCGGTGGAATCATCAGGCACGCGCGCACGCTCAATGCCTTCACGAACCCGACGACGAACTCCTATAAGAGACTGGTCCCGGGCTTCGAGGCGCCGGTGCTGCTTGCCTATTCGGCCCGCAACCGCTCGGCGTCCTGCCGTATTCCCGTCACCTCGAATCCGAAGGCAAAGCGCGTCGAGGTGCGTTTCCCGGATCCCGCCGCAAATCCCTATCTTGCCTTCTCCGCGATGCTGATGGCGGGGCTTGACGGGATCTTGAACAAGATCGATCCGGGCCAGGCGATGGATAAGGACCTCTACGATCTGCCGCCGAAGGAGATGAAGCAGATTCCGACCGTATGCGGCTCGCTGCGCGAAGCTCTCGCGAGCCTCGATAAGGACCGTGCCTTCCTCAAGGCTGGTGGCGTGTTCGATGACGATTTTATCGATAGCTACATCGAGCTCAAGATGGGCGAGGTGCTGCGGTTCGAGATGACTCCGCACCCGGTCGAGTTCGATATGTACTACTCCTGCTAAACCGGCGAGAGGCGCAAAGGCTCGGAGGGCGGCCCCAAGCGGGCCGCCCATCTTGTCTCTGGCTTGAACCATTCGTAAACCAGGCGGGAATAAAATTAAATTTTACCTTATTCTCGCAGGTCATTTGCCCAAAATCGGCAGGCTCTACTGATATGTCGAGAGCTTGTGCACAACCCCTTTGCTGAACAGTTTGAGCATGAGCATAACGCCAAGCGCGATAAAGAAGTACTTTTTGATCCTAGCGTCAGCCACCATTTTCGCAGTCGGTCTGCTTTATGGGGTTTCACCCTATTGGTTTGCTTCCCAGTTTCTTGGCGTTTCCGGTCTCGACACGAACCTCGCCCATATCCTTAGAGCATTCATGTGCTTATATATAGGCTTTGGATTCTTTTGGCTGTTTGCTGCCTTCAGCAAAAAATATCGCAATGCGGCGGTGTTGACCACCGTTCTCTTCCCTGCAGGGCTTGTGATTGGGCGAGTCATCAGTTTTCATGCGGACGGGCGGCCTGCCCCGCTGTTGCTTTTCTATATGGCTGCGGAATTCATTCAGGCGCCGATCGCGCTCTGGGTGTTCAGGCTTCCTGAATAAGGATGCACGTCGAGGTTTAGGGAGCGCATGGCACGAAACGGCGATCTCTTCGGCAATGCGGCGCGCAAGCGCCTGCCTAGGGACGAGAAGATCCGCACGCAAGCCCCCGTGCCCCCAGGAGGAGTCGATATCCCTTCAAGCCGCGCCACCGCCGGCGAGCTTGGCTACACGGCCGCCTCGATTGAGGTGCTCGAGGGCCTTGAGCCGGTGCGGCGAAGGCCCGGCATGTACATCGGCGGCACCGATGAAGCCGCGCTCCATCACTTGTTTGCGGAAGTCATCGACAATGCGATGGATGAGGCCGTCGCGGGCCATGCGACGCTCATCGATGTGCGTTACGATGATTCGGGTTTCCTTTCTGTTGCCGACAACGGGCGCGGCATTCCGGTCGATCCGCACCCGAAATTTCCAAAGAAATCGGCGCTCGAAGTCATCATGACGACGCTTCATGCGGGCGGCAAGTTCGACTCGAAAACGTACCGGACCTCTGGCGGCCTGCACGGTGTCGGCGTTTCCGTGGTTAATGCGCTCTCGGAGCGCCTGGAGGTCGAAGTCGCCCGCGGCCAGATCCTCTACCGGCAGATTTTCGAGCGCGGCCACCCAAACTCTCCGCTCGAAAAAATCGGCAAAGTGCAAAGCCGCGGCACGCGCGTGCGCTTCAGGCCCGACGAGCAGATTTTTGGCAAGGGCGCGCATTTTAAGGCCGCGCGTCTCTTCAAGATGGCCCGCGCGAAAGCTTATCTGTTCGGCGGCGTCGAGATCCGCTGGCACTGCGCGCCGGAACGGATCGAGCCCGGCACGGATACTCCCGCCGAGGCGGTCTTCCATTTTCCCGGCGGCCTGAAAGATTGTCTGCTTGAGGACATCGCGGGCAAGGAGCTTGTGACCGGCCAGATCTTTGCAGGCAAGATCGAAAAACCGGGCGGCCATGGCTCGCTCGAATGGGCGCTTGCTTGGCTCTCCTTCGATGATGGTTTTGTCCGGTCTTATTGTAACACTGTGCCAACGCCAGACGGCGGCACGCATGAGGCGGGGCTTCGCTTAGCGCTCATCCGCGCGTTGAAGGACCACGCCGAGCGGATCGGCCAGGCCAAGCGCGCGGCGCAAATCACGGGCGATGATCTCATGGGGTCGTGCGCGGCGCTGATCTCGGTCTTCTTGCGGGAGCCAGAATTTCAGGGCCAGAACAAGAGCCGTTTGCTTTCGAGCGAAGCGCAGCGCATTGTCGAAAGCAGCGTGCGCGATGCCTTCGATCATTGGCTCGCGGATTTCCCTTCGCATGCTTCAAAGCTTCTCGATTGGACGGCCGAGCGCGCCGAGGAGCGTCTGCGCCGCCGGGCCGAGAAGGATGTCGCGCGCAAGAATGCGGGGCGTAAGCTCCGTCTGCCCGGAAAGCTTGCCGATTGCACCAATAGCGGCGCGCAAGGCTCCGAACTCTTTATCGTCGAGGGCGATTCCGCGGGCGGATCGGCGAAGCAGGCGCGCGACCGCGCGACCCAGGCCGTGCTGCCGTTGCGCGGAAAAATTCTCAATGTCGCGAGCGCCGGGCGCGACAAGCTCATGTCCAATCAGCAGCTGAGCGACTTGGTGCAAGCCCTGGGCTGCGGCACAGGCGTGCATTATAAAGAGCAGGATCTGCGATACGAGAAGATTATCATCATGACCGATGCGGATGTCGATGGCGCGCACATCGCCTCGCTCCTCATCACCTTTTTCTTCCGCGAGATGCCAAAGCTCATCGAGGCGGGCCACCTCTATCTTGCTGTCCCGCCGCTCTACCGCTTAACGCAAGGCGGCAAGCATTTTTACGCACGCGACGATGCGCACCGCGATCAGCTGATTGCAAAGGCGTTGACGGGCAAAGGCAAGATCGAGGTAAGCCGGTTCAAGGGCTTGGGCGAGATGCTCCCGGCGCAGCTCAAAGAAACGACCATGGATCCGAAAACAAGGAGTCTTTTGCGCGCCGTGATTTTGCCCGAGGAGTGGAAAGGCACCTCGGAGCAGGTCGAGCGCCTCATGGGCAACAAGCCCGAGGCGCGCTTTGCCTTCATCCAGGAGCGTGCCGCCTTCGCCGAGGCCGCCGAGCTCGTCGATGTGTGAGGGCGCAATTGTACCAAAATGCTTTGCGTGGAGCGCGCCTGGACCTGCGGCTATAAGAAAGGAATAGCCGGAAACTCATGCCCATCTTGCATTTGCTTGGCCGGGAGCAGCACGTCAAGGCGGCCGAAGCCGTGCCCTACCGGCTCTTGGAGGCGGATGAGGAGTTTAGCGCGGGCGATGCTAAGACGCCCAACATGCTCATCCAGGGCGACAATCTTGAGGCTCTCGAAGCTTTGCTTCCCTATTATGCTGGGCGCGTGAAGTGCATTTTCATCGGCCCGCCCTATAACACGCGCAGCGCATTCGAGCATTACGGCGATAATGTTGAGCACACCCAGTGGCTCGCCATGATGTTCCCGCGCCTACAGATGCTGCGCAGCCTTCTAGAACTTCGCGCGAAAACCGCGCGGCGCTTAGCTCGTCGCACAACACCATCATGCTTTATGCGCGCCTTCCAGCAAATCAATGGAAAGATCATCGGAATCTGCTCCTGCCAACCGGCACGCGAATTATCTTGCGAGCGAAATGCGCGCAAGAAGCCTTTGTTAAGACTGAGCTTGGCCGTGAGGTCCACCAATGGGAGCAGTTGAATTTGTCGTTAAGGCGTTTGAACAATTCCAGAATTTGGCCGGGGCACGCAGGAAAGAGCGTGATCTGGTCAGCGAATGTCTGAATCGGATAGAGCATATCCGAAAAGCGAACAATGAAGTCATCAAGCGCGGCTCAACGCCGGGCAGCCCGTGGCAGAAGCTCTTGAACGGCAAATACAACCAGATTTGTATTTTCTCGGCCCGGCTGGAAGAAGGCGTGGCGTTGAAAGATCCTTTTTACGATGCGGATCGGGGCTACTTTGACCTCGTCTGTTACGACTCTGATGTTAAAACCGTGTGCAAGCAGAAGGACGCACCTGGCAGGGTCAAAGACCGTTTAAGTAATAGCGGCCTCAAGAACCGTATATGGGAGATAACCATACCGGACTTGCCGCCTCAAGAGCTGCAAGAAAGGTTGGAAGAGGCGATAAAAGTCGCTGAGCGCCTCAATTCGGCTAATACCTCTTAAAAGCACCTATATTGCTGTACCCTGGTCACCAAGGCCACGATTGAAGCAAGCATAAACTCCGCAAGGCAGACTATGTCGACGTTGCAAACCGGCGTCAACGAGCCAATATGGAACACTTGACGTGGCTCCTCCCCTCGCCGCCGCAGCCCTTCGATCCAACGGGGTTCCAAAAGCGCACCCTTGCGACGGCCCTCTCAGGCAATGTGGTTGCATTCTCGCGCGGGGGCGCGATATTGGGCGCTGCAGCTCGATCACGCCTCTCCTTACCGGGACGGCGAGCCAGGGTTGATCGCAAAAGATGAACGGGGAGGTCCTCAATGGCGAAGAGCGGGCAGCTGAAAACGCTCATAATCGCAGCCATCGTGCTCGCCTCGACGGCTGGCAAGGCAGGCGCCGCACAGTGCGGCAACGGGCCGGCGGGATTCGAGGCATGGAAGAGCCAATTCGCCAGCGAAGCGCGGGCAAGGGGGGCGGGCACCTCGGCCATCGCAGCTCTCATGTCGGCTAACTATTCGGGTGCCACCATTGCGGCGGACCGCGGCCAGAGGAGCTTCCATCTGTCGCTCGATCAGTTTCTCGCAAAGAGGGGCGGACCGGCGATCGTCGCGCGCGGACGCGCGCTCAAGCAATCGAACGCCGGGCTCTTCGCCTCCATTCAGCAGCGCTATGGTGTCCCGCCGGGTCCGCTCCTCGCCATTTGGGGAATGGAGACGGGCTTCGGGAGGGAGCACGGGAATCAGAACCTCCTCTCGGCCGTGGCAACGCTCGCATACGATTGCCGGAGACCTGCCTATTTCACCGACCAGCTCTACGCAACTCTGACGCTGATTGATCGCGGGGTTCTCTCGGCCCACACGCGCAGCTCCATGCATGGAGAGGTCGGCCAGACACAGTTCCTGCCCAAGACTGTCTTGGAGTATGGCAACGGCGGCAATCTCGATGTCGCGGCCAATGCGCTGGCCTCGACGGCGAATTTTCTCCGGGCGCATGGCTGGAGCGCGGGCGGGGGATACCAGCCCGGCGAAGGTAATTTCGGAGCGATCCAGGCATGGAATGCTGCTCCCGTCTATCAGCAGGCCATCGCCCTGATTGGCCGGCAGATCGACGCAGGGCAGGGTGCATTGAGGCACTGAAGGGCCGCGCTGCTCTCTAGCGCTCGAATACGCCTTTGGCCTTCCAGTTTGGAAGGGGCGCGATATCTCCTGCTTCAAGCAAGCCTGGCGTGCGAATGTTCCGGTGCCAGAGGCCTAGAGCCCGTCACCGCTAATTAACCATATCAAGAAATGACGCCCCTCGCCGGCATTTAGCTAAAAATCGCCCAAATCTCGTTCCACGAAGAGTGTGAAGCTCCTTGTGCGCGTCCGGATAGGCGGCGAGACGCTTCTTAACTAGCTCTGGCACTTGATGCGCTTTCCGGCGCCACAGAGGACGTTTGCTCAAACGCACCTCGAAATAAAGTTCACTTGCAAAGCAAAACAAAGGACTGAGTTGAACACGGCCTCGCATCATTTCATACCACGCAAGCGTGGTCATTTATTTTCCCGAATTTTCTCGCACACCATTCCGGGTGCCGCCGCTCTTACATCGAGCATCGTGTTTGGTGTCTGGACGCTCTACGTGCGCCCCGCCGCCCCCCATATTGCCGAAGCGCTTGTTGAAGCGCCCCGCGCAGGTCCCGCAGCGGTCGCCTCAAATCCCTATGGCGCGTTGTCCGATCCTCGAGTCCTGCAGGCACGCGCCCTGGTTGACTTGATGCAAAGCTTCCCGATTGTGGCAAGCGTCGAGCCGGCCCCACCGGCACCCTCTGCCGGCGCCGCAGGGCCGGAGAAGATTGTGCCGATGCCAGTGCCAGCGCCTGCACGGCTTGCCGAGGGCATCCCATTGCCCGTTCCGCGTCCGCCCGGGTTCGGATCTTTGGAGAATCCCGCCCCGCCCGCCGTGACGGGCCGCCGGTTTGCGCAGCAGAATAGAAAGCCCGCCCCCCCAGCCGCTTCTCCCGATAACCGCTCATTTTTCGAAAAGCTTTTCGGAACAGGGCAGCCTTCCGGGCCCGTCCTCGCCTATGCGGCTCCGGAAACTGGGGTCGTTAGCAGCCTGCGGAATATGACCTCGAACCCGGCGGGCCGTTACGACCGGTGGACCGCCGTTTACGACATCGCGGCGCATACCGTGTACATGCCCGATGGAAAGAGGTTAGAAGCGCATTCGGGCCTCGGCAGCAGGTTAGACGACCCGCGTTACGTCAGCGAGCGGATGCGCGGGGCCACGCCGCCGAACGTTTATGAACTTCAGCCGCGCGAGCAGCTCTTCCACGGGGTGCCAGCTTTGCGGCTGATACCGGTTGGCAACGGCGAGCTCTATGGCCGGACGGGTCTTCTCGCCCATACCTACATGCTTGGCCCGAATGGCGATTCGAACGGATGCGTGTCCTTCAAGGACTACAACGCATTTCTGCAGGCGTTCCGCAACGGCGAGATTAAACGTCTGGCCGTCGTCGCTCGTTCAAATTAAGAGGCCATCGGCATCTGAGGGGCGTGGACGGGCGTCTGCCTTGAACTCAATCGCCGCGCCGGAATGAAATTCGTGCTTCAATGGCGAAGATGCTCGCAACGCCGGTTCGCCAAAGGCGCGGCAACTGCGCTCTCGTGCGCCGGAGGTGCGCAGGCTCAAGCGGGCGCGGGCTGCACTGGCCGGGCGCCCGGGTATGGGAGCACCACCACGCGCGTTCCGATCGGGGTTTTCTCGTAGAGATCCACCGCATCCTGATTGATCATGCGGATGCAGCCGGAGGAGAAGCTCTGGCCAATTGTCCAGGGCTCGTTCGTGCCATGGATGCGAAACAGCGTATCTTGGTTTCCCTGCCAAAGATACATGGCCCGGGCGCCGAGCGGATTGGCAGGGCCGCCATGCATGCCAATGCCGCTTTGCAGCTCAACCATAGACTTGAGAAGTTCGGGCCTGCGGTCGAGCATTTCTTTCGGCGGGTACCAGTCTGGCCACTCCTGCTTGCTCTTGATCGTGGCCACCCCAGCCCAGCCGAACCCTTCGCGGCCGACCCCGACTCCATAGCGGGTCGCCCGGCCACCGCCTTGCACATGGTAGAGCAAGTGATTGGCGGGATCGATCACGATCGTGCCCGGCGGCTCCTGGGCCGCGTAGGCGACGCTGGTGCGTAGAAAAGCGGGATTGATCTGCCGGTATTGAACGGCGGGAATGACGAAGGCGCCGTCTTTCATCTCGGCATAGATCGCATCGTAATTTGGCTGGACGCCATCCGCAGCCGCGGTTGCAGCCGGCGAAGGGAACGCGCCGCCATAGGCCGCTGGATTGGGATTCGTATTGGCGCATCCGGCGAGGCCTGCAGCGGCAGAAGCAGAAATCCCGGCCATGATCTCGCGGCGACTCAGCAGAGGCATTTTCCACCCAATCGAAATGGCTTTAGTTGGAGTTTACCATTTGTAAATGATAGACGTGACCGGGGATATGACAATAATGTCACGCTCGCGATTTCTCTTGGGCGGGAGGCAGGTTCTTGCGCCATGGCAAGTGTGCGCCCGGCAGCACGCAGACCTGTGAAACGCACTCATTCGTGAGGGGGCGGCGCTTGCGCTTGTGGGCCCGGCCTGCCGGGGTCTTTCGCTTCACTACAGCGGAAAACCCGGATCAAAGGCTGCTCCATCACGCTCTGGGAACGCGCACTCCCACTTCCCGAGAGGAAATCATAATTGAGCCAATTAAAAAGACTCTCTCCAGCTTGGAACCAGAATTCTGGCCCGGCTAACCCGCCGTCCCGTAAAGATCATAAGCGTCGGCCCGCTCTATCTTCACGCTTACAATCTCGCCCTGCCGCAAGGGCCGCCGCGAGGCGATGTAAACCTTGCCGTCGATCCCGGGCGCATCGCCCTTGGTGCGCCCAATGCCGCCGCGCTGGCCGCCGTGATCGACGATGACAGGCGTGTGCATGCCGATTTTTTCCTTGAGCTTGCGCGCGCTGATCTTTTGGCAATGCTCCATGAAGCGCTTGTAGCGGACCTCCTGCGCCTCTGGCGGCACGAAGGTAAGGCCCAAGTCATTCGCCGCCGCGCCCGCGACCGGCTCATATTTGAAGGCGCCTGCGCGGTCGATCTTTGCCTCTGAAAGCCACTCCAAGAGCAGCTCGAAATCCTCCTCAGTTTCGCCCGGAAAGCCGACAATGAAGGTCGAACGTAAGGTCAAATCGGGGCAGGCGGCGCGCCAATTCGCGATCCGCTCAAGCACTTTCTCGCTGTCGCCCGGGCGGCGCATCGCGCGCAAAATCTTGGGGCTTGCGTGCTGAAACGGAATATCGAGGTAGGGCAGGACCTTGCCTTCCGCCATCACCTCGATGACCTCGTCAACATGCGGGTAAGGATAGACGTAATGCAGCCTCACCCAAACGCCGAGCGCACCTAGCTCGCGCGCAAGATCGATGAATCTGGCCCTGACCGGCCGCTCGCGGAAAAGGCTTGCGGAATATTTGAGATCGAGCCCATAGGCGCTTGTGTCTTGGGAGATGACAAGGATCTCCTTGACGCCCGCGGCGGCGAGCTTTTCGGCCTCGCGCAACACATCCGCAGCTTCGCGCGAAACAAGAGGCCCGCGCAGCTTCGGAATGATGCAAAAGGTGCAGCGGTTGTTGCAGCCTTCGGAAATCTTCAAATATGCATAATGGCGCGGCGTGAGCTTGATGCCTTGAGCCGGTAAAAGGCCGAGAAAAGGATCGTGCGCCGGCGGCGCGGCCTCGTGCACCGCGCGGATGACAGCGCCAAAATCCTGCGGTCCGCTGATCCAGCGAAGCTCAGGAAACTTTTGTGAAATCGCCAACGGCTCGGCGCCCATGCAGCCGGTCACGATCACCGTGCCATTTTCCTCGAGCGCCGCGCCGATCGCGGCAAGCGACTCGGCCTTGGCGCTATCGATAAAGCCGCAGGTGTTGACGATTACCGCCGCTGCGCCCTGATGCGATTTGGTAATCTCGTAGCCCTCCGCGCGCAGCCGCGACACAATCCGCTCGCTGTCGACAAGCGCCTTGGGGCAGCCAAGAGAGACGAAAGAGATCTTCGGCGAACATTTGGGTCCGGCAAGGCTTGCGGCCTCGCGCAAAGCGTCGCGCGCTGGGTCGAATGTCATACGGCTCAATTTGCACGGCGGGCGCGCTCGGGCAAGCCGGAGCGGCTGACCCAAGTTGGAGCTTATTCCGGCCCGTAAAAGCCCCCGAAGAAGGGCGTGCCGACGCCTTCGATCGGGTCAAAGACGCCGTAGCGCCAGCCTTGGTTAGCCGGGATAATGTCGTAATAGTAGCGCGCCGCATCGGCCATGATCGCAAAGTAAACCGGGTTTGCCCATAGCGGGCGGGGGTGGCGCAAATGGTAGCGCCAAGCGCGATAGCGGACGTCCGGCGGCAGCGGATAAAAGCCAAAGCCGCTATAAGGATCTCCCGCAAGCTCGACATAGCGGGGCGGGCGCGGTCTCGAAATATGGCCTCGGCGGCCATAGTAGAGGCTTTCGGGCCCGAGGCTGCGCAGATAACTGCGATGGGAGTTCGCCGGCGAGTGCCTGCCGTGAGCCGCCTTTGCTTCTGCGGCCGTCGCGAGAGTAGAGACGGCAATGGCTGCAAGGAGGCCGGCTATGAAGAGGTACCGCATGTGTTCTCCCCGGCGCGCCCAATCGGAAATAAGCAGATTGCGCCGCCCATTCCATAGGTTCCCGCGCACCGGCCCGGCGTTCGCGCTAGTCTAGCAGCAGAACAGGCGGTCAGCCATCCTTCCCGAAGGTCTCGTCGAAGGCATAACCCGCGCCGCGCACCGTGCGGATCGGATCTTTCCCGGCGGATGCCGAGAGCGCCTTCCGCAGCCGGCCAATATGAACATCTACGGTGCGCTCATCGATCTCGGCACACAGGCCCCAGATGCTGTCGAGGAGCTGCGCGCGGGAGAAGACCCGGCCGGGCTTCGCCATCAGGTGCTCGAGAAGGCGGAATTCGGTCGGGCCCATATGCAGCTCGCGGTTCGCGCGGCGAACGCGCCAGCTTTGCCGGTCGAGCTCAAGTTCGCCTGCCGAAAGCACGCTCGTCGCAAGTTCCGGGCGCGAGCGGCGCAGCAGCGCCTGAACGCGTGCCATGAACTCGGGAAGGGAAAACGGCTTGACGACGTAATCGTCTGCGCCGGTCGAGAGGCCGCGCACGCGCTCGCTCTCTTCCCCGCGCGCGGTGAGCATGATCACCGGCAGCGTGCGGGTCGCGGCGCGCGCGCGGATCCTGCGGCAGATTTCAAGCCCCGATAGTCCCGGCAGCATCCAATCCAGAATGACGAGGTCGAACGGCGCTTCATTAAGCCGCATCTCGGCGTCATCGCCGCGCTCGGCATTTTCAACGGCAAATCCTGCGGCCTTTAGATTGTAGGTAAGGAGCATCGCAAGCGCAGATTCGTCTTCGACGACAAGAATCCGCGCGCCGCTTTGCGCGGACTGCCCCGGGCGGGGCGGCGCTGGCCATCTTTCGATCGCATCCTGCATGTCTTTCGTCACATCAAAGGCCCCTTAAGCGGTGTCCGGCACGGCCGAGCGGCCTTTCGGCCGGTCCATTGGCAGCGTTTCGCCGGTCACGACATAAACCACGGTTTCGGCGATGTTCGTTGCATGATCGCCAATCCGCTCGATGTTTTTCGACACAAACAGAAGATGCGCGCAAAACGAAATGTTGCGGGCATCCTCCATCATAAAAGTGAGGAGATCACGAAAGACCGAGTCTTCGAGAGCGTCAAGTTCAGCGTCGTGCGTCCAGACGGAGCGGGCGCGCTGAGCATCGCGCAACGCATAGGCGTCGAGCACCTCTTTGAGCAGCATCGCTGCCGAATCGTGCATCGACTTAAGCCCGACCGTGCAGCGCGGAATGAGCAGCTCGGAGCGAATCTTAAGCGCGCGTTTAGCAATGCTCTTGCCAAGATCGCCAACCCGCTCGAGGTCGCCAGAGATGCGGATTGTACCGATAATTTCCCGCAGATCGATCGCCATCGGCTGGCGCCGGGCGATGGTCAGGACTGCTTCCTCCTCAATTTCGCGCTGTAGGAAATCGAGGCGCAGGTCGGTATTGATCGTCTCTTGGGCCAGCGCCGTATCGAAGCCGGTCAATGCGTCCATCGCGTCGGACAGCATCTTTTCGGCGATGCCGCCCATTTCCGCGATCTTGCGGCCCAGTGACTCGAGTTCCTTATCGTACGCTTTAACAATATGATGGTCAGTCATAAACCCGTCCTCAGCTGATTAGCCGAACCGCCCGGTAATATAATTTTGCGTCCGCTCCTTTTCAGGTGCGGTAAAAATTTGTGTCGTCGCTCCGAATTCGACGATTTCGCCAAGATACATGAAGGCCGTGTGGTCTGACACGCGCGCGGCCTGCTGCATGTTATGGGTGACAATTGCAATCGTGTAGTTCTCCTTGAGCTCATCGATCGTCTCCTCGATCTTGGCCGTCGAGATTGGATCGAGGGCGGAGCAGGGCTCATCAAGAAGGATGACATCGGGCCGCAGGGCCACCGCGCGGGCAATGCAAAGCCGCTGCTGCTGGCCGCCAGAGAGCGACAGGCCGGGAGCACCGAGCTTCTCTTTGACCTCGTCCCATAAAGCCGCCTGTACGAGAGCCTCCTCGACGCGTTCGGCAAGCACAGCCTTCGGCAGCTTTTCATAAAGGCCGACGGCAAATGCGACATTGTCGCGGATCGACATCGGAAAAGGCGTTGGCTTCTGGAAGACCATGCCGACGCGCGCGCGCAGCAGATTGACATCCTGACCGGAACGCAAGATGTTTTCGCCTTCGAGGATCACTTCGCCTTCTGCCCTCTGATTGGGGTAAAGGTCGTACATGCGGTTTAGCACGCGCAGGAGAGTTGATTTTCCGCAGCCGGAAGGCCCTATGAAGGCCGTTACTTTATTGGCATAAAGTGCAACATTGATGTTTTTCAGCGCGAGCGTCTCGCCGTAGTAGAAGCTAAGATTACGCACCAAAATCTTCACTTTCGGGGGGAGGGCGCCGGATGCTCTTTGTTTTGCGGCTGGCGCTGCGGCGTCCGGCAATGGACCGGCTGCGGCCCCGTTTTCCCGCTGACGCGGAGCGCTGCTTAAGGCGTTCATCTTGGCTGCCCTTTCCCGTGCAGGGCACGCGCCGCAATCGACAATGCCAGCACAGCCGCCGTGATGATGAGTGCCCCTGTCCAGGCCAGCTGCTGCCATTCTTTATAGGGGCTTAATGCGAATTGAAAAATGACGGCCGGCAGGCTTGCCATTGGCCCATTCAAATTAATGCTGAAGAATTGGTTGTTCAAAACCGTAAAGAGGAGCGGCGCAGTTTCGCCACTGATGCGGGCTACCGCAAGCAGGGCGCCGGTGATGAGCCCAGCGCGGGCCGCGCGGTAGGCGATTTTACGGATAATCGTGACCCTAGGCAGCCCAAGGGCGCTCGCAGCTTCGCGCAACGAGCCTGGCACAAGAAGCAGCATATCTTCGGTCGTCCGCACGACAATTGGAATAACGATCACCGCGAGTGCGGCAGCGCCTGCAATGGCGGAGAAATGGCCCATTCGCACGACAATGACCTCATAGATGAAGAGGCCGACGACAATCGAAGGTGCGCTGAGCAAAATATCGTTGATGAACCGGATGACAGAGCTGAGCTTCGAATGCTGGCCATACTCAGCCAAATAGGTGCCTGCGAGCAGGCCAAGCGGGGTGCCAATTGCCATGCCGAGGGTTGTCATGATGGCGCTGCCGGCAACCGCGTTGAGCAAGCCGCCCCCAGAGCCTGGCGGCGGCGTCATCTGCGTGAAGATGGAAGCCGAAAGATTGCGCGAGCCCTCAAAGATAAGCGTGCCCAAGATCAGAGCGAGCCAGCCAAGGCCGATCGCAACGCTCAAATAGCAAAGCCCGAAATAAAGCTGTGCGCGCCTGCGGCGCCTGCCGTAGAGCGACATCGTCTAGCGCCCCTCCTGCCGCACTAGTCGAACCAAGAGAAGACGCGCGAAGGCGATGATAATAAAGGTGATAACGAAAAGAATAAGGCCAAGCTCGATCAAAGCCGACGTGTGGAGGCCGCCGACGGCTTCGGTGAATTCGTTGGCGATCGTCGCAGAAATCGATGTCGCCGGGGCGAGCAGGGAGAGCCCGGCCTTATGCGCATTGCCAATCACGAAGGTGACCGCCATGGTCTCGCCAAGGGCACGGCCAAGCCCCAGCATCACGGCCCCAATGAGGCCTGCCCGGGTGTAGGGGATGACGATGAAGCGGACGACTTCCCAGGTGGTGCAGCCAACGCCATACGCCGCCTCCTTCAAGATGGACGGCACCGTTGCGAACACGTCGCGAGAGATCGACGTAATAATCGGAAGCACCATGATGGCGAGAATAATGCCCGCCGTTAAGACACCGATCCCATAAGGCGGGCCGCTGAAGAGGCTTGAGAGCACGGGCACATTGGCGAATGCCGCAATGAGGGGCGGCTCAATGTGCTGCTGCAGAAATGGGGCAAAAACGAAGAGACCCCAGATCCCATAGATGATCGAGGGAATGCCGGCGAGGAGCTCGATGGCAATGCCAACCGGCCTGCGCAGACGATAGGGACAGAGCTCGGTTAAGAAGATCGCAATTCCGAGGGCGGAAGGCACTGCAATCACCATCGCGATGAGCGAAGTCATGGCCGTGCCGTAAAGGGGAGCAACCGCGCCGAATTGCTCGGTAACTGGGTTCCAAGCCTCGGTCCAGAGGAAACTAAGTCCAAAGGCTTTGATCGCGGGCATCGAGCCCGCAATCAAAGAAACAATAACGCCTCCAAGCAGGATGAGAACGCCCCAGGCCGAGGCGAGCGCCAGAAGACGGAAGGCGGTGTCGCGGAGCCGGAAACCAAGTAAAACCCTGGCGAGCTGGTCTTTGGCCGGCCTGCTTTCGGCGCTCTCGATTGCCATCTCACTCGCCACACGCATCCTCAGGACTCTAGGTCAACGCATATTTTGCCAGCGGGCGCGGCACAAGCTGGCAAGGTGCCGTTGCCGCCTGCGCCAGCCAGTCAGTCGAGCAGCGGCTTGCCATCTGCGCCCTTGATCTGTTTGGCCCAGGACTTTTCGATCAGATCTTTAACTTCTCTTGGCAAGGGCACATAATCGAGATCTTCGGCCATTTTGTCGCCCTTGGCGTAGGCCCAGCGGAAGAACTTCAGAGCTTCGGCGGCGGCTGCGGGATCGGGCGGAGTGGCAGGCATCAAGATGAAGGTAGCGCCAGCGATTGGCCAAGAGTTTGCCCCCGGCTGATCGGTGAGAATTTGATAAAAGCCCGGGGCATTGGCCCAGTCGGCATTTGCCGCAGCGGCCTGGAAGCTCTGGGCGCTCGGAGCAACGCGTTTGCCGTCCTTATTGATCATGTCCGTGTAAGTCATTTTATTTTGTTTGGCATAGGCATATTCGACATAGCCAATCGCGCCATTGGTCTGCAGGACGTTGTTGGCGACGCCTTCATTGCCTTTGGCGCCTATTCCCGTTGGCCATTCGACAGCGGTGCTCGCGCCGACCTTCGACTTCCATCCGGCGCTTACTTTGGAGAGATAATCGGTAAAGATGAAAGTTGTCCCGGAGCCATCCGAGCGGTGAACGACGGCGATCGGCTGTGAGGGCAACTTTACTTTGGGGTTGAGCTTTTGAATACTGTGGTCGTCCCATGACGTCACTTCGCCAAGGAAGATGCTGGCTAGCGTTGGGCCATCGAGCACGAGTTCCCCAGGATTGACGCCATCGAGGTGGACGACAGGAACATCGCCGCCTGTAACTGTTGGAAACTGAACAAGCCCTTCCTTTTTGAGCTCCTCGGGCTTGAGCGGCATATCCGTCGCGCCGAAGGTGACGGTCTTGGCCTTAATCTGCTTGATGCCTCCGCCGGATCCGATCGACTGGTAGTTGAGACCGGTATTCGTCTCTTTTTTGTAGGCATCCGCCCATTTGGCGTAGAGCGGATAAGGGAACGTGGCGCCGGCGCCCGAAATCTCGGCGGCTCCGGCAAAACAGGCCGCCCCGACCAAAAAAACAGCGGCGGCAACGGAGATCTGCGCATTGGAAGGTATTCTCATCAAGGCCTCACTTGAGCAGAGCAGAGCCCCGCGATTTCGAGCATTGGTTGATTTTGGCTAGCAAAACCAATTGACGGCACACGTGGTCAAAGCAGACCGGCTTCGTATTTCCGTTCAGCGGTGCTCATAAGCAGGCCGCATGCAGGCAGTATGAAATCCGCATGACAGTTTGATGACAAGCAGGTCACCCATGCAGTGGAAGTGACACTCTAAATATCGCTCCTTTGGTGAGCTTCGATTCGATATCGAGCCGGCCGCGGTGGCGCGCCACGATGTGCTTTACAATGGCAAGGCCCAGTCCAGTCCCGCCCTTGGCGCGGCTTTGACCGGCATCGACCCGGTAAAATCGCTCGGTGAGCCGTGGCAAGTGCTCAGGCGCAATGCCGGGGCCGTGGTCGCGCACGGTCAAAATGCACTGGCCTGGCTCCGCCTTGAGCGCGATCTCAACCTCTCGCCGCGCACACTGAGGATGCGACGCCCCGTATTTGATTGCATTTTCAATGAGATTTTCCGCAAGCCTCAGCAATTCGTCGCGATCGCCCGCGACAATTGCCTGCTCCGATAAATCGAGCTTTAACACAACCTCGTGGGCGGCAGCCATGGGCGTGAGCGTATCGGCGATGTGGCGTAAGACCGAGGCCATATCGACCGGAGTTTGCGGCCGCAGATGCAGGCTTTGCTCGATGCGCGATAATGAGAGCAGGTCGTCCACGAGCCGGGCCATCCTTTGCGCCTGTTCGCGCATGATCGAAAGGAAGCGCTCTCTCGTGCCGTTATCATCGCGGGCAGGCCCCTGGAGGGTCTCGACAAAGCCCAGGAGCGAGGCAAGCGGCGTCCGCAGCTCGTGACTGGCATTCGCGATGAAGTCCGCTCGCATGCGCTCGGCCCGCCGCATTTCCGTCATGTCGCGCAGTGTCACTAAAACCAAAGGCTCAAGAGGTGCCTTTGCCGTCAACGCGGCGCTTAGCTCGAAAAACCTTTCGACTGGCACGCGTTCGAGCCAGGCCGCCCGCACCGGCATGCCTGAGTCGCGCGCGCGTCTAATTGCGCCAAGCACATCTGGCGCTCTCAGGGAGCGGGCGAGGAGATCGCCATCTCTCAACGCCGGAAAGAGGTCGCGTGCGGGAGCGTTGGCGGCCACCACGCGGTCGGCTATGTCGATCGCCATCGCCGCCTCAGGCAAGGCGTCAATCAGGCTCTTCAGAATGAGGCGGTCGCGCTGTTCCTGGCCGGTTTTCAAAGAGTGTCTTGCATCCAAATTGTGAGCAGCCGCCAAAGGATCGTTAAAATAGCAATGTTCGCCCTTGTGCCCGCAATCAGGAGATTTCCCGCGGAAACCTGCTCCAGGGCTGGCCCGTTACGATCCGTTTTTGCGCCAGCTCCCGCGGAACCAGCGCCGGAGCGGATTGATTTCATCCTCGAGAATGACCTCCTCCTCGCTCTGGCGCATGGCCTCGCGCAGGCTCTTCCATTGGCGGAATCCGTGATGCGCGCCAAGAAAAGCAAGAGCCAGCAGAAAAGGAAGAAGGTAATAAATCACCCGGAAGAGGACGAGAGAGGCGAACAGCGCCTCGCCCGAGGGCGCAGGGATCGCCTTTAGCATTGTTGCTTCGAATACGCCAATTCCGCCCGGCGCGTTGCTCGCAACACCGAGGATGCAGGCAAAAACATAGATCGCCGCGAAGGCGTAATAATCGATGCCGGACTGGGCCGGCAGAAGGACAAACAGCGCTCCGGCAGCCGCCGTCTGATCGATGACGCCGAGCACGATTTGCCCAAGCGTCAAACCTGGCCCCGGCAGCTCCAGCCGGAAACCCTTAATCGAAACCTCGCGGCGGCGGATCGTGACCCACGCGAGGTACGCAAAGATCGCGCTGAGCACGGCTAGCCCGAGGAGGGCGTTTAGGAACGCATAAAGGTGATTGATCGTGCTGATGGCGCCTGCATGAAACGCAAGGCCAGCGCCGAGGACAAAGATGTTGCCGAACCAAAAGGTCACGCCGGCAATAAAGGTCAGGCTCGCGACCGTGCCTGCCGTCAAGCCTGCCTGGGAGTAGATCCAGTAGCGGACCGTGCCTGCCGTGATCAGCGGGAAGCCGAGCGTGAATGCAATCGCGTAGCTCGTAAACGAGGCGAGGGCGGTGGTCTTGTAGCGCACGCGGGCGCCGAGCTGGAGCAAGGCAAGGCCATCATAGCCGGTCAGCGCGAGAAAAGAAAGGCATGTCAAGAGGAGCGCGGCAGCGATCTGGCCAAAACTTGTTTCTCCCATCGCCTGCCGCAGCGCGCTGAAGCTCAGAGACGAAACAGTCCGGCCAAGGACATAGACCGAGAAGGCTGCGATCGCCAGGCTCAAGCCAATGGCAATCACCTGCCCGGCCCTGCGCCTCAAGACGCTCTGGGGCGCGCCAAAGCGGCTTTGGGCCGGGCTTCCGGCAGAAGCCAAAACGGCGGCCTTCGCCCTGCGGGCGAGATGGGAGAAGCCCACGCCCGGCTCGTGCTTATTTTTCGGGCCAGGTATACGTTGTTCCAATGCCTGCGCCTGCCTGCTGCTGCCTGCACCCGGCCGCCGGACCGGGTCGAGTTCCAGGCCCGGGTTATGGAGCGTGATCTATGTTTGGGCAACCCCCTGGGCGTGAAACGATTTTGCCTTCGGATTAAAACTGAGAATCCGCAGGGCAAACAATTTCCTCTTCCGGACGTTGGAATCTCAAGCTCCGCCCGGTCTAACTCCAGCCTTGCTTTGGCTTGACGAAGCACGTAACGCTCGCGGATTGTCATGACTAAGAAGCTCACGCTCTTATCGCAGCCGGACGACGGCTCCGGGGATGCCATCAAAACCGTAAGCCCGGAAGAAAGGGTTGCGAAAGAAGCCGGCCAGCGCCGCGCGCAAGCCCTGAGGGCTAACCTTGCCCGGCGCAAGGCGCAGCAGCGCGAGCGCAGCGCGAATAATTCCAAAGAAAATGCAGCAAATGAGCATTCAGGCGAGTAGCGGCCAGCAATCAAATCTCCACTATTTCACCACACTGTTTCACCACATTATTTTCCCTAATGTAAGCGAGGTGCTCTTTGGACCGGATCAGGATCATTGGCGGCCAGAGACTGAAAGGAGCTATCAAGATCTCTGGCGCCAAAAACGCGGCCCTTCCGCTCATGATTGCCTCGCTTTTGACGAGCGAGACCCTAACACTCGAAAATGTTCCCGATCTCGCCGATGTCGGCATGCTGTTGCGCATTCTCGGCCATCATGGTGCCGATCATCTGATCAATGGCAGGCGGGCCGGAGACCCGCCAGATGCAGGCCGCGTGGTTCATCTCACCGCGCGTGAGATCGTCGACACGATGGCGCCTTATGAGCTTGTCTGCAAAATGCGGGCAAGCTTTTGGGTCGTTGCGCCCCTCCTTGCGCGGATAGGGGAAGCCAAAGTGTCTCTTCCCGGCGGATGTGCGATTGGCACGCGGCCGGTGGATCTCTTGATCATGGTTCTGGAAAAATTGGGGGCGCGGATCGAGATTGAAGCGGGCTATGTCCATGCGACCGCGCCCCAAGGGCTCAAAGGGGCCGAGATCCATTTCCCGAAAGTGACGGTCGGCGGCACCCATACGGCGCTCATGGCCGCTTCGCTTGCGAAGGGCCATACCACTCTCGTCAACGCCGCGCGCGAGCCGGAGATTGCCGATCTTGCGGCCTGCCTCAACAAGATGGGCGCAAAGATCAAAGGAGCGGGCCAGACGGTCGTCGAGATCGAGGGGGTTGCGAGCCTTTCCGGCGCAACCCATAGGGTCATGCCGGATAGGATCGAGGCGGGCACTTATGCGATGGCGGCTGCAATGGCGGGCGGAGATGTCATGCTCGAAGGGGCGAGCGCCAGCCTGCTTGAGAGTGCAATCGAGGCACTCGAGAAGGCCGGCGCCGAAGTCGCGGAAACCAACGAGGGCATCCGGGTAACGCGCAATGGCGCGGGACTTTCACCGGTGGATGTCACGACGGCGCCGTTCCCGGGGTTTCCGACGGATCTGCAGGCTCAATTTATGGCCCTCATGACGATGGCCAAAGGCACCTCGCGGATTACCGAGACGATTTTCGAGAACCGCTTCATGCATGTCCAAGAGCTCGCCCGCCTCGGCGCAAGGATCAGGCTTGAGGGTGATGCGGCCGTGGTCGAAGGGGTGGAGGCGCTGCAAGGGGCGCCGGTGATGGCAACCGATCTGCGCGCTTCGATGTCGCTCGTGATCGCGGCGCTCGTGGCGCAGGGTGAGACGATGATCAACCGGGTCTATCATCTTGATCGCGGTTTCGAACGGATCGAGAAGAAGCTTGGCGGCTGCGGCGCCCTGGTCGAGCGCATTACAGACCGGCATTGATGCCTCAGCGCCCGTCGAGGAAGGCCGCGATCTCAGGATTCGCTCTGAGCTTTGCCAGATCGCCTGCATCGGGGAGCATTGGCCTATCCCGCCTTGCCTTGACTAGGCACAAAAATCCCAAGCGCGCCGCCTGATCGGCCCGGAACTGGTGCCAGGCCCATGGCTCGATGGTGATGAGATCGTAAGGGCGCACCGGGTAAATCGCTTCTCCGGCGAGGCAGCGGCCCTCGCCGCGCAAGATCATGACCGCATGCACATGGGCATGGCGCTCAAGGGTCGTAAATCCGCCCGGCGCAATCTCGAAGTACCGCAGCTCGCTTTCGAGTGGCTCGCCCGAAAACAAGATTTGGCGCGAGACGCCCTTGAAAGGGGCCGCGCCGTCCTCTTTGTAGGGGAGGCAATCGATGCGCTCCCAGCGCAGCCCGCCGAGCGCCCGGCGCAGCGCTCCCTTGGGGCCTGCTCCCGTCTCTTCCATAGATTCACCTGCCAATCCGGGCGGCCTCGCGCACAAAGTCTTCGGCCGCATGCACGATCGACTCGGCCGGGGCTGATAACAGCGAGCCGCCGATCAAGAGCATGACATCCGGCCCGTAAAAGTCCAGCAGCCCGGGGAGGCGCGCAAGGTCCATGCCGCCGGCGGGCACGGGAGCGGCTCGCTTCAGCACGCCGGCTCCTGTGCGCAGGGCGGCGGCGATTTTCCGGCACGTCTCGGGGGTGAACGAAAAGCGCCCGCCAGGGTTTGGGAAGATGAAAGCGTCGGCGCCAAGAAGACGGAAGAGCTTGGCAAAAGCATGCGGGGCGATCCGCGCCGCGCCGGTCATCGCCGGATGCGCGATGAGGGCGAAATCCGGCGAGGATTGGCGCAAGGCCTGAAGCGCACATACGCCTGAAATCATCGGCGCAATCATCACCGTATCAAGCCCCTCGGAGCGGGCGATTTCGATCTCGCGCTCGATCTCTCCGAAATGGCCGTAAAGATTGGGCACGTAGCGCGAGTGCTTGCCGCTGATCGCATTGGCTTTGCGAATTGCCTCGGCGCAGGCCCGCACACGCTCTTCAAAAGGGCTGAACCGCTGGTTTGCAAGCCCGTGATCATCCTTAATAAAGTCAATTCCCCCGAGGGCGAGCTTAAACGCGAGGTCCGCGAGCGCAGGCGCAGAAAGCCCCTGCGGCTTTAGGGCCACGGCCGTAAGAGCGCGGCCCTCTGCTCCGGCCCGCGCGCGCAATGCCTCCAGACCGTGGCGAGGGCCGCCAAAGACCGCTGTGAGGGCAGGAGGGCTTACGAAATCATCGAGAATGACGTCCTCGTAAAGCGAGCAATTGCCAAAAAGCATGTTGAGGAGCTGGCCCGCATCCTCGCCAATGGTCTCGGCGGCAAGATCGATTCGGACGTCGAACCAGCCGCCGCTCTTCTCCTCAATCGAGGCGACGGTGCCGGCGATCCGCCTCAGAATGGCGGGATCGCGTATCGCCGCAAGAGGGGTCTCGACGCTCTGTTCAATGGCAATCCCGCGGGCGCGGTCCTCGATTAAGCGAGGCTCGCTCCTCACCTTGTAGACGGCCTGCAGCCGGGCGCTCAAATCTCGCCGCGTTTCTTCGTTTCTAATGGCCGGAACTCCCTGAGCTCTTTCTAGACGGGTTGAGAGACCAATAGCGCTGCCGTATAAGCTCCCCTGCACACTGCGTGCGAGAGGCTGATTGCGTTAATTGATTATTAATAATAACATTCATTCACTGCAAGTGGAGCAAAGCTGATGGCGGCACCCAAAGCCTCGCCGCAGGCACCTGCATTCGCCGGACGAATGGAGGAGGAGAGGAGCGAATTCCTCGACGTCTCCTGCCTGAAGGCGGGCGAGATTCCAGGCATCGACGGGATGCGCGCCATCTCGGTCCTGCTCGTCATGCTCGGCCATTATGGCTTTGGGCGGCTTCTACCCGGCGGATTTGGTGTCACCGCGTTCTTCTTCATCAGCGGTTTCCTCATCACGGCGCTGCTGCTGCGGGAGGCCTCGATCTGCGGAACCATCTCGATCCGCAATTTTTACATCCGCCGTTTCTTACGCCTTCAGCCAGAGCTCTTCGCCTATGTCGCGCTCTCGGCCCTGCTCGGCCTCCTTTACCTCGGCATTCCCCGGATCGCCGATTTCGCCGCGGCCTTCCTCTATGTGACCAACTATTACGAGCTCATGGCCAAGCCCGAATTCGACTTGGCCGAAGTCCGCTGGCCGCAGCTTTGGTCTCTCGCCGTCGAGGAACATTATTACTTGACGTTTCCCTTGTTGTTTGCCGCCCTTTTCAGAAGCCCGGCACGCTTCGTCAAAGCAGGCATCATCTTTTGCGCGGTCCTGCTCGTGTGGCGCAGCCTTCTCATTTGGAGCGGCGTTCCGGGGATTTATACCTATATTGCAACCGACTGCCGCCTCGATTCGATCGCCTACGGGTGTATCGGCGCGCTCCTTCTGTGGCATTTCCATGCCACCTTAAGCTCCTTGCGCTGGCTCAGATTTGCCTTACCGCTCGGCATCGCCGTTCTCGCTGTTTCCCTGTCCGTGCGATTGCTGTTCATTCAAGACACGGTCCGCTATTCGGTCCAGGGTATCGCTTTGCTCTTGATCTTCGTTGGTCTCTTCACCCCCCTGGGCCGGAGCGCCGCAGTTTTTCTCGATGCTCCAGCCCTGCGTTGGATGGGGCGGATGTCTTATGCGGCCTACCTCTGGCATGGCGAGTGGGCGTATGCCGTTGAGCATGTGCTCGGGCGCGAGCTGCACACTCTAGGTGCCGGTGCAATGGCCATTTTGGCCGCCGCCGGATGCGCGGTGACCTTCGCGATTGCCGCTCTCTCGCACCGCTTCATCTACAGGAGGGTGGTTGCACTGCGGCGCAGGTTTGGCTCGCACGCCACTGCTTGACTCATTGGCTGCGGGCCTTCGTCACGGATGCGCAGCCTCGCGAATTTGCCCAATTTGTTCGCCGCAAGAAGGCCAGCAAAGGCGGCTGCATTGATGGCGAAGATCCGCGCGGCAATCGCCAGTGTGTAGTCCGCGGCGCCGCTCTGGGACATCAGCGAGACAATGAACAAAATTCCCTCATAGGCTGCAAACGCCGAGAGGAATGCCACGGCCGGAGCAATCTTCGCGTTAAGGGCCGCAAGATGCTTCGCGCCAAATTCGGCCGCCAAAACCGAAATGAGCGCAATCACGCCGAGCCCGCCTCCCCAGGCGAGACTATCCACCGTCCAGGGGTAATGCAGCACGCCAAAGCCGATGCCTTGGTTGGCAAGCCAGAGTGCGCCAACGAGAACCATTGCCCTGCGGCGATCGAGGGTCAGTGCCGCCGCGGCGGCGATGGCCGCAAACGGCGCCGCGCAGGCAAATCCAAGACTGAAAGCGATGCTCGCGGCGGCCAGAAATGCCATCCAAGCGGGGCGGCGCCAGCCTATGCTCATGGCATGCGATTGGGGATGCATGGACGTTCTCCTCGATGAGTTTGATCCTATCTTCAACCCTGCGGGCTAGCCGTGGTGAAAGCCCTGGCCGCTCCGGTCCACCGGATCGGGCTCGGTCTGTCCGAGCCAGCGGGCCCGCAGACTATCCCAAAGGACAAGGTGCGACCACTCTGGCGTTTGCAGGCATTTGTCACCGTCTTGATCTAAGAAGGGGTTGGGAAAGAGCACCGTGATCTGCTGCTCACCTTCGCCATTGAACAACCGGAGCCCCCAGGAAACCGGAGCGCCGGAACGATCAAGACGGCGGTAAAGCTCGGCCCGCGCCGTCCGCCGGTGGCGTGCAAGCTCTGGCGGCGCCGGATCGGCGGGCGGGCCTTTGTGCGCGCCAATGCAAATGTGGAAATGCGCGGCGCCAAAAGCGATTGTGAGATAACCGTCGAACATGCCGATATGGGTTGGCGGCGATGGCGCCCTGAACTCGTAAGCCGCCCCCTGGATGATGGGTCCAAAAGTGATCTCGCGCCAGTGGTTCTCGAACAGATCGCGCAGCAAAGCTTCGAGCAGAGTTTCCTCGACGGGCAAGGGGAACACGTCATTCACCGAGCCGTCGGCGTCGATGACGCGCGCCGGCAGATTGATGCCGGATTTCAAGGCATCCTTTTGCATTACAAAAAATCCTCGCCGAATGTGACTTTGAGGCCGCCAAAAGCGCCGAAGCCGGGAGCCAGGAAACCGGTCGGATTCTGATAACGCAGATTGAAGAGGTTATCGATCCGCCCGAAGACAGAGAAGAGCTCGTTGGGGGCGTAATTTGCCGCGAGATTGACGACCGTGTAGCCCGGTGCAGTGAGCCTTGGAATTGAAAAGTCGCGGTTGCCGTCGATAAAGCTGCCAACCAAGACGAGGGTTGCCGACAGGGAAAGCTTATCAACCGGCCTCCAAGCGGCTTGTATGCTGAACTTGTTGCGCGGCCGGCGCAGCAATTCGAGCCCGGTGATCTCGTCTTTGGCGATCGTGAACGTGTAGTCGACCCGGAAGGTTAGCCGGGGCGTGAGGCGGAACACAGAAAACGCCTCGCAGCCGTAGGTCTTGGCCCGGCCGATGTTGCTCCAGGAGGTCCCGGTCTCATTGATGTCGATGAGATCTTTGATGTTGTTTTGATAGTAGGTTGCACCAAAGCGGACCAGCTCATCCAGCACCGGCTGCTCGAAGCCGACATCATATCCGCTGCTTTCCTCCGGCTTCAGGTTGGGATTGCCGAAAAAACCAAAGGCGGGAAAATCAACGAAGAGCTGGCTCAACGACGGCGGCTTGAACCCCGTGCCATAGCTGCCCCGCAAAATTGTTCCCGTCCAAGGCACAAGTAAGCTCGGCGCAACCCGGATCGTCGCGCGGCTGCCAAATTGGCTATTGGCATCGTAGCGGACGTTCGAGGCGAGGAAAAAATCCTCGGCATGGTGTGTCAAGAGCTGGAAATATCCGGCATTGTTGGAATAGCGGGCGAAGGTTGGCGCAGAGAATAATTGCTCAGTTTTGCTCTCGAAGCCGCCGATCAAGCTCCACACTCCGGAACGAGCCCAATTGCCTTGCCAGTCATATTGCAGCCTTTCGCCCAAATTGCTGACCAGAGGGGCAGTTCCAAACGCTACGCCGGGGTCTTCTTCCTGGGTAAAGGCTCGCGTGTAGTTCAGCCCTAAGCGATTCTTGAAGGCACCATCGAACATGACCCAATTGGCCTCGCCGCGGGTAAACAGCTCGTTCACGCGCTGCACGCTTTGCGACGCCGCGGGCGTTGCAGGAAAGGTTGAAAAGTCGTCGCCGGTGAAGCGCAGCGTCGAGTCAATATAGCGGGCGGCAAGTTTGACATCGACATAATCGCCGAGCTGGGCGCCAAATTTGCTCGAGAGAGTCCAGTTATCATAGGCATTGCCGATCGCCAGCCGGCCTGGCGGCACTAATTCCGGGGGAGTGACCGGCGTGTTCGCTACGTCGAAATGGGCGAGATTCATGTAGTAGCTGAAGATTGGCGTTGACCCGCTAAATCCCATCGTCTCGTTCAGCGTGCCAAACGAGCCGCCTTCGATCAGCCCCTTGGCCTTGGGCGGCCCCTCGCCGCCCTTTGTCGTGATCGAGATCACGCCGCCGATGGCGTCCGCGCCATAAAGCCCGCTTTGCGGGCCCCGCAAGACCTCGATGCGGGCAATGTCATAGGTCAACAATTGACCGAAGTCGAAACTGCCGTTTGGATTGCTTGGATCGCTCGCGTCGATGCCGTCGATCAGAACCTTGATTTGGTTCGGATTGGTTCCCCGGATGAAGACCGAAGTCGTGCCGCCTGGGCCGCCCGTCTGGACGATGTTGAGTCCTGGCACAAGGCTTAGAACATCGGGAGCGGTGCGGCGCTGCTCGCGCTCGATCTGTGCCGAATCGATGACCGTGACCGAGCTGCCGATCTCGGCGACTGGCTCTGGCGTGGCGGTTGCGCTGATCGTGATTTCCGGGAGCTCGGAGATTGCGGGAGGCGGGTTCGGCTCCTGAGCGGCAAGCGGCCTGGGAACGGCCGCGATCAGAACTGGCGCCAGTTGAGCGATTGAAACAACAATTGAGCGAGCGAAAAGAAAAAGGCAAGCGACACTCGATCCGCGCTTCGCGGACTGCAGGGGAGGGGCACGCACTGAAAACCTCGCAGCGGACGTGGACCGTCACTGCGAATGGAACTTGGCTTGCCTCTGTGAGCGAGCGGCGAGAAGCCTTGTCCGCCCCGGTGCACCCCGCCCGGCGCTTTCGCACGTGACCACGGATTGGCGGCAGGTCTCCTGGCTCGCAGGTCCTTGCTTGCGGCCGCCTTCCCAGGGGCTAAACCCCAGTGGCATTGTGGCTGCAGGCTCGCTGCTGACAGTTGCGGGGGCAGCTGCGGAGTTGCGCGTGATTGCGCGCACCGCATTCCCTCTTAGTCCCTTGCGGGAACCGCCAGCCCCAAGATTGGGCGCACGGCGCAAATCTGTCAATACGTACTCTTTAGCCCATCCCGGCTCAAAAAGGCCGCGGCCTTTATCTTATTGTCTTCATCATGGGCAGGCATAAGACCCGGCTTCAATTTGCTCATCAGAAGGAGTGTCATGAAGAGGATCCTTTTAGCAGCCGCGCTGGCACTTGCGCTCTTTTCGAAGGCTCAGGCTCAAGAGCGGCTTGGCGATGGCGCCCTGGGCGCCCTGGCGGGCGCCCTCGCCGGCGGTCCGGTTGGCCTCGTAGCGGGCGGCGTGATCGGCTACACCGCCGGGCCCGCCATCGCGCGGAGCTGGGGACTAAGGGGACAGAGATATACGCGCCATGTGCGCCATCGCCACCGCCGGGGAGGCCCTTAGAGAGGCGAGGCTGCAGCAGCGGGCGCGCAGATGTTTGCGTTTCTGCACTCAGCGTACCTGTGCCGGGGCCGAAGCTTCGGGCTGAGGGCCTTCGATGCGTTTGAATACCGTCGGCACCTCCGTATCCGTCTCGATCAGGTCAAAGCGGTTGGGCATGTCGGCATGGAGCTCGGCCGTATAGAGCCTTCCGCCCCCGAGCTTCACCCAGAGCGTGCCGAAGTAGTTGATCGAATAGGTGCCCAATTCCTGGACAGGGCCGTTCTTGCTGACCACGGTCTTATCCGGCCGGAAGCTCAGATGCCAGGGCTTGCCCGGAGACTCCCACTCGCCGACAACGGGTGGAGTGTGGAGCGTGATTTGGCTGAACATTCCGCGCGTGCCGAGCAGGACGAGGCCGATGACCCCAATCGTGCCGAGGACCATGAGCACCCGCGCGACCGGAACTCCCTTTTTTGGCTCTTGCGCTTGCATGCTCATCCCCGGCTCCCCCCATGTGATTTGCCGTACTAGAAATAGTTGCAGGTTAATATAGATGGGGCCAAGTCGCTGGCAAGCGCACCCGCGAGGGGGCCTCGGCGCCGTTGCGGGTGCCGCGGTGCGGCCAAACGGCTCCCGCGGGAAAAGGCCTGTTGACGCCGTGGTGCTGTTCGGCTAACGGGGTGCTTTCCGGCCTGCCGTTTGAAAAGTCCTGGGGCACTGCCCGCTCCGGGATGATGCGTGCCGGGCATCCGCGTGGCGGAGGGTTGAGAGCCTTCCCGCGCAGCATGAAATGGAGACTCAAGCTTTGGCTCGTATTGCTGGCGTCAATATTCCAACGAACAAAAGAGTTGAGATTGCGCTGCGTTATATTTACGGCATCGGCCCGGCTAAGGCCAAGGAGATTTGCGGGCGGGTGAATATTCCGCCGCAGCGGCGGGTCTCCGAGCTGACCGATTCCGAGGTGCTGCAAATTCGCGAAGTGATCGACCGCGACTACATGGTCGAGGGCGATCTGCGCCGCGACGTCGCCATTAACATCAAGCGCCTCATGGATCTTGGCTGCTATCGCGGCTTGCGCCACCGGCGCCAGCTGCCCGTGCGCGGTCAGCGCACGCACACCAATGCGCGCACCCGCAAAGGCAAGGCCAAGCCGATCGCTGGTAAGAAGAAGTAAACGAAATTTAGAGGCCCTCATCGCACGTCCCGCGGCGACGGGGAAGGCCCGCAGGCAAACAGCCCGGCGCTCTCCGCCGGCATCGCGCCCGAAGGAACAGGTAATGGCAAAAGACTCGACCCGCGTGCGCCGCCGCGAGCGCAAGAACATTGCCTCTGGCGTCGCCCACGTCAACTCGACCTTCAACAATACGATGATCACCATCACCGACGCCCAGGGCAACACGATTGCCTGGTCATCGGCGGGAACAATGGGCTTTAAGGGCTCGCGGAAATCGACGCCCTATGCTGCTCAGATGGCGGCCGAAGATTGCGCGAGAAAAGCTGCCGACCACGGCATGCGCACGCTTGAGGTCGAGGTCTCCGGCCCTGGGTCGGGGCGCGAATCGGCTCTCCGGGCGCTGCAAGCAGCGGGCTTTACGGTGACCTCGATCCGTGACGTGACCCCCATTCCGCATAATGGCTGCAGGCCGCGCAAGCGGCGGCGCGTTTAGCCGCGCCCCGGTTCCAGCACGGGCATTGCGCCCATTTCCCGCGCCAGCAAACTGCATCAAGGAGATCCGTCGTGATTCAAAAGAATTGGCAGGAGCTCATCAAGCCCGGCAAGCTTGAGGTGATGCCCGGCGATGACCCTAAACGGATTGCCACCGTCGTGGCCGAGCCGCTCGAGCGCGGATTCGGCCTGACGCTCGGGAATGCACTGCGCCGCGTTCTTTTGTCTTCGCTTCAAGGCGCGGCAATCACCTCCGTCCATATCGATGGCGTTCTGCACGAGTTCTCTTCCATTCCCGGAGTGCGGGAGGATGTGACCGACCTTGTCCTCAATATCAAGGACATCGCCATTAAAATGGGGGGCGACGGGCCGAAGCGGATTAGCCTCAAAAAGCAAGGACCCGGCAAGGTAACGGCGGGCGATATCGCAACGACCGGCGACATCGTTATCCTCAACCCCGGTCTGCCCATTTGCACCCTCGACGAGGGCGCTGAGATCCGCATGGAATTTACAGTCAATGCCGGAAAGGGCTATGTCCCGGCCGAGCGCAACCGCACGGAGGATGCCCCGATCGGCCTTATTCCCACCGACAGCCTCTATTCGCCGGTCAAAAAGGTCAGCTATCAAATCGAAAACACGCGCGAGGGCCAAATCCTCGACTACGATAAGCTCATCATGCAGGTCGAAACCAACGGCTCGCTCTCGCCCGAGGACGCGATTGCGTTTGCGGCGCGGATCCTCCAGGATCAGCTCAATGTATTCGTCAACTTCGAAGAGCCCCATCGCGTCGAGGCCACGCCTTCGATCCCGGAGCTTGCCTTCAACCCGGCGCTCCTCAAGAAAGTCGACGAGCTCGAGCTTTCGGTCCGCTCGGCCAATTGCCTGAAGAACGACAATATCGTCTACATCGGCGACCTCATCCAGAAGACCGAAGCGGAGATGCTCCGCACGCCGAATTTCGGCCGCAAGTCGCTTAACGAGATCAAGGAAGTTCTGGCACAAATGGGGCTCCACCTCGGGATGGATGTCCCGGGCTGGCCGCCCGACAATATCGAAGAGCTCGCCAAGCGCTTTGAAGAGCACTATTGACGACGCGGTTTGACGTCAAAAGCCTATTGGAGACGTGCCGTCCTGGCGGGGCGGCGAGGGGTGAAATTCATGTATCACGGACATGCCAAGCGGCGCTTCGGCCGCACTCACGAGCACCGTAAGGCGATGTTCGCCAATATGTGCCAGGCGCTCATCAAGCACGAGCAGATCGTCACCACTTTGCCGAAAGCCAAGGACCTGCGCCCCATCGTGGAAAAGCTCGTCACGCTTGGCAAGAGAGGCGGTCTTCATGCGCGCCGGCAGGCAATCGCCGAAATTAAAGATGCCGCGCTGGTTAGCAAGCTCTTTGCCGTGCTTGCGCCGCGCTACAAGGACCGCAATGGCGGTTACACAAGGGTGCTCAAGACGGGTTTCCGGTATGGCGACAATGCCCCTATGGGGGTCATCGAGTTCGTCGATCGCGATGTCAGCGCCAAGGGCCAGGATTCGGGTCTGCCTCTTGCGAGCACAGAGGAAGGATCCGCCTAAAGCCGGGCTTGCGCCTCTCACTGGTCCTGGCGGATTGGCATGCGCTTCGCGATTTCTCAAGGGCCGCTGGCTTCAGGGCAATGCATGAGCCCGCTTCCTGCCGCTGTGCTTTGGGCGTTGGCGCTCCTGCTTGCGGTCCCGTGGCCGGGCTTTTCCGCCCAGGCGGAGGCGATCCGCCAGCTCCCCGCCACGCAAACGGACATTTTGCTCTCCTTTGCGCCGGTGGTCAAAAAAGTCCAGCCCGCGGTCGTCAATGTCTATGCCTCGCGCACCGACAGGCGGCCGGCCAATCCTCTGTTTGACGATCCGATCTTCCGCCACTTTTTCGGCGAGCGCGGGCCCGCCCGGCCCGGCGGCCCAACCGCGCGGTCATTGGGGTCTGGCGTGCTTGTCGATCCCTCGGGCCTTGTGGTTACAAACCATCACGTCATCGAAGGAATGACCGACGTGAAGGTCGCGCTCGCCGATAAGCGCGAGTTCGAGGCCGAGCTGGTGCTGAGGGATCAGCGCACCGACCTTGCTGTGTTGCGCCTCAAAGGGGGCGGTAATTTCACGGTGATGGAGCTTGGCGATTCCGACGCGCTCGAGGTCGGCGATATTGTCCTTGCGATTGGTGACCCTTTTGGGGTCGGGCAGACGGTGACGCAGGGAATCGTCTCGGCGCTGGCGCGCACGCAGGTCGGCATCTCCGACTATGGCTTTTTCATTCAGACCGATGCCGCGATAAACCCGGGCAATTCCGGCGGCGCCCTGGTCGATATGCAGGGAAAGCTCGTTGGCATTAACTCGGCGATCTTCTCGCAAACCGGAAGCTCGATCGGGATTGGCTTTGCAATTCCTGTCAACATGGTCAAAGTCGTCCTCTCTGCGGCAAAGGGCGGCGGCCACGCGGTGAGGCGCCCCTGGCTTGGCGCGAGCTTGCAAAGCGTCTCGCGCGAGATCGCCGATTCGCTCGGCCTCGACCGGCCTTCGGGCGCCCTCGTGGCCGATCTTTCGCCGGTGAGTCCGGCCGCCGAAGCGGGCGTTCAGCGCGGCGATCTGATCACTGCGGTCGACGGGCAGAGCGTCGATGATCCCGAGGGGCTCGGCTACCGGCTGGCGACGAAGCCGCTTGGGGGCGCGGCGTCTTTGACGGTCATCCGGAGCGGCAAAGAGCTCTCTCTGCCGATCAAGCTCCTTCCGGCGCCAGAGGTTCCGCCGCGCGATCCGGTAAAGCTCACCGGCTCCTCACCCTTTTCGGGGGCGACGGTCATCAATGTCTCGCCCGCCGTTTTGGAGGAGCTTTCCTTGCGGGGGGTGAGCGAAGGAGTGGCGGTCAGCGAGATCGAGGAAGGCTCCCGGGCGGCGATGGTCAATTTCCAAAAGGGCGACGTCATTCTTGCCGTGAACGACAGGGCCGTGAAGACAACGCGCGAGCTTGAAGAAGCGCTCAAGTCTCGCCGCGCCTATTGGAAGCTGACGATCGCGCGCGGCGGCGAGGTCATCACCACTGTGATCAGCGGCTGAGGCCGCTCTCATTTTACGGATCTCGTGCAGGGCCGAGGGTGCGATCAATGGCCCGCCAGAGGGCCCTGAGCTCCTTCGCTGCATCTCCCTTTGGGTCGGCCTCGGTCACGCCTTTCCCCTTGGCCGCCGCATCGAGGAACATATTGCGCGCACTCACATAGGGACGCAAAACCGTGCCAATAGGACTGAGAGCGGCCGCCGCCTCCTTGATCCGGGAAGATTGTGCCGCTCGCGGGCACTGGTTGAGGACGAAGGCGAAATTCTTATCCATGAGCCTTAGCCGCCGGCCGGTCACCTCGCTCGTCCAAATGTCGAAGATCGCGGGCCGTGCGGGGATGAGCGAAAGATCCCCTGCCTCGACCGCGGCGAGCGCAATCGGCGACTCGAGCGCCGGTGTGTCGATGATGGCGAGGCTCACGTACCTTTTCGTGAGAGCCCTCAGGGCGGGCCTTAGCCTTGCCGAGGGCACGGCGCGGACCTGGAGGTCCGGGTCATTGCGCCTCGCGCCCCAGCGCAGGAGCGACCCTTTCGGATCCATGTCGAGCAAAAACACCCTTTCCCCTGCTTCTTGTGCGGCAACGGCGATGCAAGCGGCGAGAGTGCTTTTCCCGCAGCCCCCCTTTTGGGTGGCAAATACGAGCGTGCGCATTGACAAAAGTTTACTTTCTTCAAAATTGCTTAAAGAGCGGAATTATATTATGATAAATACTTGCACATCAGCCCAAACGGTGCATGACCTGTCTGGGTATGCGGCGTAATCAAACCTTGGCGTCTCTTAAAACGCATCGTTTAACCTTAATTTCATCAGCCTTGACTTGCGCCCATACTCGCTCCCGGCGCAAACAGCGGACTAGGCGCCCCATGAGTGACCTTTTCGCGGCCGCCAATCTTGAGAAGGATGCGCCCCATCCGCTCGCGGACAGGCTGCGTCCGCAAAGTCTCGCCGAAGTTTCAGGGCAGGAGCACCTCCTTGGGCCGCACGGCGCGCTCACGAGGTTGATTGCTGGCGGGAGCCTGCCTAGCATGATCTTTTGGGGCCCGCCTGGGACTGGCAAGACGACGGTTGCCCGCCTCCTTGCCCGCGAGACAAAGCTCGCTTTTGTCCAGATCTCGGCAATCTTCTCCGGCGTTGCCGAGCTCAAGAAGGTGTTCGAGGAGGCCCGCGCCAGGCGTCAAACCGGCCAGGGCACCTTGCTTTTCGTGGACGAGGTGCACCGCTTTAACCGGGCGCAGCAGGACAGTTTTCTGCCCGTGATGGAGGACGGCACGGTCACGCTCGTTGGCGCAACGACCGAGAACCCCAGCTTCGAGCTCAACGCATCACTCTTGTCGCGGGCACGGGTGATGGTGTTCCGCAGACTCGGCGAGGCGGCCATCGAGCAGATTCTTGCCCGCGCCGAAAGCCGCGAGGAAAAGCCGCTTCCGCTTATGCCCGAAGCGCGTGCTGCCCTCGTGCACATGTCGGATGGGGACGGCCGGACGGCGTTAAACCTCGCCCAAGAGATCTGGGGTGCCGCCAAGCCGGGAGCCACCCTCGGGGCTACCGACCTCGCAGCACTCTTGCAGCGGCGCGCGCCTGTCTACGACAAGTCACAAGAGGGCCACTACAATCTCATCAGCGCTCTGCATAAGTCGGTGCGCGGCTCTGATCCGGATGCGGCGCTCTACTATCTTGCCCGCATGCTCGACGCGGGCGAAGATCCTCTTTTCATTGCAAGGCGCGTCGTCCGGATGGCCGCCGAGGACATCGGCCTTGCCGACCCCAATGCCCTCGCGGTCGCCCTTGCGGCCAAGGAGGCCTATGATTTCCTGGGCTCCCCCGAAGGGGAGCTTGCAATCGCCAACGCCGTGGTCTACGCGGCTGCCGCGCCCAAGTCGAACGCGGGCTATATGGCTTTCAACAAAGCTATGCGTCTTGCTAGAGACTATGGCTCCTTGATGCCACCCAAGTTCATTCTCAACGCGCCAACAAAGCTCATGAGAGGCGAGGGTTATGGTGCCGGCTACGCTTACGACCATGCCGAGCCCGATGCCTTCTCGGGGCAAGATTACTGGCCGGAGTCGCTCGGCAGGCAGACGCTTTATGAGCCGGCCGGGCGCGGGTTCGAAAACGAGCTGCGCGCCCGGCTCGAGTACTGGGCCAGGCTCAGGAAAGAAAAAAATCAAGGCTGACCCGCTGCCGCAAACTCTCTCAGGCAAGGGCAGCCGTTTCTAATTTCATTCACGTTAAGCTGCGGTTCACCACCAATAGGGTAGCGCGGATAGCCGCGAAAAGAATCAAAAAAGCGCCAAGATCGCGCCAGGGCTTCTCCATGATTGATCGCAACGACCTGCGCTGGTATCGCGATGCCATCGTTTATCAGCTCCATGTCAAATCATTCTTCGACGCAAATAACGATGGGATCGGCGATTTTCCGGGGCTGACGCAGAAGCTCGATTACATCAAAGATCTCGGCGCAACGGCCATATGGCTGATGCCTTTTTATCCCTCGCCGCTGCGCGATGACGGCTACGATATTGCCTCTTACCGCGGGATCAATCCGGCTTATGGCACATTAAGGGATTTCAAGCGGTTTATCCGCGAGGCGCACGAGCGTGGCCTGCGTGTCGTGACCGAGCTTGTGATCAATCATACCTCGGATCAGCATCCCTGGTTTCAGCGCGCAAGGGCGGCAAAGCCTGGTTCGGCCGCGCGGAACTTTTACGTCTGGTCGGAGACCGACCGCGCCTACAAAGACGCGCCAGTTGTTTTCATCGACAGCGAGAAATCGAACTGGACTTGGGACGAGGAGGCGAAAGCCTATTATTGGCACCGCTTCTACTCCCACCAGCCGGATCTCAATTTCGATAATCCGCGCGTCATCGAGGCCGTTCTAAACGTAATGTCCTATTGGCTCGAGATGGGTGTCGACGGCCTGAGGCTCGACGCCGTTCCTTTTCTCATCGAGCGCGAGGGCACGACGTGCGAGAATCTGCCCGAGACCCATGCCGTCATTAAGAAGCTTAGGGCAGCAATCGATGCGCGCTATCCCGACAGGATGCTCCTCGCCGAAGCGAACCTTTGGCCCGAGGAGACCGCGCAATATTTCGGCGATGGCGATGAATGCCACATGGCATTTCATTTTCCGCTGATGCCCCGCATCTATATGGCGCTTGCCCAAGAGGACCGGCATCCGATCACAGATATTATGCGGCAGACGCCAGAGATCCCGGAGACAGCCCAGTGGGCGATCTTTCTTCGCAACCATGACGAGATGACCCTCGCGATGGTCACGAGCAAGGAGCGCGATTATCTCTGGTCCTTTTATGCCGCAGACCCGCGGGCGCGAATTCACCTCGGGATCCGCCGCCGCCTAGCTCCCTTGCTTGAGAACGACCGGCGCAAGATCGAGCTTTTGAACTCGCTCCTGTTCTCCATGCCCGGCACGCCCGTGATCTACTATGGCGATGAGATCGGCATGGGCGATAACATCTATTTGGGCGACAGGGATTCCGTGCGCACGCCGATGCAATGGTCGCCCGATCGCAATGGCGGCTTCAGCCGCGCCGATCCGGCCAAGCTCTTTTTGCCTGCAATACAGGATCCCGTGTATGGATTCAGCGCCGTCAATGTGGAAGCGCAGCTTGCAAGCCCATCGAGCCTGTTGACCTGGATGAGGCGGATGATCGCCGTGCGCCGCGCGCATCTTGCGTTTGGGCGCGGCACGCTCCGCTTCCTTTATCCTTCAAACCGCAAGGTGCTTGTTTACTTGCGCGAACATGAAGGGCAAAAAATTCTTTGCGTCGCCAATGTCTCGCGCGCGCCGCAAGCGGTCGAGCTCGATCTGAGCGAGTTTAGGGGCTCCGTTCCCATTGAGCTCACCGCAGGCAGCGTATTTCCGGTGATCGAATCCCGCTCTTACCTTTTGACGCTTCCTTCCTATGGATTCTTCTGGTTCAGGATCGAGCCAGCCGAAGCGGCCAAGCCCCGCACGGAGGAGCCGGCGCCAGGCCTATTTACGCTCGTGGCCACCGGCAAGCTCGAGACCATTTTCACCGGGCGTGAGCTTGCTGCCTTTGAGCGCACCGTTGCGCCGCGCTATCTCGCCTCCCGCGTTTGGTTCGGCCAGGCGGGCAAGAAGGCCGCGCGGATTTCGGTGAAGGATTTCGCCGTTCTCCGGGACGGCAGCCCCGACTGCCGGCTCATTCTGCCAATTCTCGAAGTTGAGCTGCAAGACCGCGAAACTGAGCTTTACTTTGCACCCTTTGCCGCCGAGCCTGAGAGGGAAGAGGGCCCTGCGCTCGCCCATGCCGCCGCCCGCCTGCGCCGCGGCGCCACCACAGGCCTGCTTTACGAAGCAGAGGCTTGCCGAAGCTTCGGCTTGGGTGTCGTTGCGGCGCTCCGGCGCAACGAAATCCTGCGGACGCCCATGGGCGGCAAAATTGCCTTTGTTGCCGCGGCGCGCTTTGCCGGCGCGGCCTTGCCCGCTACCCCAGATATCCGCCAGGCGGGGAGCGGCCGCCAGAACGCCGTGCTCGTTCTCGGCAATCAGATCGTGCTCAAAGTGCGCCGCCGCCTCTGCCCCGGCGAGGATGCCGAGGTCACGGCCCTGCGGTTTTTGACTGAGGTTGCCCACTTTGCCCATTGTCCCCAGCTCCTCGGGACGGTGGAGCATATCGACGGCGCGGGAAAGTCGACTCTCCTTGCCATGGTGCAAAGCTGCATGCCAAACCAAGGCAACGCCTGGGATTGGATCCTCGGAGCCTGGAAGCGCAGTCTCGAAGATGCAGCCCTTGTGCCTGGCGTAGATAGCCGCGCAGGCCATGATGAGTTTGAAGCCTATCTCCCGCTCGTGCGCAGGCTTGGAGAGCGGTCGGCCGGAATGCATATCGCCCTGGCTACGCCCTCGGCAGATCCGGCGTTTGCCGCTGAAGCGCTGACGTTCGATGAGATGCGGGAAAGCGCGGCCGCGGCACGCGGACTTGTCAAAATGGCATTTACGCGCCTGCGCGCGCTGCCCCAGATCCTGACTGGTGAGAAGCGCGCAAGAGCAAAGCACCTCCTTGGCCGCCGCCAGGAATGCTTGGAGCTAATCGGCAAGCTTGTGCAAGAACCGCTTGGGGCCATCAAGATTCGCGTCCACGGAAATTACGACCTTGGCTCCCTGCTCATTGCCGAAGACGACGTGATGGTCGCCGGTTTTGGACAAAGACCGTCTCCGGCTTTGGGCCAAAAAAGCGTTAAGACGTCACCGCTGCGCGACGTCGCCTCGCTCCTGCGCTCCTTCATGCATGCGGTCGCCGCAGCCAAGCACGACGTGGCGCGCCTCATCCCCGAGCCGGAAGCAGCCGCCGAGAGATTGCGCAGGGAGCTTATCGAGTTTTCGCAAATTTTCCTCCGCGCCTATTGGGAAGCCGCGCGCGGGAGCTGCATTTATATCGAAGATGAAGGAACACGCCGGCGCCTTCTCGTTCTTTACTTGCTTTTGGAGCTGCTCGAAGACATCGCGAACGAATCGGAAGACCGGCCCGAGTGGATTGATACCTCCGTCGACAGCATCAATACGCTGCTTGACCGGGCGGCCGCAGCATAGAAAAGGCTCGAGCAGCGCCGTTCCCAGGCTGACTATGCAACTATGTTGACGCGCCCGGCCGCTCGTGATTATTAGCGCTGCCGCGCGGGGCCGCCTTTCCGGATCCGGGGGCGGCCTCCCCGCCTGTTTTCTTTCTGGGGTTTTGAATGCCGAATACGCCATCTGCCAAGAAGGCCGTCCGTAAGATCGCCCGCCGCACTGCCGTCAATCGCATGCGGCGCAGCCAGATGCGCACCTACATACGCAAGGTCGAGGAGGCGATTGCGGCCGCTGATCCGGCGAAGGCGGTTGAGGCTCTGCACCAGGCCGAGCCGGTGATCAAGCGTGCTGCCCAGAAAGGTATCGTGCACGTGAACACCGCTGCGCGAAAAGTCTCCCGTCTGGCGCGCAAGGTCAACGCTTTGAGTAAGTCAGTAACTTCCTGACGCAGGCGTTCCGTTTCTGCGGCGATAAGGGCCTGGCAGTTTTGCCGGGCCTTTTTGCTTTCGCGACTTAGGCATGATGCTGCGCAACCTTCATACGTCCTCACGTTTTACGCTGCGCAACTAATCGCCAAGCAACTCAACGGCTTGCCGTCAAAGCAACGATAAGGGCTCTATCACACGGCTCGCCGCTGCTGCCGTCCTAACCACATGAGAAATTTTTTCATCTGTGCGCGCCGGGCTTTTAAAACTGTGGACGAGCAAAGAATGCGCGTACAATCATAGGCTTAGGCGAAAAGTCATGACCAATATCGCTAGTTATCATAACTCATGTATTTCGCGTGGTTAAAGAGCCCTTGCGGACCAGCTTGCCTCTGCTAATTTCGGCTGCCGTCTGAAACTGGGTTTCGCCGGTCTTCGAGACAAGCCTCCAAGAGTTTTCGGGTACCATTCCGAGTTTTGCGTGAAAAAGCGCAGTGCGGATCTGCGCATTATTACAAAGACGTGTAGATCTACAATGCCAAAGGTGGGGAATAGATCCGGGGGACTTAAGAATGACCTTCCACTGGTCTCAATAGCGCTGATCTGAAGCATGCAACGCTTTCGCCCATGTTGATCGGCTAAGCTTGGCGCGAGGGCATGGTTGAGCTTAGAGGGGGGTCTTAACTGTGGCCGCTGTCTTTCCATATCGTTACCTTCGGATTGCTGGCGCAACGGGAAATGGCGTAACCTCGCTTGCCTCGAAGGGCATTTCGCACGCCTTGGCGCCGCACAAGATCCCTCCGGGCGGGTAGCGCCCGCCACTCTTATCTCACGTTTGAATGTTAGTTCCATTGCTCCTGGTTCTTGCCGGGAAGCGCCGCCTCACGCACCTCTCCTGAGTCGATGAGCCAATGCCGGAATCACAAAGACAGACTGCAAATGTCGGCAGCGAAGCTGCTTCATCTCGCCAAGGCTCGGTTTCGAGCGAAGCATGGGCAAGAGTGTGCCGCAGGATGCGGGCTGAGCTTGGCGAAGATGTGTTCGCGGCCTGGCTCAAATGCCTTGAGCTTGAGAGTCTTACCGGGAAAGATGCCTGCCTTTCGGTGCCCACGAAATTCCTGAAAAGCTGGATCGTGTCGCACTACGCCGACAAGCTCCTGCCAATGCTCGCGGCCGAGTTCCCAACCATTAAGCGCATCTCGCTCGTCATCCGCTCCTCGGCGCGGCCGGCTCTGGCCTTGGCGGTTCCAGCCTCATCTGGCAGCCCGCCGGGGCGAGCCGCCGCAGCACTTGCGCCAGCTCCAACGGCCTCTCAGGCCGCAGCGGCCCCTCCGGTTGCGAAGAGGCCTGCCTTCGCGCAGCCCGACGACGAGACGCTTGCTGGATCTCCGCTTGACCGCCGCCTGACGTTCGCAAATTTCCTGGTCGGAGCATCCAATCAGCTCGCCCACGCTCAGGCCCTCAGAATCGCGCACGCCGCCCCAGGGGAGGCGCTTCTTTACAATCCGCTTTATGTCCATGCCTCAGTCGGGCTCGGCAAGACGCACCTGCTGCAGGCTATTGCCCATGCCGCCGCGTCCGAGAGGCGGCGCGTCGTTTATCTCACGGCCGAGCGCTTCATGTACGGATTTGTCTCGGCTCTCAAGGCGCAAACGGCACTCGCTTTCAAGGAGAAGCTGCGGGCGATCGACATCTTGGTGATTGACGATATTCAGTTTCTTCAGGGCAAATCGATTCAGCAGGAGTTCTGCCACACTCTCAATGCCTTGATCGATTCCGGCCGGCAGATTGTGACCGCAGCCGACCGCCCCGCGGGGGACCTTGAAAGTCTCGACGAGCGCGTGCGCTCGCGGCTCGCGGGAGGGCTCAGCGTCGAGATTGGCGCCCTCGACGACGAGCTCAGGGTCAAGATCCTCGAGGCCCGCATCGCCGCTGCCAAAGCCATCCATCCCGGATTTGATGTCCCCGCTCCCGTGGTCACCTATGTCGCAAGCGTCATCCGGACGAATGGGCGCGATCTCGACGGCGCGGTGAACCGCCTCCTTGCGCATGCGTCTTTGAACAGCACGCCGATTTCGGTCGAGACGGCTGAGGGTGCGATCAGAGACTTGGTCCGCACGCCGGAGCCCAAAAGGGTGAAGATCGAGGACATCCAGAAGCTGGTCGCAACCCACTTTAATGTGAGCCGCGCCGATATCCTGTCCTCGCGCCGCACGGCAAGCGTGGTGCGCCCGCGCATGGTCGCAATGTTCCTCTCCAAGGTGCTCACGCCGCGCTCCTTGCCCGAAATTGGACGCCGCTTCGGCGGCCGCGATCATACGACCGTCCTGCATGCGGTGCGCAAGATCGCGGGCCTCGTTGCGAGCGATCCGGCCCTTTCAGAGGAGATCGAGCTTTTGAAACGCATGCTCTTGGAGTGATTGCGCCCGAACCGCAGCCCGGTTCCGCCGCTCCAGCGGCCTGCTAGGGTCGCGTTATGGAAGGGTCGGCGATTCGAATCATCGGCATTGATCCTGGCCTGCGGGCCACTGGCTGGGGCGTTATCGAGGCCACGGGCTTGCGGCTCAGCTATATCGCAAGCGGCGCCGTCATTTCGAGGGACGCCAATTCCCTCCCACGCCGCTTGCGCCAGCTCTTCGACGGGCTCGCCTCGGTCATGAGAGAACACGGCCCCGCGGAGGCGGCCGTCGAGGAGACATTCGTCAACCGCGATCCGCAGTCTGCCCTAAGGCTTGGCCAGGCGCGCGCTGTTGCCCTGCTTGTTCCGGCCCTCGCCGGCCTTCCGGTTGCCGAATATGCAGCCAATCTCATCAAAAAAACCCTGACCGGGAACGGGCACGCTGAAAAGGCTCAGGTGGCCTTTATGGTCGGAGTGCTTTTGCCGGGAAGCGGCGAGCTGGGCGCGGATGCGGCCGACGCGCTCGCCGCGGCCATCACCCACGCGAGGCTGCGTGCTGCCCGGAACCGCGGACTCGCATAAGAAAAGCTGCGCGCGCCTTTATAGTTCGAAAGGCTTAGGCGAGTCTTGTCTTACGGCGGCTGTAGCGCATCAAAATTGTTACGTTGACATCTATAGAAATACATGATCGCCTACAAGTCTCAGCCCCCGGCGCAATAGCAAAAATGGCAAAGCTTTGCTGGAAGCATAATAGCAAATCGGATACATAATTTATATACAGTGAAGAATTATAGGCTTTTTTGCAAAGCTTTGAATAAGCTGCCAGTAGCGATCCCGCCGGAGGTCGCTTATCAAAACCGGCCATGCAAGCGCATTTGACCATCAATAGGGAGGTCTGATCTCTCTCAAGCCATAGGAGGCAAGTATGTCTTACGTGCACAAGCTTGGGACTTCGGAAATTATGCAGGAAGCGCGGAATGACGCGGCTTCGCCTGTGATCTGCCGGCGGGGGGCGCTGAAAGCCGCGGGAACAGCGATGGCGGGTGCCGCCGCCGCAGGTCTTCTGGGTGACCGGCCGGCGCATGCGGGGACCGTGAAAGAATATCTCAACATCTTGGCCACGGGAGAGGCACTGTTCGTTACCTTCTATAGCCAAGCCGTGGCCAAACATCAGGAGCTCGACCTGCACGGGCCTGCGTTGAACGCAATCAAGGCTATTCTCGCGGAAGAGCAGCTCCATTATGATCTTGCAGTGAGGCTCGGCGGGAGTCCTGCCACCACGCACTTCAGTTTCCCTGACGGCCACGATACATTCAAGCAGCGCCACCTTTTCTTGAAGACGCAGCAATTGGCTGAAGAATTGACGAATGGCGCTCTGCTCGCGTGGATCAACGATTGGGCCGCACTGAAGGTGCCTCGTCTCGCGCAGCTCGGAGGGCAGCTCATGCAGGTGGAGGGCGGCCACCGGGTGGTGGGCCGCGTCATCCTGGAGGCGAAGCCTTGGGATGATTGGGCATTCGGGCCCATTTCACCCGAACTCAAGACCTTTTTGGATGTTCCGGGGGTGGTGGCGAAGGCCGGTTTCCTCAGCCCAACGCCGGGCAATGACTTTAAATTCGAGCCGGTAAATCCGGATTTCCCCGGGGTCATCAACACGACGCCAGGACATCTCTGGAGCTAATTGACAGCAGGCGAATTGCCGGCGTGTCATAGTGGTTTGCCCTGCCGGGCCTTGGCTGCGCCCGGCAGCCGGGCGGCAGGTCAGAAAGCCGCTTTGCGCGACGGTGAGGGTGAGGACGATTCCAGCGCTTCAACCCCTCGCCCGCTCCAGGCGAGCGTAGATTAGCGTGAGCTCCCCAAGCGCGCCTGTTGCGGATACTAAATCACGGCCCTATAGAGGGTGATCTACAACGCGGGCGCGTTCTAGTGATCGGCAAGCTTAGGGGCCTCCTCGACTCAATTGGCGAGGATTTTCTGATTCTTGACGTCCAGGGTGTCGGCTATACCGTCCATTGCTCAGCGCGCACGCTCAATGCTTTGCCGCGCCCGGGCGAGGCTCTCGCGCTCTCGATTGAAACTCAGATGCGTGAAGATTCGCTGCGCCTCTTCGGTTTTCCCTCTGAGGCCGAGCGGGAATGGTTCCGGCTGCTGCAGTCGGTCCAGGGCGTCGGCGCCAAAGTCGCACTCGCCATTCAAAGCGCGCTCGATACTTCGGAGCTTGCTCTTGCAATTGCGTGCGCAGATAAGGCTGCGCTCGCCCGCGCGCCGGGCGTCGGGCCGAAGCTCGCCGCGCGCATCATTGCAGAGTTGAAAGACAAGGCCGCAAGCCCAGAGGCCCTGGGTCCAGCGGTGCAAGGGCCCGTTGCGGCCGGAGGGGAAACCGTTGCCGCGCGAGATGCGATCTTGGCCTTGGTCAATTTGGGTTATGGCCGCACACAGGCGGCAGCCGCTGTTGCAGCCTCGTTTGCCGGGGCTGGCGAAAAGGCTGCAGCTTCTGACCTGATTCGTTCGGCGCTTAAAGAGTTGACTCGCTAAGCCGCTTTCCCCGGGGTGCTTTAGAACAAGCCAGTTGTCATGGGTTCGCGAGTTAAACCCGGGGATGAGCCGGTTATCCAGCATGCGCGGGATCATTTCGGTTTATATGCCCGGCTCAAGGCTGGCGGATGGCAGCAACAAGCGATGCGCGTCTGATTAGGCCCTGCCTAGCCGCGCAGCCTCGGCCCGGGCATCAAGAGGCCAGCGCGCCCGGGCCGCGAATGTCAGGTCATCCATGAGCCCAAGTGAGAGCCGCTCGATCCCCGCCCAGGCGATCATGGCGCCATTATCGGTACAAAGATTGATAGGCGGCAAGATGAGCCGCAGGCCTGCCTCTCCGCAAAAGCGCATCAAAGCACGGCGCAAGGCCTGATTTGCAGCAACACCGCCCGCGACGACCATAGCGCCCGGCTGGCCAATAAGCTCACGGAAGAGCCGCAGCGCCACGCGGCAGCGGTCGATGATCGTGTCGACCACCGCGGATTGGAAACAGGCGCACATGTCGGCGATGTCAGCCGCCGTCAGCGGCTCGATGCGCTCAATCTCTTGCCGCACTGCCGTTTTGAGGCCAGAGAAGGAAAAATCCGGCAGCGGCCGCCCAAGCATGGGCCGGGGGAGATCGAAGCGCGCCACATTGCCGCCTGCCGCAAGCTTTTCGACCTGCGGCCCCCCGGGGTAGGGCAGCCCCAAGAGCTTTCCCACCTTATCGAAAGCCTCGCCCGCCGCATCGTCGACGGTCGAGCCAAGTTCGACATAATCACCGACGCCTTTAACGGCGGCGAGCTGCGTGTGGCCGCCCGAAGCAAGAAGCAAGAGATAAGGGAAGGTGACCTCGTCGGTGAGCCTGGCGGTGAGTGCATGGGCTTCAAGGTGATTGACGGCGACAAAGGGCTTGCGGGCGGCGAGCGCCAGGGCCTTTGCCATCGTGAGCCCAACGATGACGCCGCCGATCAGCCCAGGGCCCGCGGCGCCCGCGATCCCGTCGAGGTCCTTTAGTTCCACTCCCGCTTGGTCGAGCGCGCGCTCGATCAGCCGGTCGAGTGTCTCGATGTGCGCGCGCGCGGCGATCTCGGGCACGACGCCGCCGAAAGCCGCATGCTCGGCAATTTGGCTCATCACCTCGTTCGACAAGATTTCGCCGGGCCTCCCGGGCACGGCTTCGACCACGGCCGCAGCCGTCTCGTCGCAGGTGGTCTCGATGCCGAGGACGCGCATAGCTTTCCTTTAGACCTTTGGTTCTGGCAGGGACGGCGGAAATCTGCCATGGAGGTGCCGCAGCCCGCCAGTCTTCTATCCAGCCTTCTATAGTGCCATCGCAGGCGTAAGGAAACGTGCCAAATCTTCTCAACACTTCGCAGCCCTGTTCTGGCCGAAAGCTCAGGCTCGGCACGCGCGGGAGCCCGCTGGCGCTCGCTCAAGCGCGCGAGCTTATGCGGCGCCTCGCCGCCGCGCATGCCAGCGAGCCGGAAGCGATTGAGATCGTGCCCATCAAGACGGCGGGCGATACGATCTTGCACGTGGCCTTGCGCGAGGCGGGCGGCAAGGGGCTCTTCACGAAAGAGCTCGACCAGGCCTTGCTTGCCGGCGCGATCGGGGCCGGAGTGCATTCGGCCAAGGATCTTCCGGCCGTTCTCCCGGATGGAATAGCGATCGCAGGCTATCTTCCGCGCGAGGACGTGCGCGACGCGTGGATCTCGCCTCTTGCGCCGCATCCGAGCGCGCTGGCCGCGGGCAGCACCATCGGCACGGCC
>Ga0209810_1000349_pt1 | contig 110714 bp, 118 predicted proteins | sample Coa_R1_7_FD_187159 | JGI IMG/M metagenome (GOLD analysis project Ga0209810, IMG submission 187159) | Surface soil microbial communities from Centralia Pennsylvania, which are recovering from an underground coalmine fire - Coalmine... | ecosystem: Environmental > Terrestrial > Soil >...
CACCACAGGAAGGCCGACACGGCTTCCCGGCATGAATCTGTCGAGTCACCTCCGGGGCTCGCCACCGTCACCAAGCGACGGCGACCCCCCAAAGAACTAACACGCATGCATCTGTGTCTGCCTGACCATGGGTGGTCCTGCGCCTCGCGCGCCTCCCGCGAGGGACTGCTGGACGACTGACAAAGATGGCCGCGGAGCCCGTTCACGGCCGCCTGAGCGGCCGTGAACGGCCGCGAGAGGCGTTGTGGACGCGGCGCCGTGCGTCGGCGAGAGCATCGACTTGGGCCATATCGGCCCGATCGGCGGTCGCTGACGGAGAATCGACGCGCTGAGAGGCCTTCTCCGGCCCTCGCAGAAAGTGGCGCGACTGATTGAGCGTTGTCTCGGGCCACGTCTGACGCCGCGTCCGCGGTCGTGGCGACCTCGGTGGGAGTGATTTGCGACCTCCGTCCGGCAGTCTGCGAAGGTGGGCGCACAGCCGGAGTCTCGGAGGGACGACGCGCGCGACGAGCGCCAGCTCGAGCTGTTCGAGATCGCCGCCGCACCTAAACGGCCTGAGCAACGCAAGCTCGTGCGTAGCGACGGCATGCGCCGGTCGAGCCTCGGCACAGCAAGCTTGACGCTCGGTGAGGCGGCCCGCATCATCCGCGAGGCGGTGAAGGACAAGTCCTACCGCGCAACGCCGCTCGGGCAGCTCGTCGGTCGCTACCTGCGCTGGTTCCGCAACGAGTACGGAGCGACCCCGTCGACGCTGCGCGACTACGAGGCCGTGCTCGCGCGCATGAGCATCACCCTCGCCGACAAGGAGCCAATCGACGTGTCCGTCGAGGATTTGCGTGACGTCATCGACCTCTGGGGCGAGCGCTCCCCGCGAACTCGGCAGAAGGTGACCTCGGTCGTCCGCGCGTTCTGGAGCTGGGCCGAGGAGCAGGGCCACATCGCGGTCTCGCCGGCGGCACGGATCCGACGGCCTCGCGCGGAGAAGCGCGTCGCGCCGCTTCTGCCCGCGGATGCGCGTCCCCGGCTCCTGACCGTCGCCAAGCACCCGCGCGACCGCCTGGCCCTCTTCTGCCTGCTCCTCCTCGGCGTTCGGAGAGGAGAACTGGCCGGGATCCAGGTCCGCAACTTCGACGCGCAGCGCTGCTCGCTCCGGGTCTACGGGAAGGGGCGCAAGGAACGCGTGCTCCCGCTGCGCGGACCGGTCCTTGCCGAGCTTCGACTGTTCCTCTCCAGCGACCTCCCCCATGTCGGCCGGCCGCCCGAGTCGGACGACTACCTCCTCTATCCGACGAAGAAGGTCTACGACGGGCGCGGGCCCGAGGGCCAGCAGAAACTTGCCGTCCGCGCGTATCCGAAGAAGCGGCCGAGCCCGCAGGCCGTCCATCGCTGGTGGTATCGCCAGCTCGAGGCGGCGGGCCTCGTGGGCCGCGGGATCACGCACGGCCTGAACATGCACCTCGCGCGACACACGTTCGCGACCGAGCTGCGCCGCGTGGCCGGGATCGACGCCGCCTCGCAGGCCCTCGGGCACGCCGACCTGAACACGACGCTCGGAATCTACGGCCATCATGACCAGACCGACCTCGAGATCGCGATGGAGCGATACGCGCGTTGGCTGGAGCAGCAACGAGAGGACGGAATCGTTCCTCCCGAGGTTGACCTCTGAATCGGCTCGGTTGAGCCGAAAAGTGGAGGCGGCGGGAATCGAACCCGCGTCCGCAGCCGCACCGGCTGAGCGTCTACAAGCGTAGGCTGCCCTTTCGATTCGCCCGCCGGCCGGGGTGCAGCCGCCCTACCGACGCGCTAGCCGATCCTGCGGTGTCGCGCTCCGGGCGATCAGCTCTCCCTCGGCGCCGAGCCCGTTCGTTGGCGCCGCCTCCGGGCCACGGGCCGAACCCGGGGCGGCGTCGCCGGCTAGGTCGCCCTAGGCGGCGAGTGCGAGATCGTTCTTCGCACTTGCGTTTTGCCGGTGATTTACGAGGCCAACCGGCGACCTCGGCTTGCAGCTCATCCGGATGGATCGACCACGTCGAAACCAGGTCGCCCCCGTATGTTCGGCACGAATTGTAGCCGCCTAGCGGCGCAGGGACTTGAGCTCGCGCTCGATCTGGCGCCGGGCGTCGCGCGCCGCGATGTCGCGCCGCTTGTCGCGCAGCTCCTTGCCGCGCGCGAGGGCGAGCTCGACCTTGACGCGCCCGTCCCGGAAGTAGAGCCGCGTCGGGACGAGCGTGAGGCCCTTCTCGGCCACCGACGAGGCCAGCCGGTCGATCTCCCTGCGGTGCAGGAGGAGCTTGCGTGGCCGGTCGGGATCGTGATTCGCACGGTTCCCCTCCGTGTACTCGGGGACGTGGAGGCCGACGAGCCACGCCTCGCCGTCGCGCACCTCCGCGTACGCCTGCCGCAACGTCGCCTCGCCGCCGCGCAGCGACTTTACCTCCGTTCCGGTGAGCACGACGCCCGCCTCGACGCGATCGGAGAGGTGGTAGTCGTGCCGCGCGCGGCGGTTGTCGACGATCAGCTTCTCTCCCGGCTGCTTGGCCATCGCCGGGCAAGTGTAGGGACGGCCTCCGGCGGCAACCCCAGAACCGCAACGAGCGAACGGAGGTCACGATGAAGATGCGGTTCATTCCCACGAGCGTCCACGGCGCGATCGACCACGTGGTCGCGCCGGCGCTCGTCCTCGCACCGACCGTCCTGCGGCTCGGGCGTGCCAGCCCCGAGGGGATCGTGGCACGCGCGGTCGGCGGCGCCGGGGCCGTGTACTCGAACCTGACCGACTACGAGCTGAGTGTGAAGAACGTCGTGCCGATGAAGGTGCACCTCGCGCTCGACGCGGTGAGCGGCGCGACGCTCGCGCTCGTCCCCCAGCTCACCGGCGCCCGGAGGCGCGGCAAGGCGCACTGGGTCCCGCACCTCGCCATCGGCGTGTTCGAGGTCGGGATGGCGGCCCTGACGAAGACCGAGCCGCCGAAGCGGAAGTCCCGGAGGGCCACGGAGCTCGCGAAGATCGTCGGGAAGGCGAAGCTTGCCGGAAACGCCGCCAAAGGAGCCGTGAACGCGATCCTCTAGCGCCGCGCGCGATACCCGCGCGCCATGAAGCACCGGTCGCAGAGCGTCGGCCACGGCGCCGTCCGGGCGCCGCAGACGCGGCAGCGGCCGATCGTCGGGTCCTCGATCTCGGCGCGCAGCTCCCTCACGACGCGGGCCGCCGCGGCTTCCTCGAGCGCGGCGGCACGCTCGATCGTCACGCCCGCCACTCCCGGGTACTGGAGCGCGAACCAGCGGAGGATCGACGCCTCCCGGGCCGCCTGCTCGGCCTCCTCGAGCCCGGCCGCGTCGAGGCGGCGCGGGTCGAGGATCCAGCCGAGAACGGTCTGCAGCGGCTTGTCGCCGGCGAGCGCAGCGGCGAGCGTGCCGAGGAGTGGCGCGCCGTTCTCGTCGACCGGCGCCTGCACGAGCCTCCAGACATCCGGGAGCTCCAGCCTGCGACGCGCGTGGTGCAGCGCGTCGCGCACGGCGTCGAGCCGCGCGAGCAACGGCTGGATCGACTCGACCTCGAGCCAGCCGTCGACGCTCCAGTAGCGGAGCGCCGCGTGGCGCCACGCGTGGAGCGCCGGCTCGAGCTCGTCGACGCGCGTCACGTTCAGGTCGGACAGCTGCGGGCGGAGGCGGCCGCTGTCCACGACGCGGTAGCCGAGGCGGCCGTCCTCGATCGGGACGTGCGGAGCGAGGGCGGCGCGCACTAGGTCCGGGTCGGGATCCGCCCAGGGCACGCCGGTGAGCACGCCGACGTGGCCGCGCTCGTGGAAGCCGAAGCGGCCGGCGCGACCGGCGATCTGCGCGATCTCCCACGGCTCGAGATCCCGCCGCTCGCGGCCGTCGAACTTCGTCGTCTCGGCGAAGAGCAGCGTTTCGCACGGCAGGTTGACGCCGTGGCCGAGCACGTCGGTCGCGGCGCAGACCTCGGCCCGACCGTCGACGAAGCGGTCGATCTCCTCCCGCCGCGAGGCGAGCGGCATCGCGCCGTAGAGGCACGCGACCCGGCCCGGATGGAGCTGGTTGAGCTCGCCGGCGAGGCCGATCACCGCGCGGCGGCTGAACGCGACGACGACCGTGCCGGGGCCGAGGCCGTTGATGCCGCGCCGGCCGACCCAGTCGAGCGGCGCCTTGCGCTCGAAGAAGCGGAGCTCGACCTGCGGGAACGCGTGCCGGACGAGCGGCAGCGCCTCGACGGCGCCGAGCAGGAGGATGTGGCGGTACTCGCCGCCGAGGAGGAGGCGCGTCCAGGCCGAGCCGCGCTCCTCGTCCTCCGCCCACTGCACCTCGTCGAGCACGAGCGTCTCCCCGCTCGGGGGCGCCATCTCGGCGGTGCAGCAGATGATCGGCGCGCCGGGATTGACCCGCTCCTCGCCCGTCACGAGGCCGACACGCTCCTCGCCGAGCTCGGCCGAGAGGCGGTGGTGGGCCTCCTGCGCGAGCATGCGGAGCGGCGCGGCGTACACGCCGCGGCCGGTCTCGACGAGGAACCGGAGCGCGTCGTGTGTCTTGCCGGAGTTCGTGGGGCCGAGGTGCGCGATCACCGTCTCGGGCTCCGCGTGGCGCTCGGGCAGGCGGACGGTCAGCTCGGAGACCGGCCGCCGCGCAGGCGTCTGCCGCCGGCGATGGCGCTCGCTCCGGCTCGGTCGTTTCTGCCGCTGGTTCCTGCCCCGGGCCACGGGGCGACGGTAGCTAGATCTGCAGGAACCGACGCAGGGTCAGCCCCGAGCCGGCGGCGCCGAGCAGGAGACCCGCGGCGAGGAGCGCGATCGCGTTCAGCGTGAACGAAAGGGCGTGCACGTCGGAGTTGCTGCCGCCGATGTGTGGCAGGATCGACGGGAGTGCGACCGCCTTCCCGAGCACGAGCAGGATCACGGCGAGCACCGAGCCGACAAGCCCGCACACGAGCCCCTCGAGCATGAACGGCCCGCGGATGAACCAGTTCGTCGCGCCGACGAGCTTCATCACCTCGATCTCCCGTCGTCGTGCGAAGATCGAGAGCCGGATCGTGTTCGCGATCAGGAGCGTCGAAGCGACCACGAGCAGGATCACCGCGATCAGGAAGACGAGCGAGATGACCTTGGCGATCGTGAGCACGCGTTTCGCCGTGGCGCTTCCCCAGTTGACCTTGTCCACCCCGCTCCAGCCGGCGTTCTTGACCGACTTGCCGATCACCGGGGTGTAGGCGGCCTTCGTCGGCACGACGATGTACGAGTCGGGCAGCGGGTTGCTCGGCAGCTGCCCGGCCTTGAACAGCTCCGGGAACTCGCGCTTCATCTGGGCGAGCGCCTGCTGCTTCGACTCGAAGGTGATCTGCTTCACGCGGGGGTCCTGGCGGAGCCTCGCGCCGACGGCGTTCTCCTGCTGCCGCGTCGCGTCGCTCGCGAAGTAGACGTGGACCTGGAGCTCCTTCTGGATGTGGTTGCTCCACGAGAGGACCCAGGTGCCGAGCGCGATGAACAGGCCGAGGAGGCACATCCCGATCAGCACGGTCATGGTCGCCGCGAACGTCGTCGACAGGTTCATCCGGATCGAGGCCCAGGCCTCGGAGAAGAGCAGCCGGACCCTGCTCATCGGCGCGCCTGCGGCACGACGCTCATTCGGAGGTATATCCCCCGCGCCGCTCGTCGCGGGCGAGCCTGCCGTCCTCGAGCGCGATCACGCGCTTGCGCATCTTGTCGACCATCTCGCGGTCGTGGGTGACCATCAGGATCGTCGTGCCGGCACGGTTGATGCGGTAGAGGAGCTGCATGATCCCGACGCTCGTGTCGGGGTCGAGGTTCCCCGTCGGCTCGTCGCAGACGAGAAGCGGCGGATGGTTGACGACGGCGCGCGCGATCGAGACGCGCTGCTGCTCGCCGCCGGAGAGCTCGTCGGGGAGCGAGTTCATCTTGCTCGCGAGCCCGACCAGCGTCATCACCTCTGGCACCTTGCGGCGGATCGAGGGGCGACTCTCGCCCTGCACCTTGAGCGCGTACGCGACGTTCTCGGCCGCCGTGCGCGTGGGCAGGAGCTTGAAGTCCTGGAAGACGCAGCCGATGTTGCGGCGGAGGCGGGGCACCTTGGAGCGCCCCAGCCGGCCGAGGTCGCGGCCGCCGAGGATGATCCGCCCGTGGGTCGGCTCGAGCTCCTTGAGCAGGAGCCGGACGAGCGTCGTCTTGCCCGAGCCCGACGCTCCGACGACGAAGACGAACTCGCCCTTGTCGATGGCGAAGCTGACGTTGTCGAGGGCGGTGACGTCCGGCTCGTAGACCTTGGTCACGTTCTCGAACAGGATCATCGAGCCCGTCGCGGGCTTGGCCTGGTCGGCGGGCTTGGCCCCGTTCGTCGAAGGCTGTGCGACGACGGTTGTGGGCTGCTCTATCTGTACGTCGGTCACGTCTACCGGGTTCTGGTTGGGGCGGGCCGCTGCGCCCGACGCCGGTGGAGTGCGTGTGAAGCGCCCCTACTCTAGCGCAGCTTTCGGCGAACTACGAGGTATCTCCTGCAGTTTGCAAGAGATAGGCGCGGATGAAGCCGTCGAGGTCGCCGTCGAGAACGCCCTGCGTGTTGCCCACCTCGTGCTCGGTCCGGTGGTCCTTGACGAGCTGATACGGGTGGAGGACGTAGCTCCGGATGGCGTTCCCCCCGAAGCCCATCGAGACCCCACCGCGCTCGCGGGCCAGCTCGGCTTCGCGCTCCTCCTCCGCCTTCTCGGCCAGCCGTGAGCGGAGGATCTTCATCGCCGTGTCCTTGTTCGCGGACTGGCTGCGCTCGTTCTGGACGGCGACGACGATGCCGCTCGGCAGGTGCGTGATGCGGACGGCCGAGTCGGTCTTGTTCACGTGCTGGCCGCCCGCGCCCGACGAGCGATACGTGTCGATGCGGATCTCGTCGTCCGCGACCTCGATGTCGCCCGCCTCCTCGAGCAGCGGCGCGACGATCACCTGCGCGAAGCTCGTGTGGCGGCGGTGCGCCTGGTCGAAGGGGCTCAGGCGGACGAGCCGGTGCTTGCCCCGCTCGGCCCTGAGGATGCCGTACGCGTTCTCGCCGCGGACCGTGAACGTGGCCGACTTGAGCCCGTACTCCTCGCCGGGGCTCGACTCGATCACCTCCGTCTTCAGGCCGCGCTGCTCGGCCCAGCGGAGGTACATGCGCAGCAGGATCTCGGTCCAGTCCTGCGCGTCGGTGCCGCCCGCGTCCGACTGGATCGTGACGACCGCGTCGCCCGCGTCGTACTCGCCGGAGAAGAGCGCGTCCTCCTGCAGCCGCGCGAGCTCGTCGCGCACCTCGCGCAGCACCGGCTCGAGCTCCTCGTCCGGGAACGTGCCGGCACCCTCGCGCAGGAACTCGACGTTGGAGACGAGCTCGTCGTAGCGCCGCAGCTTCTCCTGCGCGCGCTGGTGCTCGGCGGAGAGGCGCGCCCCACGCTGCTGGTCGTTCCAGAAGTCGGGTCGGGCGAGCTCCTGCTCGAGCTCGGCGAGTCGGGCCTTCAGCGCGGCGGGGTCAAAGGTAACCACGGACCCAGTCGAGCTGGGCCCCGATCTCCCCGAGCTGCTCGTCGAGCGGGATCTGGATTTCGTCGGCCATCTCGCCCACCCATCGTAGGCCAAGGATCCGCGTAGGCCACCCTCAAGTGCGAGAGGTCTCGTCGGGGCAGTGCTCGGGAATGTCACCCGAGCCGTTAGCGGATCGGCCAGGGGCGGAGCATGCCGCCGAAGCCGCCCCGGAAAGGAGCGCTCGGCGGTCGGCCATAGAACGGACGATGGTGGCCGTAGAAGCGAACGGTCACTTGCGGCGGCGCGAAGATCCAACAGTCCTGGCTCCGAGGGATACGCGCCGCCGCGTCCGAGAAGTCCGCCCGCACGACACCGGCGACGAAACCCGCCTCATCTATCCAGTCCACCGCGAGCCACTGCACACGGCTTGTGCTGTACCTGAACCAGAGCGTCGAGCCTGCACCCGGGTCGTTGATGAACCGGTCGCGGCTGTAGCCAGGCGTGCGGAGCCGGACGCCCATCGAGACCGTGTCGAACGGGCGCAGGCCGAGCGAGAAGCGTGCCTTCCCCGCCTTGTACTCAGAGCGCCATTCCACGATCCCCAGCGTCGGCAGCGCGCTGAGCACAGCTGTTCTGGGACAAGTCCACACCGACGCGCGCGACGCAGGCAGCGCATCCGAGCCAGAACCCGCGAGGGTGGCGGCGCCCAACGCTGCAGCCAGCACCACTAACTTCTTCAACACGAGGACGATACGCCGCAGAGGCGATTAGCGGTCCGCTCCCGCCTGGGCCAGTGTTCAGGACTGACCCCTGAACGTACGATCTGGCGATGGACGCCGACGCGGCTCTAGTCCGAGCCTTCGCCCTCGGGATGGATGAAGCGGGCTGGACGGAGGAAGTAATGGACGAGGCCGAGCAACTCCTGCCGATCCTTGTCGCAGCCGGTCATGCGGCCGTGGACGAGGAACGGAACACATGGCGGTTCACGAACGAGGGCGTGGCTCGCTTCGACGAGATCGAGCAGGAGACCGGTCAGCAATAGCGGTCTTGGAGCTAGGGCGCTCGCCTGCTCGAGCGATGCCACGCCCGACGGAGCAGGACCCTGGGCCGGGGGCCAAGGCAGCCGCGTAGCCGCGACTTGGCCGTAGGGTTCCCCGCTCCCCGGTGCGCGCCGCAGGCGCCCGCCGCGCAGGCCAACGAGCTCGCAGCACGGAGGCGCGGAAGACCGCGCGTTCCGCGCCGGAGTTCCTTGGCTCAGCGGCCGAGCCCGCAGGACTCGCGAGCTACGCGCCGTGGCACTTCTTGAACTTCTTGCCGGAGCCGCACCAGCACGGGTCGTTGCGGCCGAGCTTCTCGCGCGGGCTCGCCTGGACCGTCTGGGCGACGACCCCCGCTGCCGACGGGACCCCTGCCGCGACCGCCTCTCCCCCGCCCGCCTGGGCGATCGCCGCCGCGCCGGCCGCGGTCTCGTGCTCGTACTGGAGGTTCCCGTTCGCCGCCTGCGCCTGCGCGAGCTGCTCCTCGGCCTGCTCGGGAGCGAGCTCGGCGTGGAAGAGGTGGAGCACGACCTCGCTGCGGATCACCCGCCCGAGCTCGGTGAACATCCGCTCGCCCTCGGCCGTATACTCGACGAGCGGGTCCTTCTGCGCCATCGCGCGCAGGTGGACGCCCTCCCGTAGCGCCTCCATGTTCTCGAGGTGCTCGCGCCAGCGCATGTCGACGACCTGGAGGACGACGAAGCGCTCGAGCTCGCGCATCAGCTCCGAGCCGAACTCCTCCTCCTTCGCCCGGTACTCGTCGAGGGCGTCGTCCTGGAACTCCTCGACCAGCGACTCGCGCGAGATCTCCTGCAGCTCGTCGCGCAGCTCGTCGGCGGTGATCTCGGTCTGGTAGAGCTGGGCCATCGCCTGGGTGAGCGCCTCGAGGTCCCACTCCTCGGCGTACTCCTCCTCGGTGAAGAGGTTGACCGTGTCCTCGACGACCTCGTCGATCCAGAGCTTGATCTGCTCGGAGAGGTCCTCGCCGTCGAGCACCTGCCGCCGCTGCTCGTAGATCCGCCCGCGGTGCCGGTTGAGGACGTCGTCGTACTTGAGGACGTTCTTGCGCATGACGAAGTTCTGCTCCTCGACCTTCTTCTGCGCGCCCTCGATCTGCCGGGAGAGGATCTTCGCCTCCATCGGCTGGTCCTCGGGGATCTTGAAGCGGTCCATGACGCTTTTGATCCGGTCCCCGGCGAAGAGGCGGACGAGATCGTCCTCGCCGGAGAGGTAGAAGCGCGTCTCGCCGGGGTCGCCCTGGCGGCCCGACCGGCCGCGCAGCTGGTTGTCGATCCGGCGCGACTCGTGGCGCTCGGTGCCGAGGACGTAGAGGCCGCCGAGCTCGCGCACGCCGTCGCCGAGCTGGATGTCGACGCCGCGGCCGGCCATGTTGGTGGCGATCGTGACGGCGCCCCGCTGGCCCGCGTCCTTGATGATCTCGGCCTCGCGCGCGTGCTCCTTCGCGTTGAGGACGTTGTGCTTGATGCCCTTGCGCATCAGGAGCTGGGAGAGGTACTCGGAGGTCTCGACGGCGATCGTGCCGACGAGGACCGGCTGCCCCGCGTGCGCGCGCTCTTCGATGTCGCGCACCACGGCGGCGAACTTGCCCTCCTTCGTCTTGAAGACGAGGTCGTTCTCGTCGCGGCGGACGACCGGGACGTTGGTCGGGATCTCGACGACGTCGAGGTTGTAGATCTCGACGAACTCCTTCTCCTCTGTCTTCGCCGTGCCGGTCATGCCGGCGAGCTTCTCGTAGAGGCGGAAGTAGTTCTGAAGCGTGATCGTGGCGAGCGTCTGGTGCTCCTCCTGGATCTTGACGCCCTCCTTCGCCTCGACCGCCTGGTGGAGGCCCTCGCTCCAGCGGCGCCCCTCCATGATCCGGCCGGTGAACTCGTCGACGATCTTCACCTCGCCGTCCTGGATCACGTAGTCGACGTCGAGGTGGTAGAGCGACTCGGCCTTGAGCGCCTGGTAGAGATGGTTGACGAGCTGCGTGTTCTCGGGCGCGTAGAGGTTGTCGATGCGGAGCGCGCGCTCCACCTTGGCGATGCCCTGCGGCGTCGGGCCGACCGTCTTGTGCTTCTCGTCGAACTCGTAGTCGGCCCCCGCGTCCTCGGCGGCGCCCTTCGGGTCGCCGGGGGAGGCGCGGAACGGGATCAGTTGCTTCGCGACGCGCGCGAAGTCGTAGTAGAGCTGGGCCGCCGTCTCGGGCTCGCCGGAGATGATGAGCGGCGTCCGCGCCTCGTCGATGAGGATCGAGTCGACCTCGTCGACGATCCCGTAGGCGTGGCCGCGCTGGACGAGGCCGTCGGCAGAGACGGCCATGTTGTCACGCAGGTAGTCGAAGCCGAACTCGGAGTTCGTCCCGTACGTCACGTCGGCGGCGTAGGCGGCCTTGCGCCGGTCGAACGGCATCATCGTCTCGATGTAGGCGACGGTCATGCCGAGCGACTCGAAGACGGGACGGTTCCACTCCGCGTCGCGCTGGGCGAGGTAGTCGTTGACCGTGACGAGGTGCGCGCCACGGCCCGCGAGGCCGTTGAGGTAGAGCGCGAGGCTCGCCACGAACGTCTTTCCCTCGCCGGTCTTCATCTCGGCGATGTCGCCCTCGTGGAGGACGATCCCGCCCATGAGCTGCACGTCGAACATCCGCTGGTTCGACGCGCGCCTGCGGGCCTCGCGGACGGCCGCGAACGCCTCGAAGACGAGCTCGTCGAGGCTCTCGCCGTTCTCGAGGCGTTGCCGGAACTCCGCGGTCTTGCCCTGCAGCTCGGCGGCGGAGAGCCCCTCGAAATCGGGCTCGAGCGAGGTGATGTACGCCGCCTGCTCCTGAAGCCGCTTGATCCGGCGGCCCTCGCCGACGCGGAGGACCTTCTCGAGGTTGCCGATCTCCATTAGTCGCTCCTCACGGGGCCAAGGGTAGCGGCCTACAAGGCTGTGGCCCTGACCTCCCAGAGGTCGCCGTCGATGCGTTCGGCCTCGACGTAGAAGCTGTTACCGGCGCCCACGCCGAGGCGCTCGAGCTCGGCCGGCACGGGCTCGTCGCTCGGCTCCTCGTCGACGCGGAGCTCCTCGGCCTCGCCGGTTCGGGAGAGGGCGAGCTTGTCAGCGTCAGGGAACGGGATCTGTGCCACCTCGACCCGCTTCGCGGCCACCGCCCAGACGCCGCCGCCCTGGCGCTGGGCGACGGCCCGGTAGGGCGGCCTCACGTGCTGCTCGACGGCGTCCGCGAGCGGCGACAGATCGGCGTCGCCCGTCTCCTCGCCGACGATCAGGTCGCCGTTCGGAAGCGTCGTGAACTCGATCCGGCTGCCCGCCAGGCCGGACGCCGTGACGGTCACGGCCGCGTCCCACTCCCGCGGGTCGACGCTCGAGCCGTCGGGAAGCCGCGGCCGCACGAGCTTCTGTGCCGCCACCTCGTGCGGAGCTGACGTCGACGCTCCGAGCGCCTGCGCGGGATCGAGCCCCGCCTCCCGTAGAAGCTTCTCGTTCAGCGTCTCCCGGCGGCGGAAGAGCCCCACTAGCTCTCGGTGATCTCCGCCTCGACCGGATCCGCGACCGGCGGCTCTTCGACGTGCCTGCGGCCGTCGACGCGCTTGTCGTGGAGGTCGCGCACCTGGCGGACGAGCTTGTCCGCGAGCTCGTCGATCGCTGCCTTCATGTCCGTCGCCGCCTCGCGCGCGCGCAGCGTGTGGCCCTTGAGGTGGACGGTCGCCTCGGCGACCTGCGACTCGGCGATCGACGGGTTTCGTTCGACCGCGAGCTCGATCTCGACGTCGGTCAGCTCGTGGACGCGGCGGTCGAGCTTGTGGAGCTTCCGCTCGACGTAGCTCCGGATGGAGTCGTTCACCTCGAGGTTCTTGCCCTTGACGTGAAGCTGCATCGGCGCCTCCCCTGTCGCTGCCTGTGCTGTGGCCTAACCCTACTCGGGCGGCGTCCGACGGGAGCCCGTCTCGCCGCGGCCTCTAGCGGCGGCGGAGCACGCGGGCGAAGGCGATCGCCTCGACACGGCGGGCGCCCGCCTTGCGCAGCGCGGCCGCTGCGGCCGCGGCGGTCGCGCCGGTCGTGTAGACGTCGTCGACGACGGCCACCCTGCGCGGAGCGGCACCGGTCGCGTGGAACGCGCCGCGAACGGTGCGGCGCTCCGCGGCGGATCTGCCGCGCTGGCGGCCGCCGTGCCTCCGCTCGAGCAGCGGCAGGCACGGAAGCTCCCAGGCCGCGGCCAGCTCGAGCGCGAGCCGCTCCGCGGGGTTGTGGCCGCGCTCGAGCCGACGCGCCCGGTCCGCCGGAACGAACGTGAGCGCGTCGACGGCCGGGCGCGGCACGCCCTCGGCGACGAGCTGCGCGGCCTCGGCGGCGAGACGCCGCAACCCGCGCTCCTTCCAGGCGTGGACGAACCTGCGGGCGGCGTCGTCGTACCCGACCGCCGCGCGGGCGGTCGCGAAGCCGAGTCGGCGTCCCGCGCACTCGCGGCAGCGCTCGACCGGCCACGCGGTCGGGGCGCCGCACCGGGCACAGAGCGGCGGCTCGATCTGGGGCAGGTCCTCGCGGCACCCTGCGCAGAGCTGCTTTCCCCCGCAGCCGCAGACGACGCAGCGCTGCGGCAGGAGCAGATCGAGCACACAGCCACGCTACGGCGCGAGACGTGCCGAGACCGTGTCGACTCAGTCGAGACTGTACGACTCGCGCCCGGGCAGTCCCACGAGCCGCCGCATCCGGTTGTCGGCTTCGAGCAGCTGCTCGTGGTTCCCGATGTCGTACCAGCTCCCCTCGAAGCGGTAGCCGTAGACGGCCTCGCGAGCGGCGAGCCACCCGAGGAAGCTGCCGGCGTTGTCCGGGCTCTCGCCCGTGCCGAGGTACGTGGCGACGAGGCGCACGTGCTCGGGCGCGAGGAGATAGATCAGCGTCGAGGCGAGCGTCGAGGGCGGGTCGCTCGGCTTCTCGACGAAGCGCACGATGCGATCGTCGGCGTCGGTCTCGGCGATCCCGTACTGCGTCGCCAGCTCGAGGTCGCCGACGTCGTGGAGGGGGACGGCGGTCGAGGGCCGGGGCTTCGCGCGCCACCAGCCGACGAACCGCCGGAGCGAGAGCTCGAAGAGATTGTCCCCGGCGAGGACGAGGAGCTCCTCGTCCTCGAGCCCCGCGGCCTCGACCACGAGCCCGAGGTCGCCGACCGCGCCGAGCCGGTCGTCGTTCGCGCTCGTGCGGTCGTCGTGCACCGTGACGCCGTGCGGCTCGGCCCAGCGGGCGAAGGCGGGCGCGAAGCGGCTGTTCGTGACGAGATGGATCGCGCCGACGTCCTCGACCTCGCGGACGCGGTCGAGGACCCAGTCGAGCATCGGTCGGCCGCCGACCGGCAGCAGATGCTTCGGCACGTCGTTCGTGAGGGGGCGCAGGCGCGTGGCGTACCCCGCCGCGAGGAGAACGCATCTCATGCGAGGGACTCCGTGTACGGGGGCCGGTGGACGCCGTCCTCGGTGACGATCGCCGCGACGAGCTCGGCCGGCGTCACGTCGAAGGCGGGGTTCCGGGCCGGGAAGCGGGACGTCAGCTCGCCCGGATCGCGCTCCTCGATCGGGATCGCGGCGCCGTCGGCCGTCTCGCGGTCGAGCGTCGAGCTCGGCGCCACGACGTAGAGCGGGATCCCGTGGTGGGCGGCCAGCACCGCGAGCGAGTACGTCCCGATCTTGTTCGCCGTGTCTCCGTTCGCGGCGATCCGGTCGGCGCCCGTGACCACGAGGTCGACCTCGCCGCGGGCCATGAGCGAGCCGGCGGCCGAGTCGGCGATGACGGCGTGCGGGATCCCGGCCCGCTCGAGCTCCCAGGCCGTCAGGCGCGCACCCTGGAGGAGCGGACGGGTCTCGTCGACGAGGACGCGCTCGAGCAGGCCGCGCTCGGCCGCCGCCCGCAGCGCCCCGACCGCGGAGCCGTAGCCGCCGGTCGCGAGGCCGCCCGCGTTGCAGTGCGTCAGCGCCCGCGTCCCGGGCCGGAACAGCTCCACGGCGTGGGCCGCCATCCGCCGGCAACGCTCGACCTCTTCCTCGTGGAGGGCGCGCGCCCGTTCCGGCGTGGGCTCGTCCCGCATCCGCGCGAGCGCCCAGGGGAGATTGACCGCGGTCGGCCGCGACCCGGCAAGGACTCGCTCCGCTTCCCCGAGGTCGTCCCCGCGGAGCGCGGCGAGCGCGAGGCCGTAGGCGGCCGCGATGCCGATCGCGGGTGCGCCGCGCACGACCATGTCCCGGATCGCATCGGCCACCTCGGCCGCGGTGGTGCAACGCACCTCGAGCACCTCGTCGGGCAGCCGGCGCTGGTCGAGGAGGACGACCGCCGGGCCCCCCTCCTCGAGGCGAACGATCTGCTCCGGCGCCAGCTCTTCGCTCAGGTGCCCTCGTCCCACGAGGCGAGGTAGCGCGCCTGCTCCTCCGTCAGCCGGTCGATCTCGACGCCCATCGTCTCGAGCTTGAGGCGCGCGATCTCGCGATCGATCTCCGGCGGCACCGGATAGACCTTGCGGTCGAGCTCGCTCGCGTGCTGCGTGGCGTACTCGAGCGCGAGGGCCTGGTTTGCGAAGGACATGTCCATCACGAGCGCCGGATGCCCCTCGGCGGCGGAGAGGTTGACGAGCCGGCCGTCCGCGACGAGGTACAGGCGCCTCCCGTCGGCGAGCGTGAACTCCTCGACGAACTCCCGCGCGCGCCGCGTCTCCGTCGCCATCCCGCGCAGCGCCGGGATCTCGATCTCGACGTTGAAGTGGCCGGTGTTGGCGAGGATCGCGCCGTCCTTCATCCGCTCCATGTGCTCACGCGTGATCACGTGCTTGTCGCCGGTGGCGGTGCAGAAGACGTCTCCGACCTCGGCCGCCCGCTCGAGCGGCAGCACCTCGAAGCCGTCCATGGACGCCTCGAGCGCGCGCAGCGGCTCGACCTCGGTCACGATCACGTGTGCGCCCATGCCGCGGGCCCGCTGCGCGACGCCGCGCCCGACCCAGCCGTAGCCGCACACGACGAACCGCTTGCCGGCGAGCAGCACGTTCGTCGCGCGGATGATCCCGTCGATCGTCGACTGCCCGGTGCCGTAGCGGTTGTCGAACATGTGCTTCGTCTGCGCCTCGTTGACGGCGATGATCGGGAAGCCGAGCTTTCCCTCCGCCTCGAGCGCCTTGAGCCGGATCACCCCGGTCGTCGTCTCCTCGGTGCCGGCGATGATCTCGCCGAGCTGCTCGCGACGGGCGGAATGGAGGACGCCGATCACGTCGGCGCCGTCGTCCATCGTGAAATGCGGCTTGTGGTCGACGGCCGCCTCGATGTGCGAGTAGTACGTGTCGTTGTCCTCGCCCTTGATCGCGAAGACGGACACGTCGTACTCGGCCACGAGCGCCGCCGCGACGTCGTCCTGCGTGGAGAGCGGGTTCGAGGCGCAGAGGACGACGTCCGCGCCGCCCGCCTGGAGCGTCCGCATCAGGTTCGCGGTCTCGGTGGTCACGTGGAGGCAGGCCGAGATGCGATGCCCCGCGAGCGGCTGCTCGCGCTCGAACCGCTCCCGGATCGCGGCGAGCACCGGCATCTGCCGGTCGGCCCACTCGATCCGCCGCCTCCCCTCCTCCGCGAGCGCGAGGTCTTTCACGTCGTAGCGCTTCGTTGCTGCCATGAAGTCCTTTCGGTTACGCGGCCCTCAGCAGCCGCTCGTGCTTGCGTTGCTCCCACTCGACCCAACCGCCCTGCTCCTCGACGTCCGCGAGCCAGCCGTCGATCGCCGCGCGGAGCTCGGGCTCGCGGCGCAGTCGCGCCGCGAAGGCGATGTCGCCGATCCCCAGCCCGAAGCGGCTGCGCAGCTCGGCGAGGGAGCGGAGCTGGTTGAGCTCGCGCAGCCCGTAGAGGCGGTAGCCGGCCGGGGTGCGCGACGGGACGACGAGGCCCGTCTGCTCGAGGTAGCGGAGCATGCGTGCCGACCAGCCGGTGCGCCTCGCGGCGTGCCCCACGTGGAGCGGGTCCATCGGCGCAACCTTAACACGGACGTGTCAAGGCTTGCGGCAGGTGATCAGGCCCTGGGACTTGTGGATGAGGAAGACGCCGTCCCGCTCGATGGCCTCCTCCACCGCCGCCCGCTCGCGGGCGAGATCGTGCCCGTCGTACCGCCAGCTCGAGCGGAGGTACGCCAGCACGGGCTCGACCTCGGTCACCGCGAGGTCGTCCTCGAAGCGCCCCACACGGATGTCCGCGAAGAACGGCTCGAGCTGCGCCGGGCCCGACTCGAGCCCGAACGCCCGCGTGTGCGTGTCCGGCGGCCACCACGGCGTGAGCGCGCCCAGCTCGCGCATGTGCCCGTCGCCGTTCGTCGCCGCATGGAAGATCCCGCCCGGAACGAGCACGCGCCGCACCTCTGCGAACGCCCTGGGCCGGTCCTCCACGTGGTAGAGCATGTGATTCGAGAGCACGATGTCGAACGATCCGTCGGCGAACGGCAGCTCCTCGGCGCTCGCGACGGCGTAGTCGGCGCGTTCTCCGAGCACTTCGCGCGCCGCCTCGATCATCCCGGGCGAGGAGTCGGTGAGCGTCAGGCGCCAGGTCCGGTCGATTCGATCGAGGTTCGCACCCCAGAGGGTCGTCGCCGGGCCGCAGCCGATCTCGAGGATCCGCGCGCCCGGCCCCGCAGCGCCGAGCTCCTGCTCGAAGAGCCAGCGTCCCCAGGTCGGATTCGTGGAGAAGCGCCGATGGAGCTCGATCCGCGCGTTGAGGTTCGCGTCGGTGGCGTACTGTCCCGCGAGGTTCTCGCTCACGCCTCAGGCTTCGCTCGTGCCTTCGCGCCCGTAGCGGTCCTCGAGCCGGACGACGTCGTCGAGGTGCGGCGTCGAGACCTCGAGGATCGTCGTGTCCTCGAGCGCCGTGACACGGTGCACCGTCCCCGGCCGGAAGCGGAAGCACGCGCCGGCCGTGATGACCTCTTCGTCGAGCGCCTCCTGGCCGGCGTCGCCGAGCTCCAGCCGCGCGCGGCCGCTCTCGACGTACCAGCTCTCGTCCTTCTCCCGGTGGAACTGCAGCGACAGCGACTCGCCTTCACGGACGAAGAGGACCTTCCCGACGTACGCATCGGCGTGCGCCCAGATCAGCTCCCAGCCCCAGGGCTTCTCGACCCGGTGCGCCTCGAAGGAGAAGCGGTCGAGCGAGCCGTAGTTCGGCGATTCGAGGGTCACGAAGGCTGCCTCTGCGGGTGCCACTCGGGATGGGCGTCCATGAACTCCGTGGCGCGCCGCAGGTCCTTCGGCGTGTTCACCGTCAGCCAGACGCCCCGGTGGCGGTGTGCGTGCAGCCTCCGCTCGCCTGCGAGCCGGGGGAACGTGGACTGCTCGTGGTCGCCCTTCTCCGGTAGGAGCGCGAGCGCGTCCTCGCCGAGGACGTAGACGCCGGAGTTGACCCAGTGCTCGAGCAGCGGCGCCTCCCGGAAGCCGGAGATCGTCCCGCCCTCCTCGACCTCGACGACGCCGAACGGCGAGCGAACCTGCGCGACGACGATCGTTCCGGCGGCGCCGCTCGCCGCGTGTTCGGAGAGGAGCGCGCGGAAGTCCACGTCGAGCAGCTCGTCGCCGTTGAGCGCGAGGACCGGCCCCTCCTCCTGCCGCCGAGTGGCGGCGAGCCTGAGCCCGCCTCCGCGCCCGAGCGGCTCGTCCTCGCCCACCGCCTCGACGTCGGCGCCGTGGCCCGAGAGCGCGTGATGGAACGCATCCTCGTCGCCGGCGCGGCACGCGACGATGACCCGCGTCACGCCGCAGTCCACGAGCCGCGCGACCGAGTACGCCGCCAGCGGGATGCCCGCCACGGGCACGAGCGGCTTCGGCAGTCCCTGCGCCGCCTCGCCCAGCCGCTCGGCCTTGCCGCCGGCGAGCAGGAGCGCCTCCACTACCCGCTCGTCTCCAGCTCGGGCTCGGCCGCCTCCGGCAGGACGTCCGTCGCCGAGATCCGCCTGCCCGTCCCCTCGTACGCGAAGCCGAGCGCCCGCACGGTCTCCGGATCGAGCAGGTTGCGCCCGTCGACGATCAGCGGATGGCGCATCGCCCGGCGGGCCTCCTCGCTCGGAAACTCGAGGAGCTGCGGCCACTCGGTCACGATCACGGCGGCGTCGGCGCCGGTGACCGCCTCGAGCGGCGAGCCGCAGAGCACGACTCCCTGCAGCTCGGGGCGCGCGATCGGGTCCCAGCCGCGCACCTCGGCCCCCTCGGCGATGAGGCGCGAGGCGAGGACGAGCGACGGCGCCTCGCGCATGTCGTCGGTGTTGGGCTTGAAGGCGAGGCCGAGCAGCGCGATCGACCGGCCGCGCAGCCGCCCGAGATGCCGCTGCAGCTTCTGCAGGACGCGCCGTTTCTGCAGCTCGTTCACCTCGATGACCGCGTTCATGAGGTGGAAGTGGTAGCCCGAGTTCGCGGCGAGCTGCTTGAGCGCGAGCGAGTCCTTCGGGAAGCACGATCCGCCCCAGCCGATGCCGGCGCGGAGGAAGTGCGGGCCGAGCCGGTGGTCGAGGCCGATCCCCTTGGCGACCTGCTCGACGTCGGCGCCCACGAGCTCGCAGACGTTCGCGATCTCGTTGATGAAGCTGATGCGCGTGACGAGGAAGGCGTTCGCCGCGAGCTTGATCATCTCCGCGGAGTTGACGTCCGCGCGCACGACGGGCGCGTCGATGCCGGCGTGCAGCGCCTCGACGGCGTCGCCGTCCGCGTCGTCGAACGCGCCGATCACGATCCGGTCCGGCTCCATGAAGTCCCGCACCGCCGTTCCTTCCGCCGTGAACTCGGGGTTCGAGACGTAGCCGACCGCGCCGAGCCCTCGCGCGTCGAGCGCGGCGCGGACCTTCTCCCCCGTGCCCACCGGGACCGTCGACTTCATGACGACGGTCGCGCGCGCGTCGTCGGGGAGCTCGTCCACCACCGTCCAGACGGCGGAGAGGTCGGCGTCGCCCGCGTAGGTCGGCGGCGTCCCGACGGCGACGTAGAGGAAGTCCGAGCCGGCGACGGCCTCGCGTACGTCGAGCGTGAACGAGATGCGGTCGCGGCAGCGCGCGAGCACCTCGTCGAGCCCGGGCTCGTAGATCGGCACCTCGCCCGCCCGCAGCTGCTCGATCCGCTCGGGCACGACGTCGCGGACGACGACCTCGTGGCCGAGATCCGCGAAGCACGCACCGGTGACGAGGCCGACGTAGCCGGCTCCGAAGATCCCGATCCTCGCCACGGCCCTAGGGTAGTCCGGCTCTCAGCGGTGCAGTGGGCGGAAGCTCTTCGCGATGGCGATCATCGTCGAGTTCGAGAGCTGGTTGAGGATCGTGTTCTGCACCCAGTAGGTCGCGGTCGGCGTGCGGAGGGCGACCCGCTGCAGGGCGCCGCCCGTCGAGAAGAGCAGGAGCTTGTTGCCGCGGTAGGGGATCGTCGCCGTCGGGCTCTGCAGGATCGGCGCGGAGTTCCAGGTCGTCTCCTCGACCTGCCAGTACTGGATCCCGTCGGGCTGGACGAACGTGAGCACGACCTCGTGCTGGTTCTTGAGGGGCTTGAAGGCGCGGACGGGCTCCTGGGAGGCGAACTGCGCGAACCGCGCGATCTTGTGCGGCACCATCAGCGGGAAGTGCACCTGGTCGTACACCCTTCGCAGCGCGGGCGCCGTCATCGCGGCGCCGTCGCTCACCTGGGGCGGTGGAGGCGGCCGCACCTTGACCGGCTTGTGGACGATGAGCTTGCCGCCGAAGCTCGTCCCGACCGCGACGATCGTCATCGGGTTGCCCGCCTGCTTCGCGAAGCCCGCCATGACGGTCGTCAGCGGCGCCACCCGGGTGTGCGAGCCGAACAGCGGCCGTAGCTGCTCGGCGGCGACCTTCGCGTTCGGCTGCACCGGGTCGTAGTACACGACCGTGTCGCTCTGCACCGTGGGGGCGTTGGCGACCACGGTGGTGGGCAGCGTCTTCGTCGCGTAGCCGCTCGTCTCCAGCAGATAGTTCGTGTTCCCCGCCTCGCCCGGGGTGCGTCCGGCGTTGAGGACGAGCACCGTGATCTTGGACTTCGGCAGCGTGGGCTGCTTCTTCTTCTTGACGGTCTTGTGCCGGCCGCCGAACTGGGCGCCGATGGCCTGGGATTGGCGGACGTTCGGATGCAGGAAGCTGTGGACCGCGGCGGCGACGGCTCCCGGACTCGCCTGCAGGACGTCGGCCCCGCCGGCGGTGACGACATTCTGCAAGTCGCCGATCGGAATCGCGTTCCGGAAGAGGTGACCGGCCGGCAGGTGGTACGCGAGGCCGAGGTACGACTCGAGCTCGCCCGTCGTCACGCTCCCGCCCCCGGCCTTCGCGACCTCGACGTTGTGCTTCAGGTCTCCGATCAGCTTCGGGGCGTCGAAGATCGAGAGGCCGGTCTTGAGCCGGCTCTTCAGGGCGTCGAGGAAGATCTGCTGTCTGCCCGTGCGGTAGATGTCGCTGTCAGTGTGGCGGTAGCGGACGTAGGCGAGCGCCTGGGCGCCGTCGAGCTTCTGGTAGCCGGGGTGCAGGTTGATCGCCGACGTGCCGGTGTGCGGGGGGATGAAGTAGCGGCGGTCGACGTTCAGGTAGACGCCGTGCAGGTGGTCGACGATCTGCGTGAAGGCGTGGAAGTCGAGCGTGATGAAGTAGTTGATGTGGAGGCCGGTCAGATGCTCGATCGTGTCGAGGGTCGCCGCCGGGCCATTGTTGCCGCAGATCGACCAGGCCGAGTTGATGCGGCTCTGCGTGTAGACCGTGTCTCCGTGGCAGTAGATGTTGACGTAGAGGTCGCGGGGGAACGAGAGCAGCGACAGCGTGTCGTTCCGCGGATCGGCCCGAAGGAGCATCAGGGTGTCGGAGTTCGAGCCTGCGTACGGATTGGTGCCCTTGGGGGCGCCGCGCACGTCGTAGCCCGCGACGAGGGCGATGGCGGGAGCCGACGGAGACGGGATCTTCTGCAGTTGTCCGTTGTGCTCCGTCCCGACGAGCGCCTTGGTGTGCGCCGAGACCTGCGCGAGGCTCTCGTGGCCGTAGAGGTAGAGCCCGCCGGCCGCTCCGCTCGCGATCACGAGGACGGCGAGCAGGAGCCAGCCGAAGCCGCGCAGGATCACCCCGGTCAGGGAGCGTCGCGGCGGATCCGGTGGCCGGTAGCGCACGATCGGGCCGAGGAGCGGCGGCACCGAGGAGTGGCCGTTGCCGTTCCGGCCGCCGGCCCGCCCGATTCCGCGCTTCAACGTCGTCCGCATGCGAGAGGGCGCCACGGCGGCGCCTGGCCTCCGAGGATAGCTCAGCTTGCGGAAGGGGCGGAAACGACTCTCACCCCGTCCTCATCTCCCACGGGCTCGTAGCCGAGATTCGGCCGCAGCGAGCGCTCCGCCTCCGCGAGCGGGACGCCCTTCCGCACGGCGTAGTCCTCGACCTGGTCGCGTCCGATCCGTCCCACCGAGAAGTAGCGTGCCTCGGGGTGCGCGAGGTAGATGCCGCTCACGCTCGCGGCGGGCGTCATCGCGTACGTCTCCGTGAGCGCGAGACCCGCCTCCTCGGCGCCGAGCAGCGCGAACAGCTTCGGTTTCTCGCTGTGATCCGGGCAGGCGGGATAGCCGAAGGCGGGCCGGATGCCGCGGAACCGCTCCGCGATCAGCTGCTCGTTGGGGAGCCTCGGGCCCGTCTCGTACCAGGCGCGCCGCGCGACCTCGTGCAGGCACTCGGCGAAGGCCTCGGCGAGCCTGTCGGCGAGCGCCTTGACCATGATCGCGTGGTAGTCGTCGTGCTCCGCGGCGAAGCGGCCGGCCAGCTCGTCGGCGCCGATGCCCGCGGTGACCGCGAAGGCGCCCACGTGATCCCCTGACGGCGCGACGTAGTCCGCGAGCGAGCGGTTGGGACGCGAGTCGCCGTAGTCGCTCTGCTGGCGCAGGAAGCAGAAGCGCGTGTCGCCGACGACGACGTCGTCCCCCTCCGCGTGCGCGGGCCAGAACCCGTACACGCCCCGAGCTTGTAACAGTCTGTTACTTGCGATCTCGTCCAGCAGCTTCTGCGCGTCGTCGAAGAGCTCGCGCGCCGCCGGCTGCTCGAGGATCGCCGGGAACCTCCCCTTCAGCTCCCAGGCGTGGAAGAAGAACTGCCAGTCGACGTACTCCCTCAGCGCCGAGAGCTCCGGCTCCACGACGCGGCGGCCGGTGAACTCCGGCACGGGCAGGCCGTCGAAGGACACGCGATGCCTGTTCTCCCGCGCCCGGGAGAGCGGCAGCAGCGGCTTGCGCTCCCTCTCCGCGTGCAGTTCCCGCAGCCGCTCCTGGTCAGCGCGGTTCTCGGCGTCGAGCCGCGCGCGGCGCTCGGGGTCGAGCAGGTCCGAGACGACACCCACCACGCGCGAGGCGTCGAGGACGTGCACGACCGGTTGCGAGTAGGCCGGCGCGATGCGCACCGCCGTGTGCTGGCGCGAGGTGGTGGCGCCCCCGATCAGGAGCGGCAGATCCATCCCCCGGCGCTCCATCTCGCGAGCGACGTCGACCATCTGGTCGAGTGACGGAGTGATCAGGCCCGACAGCCCGACGACTTCCGCCTCCTCCTCGACGGCGGTGTCGAGGATCCGCTCGGCCGGGACCATGACGCCGAGGTCGACGACGTCGTAGTCGTTGCAGCCGAGCACGACGCCGACGATGTTCTTGCCGATGTCGTGCACGTCGCCCTTGACCGTCGCGAGGACGGCCCTGCCCCGGGAGCGCGGCGGCCCCCCGGCGGCGACCTGCTCGGCCTCCATGAACGGCTCGAGATACGCGACCGCGCGCTTCATCGCCCGCGCGCTCTTCACCACCTGCGGCAGGAACATCTTCCCGGCGCCGAAGAGGTCGCCGACCACCTGCATGCCGGACATGAGGGGGCCCTCGATCACGTCGAGCGGACGATCGGCCCGTCGGCGCGCCTCCTCGGCGTCCTCCTCGATGAAGTCGACGATGCCGTGCACGAGCGCGTGCTCGAGCCGCTTCTCGACGGGCGCCTCGCGCCACGAGAGGTCGACGGCTCGCCGCGTCGCCTCGCCGCGAACCCGCCCCGCGTACTCCACGAGCCGCTCGGTCGCGTCGGGTCGCCGGTCGAAGACGACGTCCTCGACGAGCTCGAGCAGCTCGGGCTCGATGTCCTCGTAGACCACGAGCTGGCCGGCGTTGACGATTCCCATGTCCAGCCCGGCGCGGATCGCGTAGTAGAGGAACGCGGAGTGCATCGCCTCGCGCACGGCGTCGTTGCCGCGGAAGGCGAAGCTGAGGTTCGAGATCCCACCGCTCGTGCGCGCGCCCGGGCAGCGCTCCTTGATCAGCGGCAGCGCGTCGAGGAAGGCCTTCGCGAAGCCGCGGTGCTCCTCGATGCCGGTGGCGACGGCGAGGACGTTCGCGTCGAAGATCAGGTCCTCGGGAGGGAAGCCGGCCTGTCCGACCAGCAGCCGGTACGCGCGCTCGCAGATCGCGACCTTGCGCTCGACGGTCTCGGCCTGTCCCTCCTCGTCGAAGGCCATCACGACCACGCCGGCGCCGTAGCGGCGCACCGCCCGTGCCTGCTCGAGGAACGTCTCCTCGCCCTCCTTCAGTGAGAGCGAGTTGACGACGCCCTTGCCCTGGATGCACTTGAGGCCGGCCTCGAGCACCGACCAGCGCGAGCTGTCGATCACGATCGGGAGCCGCGCCACCTCGGGCTCGGTCGCGACGAGGTTGAGGAACGTCGTCATCGCCCGCTCGCCGTCGAGCAGGTCGGCGTCCATGTTGACGTCGAGCAGGTTGGCGCCGCCGCGTACCTGGTCGAGCGCGACGTCGACGGCCGCCTGGAAGTCGCCTCGCTCGACGAGCCGCCGGAAGCGGGCCGAGCCGGTCACGTTGGTGCGCTCGCCGATCACGGTGAAGTTGGAGTCGGGTCGCAGCTCGAGCGGCTCGAGCCCGCTGAAACGGGTGGCGGGCCGGCGCTCGGGGACGCGGCGCGGCGCGACTCCCTCGACCGCCGCGACGATCTGCCGCACGTGCTCCGGCGTCGTGCCGCAGCAGCCGCCGACGACGTTGACGAGCCCGTCGCGCGCGAACTCGCCGAGGTGGCGGCTCGTGTCCTCCGGCAGCTCGTCGTGCTCGCCGAGCGCGTTCGGCAGCCCGGCGTTCGGATGACAGGCGACCCAGGTCGGCGCGATCTCGGCGAGGTCCTCGACGAAGGGCCGCATCTCGGCGGCGCCGAGCGAGCAGTTGACGCCCACCACGAGGGGCTGCGCGTGCTCGACGGAGACCCAGAACGCCTCGACGGTCTGCCCCGAGAGGTTCCGGCCGCTCTTGTCCACGGCCGTGAAGGAGAGCCAGAGCGGCACCTCGGGCGCCTCGTCCTGCGCGGCGACGATCGCGGCCTTCGCGTTCAGCGTGTCGAAGACCGTCTCGATCAGGAGCAGGTCGACGCCGCCCCCGCGCAGGGCGCGCACCTGCTCGGCGTAGGCCTCGGCCACCTCGTCGAAGGTCGCGGAGCGGTAGGCGGGGTCGTCGACCCGCGGGGAGAGCGAAAGCGAGACGTTGAGCGGCCCGACCGAGCCGGCCACGAAGCCGCCGAACTCGTCGGCGACCTCCCGGGCGAGCCTCGCCCCCTCGAGCGACATCTCCGCGGCGACGTCCTGCAGGCCGTAGTCGGCCTGGCCGATGCGGGTCGCGGTGAAGGTGTTCGTCGTGGCGATGTCCGCGCCGGCCTCGAAGTAGGAGCGGTGGATCGCGCGCACGACGTCCGGCCGGGTCAGGTTGAGCAGGTCGGGGTCGCCCGCGACGTCGAGCGGATGGTCCCGGAAGCGCTCGCCGCGGTAGGCCTCCTCGCCGCGCACCTGCCGCTGGATGAGCACGCCCCACGAGCCGTCGAGGACGGCGATGCGCTGCCTGAGGATCGATTCGAGCCGTTCCCGCGTGTCCTGCACCTTCGCTCCTCCCACAGGCCCGGGAGCTGCGGCTCTCGGGCGCTTTAGGCGTTTGTTGACCCGGTCGCCAAGCTGCCTGTCAAAGCTCTCCGGGTACCCAAAACGCTAGCAGCCGGGCCGTGCGGAACCCTCCGCGTGCGGGCCGAAGCGGACGCTAGGGTGCCCCCTCGTGGCCGAGACACACGACGGCGCGGCGCTGCGCGCGGCACTGCTCGAGATCGCGGGCAACTTCTCCTTCACGTGGATCGCCGAGTCCCGGCTCCTGTTCGACGCGCTCGAGCCGCGGCGGTTCGCCGAGCTGCACCACAACCCGACCGCGCTGCTCTCCGAGCTGACGGACGACGACCTGGCGCGCGCGATGACGCGCGACTACCTCGAGCGGCTGGAGCGGGTCCAGGCGCGCCTGGCGCGCGACCGCGGGGAGGAGACGTGGTGGCGCGGCCGCGGCGGCCCCGCCGACCTCCTCGTCGCGTACTTCTCCGCGGAGTTCGGGCTCGACGAGTGCCTTCCGATCTACTCCGGCGGGCTCGGCGTTCTCGCCGGCGACTATCTCAAGGCGGCGTCCGAGCTCGGCCTGCCGCTCGTCGGCATCGGGCTCTTCTATCGCCGCGGCTACTTCCAGCAGCGGCTCGACGAGGACGACCGGCAGACCGAGCTGTACCCGCTGACCGACACGACCCGTCTGCCGCTGGAGCTCGTGCCGATGGCGCCGGTCGTCGAGCTCGCGGACGACGAGGGGAACCTCGTGCCGGTGCGCCTCGGCGTCTGGCGGGTGCTCGTCGGGCGCGCGACCCTCTACCTGATCGACACGCACGTCGAGGGCAACCCGGATTGGGCCGTCACCGACACGCTCTACGGCGGCAACCGGGCGAACCGGCTGCGGCAGGAGGTCGTGCTCGGCATCGGCGGCGTCCGCGTCCTGCGCCGGCTCGGGCTGGAGCCGACCGTGTTCCACCTCAACGAGGGGCACTCCGCGTTCCTCCAGCTCGAGCGGATGCGCGAGCTCGTCGAGGAGCAGGGCCTTCTGGCGGACGAGGCGATCGAGCGGCTACGCGCGTCGACGGTCTTCACGACGCACACGCCGGTGGCGGCCGGCAACGAGATCTTCGACCCCGAGCTCGTGCGCCTCGCCCTCGGCGGCCTCGTCGAGCGCTGCGGCCTCGGCTGGGAGGACTTCGTCTCGCTCGGCCGGGTCGGCGCGGCCGACACCGGCTTCGGCCTCACGCCCTTCGCGCTCCGCACCTCGCAGTACGCGAACGGCGTCTCGGAGCTTCACGGCGCCGTCTCGCGCGAGATGTGGCACGGGCTGTGGCCGGAGCGGCGCGTCGACCAGGTCCCGATCACGTCGGTCACGAACGGCGTCCACCAGCGAACCTGGATCTCGGGCGAGCTCGAGGAGCTGCTCGGCGACACGGACCCCCACTTCGAGCGCGCGCGCGAGCTGGCCGCGGAGGAGCTGTGGTCGGCGCGCCGCCGCGGGAAGGCGCGGCTGCTCTACTACATCGTGACGACCCGCGGCGCACCCGAGCTCGATCCCGACGTGCTCACGATCGGCTTCGCGCGGCGCTTCGCCACCTACAAGCGCGCGAGCCTCCTCTTCAGCAAGCCGGAACGCCTCGCGAAGCTGCTCGCGGACCCGGACCGCACGATCCAGGTGCTCGTGGCCGGGAAGGCGCACCCCGCGGACGAGGATGGCAAGGACGTGATCCGGCTCGTCGTGGAGTTCGCGCGCGAGCCTGCGGCGGCCGGGCGCGTCGTCTTCCTCGAGGACTACGAGATGACCCTCGCGCGGCGGCTCGTGCAGGGCGTGGACCTGTGGCTCAACACGCCGCGGCGGCCGTTCGAGGCGTCGGGCACGTCGGGGATGAAGGCGGCGCTGAACGGCGTCGTCAACTGCTCGATCCTCGACGGCTGGTGGGCCGAGGCGTACTCACCGGACTGCGGCTTCGCGATCGATGGGCATGCGGCCGAGGGCGCAAGCGACGCCGAGCAGGACGCGGCCGACGCCGAGGCGCTCTACGCCGTGCTCGAGGAGCAGGTGCTGCCCGCGTACTACGAGCGGGACGAGGCAGGGCTGCCGCAACGCTGGATCGCGCTCATGCGGGAGTCGATCGCCACGCTCGGGCCTCGCTTCGGCACCGCGCGGATGGCGGCGGAGTACGTCGAGCGGCTGTACCTCCCCGCGCACGAGGCCGCCTCGCGCGTCGCCAGCCGGGTCGGCTCCTGAGGGAGCTCACGGATACGTCTGCACGACGGTTGTCCCGTCGGCGAGGTGAGCCCTGAGAGCGCTCCCTGCGTCGTAGAAGGCCTCGGCGTAGTCGGTGCGGTAGATCCAGACGTTGTCCTTGACGGGCACCGTGACCTCCCGCCCGCGCTCGTCGAACGACACGGAGCTGACTCCGTCGAGCGCGATGCCCACGAGCGTGTAGGGCGCGCCTTCCTCACTGTACTCGAACACCGTGGACGGATGCGAGCGCGTGAGGGGGTCTTCGCAGTCCCACTCAGGGCGCGGCGGCCCTACCAGGTAGCAGAGCTCGCTCGACCTGGTGGTGAACACGTAGATGTTCTGGCCGGTCGGCAGGCGGCCGACGACGCGTGTGGTGTCCCAGAGGACGCCGCGGGGCGGCGGCGCCATGCAGGGCCAGGTCACGCCCTGGCACTCCATGTACGCCCGTGTCGCGGGGTCGATCACGTCGGCGCCGGTCTGCGGATGCTGCGCCGCGGCGATCCCGTCGAACGCGCCCAGGACGCCGGCGACGGCGACGCCGGCCAGGGCGAGCACGCCCGCGACGACCGCAGCCGCGATGACGGGCCGGCTCGCACGCCGCCGGCGGCGCTCGGAGACGGTAAATGGCACGGGCTCGAGCCGCCGGAGCGGAGCAAGCAGCTCCGTGATCTGCGCTTCGTCGTCGTAGATCATGGCCGTGCCTCCTCGAGCAGTCGCTTACAGCCGCGCGCGAGGCGCTGCCGCACGGCCTCCGGCGAGAGCCCGGTCATCTCCGCGAGCTCGGCCGCCTGGAAGCCGTGGACGTAGCGCAGGAGCACGAGCGCACGCAGCTGGGGTGACAGCTCCCGCTCGAGCAGGTCGAGCAGGCTGATCGGCGTCTCGTCCGCCTCCTGGGCGACCTCGCGTGAGCCGGCGAGCCGCACGACCGCCCGCTGCAGGCGGCGTCCGCGCCGCAGAGCGCGGAGGGCGCGGTGCCGGGCGATCCCGTACAGCCACGCGCGCTCGTTGGCGATCCGGGGCAGCTGCTCGTGAGCGCGGAGCGCGTCGTGGAACGTGTCCTGCAGCAGATCCTCGGCGAGCGACCGGTCGCGCACCATCGCCACGAGATAGCGGCCGAGCTCTGGTGCGTGCGCGCGGAACAGCGCCTCCACGCCCGGCGGCGCGATGGGCGCTTCGGGCACGGTGGCCTCGCGAACGCTGCTCACACGGAGAAGATGCCGCAGTGAGGCGGAACGTGACAGGGAGGCGCGCCGACCCCGAGGCGCGCCTCCTCTCCGGCTCGGCGCCGGAGGCGCCGCTTAAGATCCTGCCGGGGAGGACTAGAACGGGCATGGCTGCGCAGTTCCGGATCCTCGGGCCGGTCGAGGCGCTCGTCGACGGCACGGCCGCCGCGCTCGGCGCGCCGAAGCATCGCGCGCTGCTCGCACTACTCCTCGTCCGGCGCCGGCAGGTGGTGCCGACCGAGCAGCTGATCGACGGGCTGTGGGGCGAGTCGCCGCCCGCGTCGGCCCTGCAGTCGCTGCAGGTGTACGTGCACGCGCTACGCCGCGCGCTCGGCGCGGAACGGATCGAGACCGCAGGCCGCGGCTATCGGGCCGTCGTGAGCGAGGAGGAGCTCGACCTCGACCGTTTCGAGCGCGCGCTCGAGCGGGGCCGCGCCGCGCTCGAGGCCGGTCGGCACGACGACGCCGCCGACGAGCTCCGGCAGGCGCTCGCCCTGTGGCGAGGGCCTCCGCTCGCCGGCCTCCCGGAGCAGACGCGGCGCGCCGCGGCGGCGGATCGCCTCGAGGAGCTCCGGCTCACGGCGCTGGAGCTCCGCAACGACGCGGACCTCGCCTGCGGCCGCCACGACGCCGTGGTGGCCGAGCTCGAGACGCTCACGGCCGAGCACCCCTATCGCGAGCGGTTCCTGCAGCAGCGCCTGCTCGCCCTCTACCGCTGCGGGCGCCAGGCCGAGGCGCTCGAGGCCTACCGCAACGCCCGCAAGCTGCTCGCCGACGAGCTGGGCCTCGAGCCGAGCCCCGAGCTGCAGGAGCTGGAGCGCGCGATCCTCCGCCAGGACCCGAGCCTCGCCGCTCCCGGAACGTCGAAGCGCACGACCCACCCGCTGCCGGTCCCACCGACCCCGCTCGTCGGCCGCCGGCTCGAGCTGGCGGCGGTGAGCGCGCTCTTCCGCGACGAGGCAGCGCGGCTCGTCACGCTCACCGGCCCCGGAGGCACCGGGAAGACGCGCCTCGGGCTCGCGGTCGCGCACGCGCTCGAGCCCGAGCTCCGCGACGGCGCGCTCTTCGTCAACCTCGCGCCGGTCTCGAGCCCGGAGCTGCTCGTGACCACGATCGCGGAGGCCCTCGACGTGCGGGAGGGCACGCGATCCCTACCCGATGGCGTGATCGAGCACCTGCAGGCGCGTCGGATGCTCCTCATGCTGGACAACTTCGAGCAGCTCCTCCCCGCCGCCCCCTTCGTCAGCAAGCTTCTCACCGCGGCATCGCGGCTCTGGATCCTCGCGACGAGCCGTGCGCCCCTGCGCCTCGCAGGAGAGCATGAGTATCCGGTCTCGCCCTTCGAAACGCCGGACGAGAGCCTGCCGTTCGAGGCGCTCGTCCAGGCCGACGCCGTGCGGCTCTTCACGACGCGGGCGCAGGCGGTCGATCCGAGCTTCGAGCTGGACGAGTCGAGCGCAGCCGAGATAGCCCTCGTCTGCGGTCGACTCGACGGGCTGCCGCTCGCAATCGAGCTCGCCGCCGCCCGCTCGAAGCTCCTGACTCCCGCAGAGATCCTCGCGCGCCTCGAACGCGAGCCGCACCTGCTCCCGCCGGGGCCGCGCGACGCCCCCACCCGCCAGCAGACGCTCGCGGCGACGATCCGCTGGAGCTACGACCTGCTCGGCCCCGAGGAGCAGAGCGCCTTCGCCCGCTTCGGAGTCTTCGCCGGCGGCTGCACGCTCGACGCGGCTGAGCGCGTGTGCGAGACGACGTTGGAGACGCTCGGCGCCCTGGTCGACAACAGCCTCTTGCGCCGACGCGACGGACGCTTCCAGATGCTCGTGACCGTACGGGCATTCGCACTCGAGCGCCTCGAGGAAAACGGCAGCTCCGAGGTTCGACGGCGGCATGCGGAGTGGCTGATCGAGCTCGCAGAGGACATCGAGTCCCTCCCCAAGGGGGGCGCCGAGCCGACGGACTACCTCGATCGGATTCAGGCCGAGCACGACAACATCCGGTCCGCGCTCTCCTGGTTGCTCGAGAACGACGCGGCGCTCGCGCTCCGGCTCACGAGCGCGCTGAAGACCTTCTGGGAGGTACGCGGCCACTTCAGCGAGGGCGGCCGTTGGATCGAGGAGGCGCTCCCGCGCGCCGCTGACGCCCCGCCGGAGCTGCGGATGAAGGGCCTCGCCGTCGCCGGTGCCATCGCGACCCGTCTCGGCGATCTCGAGCTGGCCGAGGAGCGGAAGCAAGGCGCACTTGCGCTCGCACGGGAACTCGGGGAGGACGTCTGGATCGCGCGCGAGCTGAGCGACCTCGGCACCATCGCGGCCATGCGAAACCAAATGGAGTACGCGAGCGAGCTGATGGAGGAGAGCGCCGAGCTCTTCCGCAAGCTGGATGAGCCGAGCCGGCTCGCGACCGTGCTCAGCAATCTCGGACACATCGCCGGCGAACGCGGTGACTATCAGCGCGCGATCGAGGTGACCGAGGAGGCGCTCGCGCTTCAATCGAGCAAGGCGGCGGCCGTGATCACCGTCTACAACCTCGGGAGCCATCACCTCCTCGCGGGCGAGCTCGATCAGGCGCGCGAGTGGCTCGAGCGCGCGGCTGCGGAGACGCTCGAGCTCGGCTTCAAGGAGGTCATGGCGTACGCGCTGGCGGCGTTCGCACGCCTCTGCCTCCTCGAGGACGACCCCCGCCGCGCCGCGTACCTGGCCGGGATCGCGGACCAGCTTCTCGCAGACGCCGGCGTTCAGCTCCAGCCCAGCGAGCGCGCTCCTTTCGAGGAGGCGAAGGAAACGGCCGAGCGGGTGCTCGGCGATGCATACGCCGCCGAGTACGAGGCAGCGAGGGCGGCGCCGTTGGAGGAGGCACTGCGGCAAGCCGGTGTCCTGGCCAAGGCACCGAGCCCGTGAACGAGGGGAGCGAGGTGGATTTCGGACGGCTCGTGCGCGACGCGCTCGACGAGCTGCCCGACGACATCCGCCGCCTGATGACGAACGTCGCGGTGACGGTCGAGGACGAGCCGCCACCCGGAAGGAACCTGCTCGGCCTCTACGAGGGCATCCCCTGGGGCGAGCGCGGGTCGTACTACGCGGGCGCGCTGCCGGACAAGATCACGATCTACCGCCTGCCGCTCGAGCGTCGCTCCGGCGGCGACCCGGAGCGGCTGCGCCAGGCGGTCCGGCGCACGGTCTTCCACGAGATCGCGCACCACTTCGGCATCGGCGACGAGCGCCTGCGCGAGCTCGACCGGTACTAGCTCGCGCCGGAAACGGTGAGCTGGTTCTCGGCGTGGCGGATGCGCTGCTCGAGCTGCCAGCGGTCGGCGGTCGAGTCGCCGGCGTCGACGCGCTCGAGCTCGGCCTGCGCCTCCTCGAGCTGCCGGCGGGCGCGCGCCTCGTCGATGTCCCCGGCCGCGACGGCGTCGTCGACGAGGGCGATGGCACGGTTCTCGAGCACCTGGAAGAAGCCCGGCCCGGTCGCGAACTCCCGCACCTCTCCGTCACCGAGATGCACGCGTGTCGAGCCCGCCCGCAGCATCGCGACGAGCGGCGCGTGCCGCGCGAGCACGCCGATCTCCCCCGCCGCTCCGGGCACGATCAGCATCTCGGCCTCGCCCTCGAACGCCGGGCCCTCCGGCGTCACCACCGAGACCGGGAAGAGCGGATGGTCGGGCACGCGGCTCCCTACGCAGGCGCGCCGGCCGTCTCGGCCTCTGCGGCCTCGGTCTGCTCGTCGGCCTCGCGCTGCGCGGCCTCGTCCGGCTCCTCGCCGCCGAGCTGCCTGCCTCGCTCGACCGCCTGCTCGACCGTCCCGACCATGTAGAACGCCTGCTCGGGCAGCTCGTCGTGCTTGCCGTCGAGGATCTCGGTGAACCCGCGGATCGTGTCGTCGAGCTTCACGTACTCGCCCGGCGTGCCGGTGAACTGCTCCGCGACGAAGTTGGGCTGCGAGAAGAACCGCTCGATCTTGCGCGCGCGGGCGACGACGAGCTTGTCCTCGTCGGAGAGCTCGTCGATGCCGAGGATGGCGATGATGTCCTGCAGGTCGGCGTAGCGCTGCAGCACCTCCTGCACGCGGGTCGCCGTCCGGTAGTGCTCGTCGGAGACGATGCCCGGCTGCAGCGCGCGCGAGGTCGACTGCAGCGGGTTCACGGCGGGATAGATGCCCTTCTCCACGATCGCGCGATCGAGCACGGTCGTGGAGTCGAGGTGCGCGAACGTGTTCGCGGGCGCGGGGTCGGTGAGGTCGTCGGCAGGGACGTAGATCGCCTGCACCGACGTGACCGAGCCCGTGCGCGTCGAGGTGATGCGCTCCTGCAGCTGCCCCATCTCGGTCGCGAGCGTCGGCTGGTAGCCGACGGCGCTCGGCATGCGCCCGAGCAGCGCAGACACCTCGGAGCCGGCCTGGACGAAGCGGAAGATGTTGTCGATGAAGAGCAGGGTGTCCTGGCCCTGGTCGCGGAAGAACTCCGCCATCGTCAGCCCGGACAGCCCGACGCGGAGCCGCGCGCCCGGCGGCTCGTTCATCTGGCCGTAGACCATCGCGACCTTGTCGATGACCTCAGACTCGGTCATCTCGATGAGCAGGTCGTTGCCCTCGCGCGTGCGCTCGCCGACGCCGCAGAAGACCGAGACGCCGCCGTGCTCGCGCGCGACGTTGTGGATGAGCTCCTGGATCAGCACCGTCTTGCCGACGCCGGCGCCCCCGAACAGGCCGACCTTGCCGCCGCGCACGTACGGCGCGATCAGGTCGACGACCTTGAGGCCGGTCTCGAAGATCTCGACCGTCGGCAAGAGGTCGTCGAAGGAGGGCGGGTCGCGGTGGATCGGCCAGCGCTCGCCCTTCGCGGGCTCCTTGCCGTCGACCGGGTCGCCGATCACGTTCCAGATGCGGCCGAGCGTCTCGTTCCCCACCGGCACCGAGATCGGCTGCTTCGTGTCGACGACCTCGACGCCGCGCGCGAGCCCGTCGGTCGTGTCCATGGCGACCGCGCGCACGCGGTCGTCGCCGAGGTGCTGCTGCACCTCCGCGATCAGCTCGCGGCTGCCGCCGTCCTCGGGGACGTCGATGCGGAGCGCGTGGTAGATCTCGGGCAGCCGGTCCGGGAAGACGGCGTCGAGCACGACTCCCTTGATCTCGACGATCCGTCCCGTGTTCTTCCCGTTGCTCTTGTCGGACACTGGATCTCCCCTGCTGCTCGAGGTCGGCGCCGCTCGCGGGCGGCTCGGCGAGGCGTCCTGCCGGAGGCACTCTAGCCGAGCGTGTTTCGCGCCCCTCGGTGGAACCGGCGGTGTTTGCGAAGCTTGCCGGCATGGCCGAGACGGACGTGTCCGCCACGGCGTTCAGCGGCCGGACGGCGTGGACGCGCAACCTGCAGACGCCCCTCCGCGCCTTCCTGCGCACGGAGACCGGCAGCGCCGCGGTGCTCCTCGTCGGCGTCGTGGCGGCGCTCGTGTGGGCGAACGCCGACCCGGCGTCGTACGAGCGCGTCTGGACGACGGCGCTGTCGATCCGGCTCGGCCGCTGGGGCGTCTCGCAGGACCTGCGCGGCTGGATCGACACCGGCCTGATGGCGTTCTTCTTCTTCGTCATCGGGCTCGAGGCGCGGCGCGAGCTCGACCTCGGCGAGCTGCGCGAGCGGCGGCGGGTCGCGCTTCCCCTGGTCGCGGGCGTCGGGGGGGATGGTCGTGCCCGTGGCGATCTACCTCGCGCTCAACGCCGGCCGCGCCTCGGTCCACGGTTGGGGAGCCGCGATGTCGACCGACACGGCGTTCGCGCTCGGCCTGCTCGCGCTCGTGGGGTCGGGCTTCCCGGATCGCCTGCGCGCGTTCCTGCTGACGGTCGCGGTCGTCGACGACATCGTCGCGCTGCTCGTGATCGCGATCGCCTACAGCGCCTCGATCTCGGCCGTCGCGCTCGTCGCGGCGGTCGGCCTGTTCGGCTGCATCCTCCTCGTCCGCGCCGCCGACATCCACTTCGGCCCTGTCTACTTCCTGCTCGGCACGGCGGTCTGGGTGGCGCTGTTCAAGGCGGGCGTCGACCCGGTCGTCGCCGGGCTGCTGGGAGGAGTGATCGCCCTCGCCTACCCGGCCCAGCGGAGCGACCTCGAACGGGCGAGCGACCTCTTCCGGCTCTTCCGCGAGCAGCCGACCGGCGACCTCGCGCGCACGGCACGCTCCGCGGTGCGGCTCGCGGTCTCGCCGAACGAGCGGCTGCAGACGCTCTGGCATCCGTGGACGAGCTACTGCATCGTGCCGCTCTTCGCGCTCGCGAACGCGGGCGTCCACCTGAGCGGCGGCTTCCTCGCGCACGCGTATGCCTCGCGCATCACCCTCGGCATCCTGCTCGGCTACGTGGTGGGCAAGCCGGTCGGGATCGCCGGCTCCACCTGGCTCGCGGCGCGCCTCGGCCGCGGCCGGCTGCGGCCGCCGGTGGGCTGGGCATCGGTCGCCGGCGCGGGGACGATCGCGGGGATCGGTCTCACGGTCTCGCTCCTCATCGCCTCGCTCGCCTTCCACGGCCCCGAGCTCGCCGAGGCCAAGGTCGGCGTCCTCAGCGCCGCGCTGCTCGCGGCCGGGCTCACCTGGCTCCTCGTCCTCGCGACGAGGCGGCTGCCGCGCCGGCTGCGGATCAGGGCGCTGCTCGGCACGCCGGACCTGATCGTCGACCTGGCCGATCCCGTCGACCCGGAACGCGACCACATTCGCGGCCCCCTCGACGCGCCGATCACCGTGCTCGAGTACGGCGACTTCGAGTGTCCCTTCTGCGGCCAGGCCGAGCCCGTGCTGCGCGAGCTGCTGCGCGAGCACGGCGAGGTCGCCTACGTCTGGCGGCACCTGCCGCTGAACGACGTCCACCCGAACGCGCAGCGGGCAGCCGAGGCCGCGGAGGCCGCGGCCGAGCAGGGCGCGTTCTGGGAGATGCACGACCTGCTGCTCGAGCATCAGGACGCGCTGGGCTACCGGCAGCTGATGGGCTACGCCGAGGAGCTCGGGCTCGACGTCGACCGCTTCGAGGACGACCTGCGGACGCGGGTCGGCGCGGGCCGCATCGCGCAGGACGTCGACTCGGCGGACCTCTCCGGCGTCTCCGGCACGCCGACCTTCTTCGTCAACTCCCTGCGCCACTACGGCGCATACGACATCGCGTCGCTCTCGGCCGCGGTCAAGGCAGCGCGGGCGCGGGAGCTCGTCCGGGCTCCCGCGTGACCGAGTGCGGCAAACGGGTCGCCCGGCACCGTTCAGTGAGGTCCCTGACGAGTCACAGCCGAAACGACGACACCAGGCTGGCGAGCGTCCTAGACAGACACCCTCGCCGAGTCTTGCCGACCCTTGAGCTGAGCTTGACGATCGAAAGTGGTGCTAGCGATAATGGTGCTATGGCGATAGCGTCACCGTTGCGTCCAGCATCGCAGAACGAGTCAGACGCCTTGGTTCGCGAGGCCCGGGCGCGGCAACGGCGGCGGAGGCTCATCATCCTCGCTTCGCTCATCGCGCCGGTTGTTGGCGCAGCTGTCGCTCTCTACGTCACTCTGGCCACTACTGGGAGGCCGCGTGTGGCGAACCATGGGCCAAGGTCGGCGGCGTCGCCGTCTGCACCGCGTTGCGGCATCCGCGTCGTCGGTACTCGGATTCTGGATCACAGCGGCGTGACCACCTATCGCGATCCGTCGCCGGCCGCCACCCACCAGGCTCGGTGCAGCGGTTCGACGGCGTGGGTCATCTTCGCGAACGGTTACGGAATGATGCATGAGGAGTACGTTGGCGTCCGATCAGGCGACGGCGGGCGCACCTGGCGAACGGTGTTCGCAGAAACTCCAGGTGTCCGCCCTCTTCACGGGATCGGCGCCGAAGTTGGAGTCTGGAGGCTGGATGGACCGCGTTCCGCCTATTTCGTGGGCTTGTGTCCAGCGTGCGGAGTGGCAGGAACCGTCTCACTCTCCGTCACCAAGGACGGCGGCCGAACATTCCACCGCTACCAAGTCCCGGGCTTGGACGATGCGTACAAGCCGACAGCAATCCGTGTCTCGGGACGCCACGTCACGATCCGAGCAAGAACGGTGAGCGGACGACCGATCCTGAAGACCGTCACGCTGACGGTCAGATAGGCCGTCCCTGCCGCACCGGGGGCCCGGGTCGCTCGCCTGGGCCAGTGTTGCTCCTATGTCAATAGCGGCTCGCTCTTGAGGGTGGTGTAGACGGTGCGGGCGAGTTGTCGTTTGAGGCAGCGGAGTGCTTCGCGGCGGCTCTTGCCTTCGGCTTGCTTACGTTCGAGGTAAGCCTGAGCGGGTCCGTAGACGCGGCCTTGGGTGACGGCGATGCGGTGCAGGGCGCAGTTGAGTTGGCGGTTGCCGCCGCGGTCGAGGCGGTGGCGTTGGTGTTTGCCGCTGCTGGCGTCGAGGGGTGCGACGCCGGCGTGGCGGGCGAGCTGGGCATCGCTGCGGAAGCGGTCGACCGGTCCGATCTCGCTGAGCAGCTTGGCCGCGGTCAGCGCGGCGCAGCCGGGCAGCTCGAGCAGCCGAGGCGCGATCACGCTGATCTGGGCGTGGAGCTCGCGCTCGAGCTCTGCGATCGCGCGGCCGAGACTACGGCAGCGGCCGAGCAGTTCCCGCGCGATCCGCACTTGGGTCGTCTGCTCGCGGCGGGCGAGTTGGCGGCCGAGGCGCTCGAGCCAGACGCTGCGGTCGAGTGCGCCGAGCGGGACCCTCAGTGACGGGTCGAGTTCGTGCAGGTGCCAGCGCAGTCGCTGCTGCGCCCGACCTCGCTCGTCGACCAGGTCGTCGCGGTGGTCGACCAGCAGCTTCAACTCCCGAAGCCGCGCCTCCTGTGGCCGCGGCGAGTCGAGCACCGGCTCGCGTAGCGCGGCTCTGGCGATAGCGAGCGCGTCGATCAGGTCCGATTTGCCCCGCAGGCGGCCGCGTCGCCGCTCCGGCGCTGTCAACCGTGGCGGCACCCGCACCAGCCGCTGGCGGCGCCGCTGCAGCGTCCGCTCCAAGCTGCGAGTCACATGGCGACAGTCCTCCTGCGCCCAGAGCCGCCGACGGCCCAGCCGCTTCGACCAGGCGACAAGCTCCTCGCCATCGCCTGTCTCCAAGCAGTCGAGTTGCCGGCCAAGCTGCCACGGCGACAGCAAAGAAGGAATGCTTGTGCACGTCCACCCCGATCACGATGATCACTAGCGCCTCCTACCGTTGGGGGCGACCGGCGAGCGGACAAGCCTCACTCGAGGCGAGCAGCCAAGCTCCTATCAGGTCACGCTCGACGATCTCGGGAAGGCGGCGGCGACACAACGCTGGCAAGTCAGCCCACGGGCGACGATCCGGAATCGAGTCAGCCGCCGCCAACCGAGTCTGTTGCGACCGCCGGACGCCCACCACACCCGCTCACGATGACGGTGAGTTCCGGAATGACCCGTGAGGCATCTGGTGTGGGGAGTTAGGGCGACGAGTCCGAGTCGGTCGCGTTTGGGGGTAGTGGCGCACCCGGCGCTGGGTCTGTGCCCTGACCACCGACCGGCAGTGTCGTGGTTGTGTCGCCGACCGAGTGTCCTGGTGAGTGTGCGCCTCCGGGGCTGCCAAGGACGGTCGTTGGGATTACAAATCCGAAAGCGGCGACGGCGACGAACAAGACCAGCCACCGGATGGTACGGCCGTGGAAGCGATCCGATGTGCTCACGATTTCAGCCTGTCCTTCCCGCGCGTCTCATCATGGGAGCGCTATCCGGAGATGTTCGTGACCTGCTCGTCGCTGACGTCAACATCCGTCGTGAATGCAGCACGACCCGGCGGCTTTACTCTGCAGGCGTAGTCCCAACCGTCTCGCGCAGGGACGCAATGAATCTTCGAGCCGGTCGCCACGATCCCCGCCAGCTTCTTAGCAGCCTGCTGCGCGGAGAGCTTGCCCCCGCCGCAGCCTGACAGAATCGCGACGACTGAGACGATCGCCAAACCGGTCAAGCGTCTGCTCACGATGGGTGGCGACGAATGCTGGTTCGTCTCATTCAATACGGCTGAACTAGCCACCAGGCCGCATGCGGGAAGTTCTGCATGTCCGTTGCAAGCGAGTAATTGAGGCGATTCGTCGTGTGCTGAGTGATCTTGATGTCTCCTACGCTCGATCCAGTAGCGGTGACGATCATCGAATGGCTCGGCTTTAGACCATTTGCCGTCCCGTCCCAGTCCACTTGAATTATGTCGCCCGGCACCGCAGCTGACCAAGAGGTCTGGTAGAAGCCATGGGTGGGGGGATCCGGATTGTTGTAGACGTAGCGCATCCACCAAACAGTGTTGTCCCAGGTGGTGCTCCATTGCGGCTGGCCGTTGAAGGGATCTAGGCGGAAATACCACTCCTTGTAATTCGTCGGATCGAGCGTCGTGCCCGCGAAATCGTTGGGCCAGCCACCCGCTTTGAGCGCCTGATCCACGAAGTTCTGGCAGTCGTTGCTGAAGACCGGGTAGTTGGGGTTGTACCCAGCCGAGCTTCCGGTGCCGAGGTTCGATCCGACGTATTTCTTTGCATAGCTGACGACCGCCGAAAAGTCGGTCACGCCCCCACCACCACACGAAGGACAGGGCAGCACATTCGGGCCAACTGAACCCACGGTAGGCGGAAGGCCAGCGCCTGTGGTCGGGTCCGTGCCATTAGCGTCAACAGCGAGGCCGGTCGGATTGAGGATGAGGTCCCCACCGCTGGCTCTACGCGCCGGACCTGCGAACTTGGCCGAACGCCACACAAAGAGCAGCGACCGTAGCAACGCCGACGAGCCTCTTACCCCTCAACATTCCGGAACCTCCTCCGATCGAGTAGACGACCCCGGTCGCTGACTCATGCGGCACCCGCGCTCGCAGACCATACAACTGTTGCTTCAGCCGGACAATAGGTGTTGAGCTTCGCGGCGATCGCCCGGTCATTAGGTCGCTCGTTTGGACGAGCGTCCTCATGCCCAACGATGCAAGGGGCGTAAGACAGGCCGACGCAGCTCGCGACCGGGCGGCGACGCGCGCTAGCCCGTCAGCGCGTCCGCGCCTGCCACGACCTCGAGGATCTCCTGCGTGATCTCCGCCTGCCGCGCTCGGTTGAGCTGCAGCGTGTAGCGGTCGATCAGCTCGCCGGCGTTCTTGGACGCGTTCCGCATCGCCGTCATCTGCGAGGCGAGGAACGCGGCCGCCGACTCGAGCAGGGCACGGTAGATCTCGGTCTCGAGGTAGACGGGCACGAGGCGCTGCAGGATCTCCTCCGGCTCCGGCTCGTAGATGAAGTCGCCGCTTGCTCCGCCCCCGCGCTCGCCCTCCGGCCCCTCCTTCCCGGCGAGCACCTCCTCGCGGATCGGCAGCAGGTCGGTCGTCGTCACGCGCTGCGTGAGCACCGACTCGAAGCGGTTGTAGACGAGCACGACGCGGTCGACCTCCTCGGCCTCGTACAGCTCCGCGAGCTTGTGACCGACCGTCTGCGCGTCGTGGTAGCCCGGCTTGTCCGCGAACCCCGCCCACTGGGCGGTCAGCTCGTAGCGGCGGAAGCGCAGCGTCGACGCGCCCTTGCGCCCGACCGCGAGCCACAGCACCTCCTGTCCTTCGGCCCGCGCGTGCCGCTCGAGCTCGAAGGCCCGGCGCAGCACCTGGCCGTTGAACGGGCCCGCGAGGCCGCGGTCGCCGGTCACGACGACGAAGGCGACCCGCCGCACCTCGTCGCGGCGCTGCAGCAGCGCGAGGTTCCGCAGCGAGGACGCCGCGCGCGCGGTGCCGACCATCAGCTCCTGCATCCGGTCGGCGTACGGGCGCATCTCCTCGATGCGGCCCTGCGCGCGCCGGAGCCTGGCGCCCGCGACGAGCTCGAGCGCCTTCGTGATCTTGCGCGTGTTGCGGACGGAGCCGATCCGCCGCCGGAGGTCCTGGAGCGAGGCCACGGCGCGCTAGACGAGCGCTTCTTCCTCGACGTTGAACGCGTTCTTGAACTTCTCGACCTCGCCGTTCAGCTTCTCGGCGAGCTCGTCGGGGAGGTCGCCCGACTCGCGGATCTCGCGGTAGGTCGACTCCTCGGCGCGGAGATGCTCGCGCAGCTCGTCCTGGAACCGTGGCACCTGCGCCGTCGGGATGTTGTCGAGATAGCCCTCGTTGCCCGCGTAGATCGCGGCGACCTGCTCCTCCATCGGCCACGGCTGGTACTGCGGCTGGTTGAGCGTCGCGACCATCTTCTCGCCGCGGGTCAGCGCCTGCTGCGTCGCGCGGTCGAGCTCCGAGCCGAACTGCGCGAACGCCTCGAGCTCGCGGTACTGCGCGAGATCGAGCCGCAGGCGGCCGGCGACCTTCTTCATCGCCTTCGTCTGCGCGGACGCGCCGACCCGCGAGACCGAGATGCCGACGTTCACGGCCGGCCGGACTCCCGAATAGAAGAGCTCCGACTGGAGGTAGATCTGCCCGTCCGTGATCGAGATCACGTTCGTCGGGATGTAGGCGGAGACGTCGCCGGCCTGCGTCTCGATCACCGGGAGCGCGGTCAGGGAGCCGCCGCCGTTCTCGTCGCTCAGCTTGCACGCCCGCTCGAGCAGCCGTGAGTGGAGGTAGAAGACGTCGCCAGGGAACGCCTCGCGGCCCGGCGGGCGGCGCAGCAGCAGCGAGAGCTGGCGGTACGCGTCCGCGTGCTTCGACAGGTCGTCGTACATGACGAGCGCGTGCTTGCCCTCGTAGAGGAAGTACTCGCCCATCGCGCAGCCGGCGAACGGCGCCATCCACTTGATCGGCGCGGCCTCGTGCGCGGCGGCGGAGACGATCGTCGTGTACTCCATCGCGCCCGCCTCGCGCAGGCGCTCGTAGATGCCGGCCACGGTCGATGCCTTCTGCCCGATCGCGACGTAGATGCAGTGCACGTCGGTGTCGCGCTGGTTGAGGATCGTGTCGATCAGGATCGCCGTCTTGCCGGTCGAGCGGTCGCCGATGATCAGCTCGCGCTGGCCGCGGCCGACGTTCGTCATCGCGTCGATGGCCTTGATACCGGTCTGGAGCGGCTCCTTCACCGGCTGGCGCGCGACGACGCCCGGCGCCTTGAACTCGAGCGGGCGCGTCTCGGAGGCGTCGATCGGCCCCCGGCCGTCGAGCGGGTTGCCGAGCGGGTCGACGACGCGGCCGAGCAGGGCCTCGCCGACCGGGACGCTCGCGACGCGGCCGGTGCGTCGCGCCGGCTCCCCCTCGCTGACCTGCTCCCACTCGCCGAACAGCGCGGCCCCGACGTCGTCCTCCTCGAGGTTGAACGCGAGGCCTACGACGCCGTGCTCGAGCTCGAGCATCTCCATCGCGACCGCGTTCTCGAGGCCGTAGATCCGGGCGATGCCGTCACCGATCTGGAGGACGGTGCCGACCTCGGCGAGGTCGGTCTCGACGTCGTACTGCTCGATCCGCTGTCTGAGGATCGAGGTGATCTCTTCGGGGCGCAGCTTCACGTCGTCTCAGCTCCTCACGTCTTCACGAGTTCGTTTCTCAGTCGTTCCAGTCTCCCGCGCACGCTCGCGTCGACGCGGAGCGAGCCCGCCTGCAGGACGATGCCGCCCATCAGGTCCGAGTCGACCTTCTGCGTCGCCTCGACCTTGCGGCCCGCCGCGTCCTCGATCTGCTTCAGGATCGCCTTCGTCTCCGCGTCGCTGAGCTCGCGCGCCGTCGTCAGCTCGACGGTCAGACGGCGCTCCTCACGCGCCATCAGCCGCTCGAACTCCTTCGCGATCTCGTCGAGCTCGCCCGCGCGTCCCTTCTCCGCCACGACCTGGAGGAAGTGCGTGAACAGCGGCTCCTCGTCGCCCGCGAGGTCGGCGAGGATCGCGGCCTTCGCGCTCGGCTCGAGCTGCGGGTTGCGCAGCACGGCGCGCAGCTCCGGCGAGTCGGCCGCGGCCGCGGCGAAGTCGGTCAGCGCCTCGTGCACCTGCGCGAGCCGGCCCGCGTCCTTTGCGGCGCCGAAGAGGGCCTCGGCGTAGATGCGGTGCGCGACGGCCATGGCCTACGCGGACTCCTCCAGGCGCGAGAAGTCGAGGCCGGCGATCGCCTCCGAGATGAGCTCGCGGTCGCGCTCCGCGTCGAGCGTGCGGCCCACGACCCGGGAGGCCGCTTCGAGGGTGAGGTCGGCCACCTCGGCGCGGATCTGCTGCAGGGCGCGCGCGGTCTCGGCCGCGATCTCCTTCCGCGTCTCCTCGAGCCGGCGCTGCCGCTCTGCCTCCGTCTCCTCGCGCATCCGCTGCTCCATCGACTCGCGCGTCTTGCGCGCCTCGGCGAGGATGGCCTCGCCCTGGCCGCGCGCCTCGGCGATCAGCTTCCGGTGCTCCTCGAGCAGCTTCTGCGCCTCGTCGCGCGCCTCGTCGGCCGCCTCGATCGCGCGGCGGATGTGCTCCCGGCGCTGGTCGATCTGGCTCTGGATGGCGGCGAAGGCGTACTTCCGCAGCACGAAGAAGACGATCAGGAAGAAGACGATCGTCCAGATCATCAGCCCCGGGATGAGCCGGGTGAGCGGGCTGGAGGCGGCGACGAGCATCTACTTGACGAGGACGAAGCCGAGGAAGCCGCCGACGAGCCCGTAGAACACGACGGCCTCGGTGAGCGCGAAGCCGAGCCACATGATCCCCTGCAGCTCGCCGCGCAGCTCGGGCTGGCGGGCGACCGACTGGATCATCGACGCGAACACGGTGCCGATGCCGATACCGGCGCCGAGCGAGCCGAGGCCCATGCCGAGGCCGAAGCCGAGCGCCTGCGCGGCCTTGATGGTTGACGAGGTTGCAGCGAGCAGGTGGAGCACCGTTTCCTCCTTTTAGAGCATCAGTGGGCCGGCTCGATGGCCGTGCCGATGTAGATGGCGGTCAGGGCGGCGAAGATGAAAGCCTGGATGGTGACGACGATGATCACCTCGAAGAAGTAGAAGGCGATCCCGATCGGGAGCGAGAAGACGGCCACGACCCAGAACGTGATGCCGCTGAGGATGAACAGCAGCCCGATCGAGACGAGGATCAGGATGTGGCCGGCGAGCATGTTCGCGTAGAGCCGGACGCTGAGGCTGATGACGCGGAAGACGTGCGAGATCGTCTCGAGGAGGGCCATCGGGCCGATCATCCCCTTCGGCACGCCCGCCGGCACGAAGCTCTTGAAGTAGGCGAGGCCGTTGTAGCGAACGCCTTCGACGTGCGTGAAGAGGACGCTGAGGATCGCGAGCACGAGCGTGACCGAGAGCTGCGAGGTGACCGCGTAGATCCCCCAGGTCGGCACGCCGTGCCACGTGTCGCCGGTGAGGGGCAGGGGGATGAAGCCGACCATGTTCATCGTGAAGATGAAGAGGAAGAGCGACGCCACGTACGGGAACCAGCGTCCGATCGCCTTCGCCGGCAGGCCCTGCTCCGCGATCTGCGTCTGCGCGAGCTCGTAGATTGCCTCCCCCACCGTCTGCCGCCGGCCGGGCAGGAGCGCGAGGCGGCTGCGCATCGTGAAGATCCCGAGCGCGATCGTGAGCAGCGCCGAGATCGCGAGGTAGACGACGGCCTTGTTGATCGACATGTCGAGCGGGCCGAGATGGATCCCGACCCACTGCTTCAGCTCGAATTCCTTCGCGGGGTCGAACGTGCCGGCGAGCGTCAGGAGCCCGGTCATCCGAGCTTCTCCCCGCCGAAGTACTCGACGAGCGAGACGCCGAGCGAGAGCGAGTACGCGAGCGCGTAGACCGCGAGCGCGGCGAGGCCGACGTGGCGGTCCGCGAGCGTGACCACCGCGAGCACGACGATCACGCCGATGCCGCGAACGGAATGCGCGAGCGCGACGAAGCCGGAGGATCCGAGGTGGTCCGCTCCGGTCGGCAGGCGCGAGAGCCAGAGGCCGAGCGCCTCTCCCGCCGCCCACAGGACCGCCGCGAGCGCCCAGCCGCCGAGCGGGAAGCCGGCGACGAGGAAGACCGGCAGCGCGAGCGCGACGACTCCCGCTCCCGCGAGCGCGGGCGCTCGGCGTCCGGGAACCGGGCGCGGCGTGGACAGGAGCCCGTTCATCACGAGAAGTAGCCCTTGAACCTGCGGTAGACCGCGAAGACTCCGACGGGGAGGCCGATCACGACACCGGCGAGCGCGCCGTAGCCGGTGTTGCCCGCCGCCCAGCCCACGAGCGCACCCGTACCGCCGCATGCACCAACCGTGCCGGCGAGCACTGCGCCCGCCTCCACGGGCTGGAAGGACGGGCGTGGGTTCCCCTGCATCCGGGGCGAGAATAGCAGCGTGGAAGGGTGCGCGAAGGGGTACTTTGTGACACCCGAATCCCGCATGGGTAGCCAACCTCGCCTCTTGTTCGTTCACGGCTCCGTCGCCAACGCGGAGTTGACCTGGGCCGCCCAGAAACCGCTCCGCGAGAGGTTCGAGACCGTGGCGCCCAACCGGCGCGGATTCCCGCCGGGGCCGGACGTCGAGCGGGTCGATTTCGAGGACGAGGCGGTCTGGCTGGAGCAGTTCCTGGAGTCGGGCACACACCTCGTCGGGCATTCGTACGGCGGGGTGATCTCGTTGCTCGCCGCCGCCCGCCGCCCGGAGCTCGTGCGCTCGCTGACGGTGGTCGAGCCGCCGGCGTTCGGCATCGCGCGCGGCGCGGCCGCAGCGGACGGTTTCACGGCCCGGATCGAGGAGCACTGGAAGAACGGCCCGCGCGACCCCGCGGAGTTCCTGCGCGGCTTCCTCGCCCTCGTCGGCTCCTCCGCCCCGCCCGGCGAGTTCACGCCCGAGCTGCTGCAGGGCGCGCGGACGCTGATGGTCGAGCGCTCACCGGCGGAGGCCGAGATCCCGCTCGACGCGCTCGCGCGCACCCCGTTCCCGAAGCTCGTCGTCTCGGGCGCGCACGGCCGCGCCTTCGACGCGGTGTGCGACGTCCTCGAGGAGAAGCTCGCGGCAGAGCGTGCCGTCCTGGTGGGGGCAGGCCACTCCCCGCAGCGACTGGGCGAGCCGTTCAACGAGCTGCTCGCGAGCTTCGTCGAGCGCGCCGAGCGGGCCGGTTAGGCGATCTTCCGCAGCGGGTCGTCCGGCGTCCGTCGCCGCTGGATCCGGTTGCCGAGCTTCACGATCTCGAGCACGTACACGACGTAGACCGAGAACAGCACCGCGACGAGCCCGATGGCGGCGGCGAGCAGCGTCCACCAGAGATGCCAGACGCCGTGCGCCCGGAACGGGACGAAGCGAGTCGCGAAGGCGGCCGCGGCGAGCGTGATGCACCACGCCCAGATCGTCATCGCCGCACGCCGTTGCGAGAACCCGCGCCGCAGGAACCGGTGGTGCAGGTGTGCCTGGTCGGCTTCGAAGATCCGCTCCCCGTGCTTGAGCCGCCGCGCCACGACGAAGGTCGTGTCCACGATGGGGACGGCGAGCACGAGGAGCGGGAAGAACAGGGCGACCGTGGCGGCGGTCTTCAGCAGCCCCTGCACCGAGACGGCCGCGAGCACGTACCCGAGCAGCAGCGCGCCCGAGTCGCCCATGATGATGCGCGCCGGATAGAAGTTGTGCCGGAGGAAGCCGACGCAGGCGCCGAACACGATCGCCGAGAGGACGGCCGCATCGACTTTTCCGAGCGAGAGCGCGATCACGCTGAACGTCAGCCCGGCGATCGCGGCCACCCCGGCGGCGAGCCCGTCGAGACCGTCGAGGAAGTTGACCATGTTCATGATCGCGACGATCCAGAGGATGGTGAGCGGGATGCCGACTCCGGGCGGCAGCGTGTGGATGCCGACGAACGGAAAGGTGAACCGGTCGATCCAGACCCCGAACCCGGTCAGGACGCCCGCCGCCGCCACCTGCCCGCCGAGCTTCGCGTACCACGGCAGGCCCCGGAAGTCGTCGACCATCCCCACCGTGACCGCGACCGCGGCGCCGAGCAGCAGCCCTCGGGTCTGGTGGCCGAGGTGGAGGAACGCGAGCGCCGGGACGAGCAGGCCGAGAAAGAGCCCGAGCCCGCCGAGCCGCGGCACCGGCAGCTGGTTCACGCGCCGCCCGCCGGGAGCGTCCACGACGCCGAGCCGGCGGGCCATCCCGCCGACCGCGGGCGTGAGCAGGACGACGACGGAGAGCGCGACGAGCGCGCCCCAGAGGACGGCGAGGTGGTCGCCGAGCTCGTCGAGGATGCTGAGGTGCGGGCCGTTCGCCGCGAGCACGCCGTCAGCGTACTTCGCCGCGGAGACGCGCCTGCCTGCGCGCGGGCAAGACTAGCCTCGTAGAGCTCGAGGCGTGGGCGGGCGGGATCGCGGATCGGGCCGCGGCGCTCCGGTCGGGCCTCGGCCGCGGCGTCGGCGTCGGGATTTCCGGCGTCGACTGCGCCGGCAAGTCCACGCTTGCGCACGCCGTACGGGAACGCCTCGAGCGGCGCGGCATCCCCGTCGTGCTGGTCGAGGGCGACGAGCTCACCCGCCCGACGGCCGACCGCTTCGCGGAACGGGACGAGGGGCTCGGCTACTACCGCGACAGCTTCGACTACGACTGCGTCTTCGGGCAGGTGCTGCCTGCGGTCCGCAGCTCGGCTCCGGTGTCGATCCGCATGAAGGTCACGGACTGGGAACGGGATGCGTGGAAGGAGCGCACGCTCGACCTGCCGGCCCGGGCGATCGTCGTCGTCGAGGGCTGCTTCCTCTTTCGCAGAGGGCCGCGCATCGGAGCTCGACCTGTCCGTCTGGATGGACCTGCCGCTGGACGAGATCGTCCCGCGCGCGCTCGCCCGGCCGCGCGACCTCGAGCGAATGGGCGGCCCCGAAGGCGTGCGCGAGCGGTACGAGAGGCGCTACGTCCCCGGCCAGCGGCTGCACCTCGAGCGAGACCGGCCGCAGGAGCAGGCGACGCTCGTGCTGCGCGTCACGCGTTCCAGCTGATCCGGATCTCGCCGACGCCGGCTAGGGGAAGGGACCTCGTCTCCGTCTCGACGGCGTCGCGCTCGGCCGCCGAGAGCTTCCGCCAGAGCCGGAGGCCGAGCTCCGCCCCTGCCCGCCGCCACGTGCCCACGATCTCGCCGGCGGCGAGGATGGCGCCCGGCCAGACGCGCGGCGTCCACAGCTCGGCCCGCCGCCGCGCGTCGGGGACGAGGAGCTCGCGCCAGGCGCCCCAGAAGAGAACGTACGAGTCGCCGCTCGGCAGGAGACGCGCTCGGGCCGGTGGTCCCGGCGACTCGAGGAAAGCGGCCTCGTCGCGGGCGAGGATCCAGCCGTCGCCGACCGGCGTGCGCACCGCCTGGATCGAGCTGGCCACAGAGTCGAAGGTCGCGCGGGCTTCTCCCTCCGTGACGCCCGCCCAGCCGGCGAAGGCCTCCGGCGTCCCGGGCCCGAAGACGTGGAGGTAGCGACGGGCGAGCTCACGGCGGGCCTCGAGCGGGTCGATCTCCGGCGCGGGGACCGTCCAGACCTCCGGCGCCCGTGCCCCTTCCCAACGGATGAGCAACGTCCCGATCGTGGTGGCGTACCTGAGCGCGTTCCCGACGCCGAGCGCAGCCTGCAGGTCGCCGTCCTTCATCCGTCCTCCGCGCAGAGCGGCGTGGGCCCGGGCGGCCATCTCCTCGGCCCTGCGACGGCGGCTCGGATCGTCGGGGAGCCTGCCGAGCGTGAAGATCGCGCGGTCGCGGGCCGGGACGACGTACGTGCTGTAGCGAGGCCCCCAGACCTGGACGAGCGCCCGATCCTCCCAGCTCGACGGGTGCGTGCCCTCGACCCGCGCGTGGATCGAGAGGAGCGCCGCCCGCGGCACGCTGTCCGTCAGTCCCGCCCAGGCCGCCTGTCGCAGCGAGCGCGCCCCCGGAGGGAGGCGCTCGTCGAGCGCGCCGGCCCGCCGCCGGAACGCGAGGATCTGGTCGCGCGTGAGCTCGAGCGGCCACGGCACCCGGCGAGCGTAGCCCCGCCTCCGGCGCGAAAGCCTCATAGTTCGGCCCATGCCTCTTCGGGACGAGCGGGTCGAGCGCTTCGACCGGCTGCATGCCGAGAGCTGCTTCGTGATGCCGAACCCCTGGGACGTCGGCACGGCGATCGCGCTCGAGCAGATGGGGTTCGAGGCGCTGGCCACGACGAGCGCCGGGCATGCCTGGTCGCTCGGCCGCCCGGACAACGGCGTCCGGCGCGACGAGGCCGTCGAGCATCTCCGGCGGATCGCGGGCGCCGTCGGCGTTCCGGTCAACGCGGACTTCGAAGGCGGCTTCGCCGACGAGCCGGAGGAGGTGGCCGCGAACGTGAAGCTTGCCGTGGCCACGGGGATCTCCGGGCTCTCCATCGAGGACTCCACCGGCGACGCCGACGAGCCGCTCTACCCCTTCGAGCTCGCCGTCGAGCGGGTGCGCGCGGCGCGCCGGGCCATCGACGAGAGCGGGACGGGAGTCCTCCTCACCGGCCGCTCGGAGGGGTTCGTCGTCGGCCGGCCGGACCTGGAGGAGACGATCCGCAGGTTGCGGGCCTACGCCGAGGCGGGCGCGGACTGCCTCTACGCGCCGCGGATCGAGACCCCGGAGCAGGTGTCGGCCGTCGTCGCGGCGGTGGCCCCGAAGCCCGTGAACCTGCTCGCGAACGCGCCGTTCACGACGGTCGCGGAGGCAGCCGCCCTCGGCGTACGCCGCATCAGCACCGGCGGCACGCTCGCGCGGACCGCCTGGGCCGGCTTCCTCGCGGCCGCGGAGGAGATCGCGGGCGAGGGGACGTTCACCCGGTTCGCCGGCCTGCCGAACGTCGACGCCGTCTTCGGCGCCGGCTAGCTCAGGCGCGGCACTTCGGGTCGCCCCAGCTGCGCTCCAGCGACTGCATCTGGCGCTGGAGGTTCAGGTCGAAGCCCCCGATGTCGGTCGCCGCCCACATCACGTCCGGCGTCACTCCCGGCCCCTCGGCCGTCGCCCGGTAGCGAGTTCCCTGGCCCTTCGGATGCCCGAAATGCGGATAGAAGCCGTAGCAGAAGTCCCCGAGGGTGTTGCCGCGATGGTGCGTGAGGAAGCTGTTCTCGCGATGCCACCCCTTCCCGTAGGCCGAGTCGAAGGTGTCGAGGTAGATGTTCCGCCCGTAGCTGTCGAGCGGGTTGCCGTGCGGAGTGGCACTGAAGCCGTAGACCCCGACGCCGTCGTAGGTGAGCCTGCCGAAGATGTGCCGAACGTGGTCGACGGCCCAGTTCTGGTAGACGACGAGCTGGGCGATGGGGCCCGTCCAGTGAGAGAGATGCAGCTCCGTCGGCCCCTGGGTGCCGCCGTAGTTCGGCTTGAGACGCTGCCAGGCCTGGAGCGCCCAGTAGCTGCCGTCCGGCGCCTTGCACGCCTTGACGAGCCAGGCCAGCGGCGGCCCGTCGTAGGGCAGGCAAACCCCGGAGCCGGTTGCGCCGTAGCGGAGACGGAACTTGACCTGGGGGACGCTCCTGTTCGGGGCGCGGGCGTTGATCGCGCCCCACGCCACGACCGTCTCCTTGTGGCCGCCCTGGTAGTAGCTGACGTGTGCGCGCCCCTGGGAGTCGATGGCGAGCGTCGCCCGCGTGACGTCGCGGGCGATGATCGCGCTGCCGAAGGACGGGACGGCGGCGAAGCCCGCGACGAGCAGCGCGCCCGCGACGGCGACGCCCCAGCGAAGTGGCGCCGTCGCACACGATGCAGTTCTTTCCCGATTCCCCATCGCAGCGGTTCCCCGGCGACAGCTATCGGCGGCCCGTCGGGCGAACTTGAGCCCGGAACGGGGCGTCATTCGCTCCGCAGCCGTGCTCCCTTCATGCTCGCTCCCCTGGCTCCGGGGGGCAGCGACGCCTCCCCCGGGGTAGGAAGCCGCAGCGGGCTACTTCGTGCCGTAGAGGCGGTCGCCGGCGTCGCCGAGCCCCGGGACGATGAAGCCACGCTCGTCCAGGCCGCGGTCGACCGCGGCGCAGACGACGTGGACGTCCGGGTGCAGGCGGTGCACCACCTCGATGCCCGGCGGCGCGGCGACGATGCACACCAGCGTCACCGACTGCGCGCCCGCCTCCTTCACCGCCGCGATCGCCGCGCAACTCGAGTGGCCGGTCGCGAGCATCGGGTCGAGGACGATCGCGTCGCGCTCGGACAGGTCGTCGGGGAGCTTGAGGTAGTACTGGACGGGCTCGAGCGTCTCCTCGTCGCGGTACATGCCGACGAATCCGACGCGCGCGCTCGAGACGAGAGAGAGGACGCCGTCGAGCATGCCGACCCCGGCGCGCAGCACGGGGCAGACCGCGACCTTCTTGCCGGAAATCCGCTGCACGGTCGTCCGCTCGAGCGGGGTCTCCACCTCGGCCTCCTCGGTCGGCATGTCCTTCGTCGCCTCGTACGTGAGCAGCAGCGTGATCTCGTTCGCGAGCTTGCGGAAGTGGACGGTCGGCGTCTCCCGGTCGCGCAGGTAGCCGAGCTTGTGCCGGACGAGCGGGTGCTCGACGACGGTCAGCCGCGGCTCTGTCAAGCGACGTACGTCGTGTAGCCGCGGAAACCCTCGTAGAGCGGCCGCCTCGCGCACAGCTCCGCGATGCGCCTGCGGAGCCCGTCGAGGTCCGGCGCCTCGGTCAGCGCCTCGCAGATGATCCGCCCGACCTCCCGGAAGTCGTCCTCGTCGAAGCCGCGCATCGTCATCGCGGGCGACCCGAGCCGGATTCCCGACGTGACGAACGGCGAGCGCTCGTCGAACGGGATCGTGTTGCGGTTGACCGTGACGTCGATCTCGTGCAGCCGCTCCTCGGCCGCCTTGCCCGTCCACTCCGACGAGCTCAGGTCGACGAGCAGGAGATGCGTGTCGGTACCGCCGGTGACGAGCGAGAGCCCGCCCTCGAGGAGCGCCTCGGCGAGCACGTCGGCGTTGCGGCGGATCTGGCCCTGGTACTCGCGGAAGGCGTCGGTCATCGCGATACGGAAGCACGTCGCCTTGGCCGCGATCGTGTGCTCGAGCGGGCCGCCCTGCATCCCGGGCATGACGGCCGAGTCGATCGCCTTCGCGTGCTCCTCGCGGCAGAGGATGAAGCCGGCGCGCGGGCCGGCGAGCGTCTTGTGCGTGGTCGAGGTGACGAAGTCGCAGTGCTCGACCGGGTTCGGGTGCAGCCCCGCCGCGACAAGGCCCGCGAAGTGCGCCATGTCGCAGACGAGGAGCGCGGAGACCTCGTCGGCGATCGCGCGGAAGCGGTCGGTCTCGACGGTGCGCGGGTAGGCCGAGCCGCCGCAGACGATCACCTTCGGCCGCGCCTCCTTCGCCTTCGCGAGCACGTCGTCGTAGTCGACGGTCATCGTCTCGCGCGAGACCCCGTAGTGGGCGACGTTGTAGAGGCGGCCCGAGAAATTGACCTTGTGGCCGTGCGTGAGGTGGCCGCCCTGCGGCAGCGCGAGCGCCATCAGCGTGTCGCCAGGCTCCATCACGGCGGCGTAGACGGCCATGTTCGTCTGGGCGCCGGCGTGCGGCTGGACGTTCGCGTGCTCGGCGCGGAACAGCTCCTTGGCGCGGTCGATCGCGAGCTGCTCGATCTCGTCGATCACCTCGCAACCGCCGTAGTAGCGGCGTCCCGGATAGCCCTCGGCGTATTTGTTCGTCGCCACGGAGCCGATCGCTTCGAGGACGGCCGGCCACGTGAAGTTCTCCGAGGCGATCAGCTCGATCTGCCCGCGCTGGCGCTCGAGCTCGTCGCCGAGGAGCCGGGCGATGTCGGGGTCGAGCTCCTCGAGGCCCGCGCGCTTCAGCTCCCGGAAGGTCGCCTGCTTCGTGGCCATCCCCGGATGCTACTCGGGCGGGAGGCCGGCGCCCTGCCGCAAGACGCGGGGCTCGTCCCCGCCGAGGTCGAGCACGGTCGAAGGGACGCCCGGGAGCTCGCCCGCGTCGACGATCGCACCGACGGCACCGCGGATCTCCTCCGGAATGTCCGCGACCCGCCGAGGGTCCCGGCCGCCGGAGAGGTTCGCGCTGGTCGCCGCGACGACGCCGACCTCGCGCACCACCGCGGCGGCGCTCGGCGGCAGGTTCGGGACGCGCACGCCCACGCCGTGCACGACGAGCGTGTACGGCCCGGGCAGGAACCGCTCCAGGGACGGCCGGTCGAGGCCCGGCACCGCCGCGAGGAGCGCGTCGACGTCGGCCGCCAGCAGCGCGATCGGCTTCGAGCGGTCCCGGCCCTTGAGCTCGTACAGGACGTCCTCGTGCCCTGGGAGCGCACAGAGCCCGTACACCGTGTCGGTCGGCAGGATCACCGCGAGGCCCGCCCGCAGCGCCGCGACCGCCTCCTCGCTCACAGCAGGAAGTCGGTCAGCGCGGAGCGGAACGCGTCGGGCTGCTCGACGTAGAGGAAATGCCCCGAGCCCGGGATCGTGACGAGCCGCGCGTCGGGCAGCTCCCGGACCATTGCAGCCGCCGAGACCGGGCCCGCGATGAAGTCGTTGTCGCCGACGAGGACGAGCGTCGGCGCCTCGATCGTCCGCAGCTCGGAGCGAAGGTCGAACGCCGGGAACTCGACGGTGTTGAAGTAGTGGAGCGGCTCGGCCTTCGCGAAGTCCGCCGCGAGCTCGTGCCCTATCTCCTCGTGTCCTTCCCAGCGGTGGAAGTACAGTGGCATCTGCCGCCGGACGTTCGCGACCAGCTCCTCGGCGGACGAGAACTCGCCGGCCTGCTCCTCCTCGATCGCAGCCTGCGCCTCCGAGAACCACGGCTCGCCTCGCCGCACCTCGATCATCCGCCGCATCGTGGCCTCCGCCTCCTCGCTCCAGACCGCGAGCGTGGCGGCGAGCACGAGCCGGCGAACGCCGTGGCCGAACGCCGCCGCGTACGCCATCGCGACGATGCCGCCGTGGGAGAAGCCGAGGAGGTCCAGCCCCTCGACGCCGAGGTGGGCGCGCAGCGCCTCGAGATCGGCGACGTACGAGCCGAGCGCGTAGTCCTCGGCCGGATCCGATCCGTGGGAGCCGCGGGGGCTGAGCAGCACGAGCTCGAACGTGTCGTCGAGACCGGCGAAGTCGCGGAACTCGGCGGCCGAGCCGCCCGGCCCTCCCGGATGGCAGACGAGCAGCGGGCCGCGCCCGCGCCGCTCGTAGGAGAGCGTCAGCCCGTCCGGCGTGGTGAAGGTCTCGGTCACGGCAGCCTCCCCTCCACGACCCTATCGCGGCCGGTCAGGTCGGCGGTGGCCGCGACGGCCCTCCAGCCGAGCCGCGCCAGCATTCGGGCCACGTCCTGCGCCTGACCGTCGCCCACCTCGAGCACGAGGAAGCGGGCGCGGGCCGCGCGCGCGATCCGCTCGTGCTCGCCGCGCCCGACGAGGGCGATCTCCGGCTCCCAGCGCAGCTCGGCCTGGACTCCCTCCAGAGTCTCGACGTACGGTGGGTTGGCGACGACGAGGTCCCAGCCCTCGGCCGCGGCCTCGGCGCCGTCGCCCTGTCGCAGCTCCACCTCGAGGCCGAGCCGTTCGGCGTTCTCGCGCGCGAGCGCGAGCGCGGCGGCCGAGACATCGATCCCGGTCACCTCTGCCCCGGGACACTCGTCCCTGAGGGCGAGCGCGACCGCGCCCGAGCCGACGCCGACGTCGAGGATGCGCGGGCGCTCGATCCCCGCGGCGAGCGCGAGCGCGCGCTCGACGAGCGTCTCGGTCTCGGGCCGCGGCACGAGCGCGCGGGCGTCGGTCTTCAGCGTCAGCCGCCGAAAGCCCCACTCGCCGAGCACGTACGCCAGCGGCTCGCGCGCCTCGCGGCGTGCGAGGAGCGGCTCCAGCCTGTGCACCTCGTCGTCGAGCCGCGCGGCGAGGCCGGAGCGCGTCGTCCCGAGGACGTGCGCGACGAGCCATTCCGCGTCGGCACGCGGTGTCTCGACGCCCGCGGCAGCCAGTCGCCGCTCGGCCTCCGCGAGCGCCTCGCGGGCGGTCACTCCCCGAGCGCGCGGCGCCGGTCCTCGGTCGCCAGGGCTTCGGTGAACTCGTCGAGCTCGCCCTGGAGGATCCGGTCGAGCTGGTGCACGGTCAGCTTCACCCGGTGGTCGGTGAGCCGGTTCTCGGGGAAGTTGTAGGTACGGATCTTCTCAGCGCGCTCGCCCGTGCCGATCTGGGAGCGGCGCGTCGCGTCGAGCTCCGCCCGCTGCCGTTCGAGCTCGCGCTCGTAGAGCCGGGCGCGGAGGACGCGCATCGCCTTCTCGCGGTTCTGCAGCTGGGACTTCTCGTCCTGCATCGAGACCACGACGCCGGACGGCAGGTGGGTGATGCGGACGGCGGAGTCGGTGGTGTTCACCGACTGGCCGCCGGGGCCGGTCGAGCGGTAGACGTCGATCTTGAGGTCGTTCTGGTCGATCTGGACCTCGACGTCCTCCGCCTCGGGCATGACCGCAACGGTGGCGGTGGACGTGTGGATCCGTCCCGCGCTCTCCGTCTCGGGGACGCGCTGCACGCGGTGCGTTCCCCCCTCCCATTTGAAGATCGAGTACGCCCCGTCGCCCTTGACCGCGAACGTGACCTCCTTGTAGCCGCCGGCGTCGGAGGGGCTCGCCTCGAGCTCCTCGACCTTGAAGCCGCGGCGCTCGGCGTACCGCGCGAGCATCCGGTAGACGTCGCCTGCCCAGAGCGCGGCCTCGTCGCCGCCGACGCCCTGGCGCACCTCGACGATCACGTCCTTGCGGTCGGCCGGATCGGTCGGGACGAGGGCAAGGCGCAACTCCTCCTGCAACCGTCCGGTGCGTTCCTCGAGCTCGGGCACGAGCTCGCGCAGGTCGGAGTCCTGGCGCGCCGCCTCGAGGTCCTCCCGCGCCGCCTCCCACTCCTGGGCGAGCTTGTACGGCTGCTCGAGCTCCTTCAGGCGCCGACCGACGTCCGCAGCCTCGCGGTGGTCGTTGTAGACGGCCGGGTCGGCCATCCTCTCCTGGAGCTCTTCATAGTTGCGCTTGAGCTCGGTGACGAGGTTGTCGAAGTCCGTCGCCATGGGAAGGGCAAGCGTAAAGCCGTGAATCGGGAGGTCGCAGGATGTCGGTGGTCGACGAGCTGGTGGCAGCGAACGAGCGCTACGCGGCGGAGTTCGCCGCAGGCGACCTACCGGCGCCACCGGGGAGAAAGCTCGCCGTCGTGACGTGCATGGACGCGCGCCTCGATCCGGCGCGCTTCCTCGGCCTCGCCGAGGGGGACGCGCACGTGATCCGCAACGCGGGGGGCATCGTCAACGACGAGACGGTCCGCTCCCTCGTCGTCTCCCACCGCCTGCTCGGCACGGAGGAGGCGGTGGTGATCGGGCACACGGAGTGCGGGATGGCCGGGCTCACGAACGCCGAGCTGCAGGAGCAGCTCGGCCCGGAGGTGGAGAGCATCGACTTCCAGCCGTTCCCGGACGTGGCCGAGCGCGTACGGGAGAGCGTCGGGGCGATCCGCGCCCATCCGCTCCTTCGCGACGGGCTCCGCGCGACCGGGTTCGTCTACGACGTCCGCAGCGGGCGGATCGAGCCGGTCTGACTCTGCCGGCTAGGCGGGGACAAGCCGGGCGTCGAGCGCGATCTCGGGGACGGCGGCGAGCGCCTGCGAGACCGGGCAGTTCTCCTTCGCGGTCTGCGCGGCGGCGCGGAACCCGTCCTCGTCGAGGCCGGGGACGCGACCTTCGACCGTGAGCGCGATCCGGGTGATTCCCTCGCCCGGCTGGAAGGTGACGGTCGCGGACGTGCGGAGCTCGTCGGGGGCGTGCCCCTCCTTCGCCAGCCCGTTCGAGAGCGCCATCGCGAAGCACGACGCGTGCGCCGCGGCGATCAGCTCTTCGGGGCTCGTCACGCCGCCCGCCTCTTCGGTGGAGCGCGCCGGCCAGCTCACCGCCTGCTCGCCGATCGCGCCGGTGGTCGTGGAGACGATCGTGCCGGAGCCCTCCATGAGGCTCCCCTGCCAGCGGACCTGCGCTCGCCTTTCCGTCGCCATGTGCCCTCCTCTTCGCTGTTTCGAAAAGCCTAGACACGGCTGGAACAGCCACGTCCGGTGTCTGACACCGGACGTGGCTGCGATGGACCTGGCCCGAAGTGCGTCTTGTGCGGCCGGCGTCCCACGGGCACCCTCGGGAGCGATGCCTTCTCCACCACGTGACCTCGCCCCCGGCGTCAGCCATGTCTGGGTCAACGCGACGGGGAAGGAGCAGTACTTCCTCGACCACGACGACCGGGTGACCTGGATTCGGCTGCTCTGCCGGACCCTCGATCGCTACGCGTGGACATGCGTCGCGTTTTGCCAGATGTCGACGCACGTGCACCTCATCCTCGATGTTCCGGATCGGTCGCTCGCCCTCGGGATGAAGGATCTGAACATGGGCTATAGCAGGGACTTCAACGCACGGCACGAGCGGGGTGGACAGTTCGTTCGGCGGCGTTATCGAAGCCGCAGGATCGCCAGCGGCCGGGATCTGATAGGCGCCTATGCGTACGTCGTGCTCAATCCGGTCGCGGCCGGGATCTCGTTGCGACCTGAGGACTGGCGGTGGAGCAGCTACGCGACGACGCTGGGGTTGTCCGACGACTTCCCCTTCGTCGATGGGACGCTCGCGGTGGCGGAGGCGGGTGGATACCCCGATCGACTCCGCGCGGCGATCGAGAGCCGGCAGCGAGAGAACGTGTCTCGATCGGCCACGGCCGGTGTCTGACACCGGCCGTGGCCCGAACGGACTAGGCCATGACCTCGACGCGCTGCGCCTCGGGCGTCCCGGCGGCCTCCAGGTCGAGCACCTCGCGCAGTGCGCGGATCGAGACCTCGAGCTGGTCGAGGGTCGGTTCGCGGGTCGTCAGCCGCTGCAGCCACAGACCGGGCGCGAGCAAGGTCATGAGCACGGCGTTCTGCTGGTGCTTGCCCGCGAAGCGGATCAGCTCGTACGCGAGGCCTGCGATCAGCGGCAGGAGCAGGATCCGCGTCGCGATCAACCAGTACCAGGCCGGCCGGCCGAAGAACGCGAACACGAACACCGCGAGCACCATCACCCAGAGCAGGAACGCCGTGCCGCAGCGCGGGTGGATGAGCGAGTAGCGCTGCACGACCTCCGGCTCGAGCGGCTCGCCGGCCTCGTAGGCGTTGATCGCCTTGTGCTCGGCGGCGTGGTACTGGAAGACCCGGCGCAGGTCGGGCAGCAGCGAGACGAGCGCGAGGTAGGCGACGAACATCGTGACGCGGATCAGCCCCTCGACGATCACGAACCAGCCCCCGCTCGAGATGGGGAGGGCGTCGGTGATGAGCGCCGGGCCGACCTTGAAGACCATCACGGCGAAGCCGATCGCGATCGCGAAGGCGAAGATGAGGGCGCCGCGCGAGAGCTCGGTCTCGACCTCGCCGTCCTCCCCCTCCTGCTGCGACGCGTAGCTCGCCGAGATGGCGAGGGCGCGGAAGCCGATCGCGAGCGACTCGCCGAGCGCCATCACGCCGCGCACGACCGGCAGCCGGAACACGGGGTGCCGCGCCATCGCGGAGTCGATGGGTCGCGCGACCTGCGCGATCTCGCCGGACGGCCTGCGCACGGCGACGGCCCAGTTGCCCGGACCGCGCATCATCACGCCCTCGAGGACCGCCTGTCCGCCGATGTTGGCCATGCTGGTTCTTCGGCGCTAGCCGCGGCGCGCTTGACCGGCGCGCTCCAGGCGACGCTGGAAGCGCTCGACGCGACCACCCGTGTCCACGAGCTTCTGCTTGCCGGTGTAGAACGGATGGCACTGCGAGCAGATCTCGACGTGCAGCTCGGGCTTCGTCGAGCGGGTCTGGAACGTGTTTCCGCACGAGCACGTCACGGTGGCGAGGACGTACTCGGGATGGATGCCGGCTTTCATTGCCCACTCAAGATAGCAGCGGCCTGTCTCGGCTCCACGTTGCCGCCCGAGACGACCACGGCCACCCCGGGACCGGCTTCGACCTTGCCGGCGAGGACGGCGCCGGCGGCCGCGGCGCCCGCCGGCTCGCACGCGAGCTTGGCCCGCTCGTAGAGAAAGCGCATGCCCGCCGCGATCTCCTCCTCGGTCACGAGCACCGTCTCGACCCGGCCGGCGCAGATCGTGAGCGGAAGCTCGCCCGCGAAGGGCGGCGCGAGCCCGTCGGCGATCGTGCTCGTCTCGACCGGGACGCTGTGGCCGGCCGCCAGCCCGGCGCTGAAGCAGTGCGCTCGTTCCGGCTCGACGGCGACGACGCGCGCGCGGCCGTCGAGCCCCGTGACGAGGCCCGCGACGAGCCCTCCCCCTCCGACGCCGACCACGACCGTCTCGAGCTCCGGCACGTCCTCGAGCAGCTCGAGCGCGAGCGTGCCGTGGCCGGCGACGACCCAGGGATCGGAGTGCGGGTGCACGAAGACTCGGCCCTCGTTCTCGGCCACCTCGAGCGCGCGCTCGTAGGCGGCCGTCGGGTCGGGAGGCGACAGGTCGACGGCGGCGCCGTAGCCGCGCGTCGCTCCCACCTTCGGCGCGCTGACGCCCTCCCACATCTGGACGAGACAGTCGACGCCCTCCTGCGCAGAGGCCCAGGCGACGGCCTGAGCATGGTTCCCGGCCGACCACGTGACGATGCCCCGCCCACGCTCCTCCGGCGTGAGGGCGACGACACGGTTGAGCGCGCCTCGCACCTTGAACGAGCCCGTCTTCTGGAAGAGCTCGGCCTTGAGCCGGACGCCGAGCGAGGTGGAGCGGAAGGTGGGTGTCCGGTGGATCCGGCCTGCGACGACGACGCGGGCGCGCTCGACGTCCTCGCGGGTGACGCTCACGCAGGCATCGTCTCGCGCGCGCCGACGGGGACGCGGAGACGTACGGTGAAGACCGTGAGCCTCCCGGGCGTGCTCTCGACGTCGACGCTGCCGCCCATCGCGAGCGTCAGCTCCTTGACGATCGCGAGCCCGAGGCCGGTCCCGACCTTGCGCTCCAGCCCGTAGCGCTCGTGCAGGTAGAAGCGCTCGAAGGCGTGCTCGGTGTCGTCCTCGGCGAGCCCGGGCCCGGTGTCCTCGACGCGCAGGAGGCCCGGCGCCGCGACGACGCGCACCTCCCCGCCCGGCGGCGTGAGCCGGAGCGCGTTCTCGACGAGGTTCGAGACGACCTGGAGGACGCGGTCTGCGTCCCCGATCGCCGGCGCCGCGCCGTCCGCGACCGCGTTCAGCTCGACGCCGAACGACTCCGCCTGCTGCCCGTAGCGGCGGACGGCGTCCTCGGCGACCTCGGCCAGGTCGATCTCGGCGTTGTGCACGTTGAAGTCGGTCCGGTGCATCTGGGCGAGGTCGAGCAGGTCGCGGACGAGCCGCTCGAGCCGCCGTGCCTCCGCGGCGACCGTGGCGGCCGCATCGCGCGGGTCGACGGCGCCGTCCTCGACCGCCTCGGCGTAGCCGCGGATCGCGGTCAGGGGCGTCTTCAGCTCGTGGCTGACCGAGAGCAGGAAGTTCCGCTCGGCCTCCTGCGCCCGGCGGAGCTGGGCGGCGAGCTCGTTGAACGCGCCCGCGAGCGTCGCGATCTCCGCGGCGCCCTCGACCGGCACCGGCTCGGGATGCGTGCCGCGCGTGAGGCTCCTCGCGGCCGCGGAGACGCGGCCGACCGGCCGCGAGATGCGACGGGCGAGCAGGAACGCGGCGAGCGCCGCGAGGAGACCGCCGGCTGCGGCTGCGATAAGGAGCCTCCAGACGTACGGCGACAGGAGCGACTGTTGCCGGCGCAGGAGGATCAGCGTGAGCGTCCTGGGGTTGCCGGACCGCGCGGCGAAGTAGTAGGGATCGCCGCCGAAATCCATCGTCCCCTGCACCGGACGACCCTTCGCGACCCGCTCCTGCGCCCACCCGGGCAGATCGCGCCGCCTGTAGAGGAAGATCTCGTGCTGCGGCGACTGATTCAGAATCGCCTGGATGCGGGGCTGCAGGCTCCGCACCGACTGGACGCCGCCCGACTGGTTCGCGGCGATCAGGTCGACCTGGTGCGCGAGGTCCCGCAGCGTCGCCTTCCGGACCTCGCGCCGGGTGAGGAAGAGGCCGAGCCCGATGGTCAGCGCAACGCAGATGAGGACGACGACCCCGATCGCCCGGAAGAGCTGCGAACGGAGGCGGCTGCCGCCCATCTCAGGCCGGGACGAGCTTGTAGCCGGCCCCGCGCACCGTCCGGATGCCCTCGGGGTCTCCCAGCTTGCGCCGCAGCTGCGCGACGTGCACGTCGACGGTGCGCGTGCCGCCGGGATACGTCATGCCCCAGACGAGATCGAGCAGGCGCTCGCGCGAGAGGACGATGCCGGGATGCTCGAGGAAGCACGCCAGGAGGTCGAACTCCTTGCTCGTGAGCTCGACCGGCTCGCCTGCCACCGTGACCTCGTGGGAGTCGCGGCGCAGCACGACGTCGCGCGCGGTGAGCACCTCGTCCTCGGTGCGCCGGTCGGAGCGGCGCAGGATCGCCTTGATCCGCGCGGAGAGCTCTCGCGGCGAGAACGGCTTCGAGACGTAGTCGTCCGCCCCGAGCTCGAGCCCGGCCACGCGGTCCGGCTCCTCGTCACGGGCGGTGAGCATCACGATCGGCACCTTGGAGCCGGCCCGGATCTGGCGGCAGACCTCGAAGCCGTCCATTCCCGGGAGCCCGATGTCGAGCACGACGAGACGCACGGGCTGGCCCCGCAGCTCGGCGATCGCCTCCTCCCCGGTCCGGCGCCACACCACGCGCCAGCCGTCCTGCTGCTCGAGATACTGCTTGACGAGGCGTCCGATCGAGTCGTCGTCCTCGACCAGCAGGAGGGCGCCTCCCGTTGCCGTCGCGGTCACGTCCCCAGGATAGGTTCGGCTGCGGCGGACACGATCACGTCGTCTCCTGGCTAGCGGTGGCGCCGCGGTATCCGCTCGACGTCGACCTCCTGGGCCGGTCCGAACGGCGGCCAGATCGCCACGACGTGCCACCGGGGCGCGAGCACGCTCACGGGGACGCGGCGGCCGAAGCGGACGACCTTCGTCGTGGCGGCGAGCGGGATCTGGACGACCTTGGTGTCGAACTCGCGCAGCGTCAGCTGCGTGGGCGTCACTTGCGTGATCACTCCGCGGTCGAGGTTCCAGTCCTGACCGTTCCTCAGGTGCACCTGCGCGCGGACCATCTTCGGGCCGAAGAGCTCCAGGACGATCGCCCGGCGGAGGGCGAGACCGGGCGCCGCGAGCCAGAGCGCGAGGTTGAGCGCGACGACGACGCCGGCGAGGAGGACGAAGCGCCTGCTGAGCATCCCGTGCATTGTGGTGCCTCCGCGCGTTTTCGGCGTAAATCCGCCGTAAATCAGCTGAGCGTGTACTCGGGGCCCGATCCGCCTTCCGGCGGGGTCAGGCGGCCTCCCTTGGCGGTGATGGCGCCGCATTGGACGCAGTTGGAGGGCGCGAGCTCGACCAGGACGGTGCCGTCGCCGTCCTCCCTGCCGATCTCGTAGACCTGCGCGGGGCACATGTGCTGCCAGAGCCGTGCAACCTCCCGCGGCACTCGGCGCTCGATCCGGATGTGGTTCGGCTGGTCGTCGCGGGTCTTGTTGCCGGAGGCGAAGACCGACGAGAGCTTGTCGAACGTGAGCTTGCCGTCGGGCGCCGGGTAGCTCGCGTCGCGGTCGGTGACGAGCAGCGGCTGGTCGGCGTCGGGCTCGGCCCGCATCTTCCCCAGCTCGACGCGGCCCTTCGACATCGTCATCGCGCTCGCGAGCGCCCCGCCGACGAAGAAGCCGCGGCCGAAGACCTGGCGCATGTTCCGCACCTCGTACAGGTCGCGCCAGATGAAGCTGTCGCGCACCGCGTCGTCGTAGGACGAGAGCGCGGTCGCCGGCGTCTCGCCACGCTGCAGGGCGCGGAAGGCGGCCTCGGCGGCCAGCCGGCCCGACTCGATCGCGTAGTGGATTCCCTTGAGGCGCGGCACGTTGACCATGCCGACGCCGTCGCCGCACAGCAGCAGGCCGGGAGCGTGCAGGCGCCGCGGCAGCGAGTGGAAGCCGCCGCTCGGGATCGTCTTCGCGCCCCACTCGACGCGCTCGCCGCCCTCGAGGACTCGCCGGATCTTCGGGTGCGTCTTCAGCTCCTGCAGCAGGTCGTGCACCGAGAGCGAGGCGTCGCGGTAGTCGAGCCCGACGACGAGCCCGATCGTGACCATCTCCTCGCCCAGCGGGTAGACGAACGAGCCGCCGAACTCGCGGTAGCGCTTGCCGGTGCGCAACGGCCAGCCCATCGTGTGGATGACGCGATCGAGCGGCCGCGGCACCTTCCAGACCTCCTTGACGGCGAGCTCCCAGACCTGCGGGTCCTCGCCGCGGAGGGAGAAGCGGTCGAGCGCGACGCCGGTGAGGTGCCCCTGCGTGCCCTCGGCGAGCACCGTCACCTTCGCCACGAGGTCGGAGCCCGGCTCGAAGTTGCCGAGCTCGCCCCCCTCGCGGCTGCGTCCCCTGTCGCCGGTGCGCACGCCGACGACGCGCCCGTGCGAGACGAGGAGCCTCTGCGCCGCGGTCTCCGGCAGGATCGTCGCGCCGCCCTCCTCCGCGCGCTCGGCGAGGAAGCGGCCGAGCTGCGAGAGCGAGAAGATCCAGTTCCCGTGGTTCCGCATCGGGGGCGGCGGCGGGATCGGGAGCGCCGCGCGGCGCGTGAGGACGTAGACCGACTCGCCGGGCACCGGCCCGTACGAGGGGAGGTCGTCCATCCGCAGCCGGTTCCCGAACAGGCGGCGCAGCGCCCGCGGGTTCACCACCGCGCCCGAGAGCAGGTGCGAGCCGGGCTGCTTGCCCTTCTCGAGCACCGCGACCGGCACGTCGCCGAGGCGCTCGGCCGTTTCCGGGTGCTCCTCGAGCAGTTGCCCGAGCCGGATCGCGCACGCGAGGCCCGCCGGGCCGGCGCCGACGATCAGGACGCCGACCTCGATCCGCTCCTCAGGCGGGTCGGTCGGCTCGGCGACGTAGTCCGCGACCGAGAACGGCGGCGGGAAGTTCGAGGGCCGGCTCACGAGCCCTTGCGCGCTCGGACGAGCTCGGTCAGCCTGGGCACGATCTCGTGCACGTCGCCCACGACGCCCAGGTCGCTGAACTCGAAGATCGGCGCGTTCGCGTCCTTGTTGATGGCGACGATCGTGCCCGAGCTTTGCATCCCGACCTTGTGCTGGATCGCGCCGGAGATGCCGAGCGCGACGTAGAGCTTCGGGGAGACGGTCTTGCCCGTCTGGCCGATCTGCGCCGAGTACGGGTACCAGCCCGCGTCGACGACCGCGCGCGTCGCGCCGACAGCGCCGCCGAGCGCCTTCGCGAGCTCCTCGGCGAGCGTGAAGTTGTCCGGGGAGCCGAGGCCGCGGCCGCCGGCCACGATCACGTCGGCATCCTCGATCGACGGGCCGCTCGACGCGTCCGCGTCCTGCGCGACGAGCTTCACGGAGGTCGAGTGCTGCGCGTAGGGCGGCGAGACGTCCGCGATCTCCGGCGGCTCGCCGCCGCCGGTCGGCGTCGCGTCGAACGAGCCCGCGCGGAAGAGGGCCAGGCGCGGCGCGCTCGTCCACCCGACGTCGACGTAGACGGAGTCCTGCAGCGCGGGTCGCTTGCCGACGAGCTCGCCGTCCCGCAGCTCGACGTCGACGAGATCCCAGTTGAGGCCCGAGTCGAGCCGCGCGGCGAGGCCCGCCGCGACGTCGGCCGCGAGGACCGAGTTGGCGAAGAGGACCGTGTCGTAGCCGGCCTCCTCGACGACCTGGGCGAGCACGTCGACGCGCGGCTGCGACAGCGGCTGCGCCACCTCGTCGTCCTCGCAGACCCAGACCCTCGTCGCCCCGAACTTGCCCGCCTCGGCGGCGAGGGCCCGCACGCCTTGGCCGGCGAGGACGGCGGCGACCTCCCCGTAACCGAGCGAAGCGGCCTTCGCGAGCACTCCGAGGGAGCCCTTCTGGAGCTCGTCTCCATGCTGCTCGACGAAGACGAGGATGCTCACCGGGGCCTCCGACCGGTAAGAGGTACCGATACGTCTTCGTAACGCCCTGCGCCCGGAAGTGGCGCCGGCCTCGCGAAGCGGTCAGTCGCGGCCGTGACGCTTCTGTGACGGTACGTCTTACCGGTCTTCACAGGAGCCTCCGCTCCGCGAGGAAGTCGACGATCGCCTGGGCGGCGTCGCCGTCGCCGTCGATCTTGCGGGCGTCGCCGCGCGGGGGCGGGTCGCCGAGCCCGAGCACGGTCGTGCGGGAGCCGGCCTCGCCCGCCTCGCCGCGATCGACACCGAGGTCGGCGAGCGAGAGGACGTCCTGCGGTTTCTTCTTCGCGCCCATGATTCCCTTCAGCGACGGGTAGCGGGGCTCGTTGATCGCGTCGCTCACGGCGACGACGGCGGGAAGCGGCGCCTCCAGCGTGTCGTAGCCGAACTCCGTCTGGCGCTTGGCGCGGACGGAGCCGCCGTCGACCGAGAGCTCCATCGCCTGCGAGACGACCGGCCGGCCGAGGCGTTCCGCGACCGCCGCCCAGAGCACGGCGCCGTCGGCGTCGGACGCCTGCTGGCCGAAGAGGACGAGGTCGGCCTCCTCCCGCTCGAGCGCCGCCGCGAGCAACCGGCTCGTCGCGGCGAGGTCGGAGCCGGCGGCCGCGTCGTCGGACACGAGCACCGCGCGGTCGGCTCCCATCGCGAGCGCCTTGCGCAGCGAGTCGAGCGCCTTCTGCGGCCCGAGCGAGACGGCGACGACCTCCATGTCGGAGTCGCCCTTGAGCCGCAGCGCCTCCTCCACGGCGTTCGCGTCGAAGTGGTTCAGGGCGCCTTCGCCCGAGCGGTCGAGGCGCTTGGTGGACGGGTCGATCCGGCTCGGGCCCTCGGGGACGTGCTTGACGCAGACGGCGATCCTCATCCCGGCCGGACTCTAGTGAGCCGAGAGGGAACGCTGGCTCACATGCGCTTCTCGAGCGAGAGCACGTCCTTGACGAACGTCTTGCTCACCTTGAAGACGCCGTGCTTCCGCACGGCGCGCTCGCCCTGGTACCAACCGGCGAGCGCGAGCCGCTTGTCGCCGTGGAAATCGTGCAGCAGGTGGGCGAGGTAGGCGACGCCGGCGCGGACGTTGCCGCTCGCGTCGTGGCGGAGGCGGTGCCCGATGAGGACGTTCTCGGCGAAGTGGAACGTCGAGGGGAGCAGCTGCATGATCCCACGCGCGCCCACCGGGGAGATGAGGCGGTTGTTGAAGCCCGACTCCATCCAGGCGAGGGCCCGGACGAGGTGGACGCTGACGCCGTAGTGCTCTGCCCAGAAGTCGAGCAGCGAGCGGACGGAGCCGATGCTCTGGGGGCGGTAGGCCACGCGGCGTGTCGCCGTGACGTGCCGGAACCGCGGCACGCGAAGCCGCCTTCCGATCAGGAGGAAATGCGAGGGGTCGAGGTGGTTCATTCGCGCCAGCGTGGCAACGCTCGTGTGGTAGCGCCGCGCGAGCTCGGTCAGGGTCTCGCCCGGCCTGACGACGTGGTGCGCCGTCAGCACGCGGTGGCCGTGGCGATGGTGGCGCGGGGGGCGCGTCGTGCGCACCTTGACCGCGATCGGGCGCGCGAGCGGCACCGGCTCGCGCCGGATGAGCGCGGCGAAAGTGTGCGGGCCGACCACGCCGTCGTGGCGCAGGTGGAGGCGACGCTGCAGCAGGCGCACGCCGTGCAGGGTCGGTCCGTCGAAGTAGGCATTCACCGGGACGTTCACTCCCTGACGGACGAGCAGGAACTGGAGCACCGCCACGTCCCAACCGAAGGCGCCGCGGTGCAGCGTCCGTGCGCCGAAGAGCGGCCGTCCGAGCGGCCCGAGCGCCTTGCGCGTGCGGGCGTCGGCGAGCCCGGTGACCGGGAGCCCGTGGCTCCGCTGGAAGGCTCGGACGGCCGCGACCGTGGCCGGCCCGGCGATCGCGTCGATCGGGCCCCGGTAGAGGCCCTGCGCGCGCAGCGCCACCTGCAGTCCGGCCGTCTGCGGGTTCCGGCCGCCGGCCAGGGCGGCTGGTGCGGCGGCCAGCGCGGCGAGCGCGACGGCCAGGGAGACGAGGATGCGCAGACGCATGGGGTCCCGGACTACGCGCCGCGCGCCGCGAATCCTTCCCGTGCGGGAGAGCTCTATCTGCCGACGAAGCGAGGCGCGCGCTTCTCGGCGAAGGCGGTAAGGCCCTCCTTCGCATCCTCGCTCGCGAACAGGTCACCGAACTCCTCGGCCTCCTGCTCGAGCGCGCCCGGCGAGAGGTTGAGCAGGCGCTTCGCGACGCCGAGCGCGACCGGGCTCTTCGCCGCGAGCCTCCCTGCGACCTCGAGCGCGTGCTCGAGCACCGGATCGGCGATCGCGTCGACGAGGCCGATCCGGAGCGCCTCCTCGGCGTCCACCGGACGGCCGGTGAGGATCAGCTCCTTCGCGACGCCGAGCCCGCAGATGCGGGCGAGCCGCTGCGTGCCGCCCCAGCCGGGGACGATGCCGAGGTCGATCTCCGGCTGGCCGAGACGCGCGTTGCTCGAGGCGTAGCGGAGGTCGCAGCCGAGCGCGAGCTCGCAGCCGCCGCCGAGCGCGAAGCCGTTGATCGCGGCGATCGTCGGCTTCGGCATCTCCTCGAGCAGGCGCGCGGCCTCGTGGCCGAGCGCTCCCCACTCCCTCGCCTCGGCGGGCTCGAGGCCGGCCATGTACTTGATGTCGGCGCCGGCGACGAAGGCGCGCTCTCCGGCGCCGGTGAGGACGAGGACCCGCGCGGACTCGTCCTCCGCGAGCTCGCGCAGGCGGTCGCGCAGCTCGGTCAGCGTCTCGACGTCGAGCGCGTTCAGCGCCTGCTGCCGGTCGATCGTTACGACGGCGACCGCGTCGTTGCGGTCGACCTGGACGCTCACGCGGCGACGACGCCCTTCAGGAAGTCGACGATCTCGGTGGTGGGGGCTCCGGGCCCGAAGACGCCGGCGACGCCGAGCTTCCGGAGCTCCTCGGCGTCGTCGTCGGGGATCGTGCCGCCGACCACGACGACAACGTCCTCGACGCCGTTCTCGCGCAGGAGCTCGAGGATGCGCGGCACGAGCGTCATGTGCGCGCCGGAGAGGATCGAGATGCCGACGGCGTCGGCGTCCTCCTGGATCGCGGTCTCGACGATCTGCTCGGGAGTCTGGTGGAGGCCGGTGTAGATGACCTCCATGCCGGCGTCGCGGAGCGCGCGGGCGATGATCTTGGCGCCGCGGTCGTGCCCGTCGAGGCCCGGCTTCGCGACGACGACGCGGATCTTCCCAGCCATCGCCGCGAGCCTAACGGAAGCCCGACGCGCCGCTCCGATGTCCCGCGGAGACGTCGGCCGGTGTCAGACACCTGACATGTCTCGAAGGGACGACGCGATCGCCGAGCCAAGACGATTTCGGCCTGGGGCCATGTCCTGAGTGGCCATCATCCGGTGTCAGACACCGGCCGTGGCCAGCGTGGACGTGTCCTCAGAAGACGGGCGTCTCGCGCCAGGTGCCCCAGACGTCGCGCAGCGCGTCGCACATCTCGCCCATCGTCACGTACGCGCGGGAGGCGACCATGATCGGCTCCATGAGGTTGCGGTCGGGATGTGCCGCGTCTTCTCTCAGCCGCGCGAGCGCCGTCTCGGCGGCGGCCGCGTCGCGCCGTTCGCGCACCGCCCGGACACGTTCGACCTGCTTGCGCTCGAGCGCCGGGTCGATGCGGAGGATCTCGACCGGCTGCTCCTCCTCCACCTCGTAGCGGTTGACGCCGACGACGACCCGCTCGCCGCGCTCCACCTCGGACTGGTAGCGGAAGCTCGCCTCGGCGATCTCGCGCTGCATGAAGTTCTGCTCGATCGCCGGGATCACGCCGCCGAGCTCCTCGATCCGCTCGAAGTAGTCGTACGCCTGCCGTTCGAGCTCGTTCGTGAGCTGCTCGAGGTAGTAGGAGCCGCCCAGCGGGTCGATCGTGTTCACGACGCCCGTCTCGTGCGCGATCACCTGCTGCGTGCGCAGCGCGAGCCGCACCGCGTGCTCGGTCGGCAGCGCGAGCGCCTCGTCGAACGAGTTCGTGTGGAGGGACTGCGTGCCGCCGAGCACGGCGGCGAGCGCCTCGATGGCCGTCCGGATCAGGTTCACCTCCGGCTGCTGCGCCGTCAGCGAGACGCCGGCAGTCTGGGTGTGGAAGCGCATCAGCCACGAGCGCGGGTCGCGAGCCCCGTAGCGCTCGCGCATCTGCCGGGCCCAGATCCGCCGAGCGGCACGGTACTTCGCGATCTCCTCGAAGAAGTCGAGGTGCGCGTTGAAGAAGAAGGAGAGGCGCGGCGCGAAGGAGTCGACGTCGAGCCCGCGGTCGAGGCACGCCTCGACGTACGCGAACCCGTCGGCGAGCGTGAACGCGAGCTCCTGCGCGGCGTTCGAGCCGGCCTCGCGGATGTGGTACCCGGAGATCGAGACCGGGTGCATGAGCGGCAGCCGCTCGGCGCACCACTCGATCATGTCCACGACGAGCCGCATCGAGGGCTCGGGCGGGAAGATCCATTCCTTCTGCGCGATGTACTCCTTGAGGATGTCCGTCTGGACGGTTCCGCGCAGCCGTTCGAGCGGGACGCCCTTCTCCTCGCCGACGCAGGCGTAGAAGGCGAGCAGCATCGCGGCGGGGCCGTTGATCGTCATCGAGGTCGAGACCTCGCCGAGCGGGATCCCCTCGAAGAGCGTCTCCATGTCGGCGAGCGAGTCGATCGCCACCCCCTCGCGCCCGACCTCGCCGAGCGAGCGCGGATGGTCGGAGTCGTAGCCCATCAGCGTCGGCATGTCGAACGCCGTCGAGAGGCCCGTCTGCCCGTGCTCGAGGAGGTAGCGGAAGCGCGCGTTCGTCTCCTCCGCCGCCCCGAAGCCCGCGAACTGGCGCATCGTCCACAGCCGGCCGCGGTACATCGACGGATAGACGCCGCGCGTGAACGGATAGGCGCCGGGCCAGCCGAGGTCCCGCTCGTAGTCGATCTCGACGTTCTCGGGCGAGTAGAGCGGCTCGTTCTCGATGCCGGAGATGGTCGAGAAGAGCTCGCCCTCGCGCTCGGGCGTGCTCTCGTACCGGCGACGCCATTCCTCGGCGCCGCCGGTCTGCTCCCCGCGGTCGGTCGTCGCCATGCGAGGACGAAGTCTAGAGCCGCCGGATCGAGCCGCCGCTGCAGTTGTACGCCGCCTCGACGCCTGCGGTGCTCAGCGAGGTGGTCGAGACGGCAGCGTCGTTGATCCGCGCGAACCCTTTGATCTGGCCCGTGAGCGAGCTGCAGTCACGACGCGTGTAACCCGACGCGGAGATGCCTCCCAGCGCGGTGGCATTCGCGGCGGTCGTCGCATTCGTGGCGTTGGTGGCGTTCGTCGCGCTGTCGGCGGTCGTCGCGTGCGTGGCGCTCGCGGCGGTCGTGGCGCTGTTCGCGGTCTTGGCGTGCTTGACGCTGAGCGACGGCGCGAGCTTCTTGACGAGCTTCGTGTCCGCCTTCTTGTCCGCGTGCTTCGCGAGGATGACCTTGGTCGCGGCGACCGATGTCCCGCCGAGCGCCAGGAACAGCGCGATCAGCGAGATGACGAGCGCGGGGCTCGGCCCACGGAACCTGCCCTTGAGCATCGGGAACCTCCCGGTAGAAGTTGGTCGAACAGCCGGGCAGCCTGTCAGGCGTAGAAGACGGCGCCGCAGAATGGTGAGCCGCCTGCAGTCACAGGCGGTGGCCATGTCACCCTCTGGCTCCTGACGGATGCCTCGGGCCAGAGCATCGTCCCTCGGCTCCGGATCGTCAAGGGCCGGAGCCGGGGCGCCAGAGCGGCCCCTCGACCCCGGCCTCGGCGTTCGCCGCTCGCGCGAGCACGAACAGCAGGTCCGACAGCCGGTTGAGGTAGACCGCGGCGAGCGGGTTCGCATCGGGCACCGAGAGCACGGTGCGCTCGGCGCGCCGGCACACGGCTCGGGCGAGGAAGAGTCGGGCCGCCCGCTCGCTGCCGCCCGGAAGCACGAAGCTCTTCAGCTCCGGTAGCGCCGCGTTCGCGGCGTCGATCTCCTGCTCGAGCCGCCCGACGGCCTCGCCGGTGAGGCGCAGCCGCTCGTCTCCCTCGGCGAACGGAACCGAGAGGTCGGCGCCGAGGTCGAAGAGCTCGTTCTGGATGCGCTCGAGGCCGCCCGCCCAGCCGACGAGCGAGTTGAGCTCGTCGACGTCCCCCATCGCCGCGACGCGCGGGTCGAGCTTCGAGACGCGCGAGCCGTCGCCGAGGCTCGTCTCTCCCTTGTCACCGCCGCGCGTGTAGATGCGCGTCAGGCGGACGGGCTCGTCGCGCTTGCGCATGCCCCGTAGCCTACGGCGATGATCCGCCGGGCGACCCCCGACGACGTCGAGGAGATCGTCGCGATCTTCGAGCCCTCGTTCGCGCTGCTCGACTTCCTGCCGAGCCTGCACACGCACGACGAGCATCTCGCCTGGTTCGGTAGCCGTCTGCGCGAGGACGAGGCGTACATCCTGGGGCGCGGCTTCGCGATCCTCCGGGACGACTGGCTGACGCACCTCTACGTCCACCCTGACGAGATCGCGACCGGCGTCGGCCACGCGCTGTTCGAGCACGTCAAGACGCTGCGGCCGGACGGCTTCCGGTTCTGGGTCTTCCAGCAGAACGACCGCGCCCGCCGCTTCTACGAGGCGCACGGCGCGGTCGCGGTCGAGCTGACGGACGGCTCCGCGAACGAGGAGAAGACCCCCGACGTCAGGTACGAGTGGAAGCCGTCCGCATAGCCGAGGGCCTCTGGCGGTGGACCGCGCCGCATCCGCGGTGGGAGCGCTGGGCCGGCCACGAGCGCCCGCCGCGGGAGGTCGGCTGCGTGTACCACGAGGCGGGCGACGCGACGATGCTCGTCGACCCGCTCGTTCCGGCCGGCGAGGAGGACGTCTTCTTCCGCCACCTCGACGCCGACATCGAGCGCCGCGGACTGCCCGTCGTCATCCTGCTCACCGCCGACTGGCACCGGCGCAGCGCCGACGAGCTCGCGGCGCGCTACGACGCGCGCATCGGGGGCGAGCCGCCCACCGGCGTCGAGGAGATCGCGGTCGAGGGCGCGGACGAGCGGCAGGTCGCGTACTTCATCCGGCCCCACGCCGCGCTCGTCGTGGCCGAGATCTTCTGGGTCGACGTCGACGGCGAGCTCCACGTGGGACGGAGCCCGGCGCTCGAGCGCCCTGACGAGCTCGAGGCTTCCCTCGACCGCCTCATGGCGCTGCCGGTCGAGCGCCTCCTCGTCTCGCACGGCGAGCCCGTCCTCGAGGACGCGAAGGCGCGGATGGCGGAGGCCCTAGCCCGCCGCGAGTGAGCGTTCCTGCAGCCCGAGGATCGAGCGTGCGATGACGAGCCGCTGGATCTCGCTCGTTCCCTCGTAGATCTCCGTGATCTTCGCGTCGCGGTAGTAGCGCTCGACCGGGAACTCCTTCGTGTAGCCGTAGCCGCCGAGGATCTGGATCGCCTCGGCCGTCTGCCGACGGGCCATCTCGGAGGCGAAGAGCTTCGCCTTGGCGCCGGCCTCCGTGTGCGGGAGGTCGTTCTGCTTCAGCCACGCCGCACGGTGGACGAGGAGCCGCGCGGCGTCGATCTCCATGGACATGTCCGCGAGCTTGTGCTGGATCGCCTGGAAGCTCCCGATCGGATGCCCGAACGCGTGCCGCTCCTTCGCGTACTCGCGCGCCACGTCGTACGCGGCCTGCGCGATCCCGACGGCCTGCGCCGCGATGCCGATGCGGCCCCCGTCGAGCGTCGCCATCGCGACGTGGAAGCCCTTCCCCTCGTCGTGCAGCAGCCGGTCGGCCTCGACGACGGCGTCGACGGCGATCGAGTTGGTGGTCGAGGAGTTGAGGCCGAGCTTCTCCTCGCGCCCCGTCACCCTGATGTGGTCCGCGTCGAGCACGAACGCGGAGATGCCGCGCGCGCCGGGCGTGTCCGGATCGGTGCGCGCGAAGAGGAGGAACGTCCCCGCGGCCTCCGCCGTCGAGATGAACTGCTTCGCGCCCGTGACCCGCCAGCCCCCGTCCTCGCGCGTCGCCGAGGTGCGGAGCGAGCCGGCGTCCGACCCCGCCTCCGCCTCGGTCAGCGCGAAGGCGCCGATCAGCTCGCCGCGCGCAAGCGGCGGAACGAAACGCGCGCGCTGCTCGTCGGTGCCGAAGCGCAGCAGCGGCAGCGTCACCGCGCTCGTGTGCACGGCGACGGTGACTCCGACGCCCGCGTCGCCGCGCGAGAGCTCCTCCAGCACGAGCATGTAGGAGAGGAAGCCGGCGCCCGCGCCGCCGTACTCCTCGGGCAGGCAGACGCCCATGAGGCCGAGCTCCGCGAGCTTGGCGAAGACCTCGCGCGGGAAGTGGTGCTCCCGGTCCCACTCGGCGGCGTGCGGCTCGATCTCGGCGCGGACGAAGTCGCGCGTGAGGGCCTGGATCTCCTTCTGCTCGGCCGAGAGCTCGAAGTCCATCAGCCGTAAGCGTAGAAACCGCGGCCGGACTTGCGCCCGAGGCGGCCTGCCTCGACGTGCTCGCGCAGCAGGGGGCACGGCGCGTACTTCTCGTCGCCGAGACCTTCCTCGAGCACCTCCATGATGGCGACGCACGTGTCGAGCCCGATCAGGTCCGCGAGCGCGAGCGGCCCCATCGGGTGCGCGAAGCCGAGCTTCGCGATCGTGTCGATCGCCTCCGGCTCCGCCACGCCGTCGTGCAGCGCCCAGACCGCCTCGTTGATGAACGGCATCAGGATCCGGTTGGAGACGAAGCCCGGGAAGTCGTTGGCGACGGCAGGCGTCTTCCCCAGCTCCGCCGCGAGCGCGGCGATCGCGGCCGCCGTCTCGTCGGACGTCTCGCGGCCGCGCACGATCTCCACGAGCTTCAGGACGGGGACCGGGTTGAAGAAATGGATGCCGATCACGCGCTCCGGCCGGGACGTGACCGCGGCGAGCGAGGTGATCGGGATCGAGGAGGTGTTCGAGGCGAGGATCGCGCCCGGCGGCAGGATCTCGTCGGCCCGGCGGAAGACGTCCTGCTTGACGTCGGCGTCCTCGACCACCGCCTCGACCATCAGGTCGGCCGGCACGAGGTCGCCGGCGGGCTCGACGCGCGCGAGCACCTCGTCGGGATCGGGGCCGCCTTTCTCCGCGAGCTTCTCGAGGCTGCGTCGCATGGCCGCGAGGCCGCGCTCGGTCGCGCCGGGTGCCGCGTCGTGGAGGGAGACGCGGCGGCCCGAGGCCGCGACGACCTGGGCGATCCCGCCGCCCATCTGGCCCGCTCCCACGACGAGGACGTGCTCGAAGTCCATCCCGCGAGGAGGCTATAGGGTCGGGCGATGCCGACGGTCGAGGTCGACGGCGCGCGCCTCTGGTACGACGGATCCGGCGACGGGCCGGCCGTCCTGCTCCTGCACGGAGGGCTCGGCGACTCCGGGCTCTGGGAGCCCGTCGTGCCGTTCCTGGCCGAGCGGTTCCGCACGATCCGCACCGATCTCCGCTTCTACGGCCGCTCGACCGGGCCTGCGGTGCCGTGGTCGTGGGAGGACGACGTGGTCGGCGTCCTCGACGCACTCGGGATCGAGCGGGCGGCGCTCGTCGGCCTCTCGTTTGGCGGCAAGCTCGCGCTCGACGTCGCGCTCTCGCACCCCGAGAGGGTCTGGGCGGTCGCGGGGGTGGCCCCCGGGCTCGGCGGCCACGAGGCCGGCGCGTACAGCGAGGAGCAGGACGCTCGCTACGAGGTGGCGGACGCGGCGGGCGACCTCGAGGCGGCGATGGAGATCGACCTCGAGGTCTGGGCGCCGCTCGGCGCCGACGAGCGCATCCGGCGGCTCTGGCACGCGACTCCCGAGGCAAGCTCGCTCCCGGACGGGCTCGAGCCGATCTCAGCGGACGGCCCGCCGGCGAAGGAGCGGCTCGGCGAGCTCTCGGTGCCGGCGCTCGTCGTCACCGTCTCGCACGACCCGGCCGGGATGCGGGAGATCGGCCCGCTCGTGGCGCGCGAGGCCCCCGGTGCGCGCCACGTCGAGCTCGACTCCGACCACTACGTGACGCTACGCGAGCCCGAGCTCCTGTCCGGCGTGCTCCTCGAGTTCCTCGCCGCGGCGGCGCCGCAGCAGTAGCGCCCCGGCGGCGAGGACCGCGAGCCCGCCGCCGATTCCAGCGCCGAGCCACGCCCACGGGAAGCCGGACCCCGGATGGGAGATGCGCCACGAGCCGGTGGCCACGTTCAGCCACGGCTTACCGCCCTGCGAATGGAGCGCAAGCGTCCGGCCGCCGTTGCGCAGCGAGAGCACCATGTCGTAGAGCGCGCGGTGCCTCGGCAGGTCGATGCAATAGGCAACGCCACGGACCGTGTCGAGCGCATGCACGAACGGCTCCCCGGAGGGCTTCTGGTAGAGCGTGTACACTCAGCGCCCGCCGGCGCTCGTCGCGCGATTGATCGCGTAGCCGGTCATCGTCTTCTCGTCCTTCTCGATGCGATCGACGATCCGGCCGGGCAGCAGCCGGTTCGTGCGCATGTCGTAACCGCGGACGATGTAGTGGGTCACGTCTCCTGACCGACTCGAACTGGATCAGATACAGCCTCGACGCGTCGGCTTCTTCTCGTTCGACGCGCTCTCGCCCGAGATCGTCCGGACCACCTTCAACCGGGGCAGGCTGACGACGAGGAACCTGCTCGGGGACGCATACGGTGCCCCAGGCGTCGACGCGAGCACGAGCGTGCGGCCGTCGCGCGAGATCCCCTGCCCGGCCAGTCCTCCGGAGCCGAGGATCGGAGTCCCCCACGAGCCCTCGAGCCGGATCCAGTAGATCACCTCGCCGCGGGGCACGGCGATCTTCTCGAGCAGCGTGGCCCGGCTTCCTTCGGAGAGCGTGACGTAGTGGAACCGGCCGTCGGGGCTCGCGACGCCCGCGCCTCCCTGGCTGACGAAGGACGGCCCGGCGAGCGCTCCGGGCGCGACCACGAGGGCGCCGACGACGGCGGCGAGACAGAACGAGAGCCTGCGCATCGCTTCCTCCTTGGGTGTCACCGCTGGCACGCGGCGGTGGGCCCGGGAGGTCGAGCCGACTCAGACTTCGATCAGCAGCGCGTCGCCCTGGCCGCCGCCGGAGCAGATCGCGGCGAGCCCGAGGCCCCCGCCCGAGCGCCGCAGCTCGTGCACCATCGTGCCGAGGATCCGGCCGCCGCTCGCGCCGATCGGGTGTCCGAGCGCGACCGCGCCGCCGTTGACGTTCGCCTTCTCGGGGTCGGCGCCGAGCATCTTGACGGAGTTGAGCGCGACCGAGGAGAACGCCTCGTTCACCTCGACCCGGTCGACGTCGCCGATCGAGCGCCCCGCCTTCTCGAGCGCCTGGTTGCCGGCGTTCGCGGGCGTCCGCGCGAGCCACGCGAACTCGTCCGCGACATAGCCCTGCGAGACGATCGTCGCGAGCGGCTCGAGCCCGCGCCGCCGCGCGAGCTCCTCCGAGCAGACGACCACGCACGAGGCGCCGTCGTTGACGCCGGGCGCGTTGCCGGCGGTGATCGTTCCCTCCGGGTCCATCACCGGCTTCAGCGCGGACAGCTTCTCGAGCGACGTGTCGCGCCGCACCGACTCGTCGGCCGTGACGTCGCCGACGGAGACGATCTCGTCGTCGAAGCGGCCGGCGTCCTGTGCCGCGGCGGCGCGCTCGTGGGAGCGCAGCGCCCACGCGTCCTGGTCCTCGCGCGAGATGCCGAGCTCGCGCGCGACCTTCGCCGCCTGCTGCACCATGTGGAGCTCGTCGAACGTCGAGCGCAGCCCGTCCCAGATCATCAGGTCGAGCAGCGTCCCGTCGCCCATGCGGTATCCCTGGCGCGCCTTCGGCAGCGCGTACGGCGCGTTCGTCATCGACTCCATGCCGCCGGTCACGACGAGCTCGACGTCGCCCGCGCGGATCATCGAGTCGGCGATCTCGACGGCCCGGATCGAGGACGCGCAGACCTTGTTCACCGTGTCGGAGGGGACGTCGATCGGGATCCCGGCCCCCACCGCGGCCTGGCGGGCGGGGGCCTGGCCGGCGCCGGCCTGCAGCACCTGGCCCATGATCACGTACTCGACCTCCCGGCCCTCGAGGCCGACGCGCTCGAGGCCGGCCCGGATCGCGATCGCGCCGAGCTCGGTCGCGGGATACGCCGCGAGGCCGCCGTTGAGCCTCCCGAACGGCGTCCGCACCGCGGAGACGATGACGCTCCTGCTCATGCCGCCAACTTAGCCCGCGAAGGCGGTTCCGGGCTCGAGCCTGAGCGCGAACGCGACGAGAAGCCGGACGGCGCCCTCGATGTCGCCGAGATCCGCCGTCTCGACCGGAGAGTGCATGTAGCGGAGCGGGATCGAGACGAGACCCGTCGGCACACCGGCGCGGCTGAGATAGATCGCGTCGGCGTCGGTCCACGTGTGGCCGCGCGAGACCTCGACGGTGAAGGGGATCCCCTCCTGCTCGGCCGTGTCGTGGAGAAGCTCGAAGACGTCCGGGTGGAGAGACGTTCCGCGCGAGAGCGTCGGCCCCCCGCCGAGCACGACCTTGCCCTCGTCCTCGTGGTCGCCGCCGCGAATGTCGGTCGCGCTCGTGACGTCGATCGCGACCGCCACGTCGGGCCGCGTCGCGAACGCTGTGGTGCGGGAGCCGGCGAAGTCGCCGACCTCCTCCTGCACCGCCGCGACCGCGATCACGTCGCCCGGGCCTCCCCCGCGCTCGGCGAGCCTGCGTGCGGTCTCGAGCGCGACGTAGCAGCCGATCCGGTTGTCGAAGGAGCGCGAGGCCATGCGCTCGCCGTGCAGCGCGAGCGGCGCGCCGTGCCAGACGACCGCGTCGCCGGGGCGGACGAGCCCGCGCAGCTGGTCGCCGTCGGCCGCGCCGACGTCCAGCACGAGGTCGTCGTAGTCGATGGGCTTCCGGTCCTCGCCGCGCTTCCGCTTCTGATGCCGCGAGTGGACGATCCCCGGCAGAGCGCCGTCGCGGGCGAGGACGTCGACCCGCTGGCCCACCATCACGTGGGGGTCGAAGCCGCCGAGCGGCCGCACCGCCGCGAAGCCGTCGTCGCCGAGGTGCGTGACCACCGCGCCGATCTCGTCGATGTGGCCGACGAGCGAGAGCGACGGCCCGTCCGCCGTGCCCGGGACACGCACCCACGAGCTGCCGAGGGCGTCGGAAGAGACCTCGCCGACGGGCGCGGCCGCCTGCCGCCAGACGGCGGCGGCGGCGCGCTCCTGTCCCGAGGGACCGGGCGTCGTCAGCAGGCGCTCGAGCAGATCGGGGAGAGGCATGGCGGCCGGACACTACCTGCGCCCCCCGCCGCGGCCCCGCGGTAGCGTCTCGGCGTGAGACTCCGGACGCTGCCCGACAGCTACGCGGTCGTCCGCCTCCAGCCCGGGTCCGAGCTGCCGGCGTGGGTAGACAAGGGCCCGTTCCGCTCGGTCACGCGCACCGAGCACGAGGTGTCGGTCGTCTGCCGCGACCACGACGTCCCCGAGGGCGAGAGCGTCGACCGCGGCTGGACGGTGCTCGAGGTTATGGGGCCGCTCGACTTCTCGCTCAGCGGCGTCGTCTCGTCGCTCGTCACGCCGCTCGCCGAGGCCGAGCTGCCCATCTTCGTCATCTCGACCTTCGAGTCGGACTACGTCCTCGTCCGCTCCTCCGACCTCGCCCGCGCCGCCGACGCCCTCGAGGACGCCGGCCACGTCTTCGCCGCTTGACGCTCGTGCAGGCCGCCGCCTACCCTGCGGCCATGACTCCCGTCCGCGCGATCTGGGCCTGGCGCACCGAGCGTGGCGGGAGCCTGCGCGCACGCTGAACCGCGCCCAGTACAGCCCGTCCGCTCGTCCCGGCTCCGAGAGGAGCCTTTTTCATGTCCGGAACCGAGATCCCCACCGACCTCCTCACGCCGCTCGGCGCCTACCTCTCCCTGCGCGAGGGCTCGGAGGGGGCGTTCCTGCTCGAGTCGGTCGAGCGCGGCCGGCTCGGGCGCTACAGCTTCGTCGGAGCGGGGACGCGGCTCGTCTCGTTCGAGGAGGCCGAAGCGCTCGGCGAGCCGGTGGTCGGCTACCTCGGCTACGACGCGGTGGCCGGGCTCGAGCCGACGGTGCCGCTGCCCGACGCCGGGCCCGGCGTGCCCGAGAGCCTCTTTCTCGTCCCCGACGTGCTGCTGCGCTTCGACCACGCGCGCGGCGTCGCCGAGCTGCTGCGCGGTGACCCCGACTCGCTCGCGCGGCAGTCGCCGCCGCTTCCCCGCGGCTCGGCTCCGCGCGGCCCGCTCGAGCGCGAGCCCTCGCGGGAGGAGCATCTGCGCCGCGTCGAGCGCGCGAAGGAGCACATCCGCGAGGGCGACGTCTTCCAGGTCGTGATCGCGCAGCGCGCGACCCGCCCGACGTCGGCGTCGGCGGTCGAGATCTATCGCGCTCTGCGCCGCGTCAACCCTTCGCCGTACCTCTTCCTGCTCGAGCTCGGGCACCTGACACTCGTCGGCAGCTCGCCGGAGACGGTCGTCAAGTGCAGCGGCCGCCGGGCCGAGCTCAACCCGATCGCCGGCACGATCGCGCCCGGAGAGGACGACGCGGCGACGCTGCTCGCGTCGGAGAAGGACCGCGCCGAGCACACGATGCTCGTCGATCTCGGCCGTAACGACCTGTCGCGCGTCTGCGTCCCCGGCTCGGTGCACGTGGAGCGGTTCATGGAGGCCGAGCGCTACTCGCACGTGACTCATCTCGTCTCGGAGGTCGTCGGTGAGCTGCGCGACGGCGTGACGCCGTTCGAGCTCCTGCGTGCGTGCTTCCCGGCCGGCACGGTCTCCGGCGCGCCCAAGGTGCGCGCGATGCAGATCATCTCCGAGCTCGAGGGCTACCGGCGCGGCGTCTACGCGGGCGCGGTCGGCTACTGCCTGCCGGAGTCCGCGGAGCTCGACACGTGCATCGCGATCCGCACGCTCTGGCTACGCGACGGCGTCGCACACCTGCAGGCCGGCGGCGGCATCGTCGCCGACTCCGATCCGGTGGCCGAGCACGAGGAGTGCCTCGCCAAGCTGCGGGCTTTGGAGGCCGCGATCGAGCTGGCAGAGTCGGAGCAGGACGCCGCGCAGTGATCCTCCTCGTCGACAACTACGACTCGTTCACGTACAACCTCGCGCACCTGTTCGGCGCGCTCGGGGCCGAGGTGCTCGTGCGGCGGAACGACGAGCTCGACGCCGACGAGGCGGAGCTGCTCGCTCCCTCCCACCTCGTGATCTCGCCAGGGCCGGGCCGCCCGGCCGCCGCGGGTGCGACGCCGGCGATCGTCGTGCGGCTAATGCCGACGACGCCGACGCTCGGCGTCTGTCTCGGCCACCAGGCGCTCGTCGAGGCCTGCGGCGGCGAGGACGGGTACGCGCGCGAGCTCCTGCACGGCAAGGCGAGCCCCGTCCGGCACGACGGCAGCGGGCTCTTCACCGGCCTACCGGATCCGTTCGAGGCCGGCCGCTACCACTCGCTCGCGGCGACGCGCCTGCCCGACGTGCTCGAGCCGACGGCCTTCGCCGAGGACGGCGAGGTGATGGCCGTGCGGCACCGCGAGCTCCGGGCGGTCGGCGTCCAGTTCCATCCAGAGTCGGTGCTGACGCCGGACGGGCCGACGCTCGCGCGCAACTTCCTCGAGGGACGGCTGTGATCCAGCGAGCCCTCGCGCGGCTGCTCGACGGCCACGACCTGTCGCGGGACGAGGCGCGCGAGACGATGGCCGTGATCATGGCCGGCGAGGCGACCGACGCGCAGATCGCCGGCTTCCTCGTCGCGCTGCGGGCGAAAGGCGAGACGGCGGACGAGATCGCCGGCTGCGCCGAGGCTATGCGCGAGCACGTCCTCCGCGTCAGCCCGAGGCGTACCGATCTGGTCGACGTGGTCGGCACGGGCGGTGACGGCGCGGACACCTACAACATCTCCACCGCCGCCGCGCTCGTCGCCGCGGCCGCCGGGGCGGCGGTGGCCAAGCACGGCAACCGCGCCGCCTCGTCGCAGACCGGAGCAGCCGACGTGCTCGAGGCGCTCGGCTTCGAGCTCGAGCTGCCGCCGGAGCGGATCGAGCGCTCGATCGACGAGCTCGGCTTCGGCTTCCTCTTCGCGCAGGCGCACCACCCGGCGATGCGGCACGCCGCGCCCGTCCGGCGCGAGCTCGCGACGCGTACCGTCTTCAACGTGCTCGGACCGCTCACGAACCCGGCCGGCGCGCGCGCGCTCGTCCTGGGCGTCTACTCGCCCGGGCTCGCCCGGACGCTCGCCGACGCGCTCGTCCGGCTCGACACGACGCATGCCTACGTCGTGCACGGCGCCGGTGGCATCGACGAGCTCTCCCCGTGCGGGCCGAACCTCGTGTGCGAGGTGGACGGCGGAGCGGTGCGCGAGTACGAGCTCGACCCCCTCGAGCTCGGCGTCGAGCGCTGCGACCCCGAGGAGCTGCGCGGCGGCGCCCCGCAGGTCAACGCAGCAGCGCTGCGAGCCGTCCTCGCGGGCGCCGACGGCGGCCACCGCTCGGCGGTGATTCTCAATGCGGCGGGCGGAATCGCCGCGGCCGGCCACGCCGCGGACCTCCGCGAGGGCCTCGCACTGGCGCGCGAGGCGATCGACTCCGGCGCAGCCGCGGAGCGACTCGACGAGCTCGTCCGGTTCTCGCGGGCCGAGGTCTCCCAGTGAGACGAGTCTCGCCCAGTCATGTCCGGTGTCTGACACCGGGCCATGCCGGTGAGGGACTCGTACATCCTCGGTTTGCCGCAAAGGCAAGCCGCACCCTCGTCCGTTCCAGACACGGCCGGTGTCTGACACCGGACGTGTCGAGAGGAGACAGGTGAAATTCGCGGAGGCTCTCGCCGCCCCCGGCTTCGGCGCGATCGCCGAGTTCAAGCGGCGCTCGCCGTCGGCCGGCGACATCAGCCCCGGCGCGCGCGTGGAGGACGTCGTCCGCGGCTACGAGGCGGGAGGCGCGCGCGCCGTCTCGGTCCTCGTGGACGACGCGTTCGCGGGCTCGCTCGACGACCTGCGCGCGGCGCGGGCGGTCGTCGGCCTGCCGCTGCTCGCGAAGGGCTTCTTCTCGACCGAGGAGCACCTGCGCGAGCTCCGCGAGGCAGGCGCCGACGCCGTGCTCCTCATTCTGCGCGACCTCGACGACGTCACCGCCGCCCGGCTCATGCGCGCCGCCGAGGCGCTGGGCCTCGACACGCTCGTGGAGGCCCACGACGAGGAGGAGCTCGCCCGCGCGACCCGCCTCGACGCTCGGGTGATCGGCGTCAACGCCCGCGACCTCGGCACGTTCCGGATCGACCGCGCCGCCCAGCTCGACCTCGTCGCGCAGGCGCCGCGCGACCGCATCGTCGTGGCCGAGAGCGCGATCCATACGCGCGCCCAGGCGGCGGCGGCCGAGCTCGCCGGCGCCGACGCCGTCCTCGTCGGCACGTCGCTGATGCGCTCGGCCGACCCGGGAGAGAAGCTGCGGGAGCTGCTCTCCCGGCCGCTCGTCAAGGTCTGCGGGCTGACGCGGCAGGAGGACGTCGACGCCGCGGTCGAGGCCGGCGCCGACCTGTGCGGCTTCGTCTTCGCCGAGGGGTCGCCGCGCCGGGCCTCCGACGTGCTGCCCGTGCCGGACACGGCGCTCAGCGTCGCCGTCTTCGTCGGCGAGCCGGAGGAACGCGGCGCGGACCTCGTCCAGCTCTATGCCCGCGAGGAAGGAGCCGTACGCGGGCGCGACGCCGTCCTCCTGCGCGGCGGCGAGCCGGTCGCGCGCGTGGCCGACCTGCCGTGGGAGGGCGAGGATCCCGACCACTGGCGTCACGCGCGCGAGGACGGCGACGCCAGGCTCGTGCTCGCCGGCCGCCTCGGCCCGCGCAACGTGCGCGCGGCGGTCGAGGCCGTCCGGCCCTGGGCCGTGGACGCCTCGTCGCAGCTCGAGTCCGCCCCCGGCGTCAAGGACCACGAGAAGGTGCGGGAGTTCGTACGCGAGGCCCGCGGATGAGCGGCTTCGGCGACTACGGCGGCCGCTACGTCCCCGAGACGCTGGTCCCCGCCCTCGACGAGCTCGAGCGCGGGTGGCGAGAGGCACTCGCCGACGACTCGTTCCGCGCCGAGCTGCACGACCTGCTGACGACATACGCGGGCCGCCCCACGCCGCTCACGCTCTCCGAACGCTTCGCGCCGGGCAAGCGCCTCTACCTCAAGCGCGAGGACCTCCTCCACACCGGCGCGCACAAGCTCAACAACGCGCTCGGCCAGGCGGTGCTCGCGCGGCGCCTCGGCAAGCACCGCATCGTCGCCGAGACGGGGGCCGGCCAGCACGGCGTCGCCACGGCCACCGTCTGCGCCCGCTTCGGCTTCGACTGCGTCGTCTACATGGGCGAGGAGGACATGCGCCGCCAGCGTCCCAACGTCGAGCGCATGCGCCTGCTCGGCGCGGAGGTGCGACCCGTCGACTTCGGGACGAGGACCCTGAAGGAGGCGACGAGCGAGGCGATCCGCGACTGGATCACGAACGTCGAGACGACGCACTACCTCATCGGCTCCTGCGTCGGCCCGGCGCCGTACCCCGAGCTCGTGGCCGAGCTGCAGTCCGTCATCGGCCGCGAGGCGCGCGAGCAGTTCCTCGCGGCCGAGGAGCGGCTCCCCGAGGCCGTCGTCGCGTGCGTCGGCGGCGGCTCGAACGCGATCGGCATCTTCCACGGCTTCGTCGAGGACCCGGACGTCCGGCTCGTCGGCGTCGAGGCGGCAGGCGCCGCTTCGCTCGGGAGCGGCCGCGCGGCCGTACTGCACGGTGCCCGCTCGTCGGTGCTCGCCGACGAGGACGGCCAGATCGCGGACGCGCACTCCATCTCGGCCGGCCTCGACTACCCCGGCGTCGGCCCCGAGCACGCCTTCCTCCGCGACATCGGCCGGGCCGAATACGTCGTGGCGACGGACGACGAGGCGCTCGCCGCGTTCCGAGACCTCGCGCGTACCGAGGGCCTCCTCCCCGCCCTCGAGCCGGCGCACGCGCTCGCCCGTGCGCGCGACCTCGACGCCGAGCTGATCCTCGTCGGGCTGAGCGGCCGCGGCGACAAGGACCTCGCGGAGGTGCTGGCCCGCCCGTGAGCACCTGGGACCCCGCCCGCGCGGCCGAGTACTTCGACGCGTACGGCGAGCGCGAATGGACGCGCTTCGAGGACGGGACGACGCCCGGGCCGAGCGTCGCGATCCACACGCGCATGCTCGAGGGTTACGTCCGCCCCGGCGACCGGGTGCTCGACGCCGGCGCCGGTCCCGGCCGGTTCACGCTCGAGCTGCTGCGACTCGGCGCGCACGTGACCGCGCTCGACATCTCACCGGGCCAACTCGAGCTGTTGCGCGCGCGGGTGCCCGACGTCGAGGCGATGGTCGGCGACATCACCGACCTCTCGCGGTTCCCGGACGACGCCTTCGACGCCACGGTCTGCTTCGGCGAGCCGCTCAGCTACGTCCTCGACCGCGCCGACAAGGCAGTTGCGGAGCTCGCCCGCGTCACGAGACCCGGCGGCCACGTGCTCGTCAGCGTGATGGGGCTCGCCGGCGCCGTGATCCATTTCGCGCCGATCATCGTGGAGCTCGCCCGCCGGGACGGAACGGCAAAGTCGGAGGAGATCGCGCGCACCGGCTTCCTCCCCGAGGGTGAGGGCTACGGCCACCTCTCGATGCAGATGTACCTCTGGGAGGAGCTCGAGGCACAGCTCGCGCCGTACGGCGAGGTCGTGGACGGCGCCGCCGCCGGCGTTCTGCCGCACCTCGAGGTCGAGGAGCCGGAGATCCGGCGGCTGCTCGAGGCGTTCGAGGAGAAGCTTGCGCACGATCCGGGCTCGCGCAGCTGCGGCGAGCACATCGTCGGCGTCCTGCGCGTCCGGTGAACGGGAAGAAGCTCGTCGTCTACCTCGTCGCCGAGCCCGAGACGCCGGAGCTCGCGCGGGCCGCCGTCGAGGGCGGGGCGGACGTGATCGAGCTCGGCTTCCCGTTCTCGGACCCGCTCGCCGAGGGGCCGGTTATCCGCCGCGCCTCGGAGCGCGCGCTCGCCCGCGGCATGCGTGCCCGCGCGTGCCTCGACGTGCTCGCCGCCACGCGCGACCTGCTGCCCGAGACGCCGCTCGTTCCGATGACCTATGCAGCCATCCTCGAGGCCTACGGCTACGAGCGGTTCGCCGAGGATGCGCGGGAGCGCGGCGCGTCCAGCTTCATCCTCGTCGACCTGCCCGTCGGAGAGCGGCCGGCGCTGCGCAGGATCCAGCTCGTCGCCCCGACCTCGACCGGCGAGCGGATCCGGGCGGCCGCCGAGGCGACGGACGGCTGGCTCTACGCAGTCTCCGTCACCGGGACGACGGGAGCCAGGACGGAGCTCTCGCCCTCGCTGGCCCCCCTGGTCGAGCGGGTGCGAGCCGTCAGCGACGTGCCGGTGTACGCGGGGTTCGGCATCTCGACGCCCGAGCAGGCACGGGCGGCGGCCGAGATCGCGGACGGCGTCGTCGTCGGCTCGCGGGCGGTCGAGACGGCCGAGCAGGGAGCGAGCGCGCTACGCGAGTACGTCGCGTCCCTCCGCGACGCGCTTCGGTCTTGGAGCTCTTAGCAACCTCTCACTCCCGCCTCAGGTCCATCTCACCCTGAGCGGGGACGATTCACCCCAGCGCGACCCCTTCCTCAGAGAGCGCGGGCCCGGGCCCGGCGCCGGCAAACTCCCCCTCAGCCGCCGGCGTCGGGCTCGGTGCGTTCCCGCCCGCCGAGCGCACGGGCAGATGGAGACGGAACGCCGTCCCGCGGGCCAGCGGCTTGACGGAGCAGCGCCCGCCGTGGGCGCGTGCGACCGCCGCGACGATCGCGAGCCCCAGCCCGGCGCCTCCGCGCTCCCGCGTGCGCGCGCTGTCGGCCCTGGCCCAGCGGTCGAAGATGCGCGGCAGCGCCTCCGGCGGGACGCCGGTGCCCGAGTCCGAGACCTCGATCACGACTCCGCCCGTCCCGTCCGCGTGCGCCGCGAGCTCGACGTCGTCGCCGGAGTCGGTGTACTTGACCGCGTTCTCGAGCAGCGCGTCCACTGCGTTGCGCAGCGCCTCGGGATCGGCGAGCAGCCGCCCGGTCACGTCGACGTCGAAGCGCCAGGCGCGCGGGGCGACCTCCGACCAGCGGATGAAGAGGTCGGAGAGGAACGTCTCGAGGTCGATCTCCTCGAACGCGAACCCCTGCTGCTCGGACTTCGCGAGCAGGAGCAGCCGCCCCACGATCCGCTCCATCCGGCCGAGCTCGTCGAGCGCGACGTCGAGCTCGGGCGCGTCCGGCAGCTCGCGCCGCAGCAGCTCGAGATGGCCGCGCGCGATCGTGACCGGGGTCCGCAGCTCGTGCGAGGCGTCGTGGAGGAAGCGCTCCTGCCGCTCGAGGAGCGAGGCGCGCATCTCGGCCACGCCCTGCACCTCGGCGAGCGCCGCCTGCCGCCGCTGCGCGTGCCAGACCATCGCCAGGAACATCGCCGACATGAGCGGCACCTCGAACAGCTCGCCCCAGAGCTGGATGCCGTTGAAGGCGTCGGCGAAGATGCTCGCCCCCGTCGCCACCGCGACCACTGAGAGCACCGCCCACATCGTCCGCGACGACCAGATGCGGACCCCGTAGACGAAGGTGAGGCTGATCCACACGAAGTGGAACGGGATCGTCTCCCAGCTCGGCCACAGGACCATCGCGACCCAGTTCGCAGCCGCGAAGACGGCCCAGGCCGCCTCGAGCGGATTACGCCGCAGCCAGCCGATAACCCGCATTCCGCACCGTCTCGATCGCCGCGTCGGGGCCGAGCTTCTGCCGCAGCCTGCGCACGCAGACGTCCACGACGTTCGAGCCCGGGTCGAAGTCGTAGCCCCAGACCTCGGCGAGCAGGCGCTCCCTGCTCAGCACCTCCCCTGCGTGCACGAGCAGGTGGTGGAGGAGCCTGAACTCGCGGTCCGAGAGGTCCGCGGTCCGCTCGCCGACGGCCGCCTGCCTGCGCGCGACGTCGAGCACGATGTTGCCGCCGCGCAGGACGTGCTCGTCGCCGAAGGTGGCGGCGCCCCGTAGCCGCACCCGGATCCGGGCGAGCAGCTCGTCGAGCGAGAACGGCTTCGCCACGTAGTCGGTGGCGCCGAGCTCGAAGCCCCGGAGCTTCGTCTGCACGTCGCCGCGGGCGGAGAGGATCACGACCGGCAGGTCCGGCTTCTCCCGGTGCAGCTCCCGCAGCACCTGGAGCCCGTTCAGCCCCGGCAGCAGCAGGTCGAGGACGACGAGGTCCCAGCGCGCTCCCGTGGCGAGGTCCAGGCCCTCGCGCCCGTCACCGGCCGCGACGACGGTGTAACCCTCGGCCTCGAGGCCCCGCATGAGGAATGCCTGGATTCGGGCCTCGTCCTCGATGACCAGGATGCGCATTCCGACCTCCGCGCGTGAATCTACACCGATGACGCGCAGATGACGGAGAAATGACACCTTGGTCATGAGCGGGGCTCTGCCGCGTCTCCCTTGATAGGAACGCGATCGATGCGGCTCGGGGTGAAGCTCCTGCTCGTCGCGGTGGCGCTGACGGCGGCCGGCGTGATGATCGGCTTCTACGTCTCGAACCTGACCACGCTGGCGGGCTCGCCCTCGTATCGCCTCCCGGTGTCGGGCTCGAGCGCCCATCCCGTCGTCAACCTCGAGATCCAGACCGTCGCGGCGGTCGGCCCGAAGCTCAGCCGGAACCCCGACTGGGTCTCGTACCTCGTCAAGACCCAGGGCGGCACCTGGGAGCGCCGGACGGTCTGGGACCTGCCCGCGCACGCGACCGTGCACGTCACCTGGTTCAACTTCGACAGCGCCACCGGCCTGCGGAACCCGTACCTCGCCCGGCCGCAGGGCATGGTGGGGAATCGCGTCCTCATCGACGGCAAGCCGGCGAACCACATCGACCCGAACCTCGCGTCGCACACGTTCGCGGTGCCGGCGCTCGGGCTCATCGTGGCCGCACCCGGCATCGCCGACAACGCCAAGAACCCCTGCGGCTTCGCGCCGTGCCAGCTGTCGAACGCGCATCGCACGATCAAGTTCACCTTCCACACCGGCAAGCCCGGCCATTACCGCTGGCAGTGCTTCGTCCCCTGCGCCGCCGGCTGGATCTACGGCTTCGGCGGCCCGATGCAGACGATCGGGTACATGGACGGCTTCCTCAACGTGCAGGCCTGATGGCGGCGGCGGATCCGAACGCGGCCCGCACGCCGCCCCACGACCCCACGAACCACGGCCAGCGCGTCGTCGTCGCGTGGATCCTGCTCAGCGCGATCGCGACACCGCTCGTCGCGATCTTCGTGGGGCATCTCATCCCGCCCGGCAACGCCAGCGTCCAGGGCACGGAGCAGGTGTTCGACAACACCTGGATGTTGTCGGTCATCACGCCGATCGTCTGCCTGCTCGTCGTCTTCTTCGTCTACGGCCTGCTCTCGTTCCGCGCCACGTCCGACGCGATCGTCGACGGGCCGCCGCTGCGGAACGACTCGCGGATCCAGATCCTCTGGATCATCGGCACCGGCGTGATCGTGCTCTTCCTCGCCGGCTTCGGCACCTACGAGCTGCTGCAGAACGGCGCCGGCGGCGGCCAGGGACCGAACCCGATCGCCGTTCCCGCCGGGCCGAAGTTCCAGGTGCAGGTGATCGCGCAGCAGTGGCAGTTCACCTACCGGTATCCGTCGCTCGGGAACCTCGAGTCGAACCAGCTCGTGCTGCCCGCCAACACCTACGTCGAGCTGCACGTCACCTCGCTCGACGCCGTCCACTCCTTCTGGGCCTACGAGCTCGGAGTCAAGGCGGACGCCAACCCCGGGGTCGACAACGTCGCGTTCGTGAAGACGAAGGGCCCGACCACCTTCCACGTCCGTTGCGCCGAGCTCTGCGGCCTCTGGCACCCCTACATGTTCAACAACGGTCTCATCGTGAGCCACGCGCAGTTCACCGCCTGGGCGGCGGGGGCGAAGAAGCTCTACGCCTCGATCAAGCCGTTCATGGACAGACCCGCGGCGAACGGCGGGGCGCCGTACGCCCACATCTACTTCCCCGCCCCCGACAGGAGAGCCGGATGACCGAAGCCGTGATCGCCAGCCCGCGCGCGCCCTGGTGGCGCCAACTGATCGGCTTCAACCTCCTGACCGGCATCGTCCTCGGCGTCGGCGGCTGGTACGTCGGCTGGTTCGGCGCGCACGCGATCAGCGGGTCGAGCCTCGGCTGGTTCAGCTCCACCGACTACAACGAGCTGTCCGTCTACCTCGCCTACATCGGCGGGGTGGTCGGCTTCCTGATCGGTCTCGGGTTCTTCAACTACCCGATCGCCCGCCTGCGCGGCTATCCGCCCTCCCTGCGCGAGAAGGAGACGGGAGGCTGGATCCGCTACTTCAGCCTCTGCACCGACCACAAGGTGGTCGGCATCCAGTACCTGTGGGGCATCGGGCTGTTCTTCTTCATCGGCGGCCTGAACGCGATGCTCATCCGCACCGAGCAGCTCAGCCCGCACAGCCAGTCCTTCCCGATGGGCACGTACCTGACCCTCGTCGGGATGCACGGGACGATGATGATGGGGATGATGACGAGCGGGATCCTGGGCCCGTTCGCGAACTACCTCGTCCCGATCATGATCGGCGCCCGCCGGATGGCCTTCCCGCGCATCGAGGCGCTCACGTTCTGGATCCTGATGGCGGCCGGCGCGATCCTGACGACGACGATCTTCTTCGGCGGGTTCCCGACCGGCTGGACGGGCTACCCGCCGCTCCAGACCCAGGCCAACGCGGGGATGGACAACTACATCCTCTTCTTCGCGCTCGTCGGGATCTCGATGACGCTGCTCGGCCTGAACATGATCGCCACGGTCCTGACGATGCGCGCCCCCGGCCTGACGTGGACGCGGCTGCCGATCTTCGTCTGGGGCGTCCTCTCGACGGCCGTGCTGATGGTGCTCGCCGCGCCGGTGCTGATCGCGGTGCTGTCCATGGGCGCGCTCGACCGGACGGCGCAGACCACGTTCTTCAACGCGGCGGGCGGAGGCAGCAACTACCTGTACGAGAACCTGTTCTGGGTCTTCGGGCACCCGGAGGTGTACATCCTCGCCCTGCCGGGGTTCGCGATCGTCCTCGAGCTGCTGCCCGTGTTCGCGCGCAAGCCGCTCTGGGGCTACCGGCTCGCCGTCGCCGGCCTGCTCGGCGTCTCGCTCCTCTCGTGGTTCGTCTGGCAGCACCACCTGTTCGTGAGCGGCATCAACGGCGACCTCCGCCCCTTCTACATGCTCTCGACCGAGCTCATCTCGATCCCGACCGGCTTCACGTTCCTCTGCGGGATGATGACGCTCTGGCGCGGCCAGATCCGCTTCACCGTGCCGATGCTGTTCTGCCTCGCCTGGTTCTTCAACTTCCTGATCGGCGGGCTGTCCGGCGTCTTCCTTTCGGACGTGCCGAGCGACGTCACGACCCACGGCAGCTTCTTCTCGATGGCCCACTTCCACTACACGATCATGGGCGGGCTCGTCTTCACGTTCTTCGCGGCCATCTACTACTGGCTGCCGAAGATGACCGGTTGGGAGCTCAACGAGCGGCTCGCGAAGATCCACTTCTGGACGATGTTCGTCTTCTTCAACTCGACGTTCGCGCCGCTCTTCGCCGCCGGCTTCCTCGGCCAGTCCCGGCGCGCGCCCGTCTACACCGGGAACCTCAAGTTCCTCAACGACTGGGTCTCCGTCTCGGCCTTCCTCCTCGGGATCTCGATGCTGATCTTCCTCTTCAACCTCGTCTGGTCGGTCGGCTTCGTGAAGAAGCCGGCGGCCATGAACCGGTGGGCGTCGCGCTCGATCGAGTTCCAGCTGCCCTCGCCGGTGCCCGTGCACAACTTCGACCGCATCCCGGTCTTCTCCAGCGATCCCTACGGGTACGGGGAGGGGCCGCCTCCGACCTGGGTCGTGCCCGCCGGGGCCCCCGCGGGGAGGGAGTGATGGCCGAGCCGCTCGCCTATCACGGCACGGGCTACGAGGTCGTCGAGGAGGAGCCGCCGGAGCTTCTCGGCCGCAACCTCGTCTCCGCGAGCTACCTGCTCGCCGGCGCGACCGCGTTCTTCTTCGTCGCCTTCCTCTTCGCCTACTTCTATCTCCGCTCGCTCAACAACGCGGGCATGTGGAAGCCGAAGGGCGTGGACGCCTCGGTCGGCTGGGGCACGGCCGTCGTCGCCTGCTACGTGCTCAGTGCGCTGCTCGTGCGGCTCGGGCTCGCCGACCACCGCGCGCTGCGCCGCCGCCAGTGGCGGATCAAGGGCTTCGCGGCGCTCCTCGTCGGGCTGGCCGGCCTCGTCGTGCAGGCGATCGCCTGGACGCAGCAGAGCTTCGGCCCGGCGGACGGCGGCTTTGCGAGCGTCTACTTCGGCTGGACGTCCTTCCTCTTCCTCTTCGTGCTCGGGACGCTGATCTGGGTCGAGACGACGCTCGCCATGTCGCTGCGGTACGCGCGGGTGGAGAGCGGCGCCCCCGCGCCGGGCGAGGCCTCCGGCGACCCGCACCGCACCGCGCACGACATCCGCGACCCGCTCTCGCTCGTCCGCGCGGAGCTCGTCGGCGTGAGCTTCTACTGGACGTTCCTCGCGGGGATCGCGGTCGTCACCTGGATCGTCCTGTACCTGATCTAGTGGCCCAGCGCTGATGGATCCGCTGCCTCTCGTCGTCTGCGGGACGGCGGCGGCGCTGTACGCCCTGGGGCGGCGAGGGAGGCCGAGGCTCTGGCGCGAGGCGAGCTTCTACGGCGGCGTGGCGCTCGCCTTCGTCGTGCTCGAGCGGCCGTTCGACGACTGGGCCGACACATGGCTCTCGGCCCACATGGCCCAGCACATCGTCCTCATGACGGTGGTGCCGCCGCTCGTCGTGCTCGGGCGTCCCTGGCCCCGCATGTGGCTGCCCTTCCCTCTCGCCGCACGCCGCGCGGTCGGCGGCGGGCTGTCGCGCTCGCGAGCCTTCCGCCGCGGGGCCGGGTTCCTGAAGCGCCCCGCAGTCGCGCTCGCGGTGCAGTCGGGGATGGTGGCCCTCTGGCACGTGCCGCAGCTGTACGACGCGGCGGCGCGCAACGAGTGGATCCACATCGTCGAGCACGTCTGCTTCGTCGCGCCCGCACTCGTCTTCTGGGGCGCGCTGCTCGACGCGGCGCCCGTCCGCGCGCGCATCGACCACCTCCACCGTGCGATCTGGTTCACGGCGGCGATGCTTCCGAGCTGGCTCCTCGCCATCGTGCTCGCCTTCGCCTCCGCGCCGCTCTACGGCGCCTACCCGTCGCTGACCGACCAGCAGCTGGCGGCCGGGATCATGTGGGTGCCCGGATCGCTCACCTACTTCGTCGCGGCGATCGCCGCGTTCTACAGATGGCTCGAGCCGGGCGCCTCCGGGGCGCCGGCCGGCGTCGAGCCCCGACCCGAGGAGCTCTCATGGACGTGACCGCCTCCTTCCTCGCCGGCTCGATCCTCGGCTGGGCCCTCCCGCTCGCCCTGCTGATCGGGATCCTGATCTGGTGGATGGCCGTCCTCCGCCGCCGCGGCGGCGAGGACTCCTAGCTACCTGGCCTGGAGGTCGACCACCGACGGCTTGCCGCGGCGGACGATCGTGAGCACGTCCCACATGCGCGCCTCCTCGTGCCCGCGCACGAGGCAGGCGAAGCGGTAGACGCCGGCCCTGGTCGCCCGGAACGTGAAGCTCGCCCTCTGCCCGCCCGCGAGGCCGAGACCCGGCTGCGGCGTCGCGGCCCCGCGGAACGCCGGGCGCGTGGCGCCGGCGTCGCGCACGACCGCGCAGGAGTGGCGGAGCGGGCCACGGTTCTCGCAGACGACCCGCACGGTCCAGCCGCGCGGCACCGTCCACATCAGGAAACGCGAGTAGCCGTCGAAGTTGAAGCCGCCGTTCTCGCCGTCGTAGGAGGCGATCAGCGTGATCTTCACGCGGTGCCGCCGGGCGTCGACGGCGAGGAACCGACCCGGCGGCGGGGGCCCTTTCGCCGCGAGCGAGAGGGCGACGAGCGCTTCCCCGATCACGGCCTCAGCATCGCAGAGCGAAGCTCGCGCCGCCAGGCTTCTTAGCGAACCCTCACGGGTCTCTCACGCTCGTCCTAGGGAAAACGGGCACCCTGGGACGCGGGAAACGATGCAAGGAGACCCGAACACATGAGCTTTCGCCCCAGCCCGCGCCTGCGTCGGGCCGTCCCGCTCGCGGTCGCAGTCGCGATCGGCGCCGCGGCGGGCGCCGGCGCGTACGCGCTGACGAGCCACGGCTCGAGCAGGTCGGCCGCCCCGAGGGTGGTCGTCCCCGCCCAGCCGGCCTCGTCCACGTCGACCGTCGACTCGCTCACGCAGCTGTACAAGCAGGATGCGCCGGGCATCGTCGACATCACCGTCGTCTCGTCGACGAGCGGAGGCTCCGGCGGCTTCCCCTTCGGCACCCCCGGCAGCTCGCAGAAGCAGGAGTCCGAGGGGACCGGCTTCGAGATCGACACGAGGGGCGACATCCTCACGGCCGAGCACGTGGTGGCCAACGCGACCTCGATCAGGGTCCAGTTCGCCGACGGCTCCACCGCGAAGGCGAGCCTCGTCGGCAGCGACAAGTCGACCGACACCGCCGTCGTCCACGTGGACCTGCCGGCGTCCAAGCTCCATCCGCTCGCGCTGGGCAGCTCGTCGTCGGCCCAGCCGGGCCAGAGCGTCGTGGCGATCGGCAGCCCGTTCGGCCTGCCCGAGAGCATGACCGCCGGCATCGTCAGCGCGACGAACCGCACCATCACGGCGCCGAGCGGCTTCTCGATCAGCGGCGCGATCCAGACCGACGCCGCGATCAACCACGGCAACTCCGGCGGCCCGCTGATCGACGCCGCGACGAACACGGTGATCGGGATCAACGACCAGATCGAGAGCGACTCGAACGACAACGCCGGCGTCGGCTTCGCCGTCCCGATCGACGCCGCGCGCAGCGTCGCGCGCACGCTCATCGCGGGCGGCACCGTCAAGCACGCCTATCTCGGCGTCCGGATCGAGGGCGTCACCGGCGGGGCCCGCGTGACGCAGGTCGTCGGCGGCTCACCGGCGGCGAAGGGCGGCCTGAAGGTCGGCGACGTCGTCACGGGCTTCGCCGGCAAGTCGATCACCTCCGCGGACGAGCTGACCGCGGCCGTCTCCGGCGCGAAGTCCGGCCAGACGGTCACCGTCACCGTCCGTCGCGGCGGCTCGACGAAGCAGCTCCACGTGACGCTCGGCGTCCAGCCGGCCTCTCCCTCCTCCTAGTTCCTGCGCGACGGCGGGCGGCTCGACGGCGACGACCGCCGCGACTCCCGTGAGCGTCCGTAGGATCGCCGCATGGAGGGCGCGGAAGCCGCGGCAGCTCCGCGGGACGCAGGGTTCCTGCGCTGGACGCTCGTGGCGAGCATCCTCGGGTCGTCGATGGCGTTCATCGACGGCTCCGTCGTCAACGTCGCGCTCCACTACATCACGGACGACCTCGGCGGCGGGCTCGCCGCGCAGCAGTGGATCGTCGACGCGTACCTGCTCACGCTCGGCGCGCTGATCCTCGTCGGAGGCTCGCTCGGCGACATCTTCGGGGAGCTGCGAGTGTTCTCCCTCGGCGTCGCGGCCTTCGGCGTCGCCTCCGTGCTCTGCGCGGCCGCCCCGGACTCGGTCTCGCTCGTCGTCTTCCGTGGAATTCAGGGCGCGGCCGGAGCGCTCCTCACGCCCGCGTCGCTCGCCGTGCTCACGGCGACGTTCTCGGGCCCCGCGCGAGGCGCCGCGATCGGGCAGTGGACCGCGTGGAGCGGGATCTCGTTCGTGATCGGGCCGACGGTCGGCGGCTGGCTCGTCGACCAGACGAGCTGGCGCGTGATCTTCCTGCTCAACGTGCCGATCGCGTTCGCCACCCTCGTGCTCGTGCGGAGCCTCGGCGGGCTGCGGCAGTCGCGGCGGCGCGATCTCCGCGTCGACCTGCCGGGCGCCGTCCTCTGCACCGCCGGGCTGGGACTTCTCGCCGCGGGCTTCATCGAGCAACCGAGCCTCGGCTGGAGCCATCCGCTCGTCGCAGGCGGCATCGCCGGCGGCGCGGTGGTGCTCGCCGTGTTCGTGCTCTACGAGCTCCGGGCTCCGCAGCCGATGCTGCCGCTCCACCTCTTCCGGCTGCGCAACTTCTCGGTCACCAACGTCGAGACGCTCGCGGTGTACGGCGCCCTGTCCGGATTGAGCCTGTTCCTGACGCTCTTCCTCGAGGAGTTCGGCGGCTACACGGCGTTCAGAGCCGGGGTCGCCCTGCTGCCGATCACGGTGGTGATGTTCTTCCTCTCGCCGCGGACCGGGAAGCTCGCGATGCGCTTCGGGCCGCGCCTCTTCATGTCCGTCGGGCCTCTCGTCGCCGCCGCGGCGGTGCTCACCTACGTGCGCTTTCCGCAACGGCCGAGCTATTGGATCGACCTCCTGCCCGCGCTGCTCTTCTTCTCGGTCGGGCTGTCGTTGACGGTCGCGCCGCTGACGACGACCGTGCTCGCCGACGCCGCCGCGGGCGACGCCGGAGTCGCGTCGGGCGTGAACAACGCCGTGGCCCGCATCGGCGGCCTGCTCGCCGTGGCGGTGCTGGGGATCGCCGCCTCCGGCGGCAGCCACCACCTCACCGCGCACGGGTTCCACGTGACGATGGTCGTCGTCGCTGCGCTCCTCGCCTGCGGCGGGGTGATCGGCGCCGTCGGCATTCGCAACCCATCTGCCTAGGCAATACATATGTGTATGCTCCCGTCGTGCCGAAGCAGTCCTACACCGCCACCGAGGCCGCCCGGGAGCTCGGGATCAGCGTCGACACGCTGCGCCGCTGGGATCGCGAGGGCCGGATCCGCACCGAGCGCGACCGCGCGAACCGCCGCGTCGTGGCGCTCGAGGAGATCGAGCGGCTCCGCGGCGGCACGGGAGGGCAGCACACGAGCGCACGGAACCGGCTCCGCGGCACGGTGACCGAGGTGCGCGTCGAGGGGCTCCTCGCGCAGGTCGAGCTGACCGTGACGGAGTCGGCCCGCGTCGTCGCCGTCGTCACGCGCGACGCGGTCGAGGAGCTCGGGCTCAAGCCGGGGATGGCCGCCACGGCTGTCGTCAAGTCGACATCCGTGATGGTCGAGGCATGAGGCTCCGCGTCCTCTTGGCGCTGGCCGCCGGCGTTCTCGTCGCCGCCTCGGCCCTTGCCGCCGCGGCCTTCGGGGGCGGCTCGAACCCGCGCCCGCGTCTGACGGTCTTCGCGGCGGCGTCTCTGACCGACGTCTTCCCGCGCATCGACGCCCACGCCCGCTACTCGTTCGGCGGCTCGAACCTGCTGGCGGCGCAGATCCAGCAGGGCCTTCCCGCGGACGTGTTCGCCTCGGCGAACACCGGCCTTCCCTGGCAGCTCCACCGCAAGGGCCTCGTCACGCGGCCGGTCGTGTTCACGGCGAACAAGCTCGTGATCGTCGTGGCGCCCGGCAACCCGCTCCACCTCCGCAGCGTGCAGGACCTCGAGAGGCCGGGCGTCAAGGTCGTGATGGCGGCAGCCGGTGTGCCGGTCGGCGACTACACGCGCAAGGTGCTCGCGCGGCTCGGGCGCTCCGACCTCGTCGCCAAGGCGGTGAGCCAGGAGAACGACGTGCGCGGAGTGCTCTCCAAGGTGGTGCTCGGCGAGGCGGACGCCGGCTTCGTCTACGCGACCGACGCGAGAACCGTGAAAGGGAAGGTCGGCGTGGTCGGCATCCCGAAGTCGGCGCAGCCGCGAGTCCTCTACGCGGCCGCGGCGGTCCGCTCGAGCAGGCATCTGGCAGCGGCGAAGGCATGGGTGAAGCGGCTCCTCGGCAAGGCGGCGCAGAGGAAGCTCCGCGCGGCGGGCTTCCTGCCGCTCCCGCGCTGATCCGGCGGGGGCTCGCGGGCGCCGGCGTCTTCGTGGGCGCCGGGATCGCGCTCGCCTTCCTGCTCTTTCCGATCGTGGCGATCTTCGCCCGCGTCTCGCCGGGAAGGCTCGTCGCGCAGCTCTCGCGGCCGGTCGTGACCGACGCCCTCGTCGTCAGCCTGAAGACGAGCGGGATTGCGCAGGCGCTCGTGCTCGTTCTCGGTACGCCCCTCGCGTACGTGCTTGCGAGCCGCCGCTTCAGGGGCCGCTCGCTCGCGATCGTCCTCGTCGAGCTGCCGCTCGTCCTGCCGCCGGCCGTCGCGGGAATCGGGCTCATCGCGGCGTTCGGCCGGCTCGGGCTGCTCGGCGGCACGCTCGACGCGGTCGGCGTCCGGCTCGGGCTGACGCAGGCTGCGGTCGTGATCGCGGTGGCGTTCGTCGCGAGCCCGCTCTACGTCCGCCAGGCGATCGCCGCCTTCGAGGCGGTCGATCCGAACCTCGTCGCAGCCTCGCGCACGCTCGGCGCAGGACCGGTGCGGACGTTCTTCCGCGTCGTCCTCCCCCTCGCCCGCCGCGGGCTCGCCGCCGGGGAGGCGCTCTCGTTCGCCCGCGGGCTCGGGGAGTTCGGGGCGACCATCATGTTCGCCGGCAGCCTCCAGGGCGTCACCCAGACGCTGCCGCTCGCGATCTACCAGGAGTTCGACCGCCTGCCCGACGGCTTCACGACGGCGCTCGCGATGAGCGGTCTCCTCGTCGTCGTCAGCGGCGCCTTGCTCGTGACCCTCAGGCTCGTCCTCCAGTGGCAACCCTCCAGGCCGACTTCACGCTTCCTCTTCGCGCCTTCGCGCTAGAGCTCGCGCTCGACGTCGCGGGGACGGTCGCCCTCGTCGGTCCCTCGGGCGCGGGGAAGACGTCCGTCCTGCACGTGATCGCCGGGCTCGCCGCGCCGGCCCGCGGCCGCGTCTCCCTCGACGGCGAGCGGTGGGTCGACACTGCGCGCGGCGTCTCGCTGCCGCCCGAGCGGCGGCGCGTCGGGCTCGTCTTCCAGGACTACGCGCTGTTCCCACACCTGAGCGTCCGCGCCAACGTGGCCTTCGGCGCCGGCGGGCGGGCGGTGGCGCCGCTGCTCGAGCGGTTCCGGATCGGGCATCTCGGAGCGGCGCGTCCGCAGGAGCTGTCGGGCGGCGAGCGGCAGCGCGTCGCGCTCGCGAGGGCGCTCGCGCGCGAGCCGGACGTCCTTCTCCTCGACGAGCCGCTGGCGGCGCTCGATGCGCACACGAAGACGGAGGTCCGGCACGAGCTCGCGGAGCTGCTGCGGCAGCTCGGGCTGCCGACGCTGCTCGTGACGCACGACTACGAGGACGCGGCGGCGCTCGCCGACGAGGTCGGCGTCCTCGTGGAGGGACGGCTTCGCCAGCTCGGGCCGCCAGCGGAGCTCGTCGCCCGCCCGCGCGATGCCTTCGTCGCGTCCTTCACGGGCGCGAACCTCCTCCGCGGGCGCGCCCGCCGCGGCGACGGCGCCCTCACCACGGTCCGGCTCGAGAGCGGTGAGGAGCTGTACTCCGCCGACGAGGCGGACGGCGACGTCGGCGTCGTCGTCTACCCGTGGGAGGTTTCGGTGGCGCGCGCCCATGCGCCGGATGCCGACTCAGCGCTGAACGTGGTGCGCGGCCGGGTCGGCTCGCTCGTCGAGGTGGCCAATCGGGTGCGGGTGCGCGTGGGGCCCGTGACCGCGGAGGTCACCGCGGCCTCGGCCGAGCGGCTCGAGCTCGCGGCCGGCGGCGTCGCCTACGCCACGTTCAAGGCCACGGGAACGCGGCTCGTCCCCCTCTGACCTCGTAACAGTCTGTTACTTGCGCGGCCGTTGGCCTCGCCGGACACGTCCCGGTGACGGGAACACGGCTCCCGGGGCAGTTAGTAACAGTCTGTTACAAGGCAAGGGCGATCCGGACCGGACGGGCGCGTCACGCGCGCGCCGCGCGGTAGGCGTCGACGACGAAGGGGAGCCGGAGCGTTTCGCCGTCGCTCACCGACGGCTCGGCGGCGAGGAGCTCCGCGACCTCGGCGAGCACGCGGCGGCGCTCCTCCTCCGGCAGCGCCGCGACGCCGGAGTACGACGTGAGGTGGTCGCCGAGCGCCTCGCGCGGCAGCTCGTGGACGTGTTCGAACAGGGCCTGCTCAACGTCGTCGAAGAGAGCGGACGCCGCCAGCTCCGCCGCCCAGTCGCGGCCCCGCCAGCGCGGCGTCCGGAGGCGCGCCTGCGCGGCGTAGACCGTCTCGCTCATCCGCTCGATCACGGGATGCCGGTCGTCGCGATGGTTCCAGGCGAAGCCGAAACGCCCGCCCGGACGGAGGACGCGGTGGATCTCCCGCAGCGCCTGCTCGAGCTCGAACCAGTGGAGGCTGGAGCCCGCGACGACCGCGTCCGCGACTCCGTCCCCGAACGGGATGGCCTCGGCGGAGCCCTCCACCCCCTCGAGCCCCCGTCGGCGCAGCACGGCGAGCATCCGGGGATCCGGCTCGACCGCCACCACCCGCACGCCGAGCGCCGCCACCGCCCGCGTGAGCTTCCCGGTCCCCGCGCCCAGCTCGACGACGAGCTCCGCGCCCTCGGGCACGAGCCAGCGCGCCGCCGCCTCCGGATACTCGGGCCGGGCGCGCTCGTAGGCGTCGGCGTGGGCGCCGAACGTCAGCCGCCGAGGAGCCGTCTCCACCGCCGAAAACGTACTCAGCGAGCCGGAGGTGCGTGCCGCTGCGCCGCCGCCGAGCGTGTCCACGGCCGCGACCAGGCCCGGTAGCCGAGCAGAGCGGCGAGGGCGAACAGCCCGCCTGGGACGGCGAAGTAGGGCAGCGCGTCCGAGGAGTTGGTTCCTCCCCAGAAGACGAACACGCCGAGCAGCGCGAGCGTGCCGAAGAGCGCCGCCACCGGCCCGGCGAAGGTCACGAGGCGGTCGACAGGGCCGGGAGCGCCGGCGTCGTGCCGCGGCGGCAGCTCGGCACGCGGAACCTCGGTGACCCGCCGCGCGGCTCCGCCCTGCTCGACGCCCTTGCCCGGGTCGAGCTCGAGCGCGTCGTCGACCTGGGCGAGCGAGAGCGCGAGGTGGACAGCGAGGTTCTCGTGGTCGGTCTCCCGGATCTCCTCGAACGGCACGACGCGCCGGTCGTGCCGGCCCGGGAGGTGCTCGCGTTCGATCCCGAGCCAGCGCTCCCCGTCGTGCTCGAGCACGGCGAAGACCTTGCCCACAGGCTCGCCGTCGCGGGCGTAGACGAGGTACTCCTCGAGCCAGACGCTGTCGCCGGTGACGGGCGGGAGCTCGTACGTCCAGTCCGCGCGCGCCATGCGGAGACACTTCCCGTCGGCGCCCGTCGTGACACGCAGTTTCCGCCCCGGCGTCCTCGGAGACAACGGAGGGATGGACGAGCCGGCGCCGGCAGTGATCGTCGTGGGCGCGTCCGCGGGAGGCGTCGAGGCGCTGACGACGCTCGCCGGCGGGCTCCCCGAGGATCTCGACGCGGCCGTCTGCGTCGTCCTCCACCTGCCCGCCGCCGCCGAGAGCCGCCTCGCCCACATCCTCTCCCGCGCCGGTCCGCTGCCCGCGACCCAGGCCCGCGGCGGCGAGGCGCTCAGACGCGGACACGTGTACGTCGCCCCTCCCGGCCGGCGGCAGCGTCTGCGCGACCCGATCCGCCGCGTTCTGACCGGGTCGGCGGTGGACGAGCTCGAGCTCGACGGGCACGACCCGCGCGGAAAGCCGGTGCGGGTGCAGGTCGCGGTCGCGCCGCTCCAGAACCGGCCGGACGCGGAGGAGCCGGACGGAGCGATCCTGCCCGTCACGGCGAAGGCCGGGCGGGCCTGAACGAGGGTTCAACCCCCCCCGCCCGGCGTACTCGATGACTCGTGGCCGTCGCTCCCCAGACCGCGCCGGTGATCCGGTCGGAAGAACGGCCCCGGCTCGTCTTCTTCTACTCACCGCTCTCCGGACGCTGCCGTCGCGTCGAGGGGTTCATCGCCCAGGTGCTGCAGCGGCGGCGCAACCACGACACGTTCGAGCTCTTGCGGGTCCCGGTCGATCGCCGGCCGGACCTCGCGGAGAAGTTCCGGGTGGAGCAGGTGCCGACGATCTGCGTCGTCGATGGACGGAAGCTGCGGCGGACGATCGTGGCGCCGCGCGGCTGCCGCGAGCTCGAGCGGGAGCTGGAGCCGTGGTTGCACTGATCCCGGAGGCTCGGGCAGCCCGCGTCGAGGCACGGCGGCTCCGCCGAGAGGTGCTCGAGCTCAAGCTCGTGCTGCGCGAGAGTGCGGTCCGCTCCCTCGCCCAGCGGCGTGCTGCGGCAGCGGCGCTGAGCGGGCTCGCGGCGCGTCGGGGCGAGCCGTTGCCGAGCCCGTGGGGCACCCTTCGCTGGAGCTACGACGCGGAGCCGCTGACGGGCGTGCTCGTGGCGATCCCCTAGCGCGGACCGCGGGCAGCCGGTTCACCGCGGGCGGGAGAGCTCGCGTCGCCGCCGGCGCAGCCGCCCGAGCTTCGCCTCGAGGTCGGCCGCGAACTCCGCGAGCTTCGCCTGGCGCCCGCGGACGAGCGCGAGCTGCCGCTCGACGTGCGGGATCGCCTCCTCGAGGATGCGGAGCCGCTCCTCGTCCGATGGATCCTCCGCCCAGCGGCCGCGGAGCGCGGCGCGCGCCTCCTCCGCCTCGGCGAGCTCGACCAGCTCCTCGAGCGTCAGGCCGAGCAGGTCGCGGAGCCGGATCAGCTCCTGCAGCCGCGCGACATCCGTCTCGGCGTACGTGCGGTGCGAGCCCTTCTCGCGCGCCGAGCCCGAACCGAGCAGCCCGAGCTCCTCGTAGTAGCGGATGGTGCGCGGCGTGACCCCGACGCGCTGCGCCACCTCCCCGATGCGGAGCGCCGTCGCGCTCACGCCGCCGCCTCGACGTCGAGGGGATCCACGGCGACGGCCTCGACGTGGACGTACTTCCCGCCGCGCAGCAGCGAGGCCACCGCGGCGACGACGCAGGCGGCGATCGCGAAGACGAAGGCGTAGACGAGCGCCGTGTGGAACGGGCCCGAGATGAGATGCGGGAAGAAGGCGCGGCCGGTCAACGTGTGGGCGTTCGCGGGCGAGAGCCCGTGCAGCACGTGGGGGCCGAGCAGCGTCCGCACCGGGTTGTAGCCGAGGAACGCCGCGAACAGGGTGGCGACCGGCGGCAGGTGCGAGATGCGCGTCGCGTCGCCCGGGGACACGCCGTGCGCCACGAGGCCGGACTGCGTCGCGTGCGGGAGGCCGCTCGCGAGGCCGACGATCATGAGCGTGAAGAAGACACCGATCGAGAGCACGCTCGACGAGACGTTGAACGTCGCGAGCATCCCCGCGCCGGCGCCGCGCTGCGCCGGCGGCAGGCTGTTCATGACGCCGGCGGTGTTCGGCGACTGGAAGAGGCCCATCCCGATCCCGTTGAGGAGCAGGATCAGCGCGAACCACGGGTAGGCGAAATCGACGGGCAGGACGATGAGGAGCACGAAGCTCGTCGCGGCGACGAGCACACCGCCGGTTGCGAAGGGGCGGGCGCCGAAGCGGTCGGAGAGCCAGCCCGACGCGGGCCCCGCGACGAGCAGGCCGAGGATGAGCGGGAGCATGTAGACGCCCGCCCACAGCGGCGTCCGCGCGAAGTCGTAACCGTGCTCGGGGAGCCAGATCCCCTGCAGCCAGATGATGAGGATGAACTGCAGGCCGCCGCGGGCCATCGCGGCGAGCAGCGCGGCGAGGTTCCCGGCCGCGAAGGCGCGGATCCGGAACAGCTCGAGATGGAACATCGGCTCCGCGACACGCACCTCGATCGCGCAGAAGAGCGCGAGCAGCGCGAGCCCCCCGAGCAGGCACGCAAGGACGAGCGGTGACGTCCAGCCCATCGTGTGCGCGCCGTAGGGCTGGATCCCGTACGTGATGCCGACCATCAGCAGCACGAGCCCGGCGGCGAGCGTGAGGTTTCCCCACCAGTCGATCCTCCCGGGCTTCCGCAGGCCGAGGTCGCGCAGCGAGTGGTACGACCAGATCGTCGCGGCGAGGCCGACCGGCACCGAGACGACGAAGACGAGGCGCCACGAGAGCGGCGCCAGCACGCCGCCGAGCACGAGGCCGAGGAACGAGCCCACGACCATCGCGACGCTGTTGATGCCGAGCGCGAGCCCGCGCTCGTCGGCCGGGAAGGCGTCGGTCAGGATCGCGCTCGAGTTCGCGAACACGAGCGCGCCGCCGACTCCCTGGCCGACGCGCATCAGGATCAGCCACAACGCGCCGGCGCCGCCGTGCAGCCACGTGACCGAGAGCAGGATCGAGAAGAAGGTGAAGACCGCGAAGCCGAGGTTGAACATCCGCACCCGCCCGTACATGTCCCCGAGCCGGCCGAGACTGACGAGCAGCACGGCGAGCACGACGAGGAAGCCGAGCAGCAGCCAGAGCAGGTAGCTCGTGTTGCCGGGCTGCAGGGGGTCGATGCCGATGCCGCGGAAGATGTCGGGCAGCGCGATCAGCAGGATCGAGCTGTTCATCATCGCGAGCAGCGTCCCGAGCGTGGTGTTCGAGAGCGCGACCCATTTGTAGTCCAGCTTCCGCAGACGCATCCGCACCGCGTCCCTCCTCCCGATCCGGTTTCGGATCCTGGCCGGCCGGCTCGTGACGCTTCCGTCACGGTACGTCGTACCAATCTTACGTTTACGTAAAGATTAGCGGATCTGGACAAGCTTGGCCGGCGCGTGCTCGATCTGCAGCGTCGTGTGCTCGAGGCCGAAGCGGTCGCGCAGCAGCGCCTCGAGCTCGCGGCGGATGCCGTGGCAGTCGGCACCCGGCTCGACGAGGACGTGCGCCGAGAGCGTCGGGAACTCGGTAGTCACCTCCCAGACGTGGAGGTCGTGCACCTCCACCACGCCCGGATGCCCGACCATGGCGCTCCCGATTTCGTTCACGGGCAGGCCGACGGGCGCGATGTCGAGGAGGACGCGTCCCGAGTCGCGCAGCAGCCGCCACGACGCGCGCAGCATGAGGCCCGCCACGACGAGCGCCGCCACCGCGTCTGCGCGCACCCAGCCGGTCGCGAGGATCACGCCCCCGGCGACCGCGGTCGCGATGAAGGCGAAGAGATCGTTGAGGACGTGCTGGAAGCTACCCTCGATGTTCAGCGACCGCCGGTTCGCCCCGGCGAGCTGCCAGGTCGCGAGGAGGTTGACGCCGATGCCCACGAGCGCGACGACGAGGATCGCGCCGCCGTGGGCGTTCGGCGGCGAGACGAGCCGGCGCACGGCGCCGTAGACGATCAGGCCGGCGAGCACGAGCAGCGCCGCGCCGTTCGCCTGGGCGGAGAGAATCTCCGAGCGCCGCAGCCCGAACGTCCGGTTCCCGCGCGCCGGCTGGGCGGCGAGGCGCAGCACGACGAGCGACATCGCGAGCGCGCCGGCGTCGGTGAGCATGTGCGCCGCGTCCGAGAGCAGCGCGAGCGAGTGCGCGAGGATTCCGACCACGATCTCGGCCGCCATGAAGCCGAGGATCAGCGCGAGCGCGAGGCGGAGACGCCGCGCGTCCCCGCCGCCGTACGCATGCCCGTGCGGATGATCGTGCATCCGCTCATCATGCACCCTTGCTATTTCTTTGGTGCCTAATCTAGAATTTAGGCATGGCTCAACCAGCTGGGCTCACGGTCGCCGTCGAGGACTACGCGAAGGCCATCTTCACGCTCGAGTCACGCGACGGCGCGGCCTCCACCACCGAGCTCGCCGCGCTGCTCGAGGTCCGCCCCGCCTCGGTCTCGGGGATGCTGCGCAAGCTCTCGGCCCTCGGCCTCGTCGAGCACGAGCGCTACCGCGGCGTCCGCCTCACCGACCGCGGCCGTCGGGTCGCGCTCGAGGTGATCCGCCACCACCGGCTCGTCGAGCTGTTCCTCGTCGAGAGCCTCGGCATGACCTGGGACGAGGTGCACGCCGAGGCCGAGGTGCTCGAGCACGCTCTCTCGGAGGAGCTCGAGGAGCTCATCGCCGCGAAGCTCGGCAACCCGACCGTCGACCCGCACGGCGACCCGATCCCGAGCCGCGAGCTGAAGCTCGCCGAGACGGCCGCGCCTGCGCTCGCGGAGCTCGAGCCGGGCGAGACCGCGACGTTCGTCCGCATCTCCGACTCTGAGCCCGAGATGCTGCGCTTCCTCGGCGAGCGCGACATCGTCCCCGGCGCACGGCTCGAGCTCGTCGAGCGGCAGCCGTTCGACGGGCCGCTCTTCGTCCGCGTCGGCGGCGACGTGCACGTGCTCGGCACGACGCTCGCCCGCGCGATGCGCGTGCGGCGGGAGAAGAGGCGGTGAGCGACGAGGCGTACGAGGCCTTCCGCCACGGCAGGGCTCCGCTCCACACGGTCGTAGCCCGCGGGCGCGTGCGCGCGACGCTCTCGATGCTGGGGCCGGCGTTCGTCGCGGCGGTCGCCTACGTCGACCCCGGCAACTTCGCCACGAACATCCAGGGCGGCGCCCGCTTCGGCTACCTCCTGCTCTGGGTCGTGCTCGCCGCGAACCTGATGGCGATGCTGATCCAGTACCTGTCGGCCAAGCTCGGCGTCGTCACCGACCGGAACCTGCCGGAGCTGTGCCGCGACCACTTCCGGCGGCCGGTCGCCTGGGGCCTCTGGATCCAGGCCGAGGCGATGGCGATGGCCACCGACATCGCGGAGTTCATCGGCGCGGCGCTGGGCCTCAACCTCCTCTTCGGCGTCCCGCTGCTACCGGCCGGCTTCATCACCGGCGCGATCGCGTTCGCGCTGCTCGAGCTGCAGCGGCACGGCTTCCGGCGCTTCGAGCTCGCGATCACCGCGCTGCTCGGGCTGATCCTGCTCGGCTTCCTCTACGAGACCGTGAAGATCGAGCCGTCGGCGGCCGGCGCGGCGCGCGGCCTGGTCCCGAGCCTCGACGGCTCGAGCTCCGTCTATCTCGCGGTCGGGATCGTGGGCGCCACGGTGATGCCGCACGCGATCTACCTCCACTCGGCGCTGACGAAGGGGCGGACGCCGGTGCGGAACGACGCCGAGCGGCGGCACGTGCTGCGCTTCGGGCGGCTCGACGTGATCGTGGCCCTCGGCCTGGCCGGCCTCGTGAACATGACGATGCTCGCCGTCGCGGCCAAGCTCTTCCACGACACGCCGGGCTACGCGCACCTGGACACGATCCGCGCCGCGCACGCGGGCTTCTCGCATCTGGTGGGCGGCACCGCGGCGCTCGCGTTCGCGGTCGCGCTGCTCGCGTCCGGCGCCTCGTCCTCGGGCGTCGGCACCTACGCGGGCCAGGTCGTGATGGCCGGCTTCGTCGACCTGCGCCTGTCCCTTTTGCTCCGCCGCGGCTTGACGATGATCCCCGCACTCGTCGTGCTGGGGCTCGGCGTGAGCCCGACGAGCGCGCTCGTCCTCAGCCAGGTCGTGCTCTCGTTCGGGATCCCGTTCGCCCTCGTCCCGCTGCTGCTGCTCACGAGCCGGAGGGACGTGATGGGCGCCTACGCCAACCGCCTCCCGACGAAGCTCGGGGCGGGCGCGATCGCCACGCTGATCAGCGCGCTCAACGTCTTCCTGCTCGCGCAGGCGGTCGGCCTGGTCTAGAGGGGTGGCGCGACCCGGCGATGACGCCGGTGTCGAAGCCCATCCAGTGCATGCGGCCGAGGAGCCGCGCGTGCTCCACCTTCAGGCAGCGGTCCATCACGACCTCGAGGCCGCCCTCCTGCGCGATGCGCGCGCCTTCCGGGCTGATCACGCCGAACTGCAGCCAGAGCGCCCCGGCGTCGACCTCGACGGCTTCCCGTGCGAGGTCCGGAACGGCCGAGGGGTCACGGAAGACGTCGACGACGTCGATCGGCTCCGGCACGTCGCGCAGGCTCGGATACGCCTGCTCGCCGAGGACGCGCTCCTCGTTCGGGTTGACCGGAATCACGCGGTAGCCGTGCCGCTTGAGGTAGTAGCCGACGAAGTGGCTCGCGCGCAGCTCGCTCGCCGAGAGGCCCACGATCGCCACCGTTCGTGCGGTGTGCACGATTTCCCGGATCGTGCGCGGATCCTGGAACTCGTTCACGCCGTGACGGCGGAGCCGCGAGCGGCGCGCAGCCCGCGCTCGAGATCCCACACGAGATCGTCCGCGTCCTCCAGCCCCACCGACAGCCGCACCGTGCCCGGCGCGACGCCGGACGCGGCGAGCTCGTCGTCGGTGAGCTGGCGGTGCGTCGTCGAGGCGGGATGGATGACGAGGCTCTTCGTGTCGCCGACGTTGGCGACGTGGCTCCACAGCTCGAGCGCCTCGATGAAGCGGCGCCCGCCCTCGCGCCCGCTCTCGAGCTCGAAGGAGAAGACGGAGCCCGCGCCGTGCGGCAGGTAGCGCTCGACGAGCGGACGGTACGGGCTGTCCGGCAGCGCGGGATGCCGCACCGCGCCGACGCCCGGCCGGCCGCGCAGCCACTCGGCCACGACGAGCGCGTTCGAGACGTGCCGGTCCATCCTCACGGCCAGCGACTCCAGGCCCAGCAGCAGCAGAAACGCGTTGAAGGGAGCGAGCACGGAGCCGAAGTCGCGCAGCGTCTCCGCCCGCAGCTTCATCAGCAGGCCGTAGACCCCGAAGGTCTCGTGGAACCTGAGGCCGTGGTACGCCGCCGACGGCTCGGCCACCGAGGGGAAGCGCCCGTTCGACCAGTCGAAAGCGCCCGAGTCGACCACGGCGCCGGCGATCGTCGTCCCGTTGCCTGCGATGAACTTCGTCGCGGAGTGGACGACGAGGTCGGCGCCCCACTCGAGCGGCCGGCACAGGTACGGGGTGGCGAACGTGTTGTCCACCACGAGCGGCGCGCCCACCTCGTGCGCGACGGCCGCGGCGAGCTCGATGTCGAGGACGTTGCCACCGGGGTTCGCGATCGTCTCCGCGAACAGCGCCTTCGTCTCCGTGGTGACGGCGCGGCGCCAGCCGTCGGGATCGGCCATGTCGACCCAGTCGACCGTGATCCGGAGCTTGCGCGCCAGATGGTTGAGCTGCGCGGTCGAGCCGCCGTAGAGCGCCTTCGCCACGGCGATCCGGTCACCCGCCTCGAGCAACGCGAAGAAGAGCGCGGCCTGGGCGGCGAGGCCGCTCGCGAACGCGACGGCGCCGGCGCCGCCCTCGAGGTTCGCCAGCCGCTCCTCGAACGCGGCGACGGTCGGGTTCATGATCCGGCTGTAGACGTTGCCGTACTCCTGCAGGTTGAAGTAGGCGGACGCGGATTCGGTGTCCTCGAAGACGAAGCCCGCGGTCTGGTAGATGGGGGTCGCGCTGGCGCCGGTGTAGGGGTCCGGCCGCTGGCCGGCGTGCACAGCACGCGTGTTGAACCCGAACTCGCGCGGTGCCTCGTCCATAGAGCCAGCGTACCCCCGGGAACGGGCCGGACGGGCCGGCGCCCCGGTTGTCCGTTCGGAACTACATTGGCTCGGTGTCCCGTCTCGCGATCGCGCTCGTGCTCGTCTCCACCGTGGGGCTCGCGCTCCCTCGTCCGGCCCGGCCCTCGCAGTCGGCGCCGCTCCGGCGCACCGACCCGGCGGACGCCAGGGCGGCAGACCTCGCCTACGCCGCGATGCGGCGCCGGTTCGCGTTCGCCGACGGAAGCTACGCCGCGTCGGACTCTCGTTCCTCCTCGGCGCATCTCTGGCCGCTCTCGCAGGCGCTGTCGGCCTCGCTCGCGGTCGGTTCCCTGCCGGGCCGAGCCGCGGCGGCAGCTCGCGCCGACGCGCGGCGCACCGTAGGGGTGCTCCCTCGGTATCGCTCGGCCGAGGGCTATGAGAGCATTCCGCTGGCGGAGCGGGTCGGACGCGGAAACCTCTATTACGACGACAACAACTGGGTCGCGCTCGATCTGATCGCCGTCTACCGCCTGTCGGGGAAGCGGACGATCCTGCGACGGGCCGAGGGCGTGTTCCGATTCCTCGCCTCCGGCTGGGACACCGCCGCTCGCGACCCGTGCCCGGGCGGCGTCTTCTGGGCCAGGCCGCCGCTGCAACAGATTCGCACCACCGTCTCCACGGCGAACGCCGCGCTCGTCGCGCTCCGGCTCTACGAGACGACTCGAAGGCGAAGCTATCTGGCGTGGGCCGAGCGGATGTACGGCTGGGTCAGGCAGTGCCTCGCGGCGCCGGACGGGCTCTACTTCGACCACCTCGACAGTCGCGGCAAGGTCTCGAAGCACGAATGGACGTACAACCAGGGAGCGATGATCGCAGCAGGCGTCCTGCTCGCTAGGGCGACCGGCCAGCGGACGTACCTCGAACAGGCGGAGGCCAGCGCCGAGGCGGCCCTCGCGCGCTACGGCGCCTCCGGCTTCAGAGGGGAGCCACCCATCTTCGTTGCGATCTTCTTCGGCGACCTGAGCCTGCTCGAGAGTGTGATGCCGCTTCGCGCATACCGGACCGAGCTCCGCAGCTACCTTCGCCGGCGCATCCCGCTCCGCCCGGACGGTCATTTCGGCAGCAGCCTGATCTTCCAGGCGGCGGCCGTACAGCTCTACTCGGACGCCGCCCGCGTGCCCTGAGTGGCGACCGCAGGAAGAAAAAAGCACCGCAGCTGCGGGGCTTTCGAGCAGCGGGGGCAGGATTTTGAACCTGCGACCTCCGGGTTATGAGCCGCTCGTTGCCCGATCAGGCAGCGTCCGCTGCGGCATTTCTCCGTCGGCTCAGGTCACGTAGGATCAGCTCGGATTGCCTGGCTCGGGCAAAAGTTTTGGCAAAAGTTCTCGCCTGTCCAGAGAACGTTGAGCCGCGCGCGGCGGGAAGCATCGACCTCAGGGTTATGTCACCTGAGGCGCTCCCACGTCATGTAGAGCCGAGAGTTATGAGCCGTTTGTTGCCACGGCAGGCAGCGTGCTCTCCGGCATTCTTCCGTCTCTTCAGGTCGTATGGGATCAGATCAAGTTGCCTGGGTCGGGCAAAAGTTCGGGCAAAAGTTCGCGCCTGATCAGAGAACGTTGAGCCTCAAGCGGCGGGAAGCACCGACCGCGGAGTATGTCACCTGAGGTGCTCTGACGTGAGGTGAGACCCGCAGCGTTATGAGCCTGTTGTTGCCAGGTCACAGCTATATATCGACGTGCCGAGGCAAGCTAAGGCCGCATTGGATCAGCTCGTTGCCTAGCTCGGAAAAAGTTTGCGAAGTGCTCTCCCGGAAGACGGCTTACGACCTCTGAGCCGAGGGAGGCTTTGCGTCGTAGGTCGGCTCTTCGCCGACGACGGTCGGGCTCGCGGTGCTTCTGAGTATCAACCCCAGCATCCTTCGCTTCAGATTGTCGCTCGGAGTATGTGGAGTCTCTGAGTTGAGTCCACTAGATGTCTGCCCCAGTGGCTCTCGAAGTCGAATCGCAGCTCCCACGAGAGCGGGGGATCCGGCAGACCAGCTTCTGCTGCCGCCACCGCCGCTGCGAGGTCGATCGCTATTTCCCAAAGGTCCGCCGTGAGGCTGCGCGTAATGAACTCGCCTCCTTCGACCGTGTAGTAGGTGTCGTCGAAAGCGAACCGCTTTAGGAGGGAGTCATAGAGCGACGGATCAGACTCGCGAAACTCTGCTGTACCACGCTGATCACCAGATCCCGGACGAGCGTCGGGCAGGTTGAGAGCTGCAAGGTGCACCCCGACGAGTACGCGTTCAAGGTCGGTTAGCTCGGCTTGTGTGACGTTTCCGTCAGACTTCGCTACCGCTGTGAGCGCGGCTAGACAGCGCTTGGCTGCACCGTAAAAGGCGTCGAGCTTGATCTGCCGGTCATCTTTCATCATCCAATTGCGCCGTACTTCAATACAAAACGTGCTGCAGCGATCAGGCTCCGCCAGTTCCTGATCTCGCCTTCCCAGTGATTGATGGCCCTGGTGTCTCCCGTCGCCCTACCCATGCGAATGGCCTCTTCGTGTTGTTCAATACGGGCACTAAGGCTCCGGATCTCCCTCTGGAGCGAACGGGGGCCTTCACCTGGGCGCGAATACCGATCACTGGCCCTCGAAATATCCCTGACCGGCCCCCTGGCTTCGGTCCAGTCGGTGTGAGGGTCCTCTCTGGTCGTGGACCTGTCGGCGGGGGTCGCTGCAACGTCGCAGCGCAGCTCGTTGACTGGTCCAGCTTCTGTGAGGGCAGTGGC
>Ga0209810_1000350_pt1 | contig 110712 bp, 108 predicted proteins | sample Coa_R1_7_FD_187159 | JGI IMG/M metagenome (GOLD analysis project Ga0209810, IMG submission 187159) | Surface soil microbial communities from Centralia Pennsylvania, which are recovering from an underground coalmine fire - Coalmine... | ecosystem: Environmental > Terrestrial > Soil >...
ACAGCAGGAAGCGGTCAGACAGTAGCAATTGTTGATGCCTATGATGACCCCAACGCCGAATCTGATCTGGGGGTCTATCGCTCACAATTTGGTCTACCACCCTGTACGACCGCCAACGGTTGCTTTAAGAAGGTTGACCAGAATGGCGGCACGAACTACCCGCGAGCCAATGGCGGCTGGGCGCAAGAAATCTCCCTCGACCTGGATATGGTGAGCGCCGTCTGCCCCAACTGCCATATCATTCTGGTTGAGGCCACAACCAATAGCCTCACCAACCTGGGAACGGCGGTCAATGAGGCGGCCAAACTGGGGGCAAATGCGATTAGCAATAGCTATGGTGGGGGCGAATTCAGCAGCGAGACGAGCTATGACACCTCCTACTATCAGCATCCGGGCATCGTTGTCACCGCCAGCGCAGGTGATAGCGGCTATGGAGTGGAGTATCCTGCCGCCTCGCAATACGTGACAGCTGTCGGTGGGACGACCCTGACAAAAGCAAGCAACACACGGGGGTGGAGTGAGACGGTCTGGAGTGGGACAGGAAGTGGATGCAGCGCCTACGAACCAAAGCCGAGCTGGCAAACGGATACCGGCTGCAGCCATCGCACTGTTGGCGATGTGGCGGCAGACGCCGATCCCAATACAGGCGTCTCGGTCTATGATAGCTACAAATACCAGGGATTGAGCGGCTGGCTGGTCTTCGGAGGTACCAGCGTCGCCTCGCCCATCATTGCCAGCGTCTATGCTCTGGCAGGCAACAGCAGCAGCGTCACCTATGGCTCCTACCCCTACAGCCATACCAGCAGCCTCTTTGATGTCATCAGTGGCAGCAACGGAAGCTGCGGTGGCTCCTACCTCTGCACCGGGGAAGTCGGCTATGATGGCCCTACCGGCAACGGTACTCCTGACGGCACAGGCGGCTTCTGAAGGCACAGTTTGTCAGTACGCTACGGGAGCCTCGGCCAGGGCCGAGGCTCCTTTCTTGCCAGGCAAACACGATTTCAGTATCTTCTCCCTCAACGGGAGTTTTCTTTGTTCGCTTCTCTTCCGCTGCTGGATCAAGCGTTACTGGCCCCGCCGTTATCAGCAGTGGAGCGGCTCTTTGCCATTCCCTGCCCGCGCCACGTCATATCTCTCCTCCTTGAGCCAGTCGCGCTGCTGGTCTCGCTGGTCGCGATCATGACCGACCACCAGGATTTTCCTGGCCTTGCTCTCTCTCTCTTCTACCCGGAGGCATAGCAGAACCACAGGATCGGACAAGTTCAAACAAAGCCAGAACATCCTCTATCGTCTCGCAAAAGTAGTAGACGCCATCGTTGCCAGACCCTTCAAAAGCATGCAACGCCGGTTTTTCTTCTCTCCGCTGCCGATTCGCTTCCTCCGTGCATTCTCTCAAGCCGTAGGTAGCAAGCGCATCAATGATCTGTTGGATCGATTGGGGACTTTCGCCGCCCTGTTCCTGCTGCACTGCCAAAGCTCTCCTTCTCTCTACAGATATTGCAACAACACGGTCCGCTTCTGCAGAAGGGGGGACTCCTCTTAGGCGTCAACTTCAGGCCGCCCCAGGCCAGCCGCAAGGGGTGGCCCTACGAGAGACGAACGTGTCGTAGGGCTTGTGGAGCCGCCGCGTAGAGTAGGGCCACCCCTTGCGGCTGGCCTGCGTCGCGCTCGCACGGGCTTAAGTTAACGCTTATGGGGGGACTTCTCTGAAGCGGACACCTCCAGGTAAACGTCAACCAGGAAAGACACATAAAGATGAGTGCTGGCGACAGGCGTATCAGCACTCATCTGTGTGCCTGGTCAGCGATGAGGCGTTGGGGTGCTGGCAGGTTTCCCTCCTTGCGGGGTGGGCGTACTTGCAGGTTTCCCGTGTCCCTGTCCCGAAGGAGGAGTGCTGCCTTTTTCCTCCAACCATGAGCAACTCCCAACCTCTTGCATTTCTTGCCGGAATACGCTACACTGAAGCCGTTCCATCTGGAACTGTGGGCAGGCCACCGGCAAGGGGATGGCCCCATAGACGTTCACTTCAGGCCGTGCGAAGGCCAGGCAGGCCAGCCGCCAGGGGTGGCCCTCCTCTAGACGGGCGGCTCGTGCCCCCTGGGGAGCCATCGTCTAGAGGAGGGCCACCCCTGGCGGCTGGCCTGCGGCGGTGCGGCGTCGGTGGCCTGGGGCGGGCTGAAGTGAACGCTTATGCAGCCGCCCCCTTGCATGGATAAAGAGCGGGCAAAGACGCGCTCAAAGCCTCGACATCGATGCGAGCATCTTCAAAAGCCTTATACACGTCGGGCCAGCGAGCTGAAAGCCGGGGGCTTACGGCACATGTGCTAACGGGTGAGCTTCTGATTGTGTCAAAAGCGCATCGCTGACCTCGAAGAGGATACCGGCAGCCCGTTGCAAACAAGTACAGGCCGCGTGACATAGGATGCCTGCTGAATTGAGGAATTACCACTTCTCCGCCAGCAGTTCGTTCAGGGCGTCCTCATCGCAGGAAACCGGAAAGATAATCATGCCGGTTGCCTCCTTCAGGCGTGAGATGGCCAGTTCGTCTGTCGGGTCGGCCATGGCGACAGTCAGATGCTGGTGGTCGCGCCCGACGGGGGCGCAGCGCAGTTCAGAGGCGAGAGAGTGAGGAATGAAGTGCTTCAATCGCCCGGATAAGCGGGCAGGCAACTGCATGAACGGGACGTGGCGCATGTTGCTTTTACTCGTCATCGCTTCTGCGTGTTCCCGCTCCTGCTCTTCAAGGCCTTGCGAGGCCAGATTCCTCTGCTGTTCCTCATCTTCTGGCCCCGTACCTGCGTCGGCTCCAGCTCTCTCCCAGAACTGCACGGTGATGGCGGGTCGCAGGGTAAGTCGGCGCGCAGGCTGGCCGACATGGTACAGCAATTGTTCAAGCGATGACCCCGGCTCCGGGTAAGAGCCGACTCCCAGCAGGATATCTGTTTCATAGCGCAGGGGGGGAAGGAGCGTCTCGGCCTGCAACAGGTTTATGTTACGAAAAACGCGCTCCAGAATGATATACATGCCATTGCGGTCAACTTCAGGAAAGAGTAGGGCGGCCCCGGTTCCGGCATGCGCCAGCAGGAGATCATCACTGCGAATGGCTCGCCGTACATTCATTAAGATCTGTTCCAGGATGCTTTCGGGTGCGTGAAAGCGGCGGCGTACATGTATAGACCCCGCTTGCTGTGCAACCTGTTGATACTCCCACTGGGAAACGTGTAATAAGAGCAGGCTAAAAGGCGTTGAACGTGGAAAATAGTCCTCCAGCGCCTGGCGCACCTGAACGGCCAGTTCCCTGGAAGCCAGCACCAGCGGCTCGTCGCCCTCTTCCCCGTACTCCTGTGTAGCGATTGAGTGCAAAGAAGAGAGTGGTCGGCAGCTACAACTATACGTTATTGCCTGATTGAACAGAACGCCACTGCGTTTCACTTTTCGTTTTAGACTCATCAATCTCGCCTGTGAAGACCCTTCCGGTCAAATATTTGTATGTTGTTGAGATTGATTATAGCCACCGGCAATGATGAATGTGTGCAAAGTATGTTGTAGTATGGTTAAGATGAGCGTGGAGAGGTTAAGATAGCATGAGGGAGCAGTACGTACAACTACCTGCTGCCCCCTCATCTGCTGTAGCGATGAGTCCTGTTATGGTTCGATAGTAACGGGCGCCGTGAAGGTATAGCCAACGCCCGGCACGGTCATAATAAACTGTGGGTTGTTGGGGTCTGGCTCCACTTTCTGGCGCAAGTGGCGAATATGCGTCTTCACCAGGCCCGAATCGCCAGCTTCGTCGTAGCCCCAGACGCGCTCGATAATCATGTCGGTGGTCAGCACCTGCCCGGTATGGGTAATGAGCAGGTGCAGGAGCCGACTCTCGGTAGGCGTCAGGCGCACTTTGGTGCCATCCCTGGTCACCTCATGCCGCATGGCATCCAGCGAGATCGGGCCAACGCTAATCGCTGAGGAGCTTGCCGTACCCCGGCCCGTATTCGAGCGGCGCATGATTGCCTTGATGCGCGCGAGCAACTGGCGCGGGCTAAAAGGCTTCCGCAAATAATCGTCTGCCCCCATCTCCAACCCACGTATCTCATCATCCTCACGATCATGTGCGGTCAGGATCAATACCATTGAATTGGTTTCGCTCCGCATCTGGCGGCAAACCTCGAAGCCGTCCAGTTTTGGCATCTGGACATCCAGAATCACCAGGTCTGGCAGTGTCTCTCTCCATCGCTTGATTGCCTGCTCCCCATCAAATGCGCGGATGACATCGTAGCCATGCCCCTTGAGCCAGTAGCTGAGCATATCGACCATGTCGCGGTCATCGTCCGCCACCATGATTTTCACTCGTGATTTCCTCCTACAGACCTGTGCGAGCGTACAACCTGTCCGTACCCTCGATCAAGTGCTATCCCTGAAATATGCTTTCACTGCTTGTAACGCGACCGCTGAGAACGCAGTAACATCATGATACAATTTGGGCTATCATATAGCATATCTATCGGTACTGATGAGCGCAATCTTTAGCCTCTTTTTCCCTTTCCTGGTTATGCTCTCTCATATCTTTGCCGTTTTTCTTAAGATTTTCTGAGAAAAACCCCTTGACATTTCGTATGCACCTTGTGTACGCTATAAGTCCTGATACTTTTGTATAGCGTCATCTGAGACCGGGGAGTGACTGGCACGAGGATGCCGGTTCAAAGAGGCTGTCTGGCAATCGCCTGCTGCTCCTTTGAACACCTGATGCTGGAGGAGCTTCCGGTTTGCTGAAAACGCGGAGGAAACTGCTATGCCTGTGTGCGAGAACGCACACTCTCCTCATCGCTACCTCGTGCAGACAACTGCCCCGTGTGTTTTGTTTTGCTTCTTCCCTGACTCTGATTCTCTGCTTCAATGGCCTCATATTCCCCTGATTGTCTGTTCGACTCGCCAGGCTGACGGCGCTGTCTGCCTGTGGCGCACAAACTTCTGTCTGTAGCAACGACCACTGTAGTGACGGAACGGGTAAGCAGCATCCTGATTTTGCTGTATCTTTCAGGAGCATCTGTGGAATTTGCCGGAGCAAAGAGCAGAAAGGAACACCTATGGGAGCAATGTCCCCACATTTCACCGTTGGTATTGAAGAGGAATTGCAACTGGTCGATTGCCTGACCGGTCAACTGGTGTCGAAAATTCACCCCATCGTGGAAAAAGGGCAGGCTGTCTTCGGGGAGCAATTAAAGCCGGAGATGTTGCAGTCGACAGCTGAACTGATTACGGGGGTGTGTCCTGATATCAGGACGGCTCGCGCGGAATTGCTCAAGTTGAGAAGGCAACTGGCGCGGCTGGCGGGGCAGGAAGGGGTGGCGCTGGTCAGCGCGGGGACGCATCCTTCATCGCTGTGGATGCATCAGTTGCGTTCGGAATCGCCTCGCTACGAGGAACTGGAAGAGGAATTTCAAGATGTTGGCCGCTCTATCTTGATCTTTGGCCTGCATGTCCACATTGGCGTCGAGGACAGAGAACTGTCGGTCTCTCTGCTGAACCAGATACGCACGTGGTTGCCTCACCTGCTGGCTCTTTCGTCGAACTCGCCCTTCTGGCTGGCCCGCTACACCGGCCTGCGCTCCTATCGCGCCATCGTCTGGAAACGTTTCCTGCGCAGCGGCGTGCCAGACCCCCTGCTTTCATGGGGTGATTTTGAACACTACGTCGAAACACTCGTCAAGGCTGGCTGCATCGATAACGGCAAGAAGGTCTGGTGGGATATCCGCCCGCACGCCTTCTACAGCACGATTGAGTTTCGTATCTGCGACATGCCCGCGACCTTTGAGGACACGATCGCCCTCTCTGCCCTCTGCCAGGCTCTTGTTGCCCGCCTGGCCTGGCTGCACCGGCGCGGTCTGATGACTCCCGTCTTGCCGCGTCGACTGATCGAAGAGAACAAGTGGCGCGCCGCCCGCTATGGCCTGGATGCTGAAGTCATCGATTTCGTTCGCCAGCGCCGCCTCAGCATGCGTGAATCGATTCACGAACTGCTCGACTTTGTCGATGAGGTCGTTGACGATCTGGGAACGCGCCGCGAAATGAACCACCTGCGTTCCCTGCTCAGCGATCCACGCGGCACCGGCGCAGATCGGCAGATAGCCGTCTACAAAGAGACTGGCAGCCTGCCAGCCGTTGCCCATTTCCTGATCCGGCAGACGCGGGAAGGCGTTGAGGACAATTCGGCTTCCCAGCACATTGCCAGCCCAGAATAACAGCCGTAAACTTGCCGCAGGCCAGCGTGCAGGCCACCCGCCAGGGGTGGCCCTACGAGAGACGATGTATTCCTGTGGTCAGCGACGGCGGCGTCGGTGATCTGGTCTGCGCGGTGGGAGTTTGGGGGCTGCTGTTCACAGGTTGTCCCTATATCTCACTCAGGTAACGATGAACGAATTGCACCGCCATTGCCCCTTCGCCAACGCTGGAGGCGACGCGCTTGACCGAGCCATGCCGCACGTCTCCGGCGGCGAAGATGCCGGGAACGCTCGTCTCCAGAAAGAAGGGGTCGCGTTCAAGCGGCCAGCCCTTCGGCGGTTGCCCTTCGTGCATCAGGTCAGGACCGGTGAGGATGAAGCCTTTATCGTCGCGCATCACCACGCCTTTCAGCCAGGTGGTGTGCGGCTCCGCGCCGATAAAGATGAAGAGAGAGGTCGCGGGCAGCGTTGTCTGCTCGTGTGTCCGGTCATCACAGATGGTAATGCTCTGAAGGTGGTGCTGGCCCGCTACTGCTATGACGCGGGTGCAGGTCTTCACCTGGATATTCTCCGTGTCTTCAATCTGGTCGATCAGGTATTGCGACATACTTTTCGAGAGCGAGTTTGCGCGCACCAGCATGGTCACGTGGCGGGCATATCTGGCGAAGTAGACGGCGGCCTGCCCGGCAGAGTTCGCGCCGCCGACGACATAGACTTCCTCATTTGAGCAGGACATCGCCTCTGTCAGGGAAGCGCCATAGTAGACGCCCGCGCCGCTCAAAGCATCGATGCCTGGCACGTTGAGCCTGCGATAGGAGACGCCACAGGCGAGCAGCAGGGCATGGCAGCGCAATTCTGAGCCATCGGCCAGCTTCACGCAGCGATACTGCCCATCGACCGTCACCGCCACCGCCTCCTGGGGCGTAATAATCTCTGCCCCGAAGCGTTCCGCCTGAGTCACCGCGCGCCGCGCCAGTTCCGCACCGCTCAAGCCGGTCGGAAAGCCGAGATAGTTCTCTATACGCGAACTGGTACCCGCCTGCCCGCCCGGTGCCTCGCGTTCTACAATCAACGTGCGCAGCCCTTCGGATGCCCCGTAGACGCCAGCGGCCAGCCCGGCGGGGCCAGAGCCGACGATGATCAGGTCATAAAACGGTTTCCCGGCATGGATTCTCAGGTTGAGTTTCTCGGCAATCTGCAGCTCCGTCGGGTTCGTGAGGAACGAGCCGTCGGGAAAGATCACCACCGGCAGCTTCTTGTGGTCGAGGCCCAGATGTTCCAGCATGTGCGTGGCTTCTTTGTTCTGCTCGACATCCAGCCACTGGTAGGGAATCAGGTTGCGCGCCAGAAAATCCTTGATCTCATGGATTTTCGGCGACCAGCGATGCCCGATCACGCGCAGGCCCGCAAAGGGCGGGCGATATTGAGCCACCCAGTCGGCCAGCAGATCATCCAGCACCGGATACAGGCGCTCCTCCGGCGGATTCCAGGGCCTCATCAGGTAGTAGTCGATGCGTGCCGTATTGATGGCCTGAATGGCCGCGTGCGTGTCCGCGTAGGTGGTCATCAGCACGCGCTTTGCCTTCGGGTACAGGTCTCGCGCCTGTTTCAAGAACGCTGTTCCATTCATCCCCGGCATCTGCTCATCCGCCAGCAGCAGCGCCACCGGCTCGTTGTGCAACTTCAGATGTTTCAACTGGTGCAGCGCCTCCTGCCCTGACCTGGCTTTCACCACGCGAAAACGCTCACTGTATTTCTTTTCCAGGTCACGTTCGAGCTGATTCAAGACCTGGGGATAATCGTCAACAATTACAATAGCTGGTTTTGCCATATACTTGCTTCCAATTCTGCATAATTCACGTCTTACTAACGCCACGTAGCATATTCCCAATTGGAAGCACAAAGAGCGAGCAGAAAAAAGGCCTGTGAACCGGGTATCCGATTCACAGGCCTTTTTTCTGCTCGCTCTTTGTGCTTTATTCCTGCTTTTGTAGCAATTCCAGCAGGACGCCATTCGTGCCTTTTGGATGCAGGAAGATGGCGCGTCCCTCAGCGGCTATGCGCGGCTGCTGATCCAGCACGGGCGCACCCTGCTCGCGCATCTCCGCCAGCGCCGCGTCGATATCGTCCACTTCCAGGCAAATATGGTGCAGGCCCTCACCGCGCTTCTCAAGAAAGCGTGTCAAGCTCGAATCGCCGGTCGTCGGTTCGATCAGTTCGATCTCGCTACCGCCTGGGCCGCCGAGCGGCAGGAAGGCGATACGCACCTGCTCCGTCGGCACCTCTTTCACCTCGCTCGGCTCAATTCCCAGCGTATTGCGATAGAAGGCCAGCGCCTGCTCAAGGCTGCGCACAATAATAGCGACATGATCGATACGTTTTGGCAGAGGCATCTTCAGGCTCCCTCTCTATCTGTCCTGTCTGGCACGCCCGGAACGCGCAAACGGACTACGAACAGCGACTCAAATGAAATTCGGTGGAGCGCAGGCGCTGTGGGATGGTTGAAAAGAGGCCCATGCCCAGCTGCACCGAGTTGGTTAAACCGCGCAAGGCCATTAACGCGCTGATGCGCGTCTCCTCGCTATAGCCCAGCAGGTCGGTCATCTGGTCAAATTCCGCCTGCGTCAGCACCTCGTAACTCAAGTCCGGTTCCACCAGCAGGCTCAAATCCAGATCGACATAGCTCAACTGCCCCGGCTCAATCGTTGGCGGCATAATCACCGAGGCATAAGTATGCCTGAGCTGAGGGCCATCATAGAACGCGCTGAGCATATACCAGCGTTCCGGCCAGAAGTATTGCACGCAGTTGTAAGGTAACGGACGCATTCTCGTCGTCCAGTGCATCAACGTCCCGGCGGGCAGCCAGAGGCGAATGCACTCAAGCGCCACCCCCGGTAGCGGCTCATCGCTCAACTGTGTCTCTGCATCCAGTTCATATGCCTGCCACGACCCACGCAGCATCCTATCATAGCTCCGGCTCTCCACCCGGAAAGTCCGTTGCATAGCATTCTCTCCCTTCCATCGCAAGCATTGTATCGCATTATAGAGCATCATGTACGGTATCGTGTTTCTGTCGCACAAGACAGAATACGCTTCCTAAAATATAGCATAATTATCAATGCGTCAAGCATATTCACCATTCTGGCCGAAGAAAAGGTTACCTGTGATATATTATGAGAAAAACGTCCGTATGAGATGCCAGGGCCAGGCAGGCCACCCCTGGCGGGTGGCCTGCCTGGCCTTCGCACGGCCTGAAGTGAACGCTTCTGGGGCCACCCCTGGCGGCTGGCCTGCGGCGGTCTAGAGACGCGGCTCCACAGGCGGCACGACCGCCGCGTCTAGAGTAGGGCCACCCCTTGCGGGTGGCCTGCCCGGCGTTGGCACTGGCTTACGTTAACGCCTATGGGGCCATCCCCTTGCGGGTGGCCTGGGGGTGGGGCAGCCGGGCTTAAGTTCGCGCCTATGGAGCTGGCCTCCGCCCTGGCTCACCAGAGATGCTTCGCTGCGCTCAGTGCAGGCCTGGTCAAGTTCGGCACGCGCTACTACAATCCCAACCTGGGAAGGTGGACACAACGGGACGCGAAAGCAAGCAATCAGACAGGCAGGCAGGTGGGTTTCATGGAGTGGATGGAAAAGATTTTCTTCCCCTTGAGAATGTTGTAAAATAGAGAGGCAAATCATGATTCGCCCCTGTCATGCTGAGCGAGAGCGAAGCATCTCTGGCAGCAGTCCGCTCTATATGGCGATGCTTCTCTGCGCTCAGCATGGCAGGGGCGAAACGACGTCCAGTGTAGATGCTTCGCTCCACTCAGTATGACAGGGGCAAGAGGGTCTTTTTTATAGTCTGCGATGAGAAACGACGTACAAATAGAAGGTCTATGCGCTGTCCAAACTGTCAAACAATGAATCCGGTGGGGGCAAAATTTTGCCTGGAGTGTGGGAATCGTCTGGTTGTCTGCCCGAACTGTGGCACTGTTAACCTGCCCAGAGCAAAGTTCTGCATGGAATGTGGCACCCCGCTTGCGACGAGCGCCAGCAGCGAAGCTGTCAGGGCGGCGGCAGTACCTGCCGTTGCGACGACTTCTGCTCCGGCCCTGCCTGCTCCCGCGCTCAATAACGATAGGGGGCAGAGGCAGTCGCTGGCGGCGCCAGAGGAGCGGCGGGTCGTCACGGTTATGTTTGCCGATATCACCGGCTCGACGCCGCTGGCGGCTGGCCTTGACCCGGAGGATATGCGCGCCATTCTGGCGGGCTATTTCAATTTGATGGCGGCGCAGATTCGCAAGCATGGCGGCACCGTCGAGAAATATATTGGCGATGCCGTGATGGCCGTGTTTGGCCTGCCCATTGCCCACGAGGATGACCCCGATCGCGCCATTCGCGCCGCGCTGGATATGCAGCGCGCGCTCGCCGGCTTCAACGCGCAGCGGCTCGCGCTTGACCCGCAGGCAACGCGCCTGCAAATGCGCATCGGCATCACGACCGGCGAGGTGGCCGCGCCTGCCGGTGGGCTGCAACGGCAGGATTTCCTGATTACCGGCGATGCCGTTAACGTGGCGGCGCGCCTGCAACAGGTGGCGAACCCCGATACTATCCTGGTTGGTGAGCGCACCTACCTGGCGACGCGAGATGTCTTCGATTTCCACGCTCTGGCTCCGCTGCAACTCAGGGGCAAGGCGCAGCCCCTGCGTGCCTGGGTGGTGCAGGGACCGCGCATGCCCTCGCCTGCTATTCTACAGCATCCGCGCGGCATCAACGGCCTGCAGGCGGCGCTCGTCGGGCGCACGCTCGAACTCATGCTGCTACATACCACCTACGCGCGCGTGCAGGCCGAGCGGCAGCCGCACCTGATTACCATTGTTGGCTCACCCGGCATCGGCAAATCGCGCCTCGCCCGCGAATTCATCGCCGATGAGCAGGAGGCGGCCCGCTGTACCACCTGCGAACCGCGTTCCGTCATGCCGCTCGTACTGGAAGGACGCTGTCCGCCTTATGGCAGCGGCATTACCTACTGGCCCCTGATCGAGATTCTGCGCGCGCTACTGGGGGCGCGAGACGGCGAGAGCGAAGAGGAGTTGCGCGACCGCTTCATCGCCTTTGTGCGCCAGACGCTGGCACAGGCGAAGCGGGGCGAGGATGCTCTGGAGATCGCCAGCGCCATTTCCCGCAGCATCGGCAGGGGCCTGAGCGGCCAGCCCATGACAACGACCGGCGATCTGGGGGTGGCCGAACGGCTGCAGAGGGACAGGCAGCGCGGCTTACAGGGCAAAAACGCGGAGCAGAGCAGCGTGCAGGGTCCCGTCCTGCGCGCCTGGCGGGTTCTGCTTGAGGCGCTGGCGGGGCAACAGCCGCTCATCATCGTCATTGACGATTTGCAGTGGGCCGACGAAGCTCTGCTCGACCTGCTGGAATACCTGGCGGACCGGCTCAGCAACGTTCCCGTCCTCTTCCTCTGCCCCTCGCGCCTGGAATTTCTTGAACGCCACCGCGACTGGGGCGGCGGTCGGCGCAACTTCACCACCATCGCGCTGGAAGCCCTCTCCCGCGAGGAAAGCGGCGAACTGGTTTCCGAGTTGCTCCATTCCAGCGAACTACCGGAGACGCTCTATCATACTATTCTGAGCCGCGCCGAGGGCAACCCCTTCTTTGTCGAAGAGATTGTGCGCATGCTTATCGATCAGGGCGTGCTGGTCTATGAAAACGGCTCCTGGCATGTCAGCACGCAGAATGAATCGCTGCTCGGCGAACTGGCGACGCCGGCGCCCCCGCCCGAAGATACGCTGATTGAGCATCACTATATGCTGCCGTTGCCGCTTATCCCGGATACCATTCAGGGCGTACTGGCCGCGCGTGTCGATCTGCTCAGCCAGGTTGAGAAGCGGGTGCTGCAACATGCCGCCATCATTGGCCGCACCTTCTGGCTCTCTGCCCTGCTCGAACTGGCCTTCGATTTCGATGCCGATACCGTCGTCCATGCCCTCGATTCACTCATGCAGCGCGACTTCATCGTCGAGACGGAGCAGCAGCAGCGCAGCCCTGTCGAACACGACCGCGTGTTCAGCTTCAAGCATATCCTGATTCGTGACGTCGTGTACAACAATATTCCGCGCGTGCGCCGCTCGCTGGAACACTCGCAATTCGCGCAGTGGCTGGAGAAACAGGCACAGGATCAACTACAGACGTTCGCAGAATTGCTTGCCTACCACTACCAGCAGGCGCTGGCCACGTGGTCTGCTGCTCTCTTGCCGGAAGCCGTCGATACGGTTGACGCCTTTGAACCGGCGAATCAGAGTCCGCGCCTTTCGCGGGCCGAACTGCGCCAGCGCGCCATCACCTATCTGACAATGGCAGGCGACCAGGCTTTCCACAGCTATCATACCATTCGCGCCATCCAGGCATACAGCCAGTCGCTGGAATTGCTGAAAGAGTGCAAGGCCAACAGCCTGACGCTTGCCAGGATGCGCGGCAACCTCGGCGATGCCTACATGCAGCGTGTCAGCGCCAACGAGGCATGGCAGGAATACCGGCACGCCCTGCGCCTCCTGCAGGAAAGCCCGCAGGAAGATAAAACCATGCTGCTCCACCTGTATGATCGACTGAGCGAACTGGGGGCGCGCTGGCTTGGCGCATTCACCACCATGCCGGATATGCAGGAAGTCCGCGCCTACATCGACGCCGGGCTGAAACTGTTAGAAGGTGAGCCGGAGAATGCCGACCTTGCCGCGTTCCTCACCTACCGCGCCTTCTGGTATATCCAGATGTACACGCTGGACGTGCCGGAACGCAGCGAATTTGCCGAACTGGCCCTGCAAAGCGCGCTAGAGGCTCAGCGTATCGCCGAAGCAATACAGAATGTCTTCGTTCAGTGGATCACGCTGGATGCCCTCGGCTTCATTTACCTGGAACAGCGCAGATATCAGGACGCGCACAGGATCGTCCATCGCCGCCTGCAACTGGTCGGCCAGATTCCCGATCAGCACCGCGAGGAGCTTTCCGACCTCTACTACAGCCTGGGCTGTGTCCACGAGTCCGTCAGCGATTATGCCTCGGCGGTCAAATGGTTTGGCGAAGCCTCGGCCATCGCGCAGACAATGGATAGCCCTGCCTTTCTGGTCTTCAACATGCTCGGTCGCATGCGCGCCTGGTACGAGTGGAACCGTTGGAACGAGGCACAGGAAGTGGCGCACAAAGTCCTGCGCACCATCGAGCAGTACCAGCTGGATGAGATGCGGCAACTGTGGGCGCTGGAAACGCTGGCCGTCGTGGCCTATCGCACCGGCAATCAGGAAGAAGGAGACCGCTATGCACAGCGTTTCAGGCATCTGCTTGAACAGCACCTGGAGCGCAGGGACGAAGGCGAAATCGAAGAACGCATTACCGCGAAAATGCATGCCATCTACCTGGCAAGCGAGGACTGGACACGTGCCGTCGCGGCCTATACCCTGAAATTGCAGCGCGGCGAACCTCTGCCCTCGCCGGAAGTTCTCGCCACCTTCGCCGAACTGAGCGTCATGACCGGCCAGGATGCCGCGGAGCTGGAAGCCCTGGTCGAGCGGGCGGTCAGCGTAGCAACAATGTCAGGGGCGCGCAAAATGCAGGCGGTCGCCCGGCGCGCGCGCGCGCGCCTGCGACTGGAACAGCGCCGCTGGGACGAGGCCGAACACGACCTGCGAGACGCCCTTGCCTGCTTTGAGGAACTTGACCTGCCCTGGGAGCAGGGGCGAACGCTCTACTGCCTCGGCCTGCTCTATCGCCGCCGCGCTGCAATCGCCCACATGACTGGTAGCACCGCCGAAGATGAGGGCCGCGCTCGCTACTACCTCGAACGCGCCCTCGGTTTCTTCGAGTCCCTGCACGCCGTCCACGACGCCGACCGCGCCCGCCTCAGTCAGAGCCAGCAGGCGCCCGTATAGTCTGCTCAGGAGAAAAATGATGCTCCATAAACCTCTTCCCTATGTCACGCTGTTTCGCATCGCCGGAATACTCTTTCTTCTCTTCGGCCTCTATCACGCCTACACCGTTGCCTCTCTGCTACTTGGAAGTGGAGAAAACATTCCCGGCACCATTATTGCCGTTCTCGGTCCCTTCGGCGGCGAATTCCCCTATGGCGCGCCCCTCATCTACATCGCCATTGGCCTTCTCTGCCTCGGCATGAACACCGCAAAAGCAAAAATCGCCTACTGGAGCCTGCAACTTGCGCTCTGGCTCACCGGCCTCAACCTCTGGTACCAGCAACAGCGCGAGATTGATGTGCGCCTGCTGCCGCCGTTCGCTACCCCCACCACCTTCTGGCCCCAGATGGTGCTTACCCTGCTCGGCTCCCTCTTGCTGCTCGCGCTGTATATTCCGATCACACGGCTGCTCAAAAGGCTGTATGAGGGAGAAAAGGAATCTGATGCGCTTAGCAGGCGTTAGATGGATACGTCTCTGAACTTTCATCGGAGGTAAAAAATATTGCCAGTTCTGGCTACATCTGGCTACATAAAGTATAATTCCCCTGGAAGGAGGCACTAGCTATGGCGCTGCCATCAGGCAAACCGGTGGTCTGCCCGGTCTTAATCGGTCGTGTCGCTGATCTACAGTCCCTGCGCTCGCTCATCGACCAGGCCAGAAGCGGCGCGGGGGGAACGATTCTGATCAGCGGTGAGGCAGGTATCGGCAAATCACGTATGGTTGCAGAGGTAAAAACCTACGCGGCGGCTCAGGGATTTCTCCTGTTGCAGGGGAATTGTTTCCCCGCCGACACGAGCTGCCCTTATGCTCCTCTGCTTGATCTCCTGCGCAGCCTTCATGCCTCTTCCCCGCCAGCGTCACTTCTTTCTTCCCTCGAAACGTTAGCCCGTGATATTTTCCCCTTGTTCCCTGAAATCGTTTCTGAGCGAACAATTCAACCTTCTGGCCTTGAGCCGGAACAGGAGAAACGCCGCCTTTTTGCCGTTCTCTCAACCTTTTTTATACGGCTTTCCACAGTTTCCCCTGTGCTGTTTGTTATTGAGGATGCCCATTGGAGTGACAGCACCAGCCTGGATTTCCTGCACTATCTGACGCGCCGTCTCACCTCCCATCCTGTTCTGCTTCTTGTCACCTATCGCCAGGAGGAAACCTTTCCGCTGTTAAATGGCTGGCTCGCGCAGCTTGACCGCGAACGCTTTGTCCATGAGATCAAGCTTCTGCGGCTCTCTCGTAGCGATGTTGATATCATGCTCTCAGCCATTTTCGATGAGCGACATACCGCTCTGGATATGCGCCGCTTCCTGCATGGTGAATTGCTGGATACCATGTATACCCTGACCGAGGGAAACCCTTTTTTCATCGAAGAAACGCTTGGTCTGCTGGTTGTCGAAGGCGATATTTTCTATACGCAGGGCTACTGGAACAGGCGCTCGCTCACGACTATGCGTATTCCACGCAGCGTACAGGAGGGCGTGCAGCGGCGAATAGAACGCCTGAGCGAGGAGGCTCGCCACGTCCTCACTCTGGCTGCTGTCGCCGGGCGGCATTTTGATTTTGCTTTGCTCCAGCAGCTCACCGGCTATGATGAGCTTCACCTGCTTCACATCATGAAAGAACTGGTTGCCGCGCAACTCGTGGTCGAAGAATCTGACGAGCGGTTCGCATTTCGCCACGCCCTGACCCGACGAGCCATTTATCTACAACTGCTGGCCCGCGAGCGCATCACGCTTCATCGCCTTATTGCTCAGACGCTGGAGCAATTGCCAACCGCCCTCGACGCTCATCTGGAGGACCTGGCCTCCCACTTCTATCAGGCCCACGAATGGCAGAAGGCGCTGGACTACACCCGGCGCGCCGGAGAGAAGGCCGTGCAACTCTATGCGCACCGCGCGGCTATCAACTACTTTACATGGGCGCTGGAAGCCGCTCAACACCTCTCTTCGCCGCCTTCTCCGCTCATTTACCGCGCTCGCGGGCAGGCTAATGAGATGCTCGGCGAGTTTGAACAGGCGCAGCACGACTACACACGGGCGATGGAGGCCGCCCGTGCTATGCACGATCTCGTCGGGGAATGGCAGAGTGCCATTGACCTCGGTTTCCTCTGGGCAACCCGTGACTATACACGCACGGAAATCTGGTTTCGCCAGGCGCTGATGCTGGCCGAATCGCTTAATGATCCCGCGCTCCACGCTCACAGCCTCAATCGTATCGGCAACTGGTATCTGAACGTGGAGCAGCCGCACGAAGCTTTGCGCCACCACCGCGAGGCCCTCGCGCTCTTTGAACAACTCCACGATACGCACGGCATCGCGGAGACACAGGACTTACTGGGCATGTCCAGCTACCTGGGCGGTGATTTGATCGGCGGCACCATCTATTACCGGCAAGCCATCACGCTCTTTGATGAACATGGCGATGGGGCAGGGCTGACATCCAGCCTGGCGACGATCACGCTGCGCGCTACAACCTATCAGACCGATATGCTGGCTTCCGCAGCGAGTTTGGCCGAGGTGTTGCCAGAGGCCGAATGGGCGGTCAAGATTGCTCGTGACATTGGCCAGCGTTCAGCCGAAACCTATGCCCTCATGTTACTGGGGCTTTGCCTGGGATCACAGGGAGAATACTCCCGCGCTCTGGCTATAGATCAACAGGCTTTAGCGATTGCGGAAGAGATCGAGCATCGCCAATGGCAGGCGGCCATTCACACGGTGCTGGGCGGAGCATACAGCGGTTTGCTTGCCCTTCCACAGGCCCGTAGCTACTTCGAGCAGGCGCTGGCCCTTGCCCGGGAAACGCATTCACTCTTCTGGACTCACATCGCTACCGGCTATCTTGCCTCCGTATTTATCTTGCTGCACGACTACACGCGGGCAGAGACGCTGCTTCATAGTACATTCAACCCGGATATGCCTGCCCGGACGATGGGCCAGCATCTGATATGGGGTGCGGCCATAGAACTTGCGCTGGCGCAGGGTCATCCCCAACAGGCGCTGGATATCATCGATCGATTGATTCCATCTGGCATGCAGACTGGCGGAGAAAAACATGGCTTGCGCGTCCTCAAATTGCGTGCCGAGGCGCTGGCCGCATTGCAGCGCATAGCCGAAGCCGAAGCTGCACTGAAAGCAGCTCGCACTCTTGCCAGAGAGCAGGGCGCGCGACCTATGCAATGGCGCGTAGAGGTCAGCCTGGGAAATCTCTATCGCTCGCAGGGCAGCAAGGAGGCTGAACAGGTTTATGCCGGGGCTCGATCACTCATTGAAGAACTGGCGGCCAATGTAACAGATGAGGCTTTACGAGAACATTTCCTGCAACAGGCGCTTGCCATGCTGCCTCACGCCGGTCTTTCCTCACCTGTCCGCCCTTCCGGAAAAGCCCCCGGTGGCCTGACCGAACGCGAACGGGAGGTTGTGGTATTAATTGCGCAGGGCAAATCCAATCAGGCTATCGCGGATACGCTGGTCATCACCAAACGCACTGTCGAGACGCATATTGGCAACATCATGTTCAAATCAGGCTGCTCCTCACGCACGCAGATCGCCGTGTGGGCTGTAGAGAACGGTCTGGTGAGCAAGGCTGAATCTTCTCCGTAGACAGTCTGTCAAGAATCTCCGTGTTTACCACGATGCTTTGCCAGCCCCTTCCGGCTACAATGAGAGTGTCAGCCGGGAAACGATTCCTGTGACTTTTCAGCAGAAAGGGTAGCATCATGAGCGAGCTGTATAACCGGGGTTCTCGTCAATTACAGGAGCAGTTCGATAGTCGGCGCATTGCTGATCGCCTCGATCAGCGCATAGTCCATAAGGCGCTTACTGAGGAGGACCGTGCATTTATTGAACGTAGCCCGATGTTCTTCTTAGCTACAGCTGATGGAGAAGGTCGCCCTGATTGCTCATATAAGGGGGGGATGCCTGGATTTGTGCGCGTACTTACCTCAACTACCTTAGCTTTTCCTGATTATGATGGCAATGGCATGTTCAAGAGCCTGGGGAATATGCTGGTGAATCCTCACGTTGGGATGCTCTTCATTGACTTTGAGCATCCTGGTCGCATGCGCATCAATGGGATGGCGACAGTCCATGCTGACGACCCGTTATTATCCGAGTATCCAGGGGCGCGGCTCATAGTTCGTGTCCAGGCCGAGCAAGTCTTCCCGAACTGTCCGCGTTACATCCATAAAATGCAGATCATCAAATACTCGGTATATACCCCCCGGCTCGACTACACGCCGCCAGAGCCTGAGTGGAAACAATTGGAAGAATTTCGCGATGCCTTACCGCATAGTGGATAGCCGCTCCAGCAGGAAATTGTATTGTCATGCAGGGCGGCCTGTTCCGTTCCTACGTGTGGTACGTTCTCATTTCTCCGTGTTTGCCACGATGGATTACCCGCCCTTTTCGCTTACACTAAGCACAGTTGAGGCATTCGATCAGAACGTATCATCTCGCGGAAAGGAGAAGAGAGCATACAGACTTCTATCATCCAGCTTACCAGGCGAGAACGAGAAGTCCTCTGCCTGGTAGCATCAGGCCAGACCGATCGTAACATAGTGGGTACACTGACGATCAGCCAGCGCACCGTCAACCGGCACATGAGCAATATCTTTGTCAAGCTGGATGTACCCGGTCGCGCTGCTGCCGCCGCTTACGCCATCCGGCACGGTTTAATCTAACAACAGAAAGGATCATCTCATGAACGCAACAGACATTCTGAAGTACGGCCAGCTCACTGTCCTGCAAACCATCGAGGGCTTCTCTGAAAGCGCGTGGGAGACGCCCGGCGCGTGCGGCTACTGGTCCGTCAAGGACATCCTCGCCCACCTGGCCTCCTACGAACGAGTCCTGGTAGACATCCTGGCCTCATTCACCGCCGGTGGCCCGACACCGGCTCTGGACACCTTCATCGAACAGGGCGCGCAATTCAACGACAGCGAGGTAGACAGGCGCAAAGACAACAGCATCCAGGACGTGCTGGCAGAGTTCAACGACACCCACGCCCAGACCATGTCCCTCATCGTCGGCATTGCCCCCGAAAGGCTGCGCGAAGTCGGCACGCTTCCCTGGTACGGCACCCCCTACTCGCTCGACGATGTGATCGTCTACATGTACTACGGTCACAAACGCGAACATAGCGCCCAGATCGCCGCCTTCAGAGATGTCCTGAAGCAGCGTTAGCAGGTAACACGCCATAGTAAAACAGCCGTATTCTATGGTATCATTACTAATGATGGCACGGATACGGCTGTGCTGTCCGTTCACCTGCACCCAAAGGAGAGTGCTCGATGATCGCAAGCGACATTATGACCCGCAATGTGTGTACCATCCAGCCGGAGGCCAGCGCACAGCAGGCGGCGCAGCTTCTCGACCAGAAGCGCATCAGCGGCGCGCCCGTCGTCAATGCGCAGGGACAATTGATCGGCATGATCACGGAGGCCGATATTATCAGCAAGGTCAATCGTGAAGGACTGCGTGTGGCCGACGTTATGACGCACGAATTGATCGTTGTCACAGAAGAAACCCCAGTAGGCGAAATTGCTCAGTTACTCACGGAGCGCAAGATCAAGCGTGTCCCTGTGGTCAGCGACGGCAAACTGGTTGGCATTGTCAGCCGGGCTGATATCGTACATGCTGTCGCTGAGGGCCACCTCATTATCCGTGCCTGGTAATCCGGGCGTTTGAGGCTATCCCCCCACCTCTCCTGAGGACTATCACCTGTAATGCGTTTTTATCTATGCCACGTGGGGAGCAGGGTCAGCATACTGCAAAGGGATGATCTTGCTCTCCCGGTTGTTTCCGCTTGCCATGTAATCTTTGAATTCTACGATGATTTTCAGGTAATCCTGCGCGACCGCCCTGTAATCAAACCGCTCGCGGGCATAGGCGCGAATCTCTTTGCGTAGCCCGGCATTCTTCTCAATCGCTCGCTGGATTGCTTCGGCCAGCCTGTCCGGGTCGCGTTCGTCATCGGGAATGATAGTGATAAACTCCTCATTGGTCAGGTTTGCGCTGGCCGATTCTGTCACCACGACGCTCAGACCTGCCGCCAGAGCCTCCAGCACCACCAGCGGCGCGGCCTCCGAGCGGCTATACAGCACCAGGCAACTGTAATCGGTCAGCTTCTGATAGACTTCTTCCTTGAGCCAGCTTCCGGCGTACCGGCACGTTGCGTTCTCGCGGAAATCCGGCTCCTCACCATCTCTGCGCGGCCCCACAAAGTCGATCTCGACCCGCCCTTGCAGCAGCTTTGCCAGCACCGCCTGCCGCTTGCGCGGCTCGATCTTGCCCAGACAGACCGCCTTCCCATTGCCGCTGCGCGCGACCCGAAACCGCTCCGTCTCCACGGCATTGCGCAACACCCTCAGGAAGCCCCGGTAGCCTCTGGTTATATAGAAGTCGCGAATCGGCTCTGACAGGGCGATATTAGCCGGGGCTTCCAGTACATCGGCCAGCGTAATATCGAATTCCGGCATATGCATGCCTCTGATATAGTTTGCCAGATTGCCCGCATGCACGGTCGTGCAGTAATCCATGCGCAGATGCTTATTAAACGGGAGGCAGAACGGCGCGTAGTGGCTATGCACAAAATCATAGCGCCCGCTGTGCAGGGAGCAGATGATTTCCTGATAAATGAAGCTGTTATAGATATCTACCGTGTGTCCCAGCGCCTCCAGGTGCTGCTTATAGTTCCAGATCAAAATTTCAACGGCCCCCCAGCCCTGTGGGGGAATCGGTGCGTGTCCACCGGCAACCAATGCTATTTTCATACTCACTCAATCACTTTTTCCTCAAACACTGAAAAAGAAGATGGTGATACGGGTAACGAACGAATGCTTGCGGAAAGCTCTGTCCTCTTCTTATCCCATCAGGTCCGGCCACAGATCAGGTCAGGGGGTCGGTATCACAATGGATTATAATAAAAGTCCCCCGCTCGCGCAAAATCAACCATATGAAAAACGCTCATGCGGCTCACAGAGCCACATGAGCGATCGTATATAGTATGGCCACTTTTTGCGGGTGGCCTGGGGGTGTGGCCTGCCCGATGGCCTGCCGGGCGGTCGAATCCCTGATGGCCGGTCTGTGAGAATGATCGGCTGGTTGGCTCCTTACCCTCGCTTCTCGATTGGCACCCATTTGCGGTCGTAGGCGCCGTTATAGCCACTGGATGGGCGAATCAATTCATCTTCGGCGTACTGTTCCAGGATGTGGGCGATCCAGCCGCCGGCGCGGGAGATGCCGAAAATGGAGGAGAAGATCTTCGCGTCCAGCCCGACGCCGTGCAGAACCAGGGCGGTGTAGAACTCCACGTTGGTCTTCAGCGGGCGATCTGGCTTGTAGGCAGCCAGGGCCTTGAGGATGACATCTTCCACCGCGCGCGCATCCATGTAGAGCTGCATATCCCCGGCTTCCTGATAGAGCTTCTCGGCGGCTGCCCCCAGCACGTCGGCGCGCGGGTCGCGGGTGCGGTAGACGCGGTGGCCAAAGCCCATCAGGCGTTCGTGCGCGGCCAGCTTACCGTTCACCCACTCGGCGGCCACATCCTCGATTTTGCGCCCGGTTCTGGCCGAGGTCTCGCGGATCTCAAACACCATGTCCATCGCCGGGCCGGGCGCGCCTCCATGCAGCGGCCCCTTCAGGGAACCGATGGCTCCAACCACCGCCGAATACATGTCCGAGCGCGTACTCGCAATCACGCGGGCCGTGAAGGTCGAGTTATTCATGCCATGATCGATCACCGTGTTGAGATATGTTTCCAGACCGCGAACCGACCCTTCATGCGCTTCTTCACCCTGGAGCATATAGAGGAAATTTGCCGCGTGGCCCAGCGTGGGGTGCGGCGCGATTGGCTCCTGCCCGTGAATCAGGCGCCAGTAGGCGGCGACGATGGTGGGCATGGGCGCCAGAATCCTGACGCCGCGCCGCAGATTGGCCGCCGTCGACATATCGTCCATCTCCGGGTCGTTCAGGCTAAGCGTGTCGGTTCCCATGCGCAGCGCATCCATCATCGGCGCCTGCTTTTTCGCCGCCGCGCGCAGCACCGTCATCGTCGTTTCAGAGATGGCGCGATGCTCTCTGAAGCTCTCTCGAAACGCATCCAGCTCCGCCCGGTTCGGCAGGCGGTCATACCAGAGAAGATAGACCTCCTCTTCATACGTCGCATTGGGGGCAAGTTCTTCGAGCGGGAAACCAGCTATCGTCAGTTTACCTGCCAGTCCGTCAATCGTTGACAATCGAGTCTCGTTCACGACTACATCACGTAGTCCATGCGCTATCTGAGCCATACCGTCTCCTTGTTTGCGTCCATGTTCGATATCCAGGGGGTTGTCTTGCTCCAATCCGGGGACCTCGATGGACTGTGTTCTCTTCAGGCTCGCCTCCACTGCTTTGTGAAGGTTACCAGTAAACTGATGTATGTTTCTATACTATAGCATAGCACGTCGGCTTCCCGCTCATCAAGTTTTTTTCAAATACTGAAGTATCAAATCGGTCACAAATATCGCCGGGCAACTTCCGAAGCGGAGAAACGTAGTACCTTCGGACGAATTTCGTGAAAGAGGGAAACGGGGACGTGGAATCAATCAGGGCAATAGGCTATAATGTGCAGAGTAATAGCGAAAACTTATTCCGCTTTGCCGATTGAGGTAGAGAGAATAACGACGAGGTCAAAATTGAAACGCTCACACCTGGCGCGAGAAATCATCGAGACTATCGCGCTTACATTGATTATCTTCCTGGTGATTCGGTTTGCCATCCAGAGCTACCAGGTGCAAGGCCCCAGTATGCAGCCGGGGCTGTTTACCGACGAATATGTGATCGTCAACAAGGTGGCGTACCTGTTTCACGCGCCTGAGCGCGGCGATGTCATCGTCTTTCACTATCCGCTGGATACGAACGAAGACTTCATCAAGCGCGTCATTGGCCTGCCGGGTGATACCATCAAGGTTGACAGCAGCCATGTCTGGGTAGATGGGACGCTGCTCAAAGAACCCTATATCTCCGCGCCCGCCAACCCGCAGGCGCAGACCTGGCATGTGCCGCCCAACGAATACTTCGTCCTGGGCGATAATCGACCGGTCAGCGATGACTCGCGTGACTGGGGCTTCGTTCCCAACTACGATATTGTGGGGAAGGCCGTCTTTGTCTACTGGCCGCTTAAAAACTGGGAACTGATCAACACCTATCCAACCGTCTATGCCGCCGTAAAAGTCACACACAGAAATTGAGGAGTAGTTATGATGCAAGATTCGGAACAGGAATATCCGCTGCGCCCGCGTTCAGATACGGGCAAGCAACGTCCCGTTGATGACGAATTGCTGGAAGAAGAGCGGCGCCCGCCCACAGCCCCCTTGCCGCGCCCGCGCCCGCTGCCGCGAGCCGTGCAGGAAACGCGCCTGCCGCATCATCGCCTGCGTACCGCCATACTCGCGGGCGTCATCGCCGGTATCCTCTGCATTATCCAGAGCATCATCATCACCTTTGCCAACGCCTCCACCTACGTAGCGTTTGAGAAGGCGACGCAGGCGGCGGTGAAAAATGCCCTGGCCTTCACTATCTTCGGCATTGGTCTGCTCACCTTCTTCATCAGTATGGTCATCGTTCTGATAGCCGGTTTCATCGTTGGCAAAGCCGCCGTCAAACGCTCCTACGGCTTCCTGACGGGGTTTATCGCCGGTTTATTAGACTACGCTCTCGGCTTCCTCATTCAGTTCATTCCCAATTATCCCGGCACGGCGGGAGCAAACGGCAGCGTCAGCGGCACCGCTCCCCTCGTCGGCGGCATTTTCATCTCCATCGTCTTTCTGCTTATCTGGGGTATCGTCGGGGGACTCGTCTCGCTCCTGGGAGCCTGGCTTGCTACCCGCAGACACCCGTATTATACGCAAGATTCTGTAGAGGGATGAGTGTGCTATTCAGGATACTCATTCACCGGCTCCGTGGCCGGGCCGAAGGCCGGAGAGTGGGTGCGTACCTCCGTCTCCTGTGATGCCGCAGTATTGCCGAGTTGATTGATCGGTTGTATGCGCGGCGCGATGGCGAGATTGTTGCCGAGTTGTTGCAGCAGGCCCTCCATGCCGCCGCCCGGCACGGCCTGCATCTTCATCTCCGCCACCTTGCCATCGTTCAGCGCAAACTCCACCGGCACCTGCGGCAGCCCGATGGCCTGCCCTGTCTCCTGAATAGTTGGGATGCCAAACTGTGGAAAGGCCAGGTCTCTCGTATGGGTCGCGGCGATCTGAATCAGCCCTGTTACTGTATCACCGTGCGCGCACAGGTCGCTCAGGTTGTAGGAAAAGTCCGGCATGCCTGCATCCAGCTGTGCCTGCAATGTCAGAAATGCCCCCCTGTCCAGCGGCTGCGGCATCCAGCCCACCAGTTTGAAATCAGTCGTCATATAGTGTGCCGCCATATCGATGGCTCCCGATTGCAGCGCCGTGATAAACGTCTTCACAATCTCTTTCGTATTCATGATGATTCCTCCTCAAATAGCTTCTCATATTCTACACGTTTGAATATGCGGGAATATGACATGAAGGGCCGCGCGTGTACAACGAACGTACACGCGCGGCCCTTCATGTCATATTCCCGCGTGGTTTGCAGGCGTTTGAAAGCTGCTTATTCCGCCACTGTGACCGATTCGATGACATCGCCCTGGCGGATGTTGCGCACAACGTTCATGCCGGAGGTGACATCGCCGAAGATGGTGTAGTTGGGCGGGAGGCCGGGCTGGTCTTCCAGGCAGATGAAGAACTGACTGCCGTTGGTGTTCGGCCCGGCGTTCGCCATGGCGACCGTTCCCGCTTTGTACGGGCGGCGGACCGGCTCATCATTGAACCTGTAGCCGGGGCCGCCTCTGCCGGTGCCGGTCGGGTCGCCGCCCTGAATAACGAACCCCGGCACGACGCGGTGGAAGGTCACGCCATCATAAAAGCCATCACGGGCCAGCGTCACGAAGTTATTGACCGTCTGCGGGGCCTCAGCCGGGTTCAGTTCCAGATTGATGTCTCCCTTGTTCGTCGTGATGACCGCGTGATACTTCTTATTCGTGTTGATTTGCATTGTCGGCGGGGCGCTATACTGCTTTGCTGCCATGAAACAATCCTTTCTGTTACGCTTACACGCAATTACGGGGCCTGCACCACGATCAGGTGGTTGATGACATCCGGCTTGATGTTTTTCGAGGATGCGGTGTCGCCAGGGCCTTGAATCCTGGTAGCCACATCCATTCCCTTTACAACATGCCCAAACAGATTATACGACTTTGTCAACTTCGAGGTGTCGTTGCCGGTGCAGATGAAGAACTGGCTGCCATTCGTGTTCGGCCCGGAATTTGCCATTGCCACGCAGCCCTCTGTGTAGTTGCCCTTCACCGGTTCATCATTGAACCTGTAGCCGGGGTTCCCGTCGGGCTTGCCGGTAGGAGAACCTGCCTGAATGATGAAACCGGGAACCACGCGGTGGAAGACAATGCCATCATAGAAGTGATGCTGCGCCAGAAAGACAAAATTATTGACCGTTTCTGGCGCGATTGAAGGGTCTAGCTCCAGCACAATCAGACCGCGATTCGTATTGATGCCGGCGCAGTACACCCTGTTTGTGTCGATGGTCATGGCCGGGGCCTGCTTGTAGGTGTGCTGTATCTGCTTGAACTGGGCAGCAGTCGGGGCGGCTGCCGTATCGGTGATTTCTTTTAAGATACTGCTGTTCAGGCATGGTGAGACTGCAGCGGCCTTTGGCTTTGCCGGTGGCACTTTGAACGGCCCCAGGTGATTGCGATACGCATAAACCGTTCCGCTGGCCAGGGCCACAAGCAGCAACGCCACAAAAAACGTGGCCCAGGGATAGCGTGCAATGCCACGAGCAGGCGGCCTGTAGCCCGGCGCGCGTCGCCGCTTCCCATTGTCTTTGACCTTCAGTTCTGGTAGCTCAGTAGCGTGAGCCTTCGCAATCCTTGCAGCGCGCTTCGTCGCTTCGCGTTTCGTCGTTTTTGGCATGGAAGCTTGTGATGACTCCTTCTTATCAAGAATAAGCAAAACCTCTTCGTGCTATAATACCTGTCCGCTTCCATCTGGTCAAGTCCTGAGCAGCAAAAAGTTGCCCTGCTTTTGCCATCCCGGCGTATTCTCTTCTGGACTGTCAATCGTGTTTATGAGTGGCTATGGCTCATTGATCTGATCTGTGTGCAGGTCTTTACTGTTTGCCCTGCCTTGCTGGTCCTTGTCTTCATCGAATCCAGAGAGGGTGTCGCGTTCGAGGTAGTAGCTGGCGGTGAGAGCAATGCCGACGGCCAGTGGGATGAGGCCGGGCAGGAGCCAGGGGCCGAAGTGCAGAGGAATGGCATTGAAGGATGGCGGCAGAATGAAGCCGATGGGGTAGAGGCCGACGGTGAGGGCGAGGCCGACCATCGTGATGATCAGGCCTGCACGCAGAATGCCCCGGCTGCGTCGCTGCTTTTCCAGCAGGCGCGGATTCAGGCCATAGGAAATCATAGCCATACGTTCGCGGTGCTGCAGGTAGCGCAGCAGCACCATAAAGCTGAAGAAAAAGGCTAAGGCAATAAGCCAGCTCAGCAGTATCGATAGGAATTCTGAAGACATACTTTGTACCTCGTTATTGCAACCAGTCAATTGTATGATATGATACCGCTAAGAGTAAAGACGTTTCATCGTGGGGGAAATGAAACATTTTTTACCGACACGGACTCTAATAAGAATATGGGAGAGCATGTTTTGCAAACGCCACAGAGTTTAGGCTTACCGCTATCCAGCGCGATAGCGTCCTGTACAGAGCAGGATGATGTATTGCTGGTCGCGGCCAGCAAACGGGGAGACCAGGAAGCCTTTGCTTTGCTGGTGCAACGCTACCAGCGTCGTGTTTTTAATCTCGTCTTTGGCATGCTGCAACAGTATGAAGAGGCCAGCGAGATTACGCAGGAGGCGTTTCTGGCCGCGTGGCAGGGCCTGCCTGCATTTCGCGGAGAGGCGCGCTTCTCCACGTGGCTGCATCGCATCGCCTACAACTGCGCCCTCAAGCAACTGGAGCAGCGGCGGCGAGATCGGGCGTTGCAGGCGGCGATGGAGGCGAAACAGGTCGTTGATGACGGCGGCGAGAGACATGCAGACGCTATTATGGAGACGCATGCCCGCCAGGCGCTGGTGCAGGAGCAGCTTTCCTGCCTGCCCGCGAAATACCGCATTGTCCTGATTCTGCGCCATCTGCAGGAGATGACCTATGAAGAGATGGCAGAAATTCTGACAATGCCCATTGGCACCATTAAGACTCACCTCTTCCGGGCGCGCAATTTGCTCAAAGAACGCCTGGAAGCCATTGATCGAGAACTCGCTGCCAGAACGAGAGGTTGTTAGTGCGCTGTTCTGAGGCTGCTCGCAAGCTACATCTGTATATAGATAATCGGCTCTCCCTGAAAGAAGTTTCCGCGCTGGAAGCTCACCTTGCCGCCTGTGTTGATTGCCGTGAGGAACTTTTCCTGCTGGAAGAAGCTATCCGTTCGGTGCGCTCGTTCAGGCTCGTGGCTGAACCAGAAGACCTGACGGAGCGTGTCATGGCCCGTGTGGCCCTCACGCCGCAGCGCGCCATGCCCGATTTCTCTCCTCTGCGCCCCTCGTTGCCGGAACTGCTCGTCGTCGTCGTGCTGGCAACCATTGCCACACTCGGCGTCATCCTGGCCCAGCCCTCAATACGAGCCGTTCTCCCCATCGCCAATGGACACGATGCGCTCTCGCTCTTTTTCCTCAATTCCCTGCACCAACTGCTTTCTTACGGCATGAGCGCGCTCATTCTTGCCCTCTGGGTTCTTGGCACCCTGCTCGGCATCTTCATCACCCTGCTCCTCGTCGGCGACGAAGTACGCGCTCAATGGTTCAAAGCCATGCTGGACCGCCTGCCCGTGCGCTAAATGAATCCGAGCAGGCCAGCCAGCGTCCCAGGCCACCCGGTGTCGGGTGATTGCGTTCTCATTTGCTTTCTCGCTTTGCGTGCTTTGCTGCCTGATCGTCGCTGGCCCTGTGGTAGCACACTGTGCTATGATTGTCACGTGAAGATCGTCTGGAGACGCCATTGATGAGGTACTGGCTATGGAGATTGCTGGCAAGAGCCGACTGGGAAGCAAGCTGATGGGGCTGTTTTTGCTCAGTCACCCGCTGCCGGTGCTGTTGCATATCCTTGGGGTCAGCGTGTTTGCGCTGCTTGCGGCGTGGCCGCTTTTTCCGTGGGGAACCATTGCCCTTGTCATCGGCGCGCACGCGGCCATGCAGGTTTCCATCGCCATGATAAACGACTACTGCGACCGCGCACTGGACGCGGCGAGCAGGCCGGAGAAGCCCATTGTGCGCGGGCTGGTGACGCCGGGTGAGGCGCTGGTCGCGGGCATTGTGATGATGCTGGTAATGCTCCTGCTGCTGCTGCCGCTCAACCGGCTGGCGCTGGCGATCTCCCTCTGCTACCTTGCGCTGGCCCAGGCATACAATCTGGGGCTGAAATCGACGCCTTTGAGCGGCCTGCTCTTTGCGCTGGCGATGCCGCTCATCCCCGCCTATGCCTTCGCAGGCCTCGGACGGGTGCTGCCGGTCATCTTCTGGCTCATCCCCGTCGGCTTTTTGCTCGGCATCACCCTCAATCTGGCAAACGCCCTGCGCGACCTGGAAGAGGATGCCGCGCATGGCGCGAGGACGCTGGCGGTGACCCTGGGCGTCAAAGGCTCGTTCGCCGTCAGCGAGCTATTCCTGCTGCTGAGCGCGCTGCTGGCCGCCATACTGACCTTCACGCGACTGGTACCGGCGCAGCCCTGGATCGTCGGCTCTGTCGTTCTGCTCTCCCTTCTGTCGCTTATCGTCTGCTTGCTCTTTTTTGGCCCGCAGCGGCCCGCCAGGACACGCAAACTCTATTTTTACCTGATCGCGCTCACCAGTATCGTCCTGGCCGGTGGCTGGCTGCTAGGAGTAATAATCTGATGCCCCTGCACCTGAACCTGCTGGAACGCATTCTCACCAGCCTGAATCTGCTGCCCACTCCGCTTTTCGATACGCCGCTTGCCCCCGGCATGGCGAAAGTCCTGGTGACAGCCTGCCAGCTGGACGTTTTCGATACGCTCAGCAAAGGCCCGCTTTCGCTGGAAACGCTGGCGCAGCAACTCGACTGCCACCCGCAGGGCCTGCAATTGCTGATGCAGTTGCTGGTTTCCGCCGGTTATGTGCGCCTGCGCCACCATCGCTACAGCAATAGCCCTGTTGCGCGGCGCTGGCTCACAGCTGACTCCCCGTTCAATGTCGCCCCCTATATTGTTCACAGTCCAGATATCGTGGTGATCTGGGATCATCTGCCGGAAGTGGTGCGCACGAACAAACAGGCGATGCGCATGCCCTACGAAGAAGACGCCTTGTCGCCAGAGATGCAGGCAGCCCTGCAACGCCACTATGCCGGGCTGGCTGCTCTTGCCATGACGCTGGGCCGCGAGATAGTCACCTGCGTGCGGCTGCCACAGGGAGCGACGCACCTGCTCGACGTCGGCGGCTCTCACGCAGCCTACAGTGTCCTCTTTTGCCGCAAATATCCATCATTGCATGCCACCGTCATAGATATCCAGCCGGGCATCGAGGCAGGCAAACGTACCTCACAGCAGGAGGGCATGACAGATCGCCTCAGCTTCCTCTGCGCGGACATCGTGCGCGAAGATTTCGCTACTCCGCTCGCCGAGCAGTTTGACGCCGCCCTCTATTTCCACATCGCCCACCTGCTCCCGCCCGCAACCAATGCCGCTCTGCTCACAAAAGTAGCGCAAACCCTCAAACCAGGCGGCCTGCTCATCTTCGTCGATCAGGTGACCGACCAGACCCATCACTCCCGCCTCGCCTCGCTCATGGTCCAGTTCATGGCCCTCACCATGACTACCATCGGCGGCACCTGCTACCCTTTCCCAACCGTGAAAAACTGGCTAGAGCAGGCCGGAATGACGCAGATACGCAAACGCCGCCTGCTTACGCCGGGTGCGACACTGATTACAGCACGGAAGAGCCACTAGAGGAGTATGATTGTATCGCCATCGTTGAGGCAACTCTTAGTCACTGCTGCACGCGGGAAAATCGCTGCGCGGATGGCTCCTTCAGGTAGCGCGCAATCGTTGCGTCGATGAACTGCGCCGCCGACGGGTGCTGTTCTTTTTCGGAACTGGAGACGGACGAGGATGAGGAGGAGCGGTTGATACTCTTCTCTCTTCCCGACTGCAACCCCTTGCCAGAAGAAGTGGTTGAGCGTGATGAATTGCAGCAGCGTTTGCTGCGGGCAATCGACGCTTTACCACCTCATTATCGCTCCGTCGTGCAACTCCGCTATATCGCGCAGTTGAGCTTATCCGAAATTGCGCAGCGGTTGAACTTGCCCATCGGCACGGTCAAAACTCAGTTCTTGCGGGCAAAGCCCCTCTTGCGCACTGCATTCGCAGAAAGTTCTGACGATTCCGGGGTATGGAACGAGTTGGTGGTTTCAAGATAGGATTCTCTTCTCAAGGATGTTGCCTGGAAGGTTTCAACAGGTAGAAAACATGCCGCAGAAGGAGGAAGGAGGTTTTCTCATGGTGCGCAACCTCTACCGCTTTTACCTGTATGCTGTCTGCCTGGCTCTGCTGGTGTTCGTAACCGTTGCGCTGGGACACCTGCTCCAGGTCGTCCTGGCTTTCACCCCATTGAGAGGTTCTTCTGCCAGCGAGCCGGGGAGCGCGGAAACCGTACAGGCCATCGTGTTTTTCGTGATTTCCTGGCTCATTGCCGCGGCGTTGGGCGGCTTCCACTACCGGCTGATTCGGCGCGATATCAAAGACGACCCGGTTGCTGGCGGCAGCACCATTCGGGCCTTTTTCTTAAATATCGCCGAAGGCATCGCCGTGGTGGTGGCCGTTGCCCTCTCCGCTGTTACGGTAATCCCGTCTCTGGGTCAGGCATACACGGGTGATATCACCTCGCTGACGGCCGCTTCGCTTGCTCTGCTCGGTTTGGCCGCAACGCTGGAGTGGGAGCGAAGGCGTATTCCCGCCGGTTCGGCAACGGCCCGACTCTTCGAGCATCTGCACCTTTATGGGGCGCAATTGCTCCTGCTCCTGCTCCTGGCACTCTCCTGGATGGGAACTGCCCATCAGCTGGTCGATGCGCTGGTTGCTGGAGGTCGGGGGATGATCTCGGTAGGCGGCCCGGCTCCCTGCGGCGGCTTCACCGCCTGCCAGGGTCCTAATTTGCTCAGCCTGACAGTGGCGCTGCTCTGGATCGCTCTGTTCTGGATCGGCTATGGTCTGCTGGCCCGCAAGGACGTTCCCTCGCTCTTTCGCCAGATGTTGCACTACGCCAGCCTGGCTTCTGGTTTCGGCCTCATCCTTTACGGATGCGAACGCGGTATCGAGCTACTCATGCGGGCGCTGTTCGGCGTCCCGGTCTCGCTGCTCGACGTGGTAAGCCCGTCTGGCAGCTATGATTTCGTTTCCCCGCTCCTGCTGGGCATGCTGGTCACGGGTGTCTACAGCCTCTGGCTGGCTCTGACTGGCCGAAAAGAGCCGCAGGGACAGGTAAGGACACGGCTGATCGGAGAAGCCATTGCCGCCTCTCTGCTGGCGGGAGTCTTCTGGTGGGGAATTGGTCTGGCCCTCTTCTCTCTGCTGCAAGGTATCGCAGGCGTCCAGGTGGCCGCTGCAGATTGGGCTGCAGCCAGCGCCCTGGTCATAACCGGGGCAAGTTACACCGCCTTCGAGTGGCTCTTGCGCAGGCGAAGTATCCATGAGCCGACAGTTGCTGCGGCCCCCCGGCGCGGTATGGTGCTGGCCTTGCTCGGCGCGGGCGTACTGGCCGCAGCCGTTGGCCTGGCCCTCGCTCTCTACTCACTGGCAACCTTCTTTCTCGGTTCGCCGATCAATGACTGGGGCCATCTCACGCGCATGGGCTTTTCTGCCAGCGTTGTCGGGGTACTTGTGGCCGCTTTTTACCTCTGGCGTCTGAGGGATGAGAAACTTGCGCTCACCGCTGTTAGCCAACCAGCCTCGCAAGCGATGACTCCTCCTGCTGCCGCGACAGCTTCTGCTTCTGTACCCACGCCACCCGAAGCGGCAGAAGGATCACCTTCCATCGAGGCCATTCTGGATGATTTGCTGGCGGGCAAAATCAGCCGCGACGAAGCGGCTAGCCAGCTTCACCAGCTCTTCCGTCTTCAGGCAGCGCCTTCATAGAGGAGCAGGCTTGTTCATCGGCGAGGTGATACTACTAGCAACGGGAAATGTGAGACGGCTGTTAGATGAAAAGACTCTGCTTCTCCACCCCCGATTTTTCTCCGGGGGCAGTATGAAACTGTGACGATCACGTGTGCTGAAGGCAGCAAATGTGACCGGCCTGAGAAGTTCATGCTTTATGCTTCAGGGTGGAGAGGTATGCCTGTACCAGGGCTAGCCGCCACAGGGATTCTGTCTGGCGAAATTTCACTCTGGAGGAAAGCTATGAAAAAGAGCATAAGGAGCGCGCTACTGGCGGTGTTCCTTTGGCCACAGGCGGGCATCACCAAAGGGGAGATTCTGACGGCACCCACGTACTTTTTAGTGTGCCTGTTGCCGCCCGGCGATGTTAACGAGACGCTCCAGGAGTGAGCGCAATTCGTTCATGTTCTCAGAACCGAGGGAAATAGCCCATTCGCCCTCGATGCTCTCGATAATTTCTCTACCTACCTCTGCTGCCTGCTGCCCCCGTTCGGTCAGGCGCACGATTCTGGCTCGCCCGTCAATCGGGTCAGGTACGCGCTCCACGTAGCCTCGTTCTTCCAGGGTAGTTACCAGATAATTGACTAACTGCTTCGTCAATTGCGCCCTTCTGGCGAGTTCGCTCAATCGAATCCCTTGCCTGTCAACGTGAGCAAACACAATGGTATACGTTACGGGGAGATCCGGGTACCCCCTGGCTGCCAGCTGCGTGTGTAGTTCGGTTACCAGTGCCTGGAATGGAATACGCAACAACTGTGCGAAATTGAGCTGCCCTACCGTCCGTTTGTACTCCATGATATTTTCCTCATGCTCTTGACAGATTAGTACAAATATTGTACTATCTTATTTAGTACAAATATTGTACCAGATATGTGTTGAAACAGCAAGGAGAAAACGAGCATGAGCATCGAGCAAAACAAGTCCATTGCCCGCCAGTTCTTCGAGGACGCCTACAATACTGGCAACGTCGATCTCCTGGAGCAACTACTTGCTCCTACTTACGTCGATGAGAAGGCTCCTCCAGGCACGCCGAGCGGCCCGCAGGGCATTGCAGAGGTCATTACCATGTTCCGCAGGGCCTTCCCTGACCTTCGTTTTACAATTGAAGACCAGATAGCTGAGGGTGACAGGGTCGCCACCCGTTACACATTTCGTGGGACACAGCGAGGCGAGTTGATGGGTATTCCACCCACAGGGAAACAGGTGAGCATCGGTGGCATCAGCATTTATCGCATCGCTGATGGTAAGATGCAGCAGGCCTGGATCGAATACGACATGTTGGGTTTGCTCCAGCAACTCGGTGTTGTCCCACCTGCGGGACAGACCGCTTAGCTGTGCATGCAAATTGTGGGTTTCTCACTCTTGCTTTCAGGCAGTGAAACCGGTTGTGGAGAAGAAGTTTGTGCTGCAAACTTCACTTGAGTGTTGCTACACCGTTGCTACATTTCGGGCGGTTTGGTGGCCGGGGAGAGAAGAGAGCAACCACATAAAACGAGGCAGGAAGCCAATCTAGAGAGATGCTTCCTGCCGTTGTTGCAGTCGGGGCGAGAGGATTTGAACCTCCGACCACCACAGTGGAATAGAATGCCAGCGCGTTGCCTTATGAGTTCGTCCCTTTCGGGATGCCCTTCTAATAAGGTACGTTTCCAGCAAGCCTTCCCCAAACCGGACAGGCGGCTTTCACCGCATCCGGCTTTCCGAGGGTAACGGCTTTCGCCCTAAGCCACCTCAGACACCAAGAGTAAGACAACCTGGCCCATTCCGCCTAGTTGCGTCTTGGGAGTGTCTTACTCTTGACCTCAACCTTAGTATAAGGGAGTTCTTCGGACTCTTCTAACCTTAACGCCTTTCGGCGGCCTGTATTCAGTTGTCCGGGTATTCCGTCCCGTTAGTTGTTTCGTTCGCCGGTTTGTCTCTTTGTACTTCGCCTCTTGTGCTGTCGGTTCTTCCTGACAGTTCCCGCTACGTGGGTTCTGTCCGTTCGCCCGACTCCTTCGGGTGGTTGTTCGTGTAACCTTCGCATCGCTAGCTCTCTCGCTCGTTCGCGTCCTTCCAGCTTTGCAATATGATCTAGGTCGTCACGTTCCTCTCTTATGAGGTCGTATAGCCTTCGTTCGAGTTTGAATTTCCTGTCCAGAACGTTCCAGTAATATCTCTCGAATTCCTGTTGGTTTGGGTCAGGTGCCTCACCTGATCGACGCTTTATCTCTGTTCTCTCGCCGTAGTAGTGTTTTCGGCTTTCCAACCCATCTGCGAGTTGTTCTAGCTGTTCTTCTACCTCTGCGAGCAGAGTGTTTAGCCATTCGGCTTCTTCGTCTCTCCGGTTTTGGTCAATCTCGAACTGTCGCCTGACTGATTCCAGATCATCCTGGTTCACGTCTTACGTCCCTACGGAACTTTTACCCCGATGGAGTTGCCTTCGTTGGTTGGCCTCTTCGTCTTGGGTCATAGGCTAAGTCCTTAAGTGACATTCCGTCGTACTGCCCGCTGTGTATTTGCTTGTGACACCTGACGCATACCGGAATTTGTTTTCTATTTAGCGCGATCATGACTCGTATAAAGCCCTTTTCGTGCTTTTCGTCCATCTTCCGTATGTGTCTTACATGATGCATCTGCACCATGTCGGGGTCGTCGCATATACAACATGGTAATCCTAGCTTGGAACGAGTTCGCATTCTTAAATTCATTTGCACTATGTCCACTTTGGCAATTTGGGTGAACCCATCTCGCCTTGATGTCCAATCGTGGTTCTGATAAAATGCGAGTTCTTTTTCCTTGCCTTTGCGCCACGTCCGTATTTTGATCTCTCCGCCATTTATGACTTTGGCTATTTTGCTTTTACGCTTTCCTGCCAATGTCTTAGCGAGAGAGTATTTCAGGATGTACTGTATTCTTTGTACCCTTGCCCAGTTGTCTACTGGCCTGTAGTATTGTTGTATTCCTCTGTTGATAGAGGAGTACAGCATTACTATTTGGTCTTCATCCAACAGTTGCCAGGGCGCTCGGTGGATGGGCTTGCCTTTCTCGTCACAGAACCCCTTAGTTTTGAGCCTTGCTATTAGCTCGTCTATCGGGGCTTTCAGGACTATTTCACTTCCGGTTGATCTCCGCTTAAAGCGTTTCCCTGAACCGTTCGTTGTGAACGCCTGTTTCTGTTCCTTACTGGTTCGCCCTAGCCGAATTCTGTACCCTAAGAATTTCGCTTCTTGGGTTCTGGCGTTCGTTATGACTGTCTTCTTTTCGCTGAGCGTTAGCTTGAGTTCGGTTCTTAAAAAGTCCCTGACTCTCTGCTTTATTTGCTCCGCTAAGTGGTGAGAACCTGTCACTCCTATTAGCCAGTCGTCGGCGTACCGTATGTACTTAATCCTGACAAAATTCGGGTCTTTGGTATCCATTGACGGTAGCTTTCGCATCCGAATTCCCAACTCTCGGTACGCCCTGGATCGGGTCTTACCCTGTTTCGCCAGGTAGAGTCTCCTATCTTGGAGTCTCTTGTACTCTAAATTGTGTCTTCGTTTTTCGCCTTTCTCTAGCTCTCTTTGCATCTGCTCAACGAATTCGTCGAGCTTATGTAAGTAGATGTTTGCCAGGATTGGCGAAACTATCCCGCCTTGCGGCGTTCCTGCTAGGCTGTCTTTTCGTACTTCGTCCAGGTCTTGGTATCCAGCCTTTAAGATTTTTCGGATGAGGTTTATGAAACGCTCGTCCTCAATCTTTTCTCTGATGATGTTGACCAGTGTTTCGTGATCTATGTCATCAAAGCAGTTCTGGATGTCTCCCTCTACGAACCACGTTACGCCTGTCCACCGTCGTTGGATGTCCTGTAGTGCGCTATGGCAGGATTTTTCTCTCCGAAACCCATGACTTGTATCCTTGAAGTAGCTCCCGTGAGGGCTATCATAGATAGCCTCAAGGATGAGCCGTACAACCTCTTGGACTACCTTGTCCCTGGTGCATGGAATTCCGAGTTTCCTCATCTTCCCGTTGCTCTTTGGGATGTAGGTTCGTCTGACGGGTTTACATTGGTATTTCTCCGTCCGCATCTCTTGGACTAATCTGTTGATTTCGTCCATTGAGAACCCGTCTAGGGTTTCTTTGTCCGTTCCAGGTGTCATATTTCCTGGTTCGGATTTAATCCTTTCATACGCCAGGATGTACATGTCCGGGCTGAACATCAGCCTGTAGAGACTTCGGTTAACCCACCCGCTTCTGGCGTTTAGCTGGCGGATAACCTCTAGTCTCTTAATGGCCTTTTGGTTGCCCGCCACTTCTGCCGTCTGCATGTGGCTTCTCCTTATTCTCTTGTTGCCGATGTCCGTTTAACTAGTCCAACTACCTCCCTTACTGTCTAGGGTGGTTTAGCCACTTCCCCATCTTCCGCCTTAACGCTACCTCCGTAGCAGCTTGGATGGTTGGTGGAATACCCTCTTACGGCCCTTCCCCCTATCCTGGGCATTACCCCAGGCATTTGAGTGCTGCGCTTAGCACTCTAGGTACTATGGCCGTTCCGTCACCATGAGCCTCTCGGCTTTTAGGTGATCTCTGGGTTACAAGTCACCCGCTTGCGTCGCATTTAGGTTCTCCGTTCGTCGTTTCCTCTTCATTAGAGGCTGCTGCGGTAGGATGCCTTACGGTGCATTGGGGTTGTTTACACCGTACTACCGCACAGGTCGAATAGTACCATCAAGACCTGGGTCCCACATTTGACCGCTCGACTAGAGTTTAAGCAATCCAGCCTTAACCATGTGCGACTTAGCTCGCTGGACATAGGGCTAGGGTTTGAGACTTACCCTATTCCAACTTTCCTAGCATGCTGTTGTCCCTTAAGCCTTTCGGCATCCGGTAAGCTAGGTGCTTTATTCACGTCAGCATCAGTGATGCCGCGATTCAACGCGGCTGCGAGTAACAAGCCTCTCCAGACGCCCACCCCATTGTGGTGCGCTACCGGGCTGCGCTACGCCCCGCCCTTAAGATGCAAACAGTATAGCAGAATTGACGCCCATAGTCAAGTCTCGTGGGCGTGAAATTTCTGGGGAGATGGTGCCAGATTTTTGCGAGATGAACCTGTTTGCTGGCTTGACCTGCTATGAAAGTCGTGTCACAATCAACATAGCAGACAATTTTGTGAAGCAGGAAAAGTGAGGAGTTTGAGCAGTATGGCAGGAGTTGAAATTCGAGCGGCGCGCCCGGAGGATAGGGAGGACGTGCTGGCGTTTTGCGTGAATACGTGGGACTGGGGCGATTATATTGAGTACGTGTGGGATGAATGGCTGCAGGATGAGAACGGGATGCTGGTGGTTGCCACCGTTGACGAGCAACCGGTGGGCGTGGCACGTTTCCAGATGGTGAGGCCGCAGGAGGCATGGTTTGAGGGCATGCGCGTCAAGCCCGAATATCGCAATCATGGTATCGCGAAGGCCATTAATGATTTTATGCTGGCCGAGGCGAAGAGGCGTGGGGCAAAGGTGGCGCGGTTAATTACCGAATCGGTCAATGCCCCGGCCATTCGCTCTCTCGAACGCGGTACGCATATGCAGCGGGTGGCCGCTTATGCCCCTTATAAGGCGGGGCCGCTGCCGGAGCAAGGGAAACGTCCCTCCGGGCTGGAGACGCCGATGCTGGCGACGGAGGCTGATATCGATGATATCATCAACTATCTGAATAACTCGAATATCTTCCCTGCCATTGGCGGCCTCTACTATTCCGGCTTTACAGCCTGGCAGATCACGCCGGAATTTATCGAGCAGAAGGTTGCCGCTGGCGAGGTCTATATCCTGCGCCGCTGGAATCGGCTGGATGGCCTGGCGATGATCGAACGGCGCGAGGGACGTATGGGCAAAGACCTCTTCATCGGCTACATCGACGGCACTACCGAAGCGATCAGCCTCATCGCCTATGCCATGCGCGGCCAGCTGCCCGCAATGGGCCTGGATCAGGTGCGCATCAACGCCCCCGATCTGATCATGGTACGCGACGCCCTCGTTGGCGCGGAATACGAATGGGATGGGAAGATTTTTTATACGTATGAACGGGAATTGTAGTGAAGCGAAGCGATGCAGTTCGCCCTCGGCACGCCCCAGGCTATGCGCAACAGGCCAGCGGCTACCCAGGTCACCGGCCCCCCGGTCGCCCACAGGCTCCCCGGCTGCCCACAGGCCACCCGCAAGGGGTGGCCCTACTCTATACGATGACCCATGCGATCCGCGAAGCGTCGTCTATAGTAGGGCCACCCCTTGCGGGTGGCCTGGGATGGCCCTACTCTATACGCCCCCTCCACAAGCGGCACGACCGTATCGCGTATAGTAGGGCCACCCCTTGCGGGTGGCCTGTTGCGCATGGCCTGTGGCTGTGTTGTGCGCCGGTGACGAGGTTTGACCCGTCAAGAGGTTATTCAGCCGGGTTAAGGATGGCGTCGACGTTCTGGAAGGTGTGGTAGCGCAGGAGCCAGCAGCCGTAGTTCATGCCGCCGCCGACGGCGGGCAGGGCCATCCATTGCCCGTCGTGCAGGCGACCCTGGCGCAGCAGTTCAGCCAGTGCTGTGGCGATGCTGGCGTTGGAAAGATTACCATAGTAACGGAAATTATCGACCAGCTTCTCCATCGTCGAGTCGGGCCAGCCGTAGTCGTTGATAAGCAATTCACCCAGGCGGCGCGTGATGCGCGAGTTGGCCTGGTGAGGCACAATGTGCGCGAGTTCATCGGGCGAGAGACCGGCGTGGCGGCAGAGGGCGTCAACGGACTCGGCCATGGCGCGCGGGGCCTCGCGGAAGACTTCTTTGCCATTCATTTTCGTATAGCCAACGAGATACTGCGAAAGGATTTTGTTCAGTTCCTTGCCTTTGCCTTCTTTGTAGAGCTGCTGTATTTTCATATCGACCTCCGCCATCTCGATGGAGTCTTTGCGCAGCGGGGTCTGGTAGTAGAGCGATGGCCCCTGGTTGGCGTCGGAACCGTTGATGAGGTAGGTGGTTTCCCCTTCATCGTCGTCATCATCGTAGCGTTCCAGCAGGTAGGCGGAGGCGCCTTCACCGAAGAGGGAACTGGTCTTCCAGTCGAGGACGTGCATGATGTTGGGCAGCAATCCTTCGGCGGTGACGAGCAGCACGAGTTTTGCCGTGCTGGCGGCCAGCACTTCGGCGCATACCTGGAAGGCTTCGGTCTGACAGGCGCAGGCCCCTTTGAGCATGGTGGCTCGAATGGGCGGCAGACCCAGGCGCATCTGCACCTGCCCGGCAACTGTGGGGAAGGCGTCGTTATCGGAGGAGGAGGCGCCGATGATGGTATCAATCTCTGACACGTCGCGGCCAGCACTGGCGAGCGCGCGTTTCGCGGCGATCAGTGCCATATCCACCAGTGTTTCGTCTTTCGGCGCGTTCGGGTCCTCAATCAGGCCAGGGGCATCTTCGCCCGCCATCCTGCGGCAGAGTTCCAGCGTGCTGGCGCGTACATGGCGCGTACTCAGCCCGGTCACACGTTCCAGGTCATCGGCGGTACGCGGGTCGCCGAGCCGGGTCGAGATGTAGGCGAAAAAATCATTCTTGATAATACAGGTGGGGGCATATGTGCCTAAGCCGATCAGGCGTACCTTTGCCTTCGTGTACACCTGCGGCACGATATACGTGTATCTGGGCCACTGGCCTGACTGGGTTTCCGTCATGAAAGAACCTCCGTTGCTGGAAAATGGATAAGTTGAGTACAATTACTCACCAGTATATCACATTCCCACGTATTTCAATGCAGTGATTTTCTCTGCTACTCCCACTCCGTCGGGTGCGCTTGACCTTGATGGTACGATGTGGTATGCATAAAGGGATATCAGGGGATGGGAAAACGGGCTATATATTGAGCCAGTGGAGGGTCAGCATGGATACTGCGTTAGAGCAAAGCCAGAGCGGCAACGCGCAGTTCGCGCCGCAGCCGCGCCAGGTTCACACCATCACGGACCGTTTTTCTATGGCGAATACCTATCTTATCAACGACGCCTGTATGATTATTGTTGATCCCGGCTCCGAACTCAACGCCCGGCTGACTATCGAGTATATCCAGCGTTTCCTGCATCGTTCCCTGGCAGAAGTTGATCTGATCGTGCTAACTCACCTGCACCCCGATCATACTGCCGGTATCGAGGCCCTGAGCCGTGAGTGCCAGGCACCGGTGGCAGCCTCGGCAGTGGCGCGAGAGATGGCGGAGGGGGAAGCGCAGGGAAAGCGTTTGCTCGGTATTACGCACCGCGCCGGGCAGGCTTTGCCCGGCGCCTTCCACCACCTTGACATTTTGCCGCCACCCTACGCCAGCCAGGTCAGGATGGTGAATATCTGGCTCAACGATGTCGAGGGCCTGCCCGGCCACCCCAACTGGCGCATCATCGCCAGCCCCGGTCACACGCCCGAAAGCCTCTGCCTCTACAATCCCTTCACGCGCGAACTTCTCTGCGGCGATACCGTCATCACTATCGAAGGCGGTGGCCCTCTCGTGCGTGGCGGCACCGACCGTCGCAAGCTGGAGGAGACCCTGCGCACCCTGCGCGCCCTCCCCATCCACTACCTCTACCCCGGTCACGGCAGACCCATCCTCTCAAAGCACCCACTGGATAACATGCAGGTAGAGTGGTAAAGGCAATACGACAAACTCGGCTTTGCCAGAACGCTCTGTCTCTTCACGTTCTCTGCGATACCCGTTTCTCCATAGCTGGCAAGCGTCTCTCTCTGGAAACCGGGCGTTTCACCAGCGAACGTCTTTCCATGAAAGCGGCGAGACTGAGTAATAAGAGGATCAGCGGACCACCCGGACAGACGGTGAAGAGGCTGATCAGTATGAAGAGGGTTGGCACATTATGCGGAAAAGGGTATTCTAGCAGCGTGAAGGTCAGGGGTGAGTAAAATATGTTGCTAAGGAAGATGCCAACGGTCAGGCCGCAAAGACCAATGATAGATAGAACTATACTCATCAAGAGACGACCATAATACTTGCCTGGCGCGAGATCAAGCTTTCTGGTAAAGGCTCGCTGCAATTTCCACGTTGCACATCCGAGCAAGAATACCAGTGCGCTAGCAGCCGGAGCGAATTGCCACTGATAGCTCTGGATGGTTGCCAGTTCTGCCTGGCTCAATAACATGAAGATTACCGGACCGCCATGCGCAGGCAATCGTAAGTTCAAGTAGAGCCAGCGTTGATAGCCGTTGTAAGCTACCACGAGGCTCCAGATGCCGACCGCGCCCACCAGCAGCAATGCCAGATATTGCCACCATGCCTTTTTTGTACGGGGCGTTTGCAGCAAGAAAAAAGCGATGGCTGCCAGCATGAGCCAGATGGCCGTCCAGCCTGTGAGGATAACCCAATCATACAACTCAATGAAGATAAAAGGCTGGAATAGATAGACGTAGAAAGGTGAAGTCAATGATCGAAATGGTGGGTTTATTGATCCACCACAGCAAGGAGGGTATCCTGCTTGAAGGCGGCTGAGTATGTAGGGATAGGATGGTGATAACATTGACCGGCCCCCTCTTCTTGATTGCCATTGTCTCAAAGGGAATCTTTTGTCAACATGAATGGCTTCCCTTTGCCCGCAGTATTCAGGCGTTATGTTCTAGCTCTATAATACCGCCCTCATACCCGCGCAGGCGAAAATTGCTCAGATTTACGGCTTCCTGGCGGTCAAGGAGGGTGGAGAGCAGGAGGTGGCCGCTGCCGGGGGTGGGGAGGGAGATGCGCTGTTCGTCGGCGGAGAAGTTGAGGGCGATGAGGTAGCGGTGGGGGCCGTGCTGGCGCAGATAGAGGAAGCAGTCGTCGGGTGCGCCTGCGACGGGTTGATAGCTGCCGAGGGAGAGGGCGGGCGTGGCGCGGCGCAGGTGCAGCAGGGCGTGCGTCAGTGAGAGCAGGGAGTGCGGGTCGCTGCGCTCAACGGCGACGTTGATCTGCCGGTAGTCGGCGGCGACGGGGAGCCAGGGTGTGACATCGGGCGGGCAGAACCCGGCGTTGGGGCTGGCGTCCCACTGCATAGGGGAGCGTTCGGGGTCGCGTCCGAGGCCGAGGCCGGGGACGCCGATCTCCCAGGGGTCTTTAACCAGTTCCGGCGGAACGGGGATATCATGCATGCCGATCTCGTCTCCGTAGTAGAGAGTTGGCGAGCCGCGCAGGGTCAGGAGTAGCATCATGGCGGTGCGGGCCTGCTGCTCCCCGATGCGAGAGACGAGGCGGTGTTCGTCGTGGTTGCCCAGCACGTAATCAGGCCATGCGCCGGGAGGGAGCGCGCCTTCGACGGCATCGATGACCTGCTGCACGTTGCGCGCCTGCCAGGGGATGACGAGCAGCCCGGCGTTGAGCGGCATATGCATCTCATCGAGATTCTCCCCGTAGTAGCTCGCCCACTCTGGCCAGTCGAAGATATGCACTTCCCCGATCATCATGCGTGGAGAACTGCTACCATAACTATCGAGCAACTGGCGCATTTCGCGGTAGACGCCGTGAATATCGGGATGGCCTTTATCGTTGATGTGGAGCTGGCTGTCGTAGTCTCCATGCACTTTGTAGACGTTTGCCAGCGCCTGCGGATTCGGATTGGGAGGATTATCGATCATCTGCGGGTGCTTCATGATGTGCTGGGCCGAATCGACGCGCAGGCCGTCGACGCCCCGGTCGAGCCAGAAGCGGGCCACGTCGAACATGGCAGCTTTGACGGCGGGGTTGCGCCAGTTGAGATCGGGCATTTTGACGTGATAGGAATGCAGGTAATACTGCCGCGTGGCCTCGTCCCATTGCCAGCTTGAGCCGCCCCAGCTTGCCAGCCAGTTGTTGGGCGGCGAGCCATCGGGCTTCGCGTCGGCCCAGACATACCAGTCGCGTTTCGGGTTGTCGCGTGAGGAGCGAGACGCAAGAAACCAGGGGTGCTGGTCTGAACTATGGTTGGGAATATAGTCCATAATGATCTTCATGCCGCGCCGGTGCGTCTCTGCGACCAGCCGATCAAAGGTGGCGAGATCGCCAAAGATGGGGTCGATATCCGTGTAGTTGCTCACATCATAGCCGAAATCGACCATTGGCGAGGGGTAGATGGGGGAGAGCCAGATGGCGTCAATGCCCAGCCACGCCAGATAATCCAGCCTGGCGATGATGCCTGCCAGATCGCCAATGCCGTCGCCATTGCTATCCTGGAAGCTGCGCGGATAAATCTGGTAGATCACGCCTCTTTGCCACCACAGGCCCGTTTGATGCTGTACCATTGTTTTTACTCTTTCTGCTCCTGATTTCTCGGCTTGCTGGGCAGGCGCAGGGGCATTGGCCCGCTAATGGGGCGGATGGTCGGCGGCGTGTTCAGGATAAGCGGGACAGGGGCGGTCTGCGCGGCCTGCACGGGCATGTATTCCAGGCGGATGTTGCCCAGGCAGACGATATCGCCGGGATGGAGCGGGCGCGGGTAGTAGAGCGGCTCGCCGTTGAGGGTGGTGCCGTTGCGACTGCCGAGATCCTGCACGAAATCGCCGGTTCCCTGCCGCAAAATCTGGATGTGGCGGCGCGAGATGGAGACATCGTTAATCACAATATCGCTTTCGCTGCCGCGCCCGATGGTGATGATGGGCCGGTCGAGCAGGAAGGTTTTGCCTGCCATCTCCCCGTCGCGAATGATAAATGCGGCTTCGATCTGTGGAGAGCGGGGCAGCGGCGTGGCGCGTTCCAGTTCTGCCGTGTCCTGCCATTCCTGTGAAAGCATAGCGTCCATCTCCTGCGCGGGCAGACCACCGGGCTGGTTTGCTGGCTCCGCGCCTGCGGCTGCTGGTTGCCCGGGTTCCGGCGTCTTTCCTGGTTCCAGCGGCTGTGTCGGGGCCGGAGTAGATGCAGGGGTCAGGCCGTTCTGAGAGATGCGATTGGGAACAAAAGGTTTCCAGGCGTGGCGGGCCAGCGGGTCATCCTGTTCGCCTGCGGAGCGTGTGCCGATGTCCTGTGCCAGCTCAAAAAGCAGGCGGTGCGAGCCGATTTCAAGTATATCCCCTTGCCGCACCAGCGCGACATTCACGATACGCCGCCCGTTGAGTAGCACACCGTTGAGGCTATCGCAGTCGGTGATATAGACCATGTTGCTGGCGTAGGCCAGTTCGGCGTGGTGGCGCGAAGCCATATCGTCATCGAGCCAGATATCGTTATCCTCGTCGCGCCCGATGCTGATGATGGCGCGGGTGAGGGCGAGGCGCTGGCCCTGGAAACGCCCGTTGCGATATTCCAGCCAGCCCCAGGGAGTCTCCTGATCAAAGACATAGGGAACCGGCACGCCGGGCTGGCGGCGCGGGGGAGAAAGCGTTTCGGCTGACGGGTCGGCGCGCGTCGTGCGCTGCTGGAGCGGGATATGGACGGCGGTAATCCCTGTGCGCGGCGGCGTGAAGAGATAGTACGCGGTAGTGACGGCGAGGGGCAGGAACCAGCCCCAGAGGACGACGTACACCAGCGCGACTTCCACTTCAGCTGTAGCCAGCGCCTGTTGAGCGGCGCCGAAGCGCACGTTATACCAGACAATGGCCGGTAACAGCAGCAGTGCGGAGATGGAGCAGGTGACAATCGCTGCCGTTAACTGCTGCGTGGTGCCGCGCCGCCGCAGGGAGGCGTAGAGCGCGTTGGCGGCGACGGCGAGCATGCAGGAGACAAGGCCGCCATAGCAACCGAAGCCGAACCAGGTTGGAAAATCTATACTGTTCGTAGTCCCTGCCTCCTTTCCCGTGTCATATCATCGCTTCGATATTGTCGGCGCGGGCGTCGCTTACCAGAATGGTATCGAGAACTGTGTGTTTTTGCATGTTCCGGGTATAGAAATTGTCGGCGGCGATATTATCTGAATCGGCGGCGACGGCGTTGTTGACCTCGACCGCATCCCAGTATTCAAAATGCTTGCTGTCGGGTGTAACTGCCACGCCGAGGAAGGCGTGGCCAGGGGTGATGACGATTTCGGTGTGCAGGCCGATGCTTTCCGCCGCCGAAGCCAGCAGCAAGGTCAGTTCAATGCACATCCCGCTTTGCTGCTGCAAGACCTCAAAGGGCAGCTTGATCTGCTCAGTCGCAGTGGTTGTATCGTCGGGGCCGCTATAGGGAACGTTGGCCTGCACGTAGTGGATGTGGTAGTCGAGGCGCAGCGTATCGTAGAGGGCATCCACCTGGTCAATGACCTGCTGGCGTGAAGCTCCGATGTATCCGATCATGGCTGCGGGCGGCGTCTGCGGTTCCGCGCTCAGGTGTGGAATGGCTTTTTTCACCATTGCTCTCACTGCCGGGTCGTCGGGTGTGACCCAGGCGGCGATCAGCAGGCGGTTGGCGCGCGTCCACTGCATGAGCCAGCGCGAGTAGAGCAAGATATGGCTGTCGCTGAGATAGTAGAGGCGGCCATGCATATCGGTGACGCGCACCTGCAATGAGGTGGTGGTATCGTGCGTCCACTGCCGCAGCGTCCCATCCTTGAGCAGGGGCGGAATGACCTGAAGGGATTGCATGGTGGCCGTCGCGTTGACCGTCTGCGTGGAGACCTGCGTAAAATTGACGATGCTGACACTCACAATGAGCGCCAGGGGCGTGCTGCTGCTATATTTCACCGTGAACAGGCTGTTCTGCATCGAGACATACGCGGGATAGAAGGCGCTGAAGATGGCGGCAGGGGCCTGTACGCAGATGTAGACCGGCGCCTGGCCACCACAGTGTTCAGTTGTTGCCTGCTTCGCGACCTGATATTTTGAGTAGGCATTCACTCCACCCACAACATAGCCAGCCGAAAGCACGGCTAGTATCGATAGTGTGAGGAGCAGCATTATGAGTTTCTTGCCCATTTTGTCTCGTTCTCTTATACTGTTGTCATCTGGCACTCTGGCTTTCCAGCAGGGGTCATAACGTCCTGGCAATTATATCATTCTGTATCACAGTGAGCAACCGGGTAGGACTTGTGGGGTATGAGAGAGCCTACAACCTGTGCGGGATGTCAGACGTACAAACAGAGGATGCCTGAATCTCTGTGGATTGGTAATGCAGGAAATTGGTTTGTGCTGTCAACAGAAAAACGTGCAGAGGAGAAATCTATGTCATTTTTCAACCCGTTTCCCTGGCTCTTTGCCCTCCTGATGCGAGGCATGAACGGCATCATGATTCTGGCGGCCATCTTCTGGATCTGGGTACTGGTCGATTGTCTGACGAAAGAACCCGCCGAGGGCAATGACCGCATCGCCTGGCTGCTGGTCATTCTGCTGGCTCCCTTCATTGGCGCGCTGCTCTACTATTTCATCAGACGCCCCGAACGCATCAAAGCTGTCGGGCGTTGATTGTGCTACGCTAACAGGGAAGAAATACAAGGCTGCCCGCTATCGGCCATGGACGCCGATAGCGGGCAGCCTTGTATTTCTTCCCTGTTAGCGTTTGATCTTGAGGGTTTTGACAAAGTGCTGGGCCAGCAGGTCGTAGGCTTCAGAATGGTACTCTTCGACACGACCGGCATCGCAGAGCGAGGTCAGGACGGGGTCGATGGGTAGTTGTGCCAGCAGGGGGGCGCCGGTCATATCGACCAGTTCGGGGCCGTTGCTGGGACCGAAGATTTCGTAACGTTCGCCGTCGGGCGTCTCGAAGTAGGCCATGTTCTCGACCACGCCAACGATGATGCCTTTGAGCTGGCGCACCATGTTGATGCACTTCTTCACCACCATCGTTGCCAGCATCTGTGGTGAGGAGACGATGACCACCCCGTCGACGGGCAACGACTGCAAGACGGTCATCGGCGCGTCCGAGGTGCCGGGGGGCAGGTCGACCAGCAGGTAGTCCAGCTCGCCCCAGTCGACATCGCTATAGAATTGCTTGATCGCGCTGGAGATCATGGGGCCGCGCCAGATCACGGGGTCGCTTTCCTGTTCCAGGAACATATTCATCGACATGACCTTGATGCCGCCCCGGCTGCTCAGCGGGGTGATGCCTCCGTTGGCTGCTTTCATCGGCTGGCCCTTTGTGCCAAACATGCGCGCAATGCTGGGGCCGGTGATATCGCCGTCGAGAATGCCCACGCGCAAACCCTGCCGCCGCAGCGAGACGGCCAGCAGGCCCGTCACCAGCGATTTGCCGACGCCGCCTTTGCCGCTCATAATAGCGATCACTTGCTTGACTTTGCGATTAGATCCGCCCGCAGCCATCGTCAGCGGCACGCCGCGCCCGACCGGCGCTTTCTTCGGCGCCACCGAAACCGGCTCGCCATTGATGGCCGCGTTCAAATCTTTCAGTAGCAAATCCGTCTTCTCAGCAGAGAAACGATGCGTGCGCGCTCCACCCGCAATACTTTCGCGCGAGCCAACCGCGCACGCTGTGCAGGGGAGACCATGCCCGTGAAAGACCTTGACCGTCTCCGGGTGCCTGGTCACCACATCATGAATAACCATATCGGCAGTAATGTGTTCCGCCATGTCCCTCATCCTCTCAACAGGAGAGCAAGATTTCCTGTCTCTATTGTCATAATCTGCCCCGTAACGGGCCAGCAATGTCTCATTGCGAACGAGAAATCAATTCCGACTTCTTTACTCAGATATTATATCATACCCGGCACAGTATATGCTAGAAAATCCAATCTAGGCAATATCCAATAAGAAAAACGGGTAAGCCACAGCAACGCAAACAACCGCTAAGCTTTTTTCTCGCTCTTAGCGGTAAATTTGGGCCAATTTTAGCGATGTTATAGAAGTCAAAAAGGGCCTTTGAACCTCTATAACATCGCCATTTTGTCACCTGTCACCCATTCTGTTCTCTACTGCGCTTACGTCCTTTTGCTTTTTTCAACTGAACACGTGAAAGCGGAGAAAACGTTGTGTGATCTCTACGCGCCTCTGTACTTCCAAAGTCCTCAAGGTATACTTTCGTCACATCGATATCGCTATGTCCCAATTCACGCGAGAGCTTGAATAGCTCACCACCGTTTTCCAGGTACATTTTTGCGAAAGTGTGACGAAACGTATGAGCCGAGAACCGCACATCCTCTATACCAGTAACTTCCTTTATGCGCTCAATTGCCTGCTTGACGCCACCCACCTGCAACGGTTTTCCCCTGTCACTACTTCCAGCCAAAAACAGAGCCTTTTCATTCAGATCAAGTGGATGTCGGTACTTGTGGATATATTTCCAGATCAGCTTGCTCACCTCTGGATGTATCCCGATCTCACGTTCCTTGCGCCCCTTGCCAAACACCTTCACATAGTCGTCGTGTACACTGTCAACTGTCAGGCTACAAACCTCAGAAAGACGCATGCCAGTATCCAGCAACAACACCACGATCACGTAATCACGAAAACCTAACTCTGTAGAGGTATCTATCGAAGACAGTATCTTCTGTATATGCTCTTCGGTGAAAGCTTGAATAACACGCTTCTCAGGCTTAGGCATAGAGAGACGAGCAACAACATTCTTCTCCATCAACTCTTCCTGAAAGCACCAACGGAAAAACGCCTTCCAGATACGCACATGAGAACGGATAGAGGAAACCGATAGTTTGCCACTCACAGGCCGACGCCCACGTCGGTAAGCAGGTCTACCCTCACGGTCGTCATCAAACGCCGCAGGTGTAGAGAGCAACTGCACACACTCCCGAAGATGTAGAACAGTCACGCACTCAAGTTCAGTAATGCCGCAGTTATCCCTGAGAAGCCGCAGCAAAACATTAAGGCTATATCGGTAAATGGTGAGCGTATTGCCCGTGCGGTTCTTCACCTGAGCATCTTTAAGAAAATGCTTAACCACCTCGTCAAGTCTCATAATGCAGTCCCTTCTCAGGCTACAGCAGCCTGCTCTAACTGATAGACCACCCGCTTGCGCTCAATCGTTTTCGCACAACTCCAATTCGGCTTGCGTTGCTGCTTCTCTTGCAGGTAGTCCAGTACCCGCTCGAAGAGGAAGTGGAACGTCACCGACAGATCAGCGTCCTCTACCTCGTCGGGTATCTTGCCATCCTCATAGGGACGCCATGCCTCTGTCGTCAACACACAGCCAGCCACCTGCGCTACCATCTGCCGCATGTTGACCTGATAATGCCGTTTGCGCATCACCGGCACCAAACGCAACGGGACGGACGGCACCATCCCCACCGGAGCCGATCGACTTGCTTCCCCTGCTTGAGCAGGCGCCGACGCGTCTTCCTGCCTCTCATCTTCCTTTTGCGCTTCTGATTGAAACGCCGGTTGAAACGCCGTCTGGATGACCTGCCAGTCCGGATGCACCGGCCAGCGCGACCGGTTGCTATCCTCCGTTGGCACCACGTAACGCAACCAGCCATCAGGCAAGCCATCAACACCACCGCCCACATGACCGACCGCATACGACCACAGCAAGGGCAAGCGTTCCATCAGGTCATAAGCGTTCTCAATGCCCCAGAACAGGACTTCACCCTTCGCCGTCTCCTGTTTGAACTCATGCAGCGCCCGCCGCTTGAAACGGATTTCGATACGCCACACCGAAGACGTGCCATCCCACAGCGGTTTGCCCTCCTCATCCTTAACCGAGAGCCAGAGATCATGAAACCAGACCTTGCCCGGCGAGTGATATTTAATCTCATGCGTCTTGTCATAGAGCAAAGCCGAGACCTGCCCGTTGCGCGCCCCGAACGACAAGCCGGTCATGCGCCGCCAGCGCCGCTTAATGGCATCCGGCCCGTCAAGCATGCCATCATCGCCAGCAGCCAGCGGCTTCTGCTCATCCAGTTGCGCCCGTGTGATGAAATGCTCTTTGACCTCAGCCACCGAGCCGAGTTCTAAGCCAACCACGTCAACGGCCAGATCAATGCTTGAAACTTGCAGCATGATGTCATCGCCAAAGACGGTTGAGAGAAAGAGATGAACATCCGAAATGGCCCTGTCCAGATGACCCACCGACCACAGGTACTGTGAGGAGAGACGCACCTGTCCCAGCAGCGCCATCTTGGAGCCGCGATTAACCGCCAGCGTGAGACTCTGGTTGTACAGTATCCAGTTGAAGCCCTCGCTGCCCTTCGCGCGCATCAACAGATTGCCCCCGTCAAAAACGAAGCGCGTCACCACGTCTTCCTCTGCCGCTTGCGCCCGCTCCTTGAGCAAGCGCAACTCCTCTTGCAGCGCCTCATCTACCCGTCGTTGGACGATCACGCCCTCGCTATCAGTCGGATAAATGTTGAGTACCAGCGTATCCACCCCAGAGCCAACGATGCGTACTGAGCCGTCCATAGGCACACCTCCTCTAGAGAACACAAGAAGATCAACCCGAACAAAAGAAAGAGCAACCCCATGTAGATAGAGCCGTGCGCTTTACTTGCGGCACGGCTCAAAACCGTTCACCAGCCCGAATGCGCCCCCACAACTGACGGGCAGAAAGCCCGTGATAGAGCCGCAAGAAATCAAAGAGAGAGCCGCCCCGTTGCCAGGTATGACACCACCAGCAGGCCAGTTCTCCCCGCCGCAGGGGATGCACCCACAGGGAGGGATGCCGGTCACGCCCCGCCGCATGATGCCAGCCAAAGGGGCAGCAGCCCATACCCCGCGCATCCAGTTCGACATAGCCCCCGATGACGGTAAGCGGGTCTTGTGAAAGGCACCAGTCACGTATCGTCTCTGTGGGAGCGGGGCGTGTCATCGACGCGGCAAGAGAAGAGAATTTTTTTTGTGCCGGGATCGCCGCCGGGACAAGAGACCCCGAAGCAGGCAGTGACCCTGGCAGCCAGAGGCGCGGCACCGTCGCGAGCCAGGAGAGCGTCTCACCCACCGTGCGCGCCACCGGCGCCAGCGCCCCATCGCGCACCTCGACGAAGGGATAGCGCCGCCCGCAGCGCCGGTGAATGCCAAGCGGCACCCGGATGAGGGAGCCGGGACGCTCAGGGCTTGCCGTCTCCTGTTTAGGGTAGAACTCCACCCCTGCCGGGGTGTAGGGATGCAGCCAGCCCCGCACCACCCCGGCAGGGGTTGGACGCGCCAGGAAGACCCACAGATGCGCGCCGCGTCGGGAAGCTTCCAGACAGGACGCCATGCCCGCCGTCGCCAGCCGCTGTTGTAACGCCAGCAACAGCAGCAGCCCATCCTGACTATCGGCATCATAGACCGCGAAGCGGCAGCACCCCTGTTCATCGATCACATAGGTACCCAGCGTCAGACGCCCCTGGAGATGGGCGCGCAACAGATCACGGGTCAAGGGTTGACCGGCACGAGCATACAGGCCGCTCGCGCGTTGCAGGGCATAATCATCGCGGCGACCAATGCAGGTCGTGAGCAGAGTAGCAAGCGGTTGCAGGCTGGCGTTGCTCATCAGGCGTTCCTCACTTCTGTGGGGCAGGCAGCGCGTGGCGTCTGGCGTGCAGAGCGCAACCGGCAGCCAGGCGCCGCCCACCAGTTAGTCGTCCTCAGGCCACTCGCCCAGGTCTTCGAGGGCGACCAGCCGGGAACGAATCTGCATGCGCGTTGAGCCATCAGGCATCGTGCGCTGCCCCGCCGTCTGTGAGGAGATGCGAACGCGCACCTTGTGCCCCTTGAGGCTGTCATCGGCATACTCCTGATACTTCGGTTCGGAGGAATCGAACTGACACGACCAGACGAAGCCGGTGGCCGGGTCGAGAATATCGAGGGAGAGGAACTCCCACTGCTGGCCCTGCCGCTTGCCCTTGTCATAGGTGCCGGTCATCACCCGGTTATAGTTGACTTTGCCCACTAACGTCACTGACATCGCTTTGTCCTTTCGGCTTGACTTGACTTGCTCGAAATGCTCTTGAGAGGCTGGCCCCGCCCCCCAACACAGGGGAGCAGGCCAGCCAACCAGCACAATCACTGGAACACGCGCCACGAAACGCACTCCAATGCCGCCCTACAGGAAGCTAACGCCGATACTTGGGCCGCAGCGCAACGGCAGAGGAGCCATCATCGCCCTCTTCATCCGCGCGCACCTCATCCCCTTGCTCTGCCGTTGCCGCCGCCTGTGCCGACCGTTGCCGCGAACGCGCCCGTTCTTGCTCAATGCGCGCATTGACGCGCTCGACCCACTCCTCATCCAGTTCCTCCGAGTCCGAGGAGCGTGGAACTGGCAAAGCCGCAGGAGTGGAACGAGGCGGCGGCAGGTGGCCGGTCATCTCCTGAATGACCTGATCTTGCCAGGCCAGCGTCACCCGCTCGGCAATCTGCGGCGCGATCTCCCCCGCGCGCTTGCGGATACCAGCCAGCGCCGCGCGGTGAATCTCATCGCGCGCCGTCTCCTGGGCCAGATGGCGCTGGTGTCCGGGGTCGAGCAGATGCACCAGAATGCCAGCCAGCACATTGAGAACAATCACCACGATCACTCCCCACAGCGCCGCCGTCAACCACCAGTCCGGCACCTGCGTCAGGTGATTCTGCGCCGAGACATCGATCATGTCGCCCACCGTCGTGAGAATGACCCCGGCAGCACAGACGAAGATCATGCCGTAGGAGAGCGTGCGCTGGGCCACCCCTTCGGCGCTATTGGTGGCGAAGTACGTCCAGCCGAGAACACCTACATCGAAAGCCGCCAGCGCCAGAAAGGCGACATACTCTTGACCAGGGGGAAAGGTCGCCATCAGGAAATGCAGGGTGCGAATGGCGGTAAAGATCAGCATGCCCAGCACCAGCCCCCACAACACGATTTTCGCGCCAAGCTTGTTCATCAAAAGTCCTCCTTGTTGACTGGTGAGCGTGTGCCACCCACTAACACACGCCCTGTAAGACTTCATGCAAGAGCGTGCCGAACTCCCGACACACCCCACTCTCGCGCAGCACCTCCACGCCGACATCGGTACGGCGATAGCGGCCGCGCCCGACGATGCAGGTCAGCATCTCAGCCTCGATTTCAAAGAGAAAGCCGGTCGAGAAGGCCGCTACCGTGTGAAAAACATCATCAAAGAAGCGCGCTTCCGCCGCCAGGCAGCGTTGGCCCCTGTACCAGACCCACAGCACCACCAGCCCCACCGGCGCGTTACGTTTCACCCCCTTCTTGCGCTGGCGCTGCACATCAAACTGGCGATGACAGGACGGGCAGAGAACCAGCGTCTCCGCCTCACGGTTCCAGGTCTGGTACTGCTGCTTATGGGCCAACTGTAAGTACAGGTAGTAGGGCCTGCCCTGCGGGTAGAAGGGATGCGGCTTGTTCTGGTTGAAGGCCAGAGAAGCATCCGGCAAACCGCACAGTTCGCAGCGATAGCCGACGCGCGCAAGCGCCTCATCGCGCATCACCTGCCAGAGCGAGCGGGGAGGATAGGCTTTCTGCTTATTCATGGCTTCTGCTCCTCATGTTCAAAAAGGGCTTGAGAGGGCTTGCGCCACCTCACCGCTTCATAGCCCGCATGCACACGACCAACCCTCTGCTGAACCTCAGCAGGCAACACCTCCATCACCGCCTCCACCGTCAGACGCAGCAGCGCCTCAACTACGAGAGCCTGATCGTGACGTTGCTCCCACGTGCAGGGAAGCTGAGCCTGTACCCTCTGCATCATCTCCTCAAGAACCTGTAAGCGACTCAGCACCCTCTCAACAGCAATCTTCCGACTCACTGATGCCATCAGCGCACCTCCACCTGAGCAGCGCGCCAGCAGGAAACCGCCGCTTTGACCGCCCGAATGTAAGCCGAAACATCGTTTTCGCTGGCCGGAGCATAGACCGGCACGATTTGCTCAAGCGTCACCAACCTGCGCGGCACATACTCCGTTGCCAGCAAGTGAAACCAGTCCCAGGCCCCCGCCTGCCACGTCGGATAGGCGCGAAAGCGACCCACACAGGAGCGATAGCCCGGCGTACAGATGATATTGCCGAGTGAGTGCGTCACCGCCGCCACGCCATAGCGGCCAAAGGCGCTTTCATGCCAGAAGAAGGCCAGCGCGTAGACATCATCAATGTCAAAGCGCAGGCTATCAGCATACAAGGCTTGCCCTAAACCCACCGCAGGGGAGCGATAGGCGGCAAGCACTCGATCAACAAAGGCGGCAGAGAGGGAAGGACGCCCGATCACGCGGGAGGCAGAGGGAGAAACAACCGAGGAGCCAGACGCAGAGGAAGCCACGCTAGCAGGCAGAGGAGCCAGCAGGCGCGACCAGAACGAGGAAGCCACCGCCGAGCGTGCCAGAGAGAACTGGACATCGATCACGATCAGCAGCGCCAGCAACAGGGAGAGCAGCAACAGAGAGCGACGAGTCATCAGCACTCCTCCTCTCGACGGGGCAGGCGGCAACGCACATTGCGAAAACGAAGCGCCGGGGCAGAAGCAGCCGTGAGCTTGTGGACATGAGCCACATGGACAAAGGCGAGTCCCTGCGCACGCATCAAGCGACGAACTGCCTCTTGAGGGGTACGAGCCTGCACCTCGTCGTAAAGCAGTCCATGCGCGAGCAAAGCCACCCGATAGCAGGGAAGCGAAGACGAACTTCTTAAAGGCATAGACAAACCTCCATCGTCGTCGGTAGAGCTTGACAGCTAAACTCTCACCGACGACAATAGAGTCGAGAGCTTAGCCAACGTCCCAACGAAAACTAGCCTCACCGCTGACCCGGATGTTGCAGCACCCGGGCCAGCACCCTACAAAGTTACACTACAAAACACTACCGAATAATCACCGCTCCACATACTATTATAGTATCATCACTGCTAATTAGTCAAGGCTTCCGCACTGTGGTATAATTTCCGCAACGGAAATAAATACCGAGGAATATATGTCAAGCAATATTGAGTTAAATCGCCAATACATCACCACGTCAGAGGCAGCCGAACGCTCTGGCCTCAGTAAGAACTACTTAACTCAGCTATTGAGAAAAGGCACGCTCGAAGGCTTCCAAATGGCACGCGATTGGCTGATCTATACCGACTCCCTCGAAACCTTCCTTGCAAAACCCCGCAAGCCGGGACCGAAAGGGCCAAGAAAAAAAGCCAGGCAAGAACACCAGGAGCAAAATGTATAGCATGGGATATCACCGCATATGCTATACTATCTCTACCTGCTCCAAGATAATTATGGCTTAGATCAGGTGAGTTAAACAGGAGAAAAAGCTTCCACTTTGATAAACTCATCTGAATTCAGAGAGGAAAAACTGATTCCGGTAGTGCGTCGCTCAATCCAAACACCGAGAAAAAAATGGCACAGCAACAATCACCTCCACCTCTATCATTAGTAAGCCAGGCACTAAGAGAATACCGAAAAACGCATGGCAGGACACAGGAGCAACTGGCCGAAGACCTGGGTATCGACCCCCGTACTCTTCGACTATGGGAAAGCAATCGCCCACCCGAAAACATCAGGGAGCTTAAACGCATTAGCGATCTACTAGGCATTGAACCGGAGCGATTAGGATTAGCTGCAACTCTCTATATTCCCAAAACACCCGAACAAATTGAGGAAATCGTTGAGCATGTATGGCTCCTTATGGATGAGGTACGTGTCCATGAAGCCTCAGCAGTAATCGAACGGCTCATACACAACCTCTATGCTCAACCGATCACAGATAACCCTCAAATGTTACTCAGTATTGCTCACGCTCAACATGCAGCAGGGTATGTAACATCGATGCGTACAAAAACAAGCGAAGTGCCAATAGCGATCAGCCATTATCACGAATTGGAAGAGATCGCACGCATCATCAATGATTCGACCCTGCTCAATATCGCCTTGAGCTATCAGGGTGACATGTACCGCCGACTAGGGGAAATCGATAAAGCCATTACCTATCTTGAGGCAGCACGTGATATCACACCGGGAGCGAACGCAGCCGCGAGAGGAAATGGCATCCAACTATTAGGGCGAGCATCCCTTACTAGGAGAGATATCAAGGGCTTTGAGCGCGCTATGGGAGAAGCAGAGGAATTAGCAGCTACTATTGACCCCGCAGCCAATAGCATTCATGGACACTATAATTTAGGCACGGTTTATGAAGAATATACAAAGAGCTACGCAGCTATGGGCCAGATACAAAAAGCACTAGAGTACCTGAAACGCACTGAAGCAGCACTTCCACCAACGTCAAATAACCGCATCTTACTGATGATAGCACGTGCCGAAGCCTTGATCTACGGTGGCGAAATAGACGGCGGCGAACCGCTTGCCATTGAAGCGGCGAGACTTTCAAGAATACAAGGACACCACCGACGCTTAGAACGTCTACAAAACATCAAACGCTACCTAAACCAACAGACCCTCAAATATGGAAAAGCTGAACTCGAATTGGATGAAGCCCTCAACGGCCCAATTGAACAATGGACAAGTCCTTAAAGAGAAAAGCCATTTCCATCTGAGAGCCAGAGCCGCCCACTTGCCGTCGTATCACAATGAAGGTAGATGCTTCCCGTGGGTTTAAGCACACGACGGAGTTCAATCAGACGTGGAGCCATCACAGAGAGGTAAGCAAGCATATCGTTGTTACCAAGCAAATAACGGAAACCTTGTAATGCCTGAGAAGCTTTCCCACCAACCTCTACCACCTCTCGATAAGCTCTTTCTGCTTGCTCATCCCATTGCCATGTATCCCCAAAAGCCTTGATCTGTGCCGCAGATCGGGAACCATCTCGTTCCGTAAAGAGAATATTATAGTCCTGATTGCTGTTAAACGGCGGGTCAAGGTACACAAGGTCTACCGTCTCATCCCTGATATAGCGTCGTAAAATATCCAGATTATCCCCATAGTAGAGGAAATTTTCAGCCATAGCCCTTCACTCCTTACTTGTCATGTCAAAGCAGAGAATTACGATAGATTATAGCAGAGAATTGCGAAAGATTATAGAGGTTATATGCCTATAAAAAGCTGTGAAGCCGCTTCCCACCTTGCTTCAGCCTCCTACATTATCAGATATTATATCATACCCGGCACAGTATATACCAGACCTCGCGCTGTGAGCAAGATCAGATGAGACAAAAGGATGAAGATGGGCCAGGCCTACCAGGCGTTGAAGCAGGGAGCAACTGCTTCCACTCGCACAGGGACGCAATCCATCACGTGGATTGCGTCCCTGATTTTATTTGCCGGAGGTGGGGGCGCGCCAGTAGCGACGGTTGGTCAGGTCATCGCCGGGCTGGTTGGCGGTGCTGGCGACGAGGCCGGTGTGTTGCAGGCGCCGGAGCGCCTCCAGCAGGACACTGGGCCGCGTTTGCTGTGGCATGGCGTTGTGGAGTTGCAGGATTCCTTGCAGCTCTTGCATGGTCACGCCATCCTCGGCAGGGAGAACGGCCAGAACGAGTTGATCGAGCCGTCGCTGAGCTATCCGTCGCTCTCGCTGCTCCGGCGTCTCTTGCTGTGCCAGCGAACCGGAAGCCGGGGCGGAGAAATGCACCTCGAAGCGGCAGGTCGCGGCCCCCTTTTTCATACATGTTTGCTCGCGTACCTGCACCTTCTCCCCATAGCGTGCCGCCGCTCCCTCGATGGCTCCATGCAGGACAGAACAGAGCTTGCGCGGGCTATCGTAAATGAGGACAAAGCTATCCGGGTTAAGCGGTGAGATTTCGTATTCAAAGAGCGGCGGCGTCAATGAGTCAGGTGTGCGCCGCATCTGAGCGTGGGCGTCACGCATGACCATCAACAGTTCTTTGCCGTTGTGAACCTGTGTCAGCAGGTAGGCACAGAGGTGGCTGGTCAGGCCGTTGATGATGAAATAGCGCCCGTACTCATGTAAGAGTGTGTCCGCCGGGAGGCGCGTTAACTGGCAGGCAACGCCGACACCGGCTAAGAGCGTCTCGTCATCGTAGACATGACTGGTGAGAGGCGAATTTGCCGGAGTCTCCCCTATGATTTTTCGGTAGGTAGCCAGCAACGGGGTGCCAAATCGTTCGGCCAGGTATTTTTCCCAGGTTACAAAGATCAATCCGTGCATGTAGATGTCTCCTCTGACAAACGCTATCAGACACCAGAGTGCCGAAGGATTTTCTGGTCAGGTAATGTAATACGGAGAAGCGGTCTCCATAACGATAGTAAGTACAGTCATCTCTAGAGATGTTCAGACAGGGCATGCCAGGATCGGGTTGGTCACCTTCCCCAGAGATTCGGCACGGGCGCGCTCGCAAGCCAGGGTCGCAGACCAGTCACCATGTTGCACGGAGACGCGCTGTACGGCTATGGCGATTGCTCGTTCCGCGCCCTGGTACTTACGGGCCAACCATGCCGGGAATTCCGCCTGTTCAAAGATACCCGCGACTCCGGCGATACATACAGCCATCTGAGCAGCATACTGGGGAACAACCAGCGTTGCCTGCCCCGTCTCCAGAATATTACCCAGCGCCTCAAAGGCGCCATTGCCCGCGTAGTCCGGCAGTAACACCATACCTCCGCTCGATACCCTGTCGGGCGGAAAAGCCAGCAGGAAACCTGCTGCGCCTCCGCGATGGTTGACCGCACATCGTCCCTCCTGATTGACCGTACAGAGGAAGCAGAGAACCTGTTTGCTCAGAAAAGCGCGCACCTCTTCGGAAAGGCTCTGCTGATCCGCGTTGAGCAGTTGTTGAGGATGCCATTGCTGATCCTCGCATGGAAGCGCGGGAGCGGTCAGACCCGCTACCCGTGTGCGCACGTACTTAGAACAGTGGAAGAACGACTCCTCCACATTGAAACGCATGCACAGCGAGTTTTGCCGCTTGAAGGGCCAGAAGATCGGTGCTTTTCTCTCCGGCAGCAGTTGTGCTGTTCCATGCACGCACAGCCGTTCCCGTGTGGGATGGCAAATAAAGAAGAGGGCTGCGGGGCTGGCCTCTTCCGCCAGCGATGCCTGCTCCAGCCCCTGGAAGAGCAGGGAAGTCCTTAAACTTGTAGTAAGATGCAACAGGCAGCTCTGCTCATCAACAATTTCGACAAAACCGGGTTTCTCCATCGCGAGCTGCCCATCAAGTTCACCATGCGGCCCGCGACCGGCAAGCACACAGAATGCCTGCTGCATCATAAAGGCCTGCGCCTGCTCGCTCAGGTACGGGCGTTTTTTGCGGTCAAACGCTGCTCCGCTCTCATGCGTTCCCCAGCGTGTCCTTGCCCTCTGCTGTCCGGTTGGAAGAGAAATACCTACCTCCATATATCGATTTTCCTCTCTACACTACTATTGCCTGTCTTTCATAGCGTACATAACCATTATAAATCACCTGATGGCAGCCAGAGCATGAAAGAGAAAAATATGGTACTTTAGTAGTGTAGAGCAAAGAAGCGGTATAAAAGTAAACTGGACGGTTGGTGTGATGTTTTTATAGACCGGTATTATTCAAATGATGTGCTTGTTTTCTGATGTTATAAATCATGTAAAATTGATATTAAAACTACCCTGACAGAACGATCGAGATAGGCTACTGCACCACCTGGGAAGATTGGTCGCCTGCTGAAACTGGCAGGGCATCTGCTGCGTTATATCTATCGAATGATTGAGTTTATCATGAGAAGAGAAGCAATCTTCTCGGAGTTACAGGTGAGGAATCGAACAGTGGAAGAACACGAGGAGTCATCGCTCTCGCGTCAGCAGAGCTATATACTTGTCACCGGCATTGATGCTCCTGATTTTCTCAAAAGGTTTCCCATTGCCCGCTCACACACGCCGAAACGCCCCTGTGGTACCGCCCATCGTGTTGGCCAGATTGGTACCGGCATAGATGCCCAACCTGTTTATCGTTTGAAGATCAGGGAAAAGACGGCTCGCTGGCAAAGTATTACCCTGCCCGGCTTCTTTGTGCTTGAGAATAATCGTTTTGTCCGCTGGGAGCCGCAGCAAAGCGAAACTACAGCAGTCAAAAGCACGCATTTCCCCCAGATGTAGCTGTTGTCAGCGTCGCCTGTTAAGGTTAAGTTTGCAGGCCAGGTTGTAGGCCGGGCCGCAGATCGCAGGCCGGGTTAGAGGTGGTAGGCCAGTCGTCCCACCCCAGGCCACCCGCAAGGGATGGCCCCATAGGCGTTAACTTAAGCCCGTGCGAGCGCCAGGCAGGCCAGCCGCCAGGGGTGGCCTGCGGCGGCCTTAAGTTAACGCTTCTGAGGGCCACCCCTGGCGGCTGGCCTGCGTCGCGCTCGCACGGGCTTAAGTTACCGCTTATGAGGGCTGGTCCTACTATATTACGGCCATCGGTGCGCCTGGGAGGCTGGCCGGTCGGATTAGACCAGTATGCCTGCTTCGTCCAGGGCTTTGATCTCGGCGTCGCTCATGCCCAGGATGTTTTTGAGGACATGTTCGGTGTCGGCGCCCAGGCAGGGGGCGGGACGATGGATGTAGCCCGGCGTCTCGGATAGCTTGAACGGGACGCCGGGATAGAGCTTTTCGCCTGCGACGGGATGGTCGAAGCTCTCCATGTAGCCGCGTGCCTTGATGTGTTCGTCGTTGACAAGCTCGCCTGTGCTGAGGACTGCTCCTGCTGCTACCCCGGCTGCCTGCAAGCGGTGCATCGCCTCGTAGTGGTCGCGCTGCTCCGTCCATCGGCTGATGATATTGTCCAGTTCCACACGGTTCTGCACGCGCGCGGCGTTGGTGGAGAAACGCGGATCGCTTGCCAGAGCGGGCTGGCCAATAGCGTTTGCCAGGTTGGCGAAGTCCGCGTCGTTATCGACCGAGATGGCGACCCACTGATCTTCGCCGCTGCTCGGATAGACATTATGCGGCGCGAAGAAACGGTTCAAATCCCCGTTGCGTTCCTGAATATGGCCGTTAACGGTATATTCGATCACGGCGGTGTCGGTCAGGGCGGCGGAAGTCAGTGTCTGGCCGAGATCGATCCACTGCCCCTGGCCCGTGCGGCGCGCGTGGCGCAGGGCGGCGATGATGGAGAAGGCCGCGCTCACGCCCCCTGCCGCATCGGGATAGCTGGTGCCGACGCGCGAAGGGTGATCGTCGGGCCAGCCGGTCAGGTAGACGATACCCGCCTGCGACTCCTGCATCGGTCCATAGGCGACGTAGTTCTTGTAGGGGCCGCGATGCCCGAAGCCGGCCATCGAGCAGTAGACGATGCGCGGGTTAATCTGGCGCAGGCGTTCGTAGTCGAAGCCGAGGGCTTTCATGCCGCGCGCGCTGAAGTTTTCCAGCACCAGGTCGCTGGTCTCGATCAATCGAGTGACGATCTCACGCGCCTTCTCGCTCTTCATGTCCAGGTTGATGCTGTACTTGCTGCGATTGTGCGTGTTCCAGTAGCCGCTGGAATTGAGGCGGCGATCCTCGTGGGCAAACGGGGGATAGTTGCGCACGACGTCCATGCGCTTGCGACTCTCGATCTTAATCATCTCCATGCCCATGTCGGCCAGCAATTGCCCGGCGTAGGGGCCGGCGAACACCCAGGAGAAATCGGTGCAGCGGAAGCCTGCCAGTGCATCTTTCATCATGGTTCTGTCTCCTCTGTGATGTTTTAACGCTACAGCACGCCGTCCGCGTGTAAGTGGTTCAGCATCGCGGTGTCGACGCCCAGCCGCGCCAGCACTTCTGCCGTGTGCTGGCCCAGCAAAGGGGCGGCGCTGCGCATGACTCCCGGCGTCTCTGTGAAATAGACGGGCGCGGCAATATCTTTGTACTTGCCGATCACAGGATGATCGAATTCGGCAAAGAAGCCGACCTCGTTGAGGTGAGGGTCGGTGGCCAGGTCGCGTGCGTCGCTGGTCATGCCAATCGGACAGCCGAGGGATTGTCCTTTGTGGAAGAGTTGCGCCTTGCCGTACTTCATATAACCTTTGATGAGGCGCGGCTCAAGCTCGTCGGCGCGGGCGCGGCGCTCGAACTGGTTATCCAGGACAGGGTCTTCGGCCAGTTCGTAATCTTCGGCCAGCAGGGCGGCGGCGCGTGCCTCTTTGCCCTGGGTGCAGCACATGCCGATATAGCCGTCGCCGCAGGGGAAAACGGTACAGGGCCAGGCGGTGGGGTGGCGGCTGCCGGAACGCTTGCGCACGACGCCTGTGTAGGTATACTGCTCGATGGCGTTTTCCAGTACATTGGCAACGCACTCCTGCGCGGAGACATCGACGTGCTGGCCGACGCCTTGCAGGTCGCGGTAGAGCAACGCAACGGCGCAGGCGTAGGCGGCGTGCATGGCGGCGGTGTGTTCGGCCTGGTTGCCGCCGGTCATCGTCGGCGGCTTGTACGCCGGTCCGGTAATGCCCATCAGCCCGCCCATCGCGTCTTCCACAATATTGCTCGTCTTGAAGTGCGCATACGGGCCGCTCTGCCCGAAGCCTGTGATGGAGCAGACGATGAGTCGGGGATTGATCGCGTGCAATTGCTCGTAGCCCAGCCCTCTTTCCGCCAGCGCGCCGACAGGCCAGTCCTCGATCAGCAGATCGGCCTGTCGTGCCAGGTCGCGCAGGATTTCCTGTCCCTTGGGCGTGTCCAGGTTCAGCGTGATGCTTTTCTTGTTGCGATTGTGGTGGGCAAAGTGCAGGCTCGTCTCAAGGCCCTCATTGCCATGCGCAAAGGGGCCGACCTGGCGCGCGAAACTGCCACCAATCGGCTCGACCAGAATGACTTCCGCGCCGTAGTCGGCGAACATTTTGGCGCAATGCATGCCGCGCACATTGCTGCTCAGGTCAAGCACAACGATATCGCCGAAGAGGGTCCTGTCCGTGGGGGATACAACTTCATCAGGCATAGTCGCTCGTCCTCCCTATCAGGGCAACGTTTGCCATCGCCCTGAGAACAACATAGAGTCTGGTGTACCTGTGAAAATAGAAAAGTCATGCGAATAATTGCATGAACTATTGGGGCATATTTTAGCACATCCTGGCCCTGATGTCATCTAAACAAGAGCGAAGGGCAACGTCAATCTTTCCCCGAATCTCAGAGAACTCTTGCATGAGAGCCGAAAGTACGCTAATATGCTTCTGTAGACAGGGCGTATGGTGGCTGATTCTTTCGCCCTTGTGATACGATTTGACATCCAGGTGTAGCGTAAGGGAAACGATATGCAGACAGAAGACGAGGCGTTATACTTCAAGCAGGTGCCATTATTTGCCGGTCTGGCGGATGCCGACATTCGCGAATTGATGGCAGTGGCGCGCAAGCGCACGTTTCGCAGTGGCGAGGTCATCTTTCACCGAGACGACCCCGGTCAGGTGATGTACATTATTAAAGAGGGCAAAGTCAAGATGTGCCTGATCAGCCCCGATGGTCAGGAGATTTCGCTTGTCGTCTTTGGCAAAGGAGACTGCTTCGGCGAGTTTGCCATCCTGGACGGCCTGCCCCGCTCTGCCGATGCCGTGACGCTGGAAAAAGTGGAATGTTACTCGCTCCAGCGCAGCGATTTCCATAAGGCCGTTATGAAGAATCCGCAGATTGCCATTCATGTCATGGAAGTGTTGACAAAGCGCCTGCGTACCACCGACCAGATGATTGAAGACCTGATCTTCCTCGATGTCTATGGCCGCGTGGCGAAAAAGTTGCTGGAACTGGCAGACACGCATGGCGTGAAGGTCGATGATGGTGTGCGTATCGAGGTGCGCCTGACGCAGCAGGAGCTGGCTTCAATGGTGGGGGCTTCGCGTGAAAGCGTGAATAAAGTACTGGGCTATTTCACCGATAAGCACTATATCAGTACCGATAAGCACAGGATCACGTTGCATCGCATGACCGAGTTGAAGCGGCGCATCTATTGATGCCAGCACGCTCTTCATCACCGACCTGTTGGATAAGGAATGACTCTGCTGGATAAAGCTTCCATAACAGAAAAGCAGCAGGCGTTGGCGGCTTCTGAGGCAAAAGAAACGCTGGTGCCAGCGTGGAAACAGGAGCAGCTTTTCGCTTTATTGCAGGCTTTGCGTCCGCGCCAGTGGACAAAGAACCTTGCGCTTTTTGTGGGCATCGTTTTCGCGCAGCGCCTGTTCACGCTGCCGTCGCTTGCGCGGGCCTGTGTGGCGTTCATTGTCTTCTGCCTGGCGTCGAGCTGCATCTACCTGTTCAATGACCTGCTCGATCTGGAAAATGACCGACAGCATCCGGCCAAACGCCTGCGCCCGCTCGCTTCCGGTCGCCTGCCCGTCTCCCGCGCCGTCGCTGCCATCGTCGTCTTGCTGCTCGCCTGCGCCGCGTTAATAACGCTGCTCTTTTTCATGCCCATCGCGCCGCTGGCCGATATCTTTGCCCCTGTCGGCGCGAATGTCCTCTTCGCGCTCTCCGTCGCCGCCTATCTGCTGCTGATGGTGTTCTACAGCCTGCGCCTCAAGCATGTTGTGCTGCTGGATGTCTTTCTCATCGCCGCCGGTTTTGTCCTGCGTATCCTGGCGGGGGCGGTGGTCATCCCCGTCTCCGTCTCACCCTGGCTCTACCTCGTCACCATCCTGCTCGCGCTCTTCCTGGCTTTGAGCAAGCGTCGCCACGAACTCGTGCTGTTGCAGGATGAGGCCAGCAACCACCGGCAGATTCTCAAAGAGTATAATCTGCCCATGCTGGATCAGATGATTACGATTGTCGTCTCCGCCACCCTGATGGCCTATAGCCTCTACACCTTCGAGGGGCCGACCGGCAATCGCCGTCTCATGGTCACCATTCCCCTTGTGCTTTACGGCATGTTCCGCTATCTCTATCTTGTCTATAAGCAGCGAGAAGGCGGAAGTCCTGAAGAAGTCTTACTGCGTGACCGTCATATGCTCATAACCGTTGTGTTGTGTGTAGCCATCATCATTGTTGTGCTATATATACTGCCGAAGTAAGGTGAGGCGGGAAGACAAGCAAGGAAGGAAGGAAGCAGCTATTTGCTAACCCGCAATCTACGCAAGGGCATACTATTTTCGCTGGCGCTGGCTTTTGCGGTGATGACGGGCATCGCCCTCTACGGGGATGTTCCGCACATGGTCGCTGCCGTTGCCCACTTTCGCTGGCAATATCTGCCCCTGATCCTGGGTTTGACGTTGTTCAACTATGCCGGGCGTTTTACGAAATGGCAGTACTACTTGCACCGGCTGCATGTGCGTATTGCCTGGGGCAAAAGTCTGCTGATCTTCCTTTCCGGCCTCTCTATGGCCATCACCCCCGGCAAAGTGGGCGAGTTGCTCAAATCCTACCTGCTCAAACGCTCGACAGGAGAGCCGATGAGCCGTACTGCGCCGGTCATTGTCTGCGAGCGGCTCACCGATGGGGTGGCGATGATTGGCCTGGCGGCAACCGGCCTGGTCCTCTACCGTTTCGGCTGGGAACTGCTGCTGGTACTGCTCATTCTCGGTTTTGCCATCATCCTGCTGGCGCAGAATCGCGCGCTGGCCCTCTCGCTGCTCGCCTTCGCGGAACGCCTGCCGGGGGTGTCACGAATTGCGCATATGGCCCGTACCTTCTATGAAAGTGCGTACACTTTATTACAATGGAAGCCCGTGTTACTCGGTATTCTCGTCGGCTTCATCTCATGGTCGGGGGAATGCGGGGCCCTCTATTTTGTCTACGCGGGCCTGGGGGTGGGGCCGGGCCTTGACCTCTTTATCAAAGCTATGTTTATTCTGGCTGTCTCATCGCTGGTCGGATCGGCTTCCGGTCTGCCCGGGGGACTGGGTACAGCCGATGGCAGCATGCTGGGGCTGACGCGCCTGCTGATTTCCCCATCGGCCACGCTGGGCGGCTCCGCCACGCTGCTGATTCGGCTCTGTACCTTATGGTTTGGGCTGGGTCTTGGCGTGGCCGCCCTGCTCGTTTTTCGTTCCATCCAACACATCCACCTCTTTGCAGAGCGAGAGGATGAGCGTTGGCCGAAGCATACCGATGAAAACGCTCGCACGTTGCCGTTGACAGATGCAGTGCCTGCGGCAGTGACGACAATGAATGGAGAGAGAGTTTCATGAAGACGCTCATTATTATTCCAACCTATAACGAAGTAGACAATCTGCGCCCGCTGCTCAAGGAGCTTTTTACTTACGCGCCAGAAACGGATGTGCTGATCGTTGATGACAACTCGCCGGATGGCACCGGTCAGCTCGCGGACGAGATCCACAACGAGAATCCGCAGGTTCATGTGATGCACCGCGCAGGCAAGCTGGGCCTCGGCACTGCTTATATTGCCGGTTTCAAGTATGCGATTGAACACGGCTATGATGCCGCCTTCGAGATGGATGCCGATTTTTCGCACGATCCCCGCTATCTGCCTGATTTCCTCAACAAGATCGAACAGGCGGATCTGGTAATAGGCTCCCGCTATATTCCCGGCGGCGATACCCCCAACTGGTCTTTCTCGCGGCGCATCATCAGCGGCGGCGGCAATATTTTCGCTCGCTTCATGCTTGGCCTGCCCATTCATGACTGCACCGCCGGGTATCGCTGCTACCGGCGCGAAGTGCTGGAACGCATTGATCTGGATACTGTCGAGTCGCAGGGTTATGCCTTCCAGGTCGAAATGGCCTACCGTGTCAGGCGACAGGGCTTCAAGATTGTGGAGACGCCCATCATCTTCATGGATCGTCGCGTCGGCAAATCCAAAATGTCACGCGCCATCTTCCTGGAGGCCTTTACCTACGTCGTGCGCACCCGCCTGGGCCTCAACAAAAAGCCAACCGATCCCTCAACGCCCGAACGCGAGACGCAGGGGACTCCGGCACAGGTATAAGACCTGAGCGTCCCCGCCCCAGGCCAGCCGCCGCGCTGGATACGAAGTGATCCAGGTAGAAGACATGGGCGTCCCCGTCACAGGCCATGCGCCATCGACCAGCCGTCGCAGGGCAGCCGCCATCGACCAGCCGTCGCAGGGCAGCCGCCGCAGGGCAGCCGCGTCGATCACCCCGCCGAGCCGCCGCCGTCGAGCCCGCCGCAGGCCACCCGCAAGGGGTGGCCCTACTATACACGGCAGCTTTCCAGGTTCTACGGATGCCCGTAGTATAGTAGGGCCACCCCTTGCGGGTGGCCTGCGGCGGGTGGCCTGTTATGGATGGGTTCATGTGGGTGGCCTGCGGGCGGGTGGCCTGTTATGGATGGGTTCATGTGGGTGGCCTGCGGGCGGGTGGTCGATAACGGCTGGTCGATGGCGCGTGGCCTGCGGCGGGGGTTAGTCCCGTTTTCTGCCATTTGATATCATCTCTTTCGGTGCGGCGTTTTCTTGCCTTTGCGAGATGAGCTGTGGAGGTCGCCGTCGTCTCTGTCTTTCAGCGTGGGGTTGAGGCCGTAGGCGCGGATTGCCTGCTGGCGGTGGCGAAATTTCCGCGCGACATCAGGTGGGGGAGCATTTAAGTGGTGGATCAACCGGTCGGTACTGCGTACTGCGCTGCCACTGCCGTTCACGCTGTGGCGCACTTCCAGGTCGTCGCTGATCGTCACCACTTCCCGTCCGGCCTCACGGGATTGCGCGGCCAGTCGCGCGATGACGCAATCGGCAGTTTCTCCCCGGCGCGAGTAGACAATACGCACGCGCTGCTCGTGCAAGGTTTGTTCATGCACACTATCGCCATCAAAGACGACGGTGACCTGATATGGCGTATGGCGATACCTGCTATTGAGCTGTTTCACGAGCAGGGTGCGGGCATACTCTAAGCTGTGCTTTTGCGCCGAGCGAAATGGCTCGTTATTCTTAATCACATTATAGCCATCGACCAGGATATCATAGCCCATAGCCTCACGCTTGCCTGCCTTCTTTATTGACGAAGCTGCTGTACCAGATGTACAAGATACGCTACTTCGGCGCGGATGTCAACGTGAAGCACATGGAAAATCAGCGTATTAGCGGTCTCCGAGACCTGGGCAACGATGACCAGGGCAAGGATTGCCAGCAGCAGAACCAGGGCGATGATGGTCAGGACGCGCTCAATCGCGCGCAATACGCGCACGGCGGCATGAGGGCGAAGCTCCAACCTTTCATCTTCATCTTCGTCTCTCGCTTTTTCCTCCCCGGCCTCCTTTATCTGTGCTGCTGCCATCTTTTCCGTCATGCGCCGGGATATCTCGGTTGTCGCCGGGGTGGGCGCTATGTTGCGCTGTGCATTTTCTGTTTCTGTCTCCGTGTGTAAAGCGGGCAGATGCGCCGGGATATGATCTTCGCTTGTTCTGGCCGGTTCGACCGACGCGGTCTGTACCTGTTCGTCTGTTTGCATGAAGCGACCAGATTTCACACAGACAAGCAGGGCAGCGGCCACCTCTTGCTGGTGGTGTCCCTGCCATTGTACAGGCTGAAAGAGCAGGCCATCCAGGGGGGCAGCCTGGGCGCGGAACGATAACTGCGTCTCGCGCACGCAGGAGCCGCACACGCCATGCACATGATCCCAGCACTGTGGACAGGCCGGGCGCCGACAGCGAAAGCAGAAGTGGCACATGCTCATAAATGCCGATTCCAGCATCTGAGGAGAAGTTTGCAAAAAAGGAACCTGTGCAAGAGCAGGGGCATAGACAGCGTCACAGATAGGGCAGATAATCGTCGTCAGCGTTTGCGCAGAACCTGGGGCCTGCGGCGCCTGCGTTTGAGCGTTCTGCCAGGTCTGCGACTGCGAAGCTGGAATTTCGAGCATAAACGCCTCCAGAATCTGCTGTCCCCAGGGCCAGGGATGTGGGGCAGCAGGACTACATCATCTACGAGCCTCATCACCTCTATTATACGCGCCCTCCAACATCCTGTCTGTCTGTCTGTCTGTCTGCCAGCCTGACAGGGACAGGACGCCAGAGCTTTTTTCAAAAAAACGAGAAAGATGCCAGAATTGGCAGCCAGAGGGCTTGACAAACCGCAACCGGTCTGGTAATATGACACTCGCCAGAGAGAACAACCTCTCTCTCCAGCACACAACAAAATCAGGAGCCGTGGTGTAGTGGCCTAACATGTCTGCCTGTCACGCAGAAGATCGCGGGTTCGAATCCCGTCGGTTCCGCTCTCGCCAATTTTTGGGCTGGTTCCCGTGACACCTTCTCAGGGCGCGGTACGGCCCATTTCTTTTGTCTCCAAGTCTTCACCGTCCCGCAAGCAGCGTCGCCCTGGCCCTGCTAAACCCAACTACGGCATATCTCCCGAACTATGGCCCGATGTGCTACGCCACGTCGAGCAAGGCGAATCCTTGCGCCAGGTCGCCAAAGTCTATAGTGTTTCTTATGAAACCGTGCGGCGTGTGTTGCGTGCCATACGCAAGGGAGAAGGAGAATAGCACGCATCGCTTCTATCATTCCTCTTGCACAAGCCGGTAGGTTTGCCGAAGCATTTCCGCTAATGGTAAGGTGGTATCAAGCACTTGCCGGACTTGTGCAAGAGCCTGTCTCGTTTGTTCCAGTGTGGCCTGCTCACTTTCTGGTACGACTTCCAGAGCCTCTTCGAGAAGACTACGCGCTTCAAAAAGCAAGCTATGGGCTGTGGTTACATTTTTATAGGCAGCAGTCACTTGAGGGAGCGCCGGATGTGGCATACGTCCTCCTTTTGTTCTGATTGACCTCGATGTAATAAGTTGAGTTGAACAGCTATAGGTTGTGGATACTGCTTTCATGGTACAATACTAGTGATATGGTCGTCTATGTGGGGCTTAGAAATTATTGAGGGATGTACGATGCCTGAGCCGCAAACCGCCCTTAACGACACAGGTCACGCAACTAAGAAGGTGTCTATTCAAGAAAGATCAGTTCTCGTAGGAGACACCATCGTTGTCAATGGTTACAATGTTGATCTGGCAGCACTCAAACAGCGTTTTGTGGAAGGTGGCTATCGGGTTCAAGAGACCGCCCACTTTCGGCTCTTTCGCCGTCCTCAGCCTCCAAAAACCATTCTGGTGCATACCTTTTCACTTGAAGAAATGCATGCCGATATCAAGCACTATATCATCCAGGAACTCAAACCTCTTGGACTTCTCTCACATTCACAACAATTTGGAGAAGTCCTCGCTGGTATCGTTGGCTCCTTCTTTCCAGATAATGCCCGTTTAGCCTGGCATGCCTACGGAGCCAAAACGTTGCAACGCTTCCTCCTGTTTCTCTCGACGGCTCGCACACCACAGGTATTCGACTTCTATGCAACGATTGGTGCCTTCGCCACATGGTATCAACGGGTCTGTGAGTTGTGTGTGGGCGAGTCCTTTCTTGATGCAGGCTGTGAATCCGGTTTCTTGCCGCTGGTGATCGCTGAACGTATCCCGTTCATGCAGCGCATCGTTGGAATAGATGTCAGGCCGGATATGTTCGCTGTGGCAAGTGATCTGGCTGAAGAGCGCGGCCTGAAAAATGTATCCTTTCTCCAGGCTGATCTACTGGCCGATGCCTTCAGCAACATTGGGCAATTCGATACCGTGACGGCTCTCGGTGTGATTGAGCACTTCTCAGATGCTGATATGTACCGTGTTCTTGAGAATCTGTTAAAGGTCACTGCCCGCCGGCTCATCCTGACCGTCCCCTATGAGCAGGAGCCAGAGGTTCTCTATGAGCATAAGCAACTCTTCACAAAGGCGAAACTCGAAGCGGTGGGACAATGGTGCCTCCAATATCTGCAAGGCGCTGGCAGAATATGGTGCGAAGACTGCGACGGTGGCCTTCTGCTGGTAGAGCGCCTTCAAGCAAAAGGACGTGCTTCTGTGTAACGAGGGAAGCACGTCCTTTTGTCTCAAAGAGCCTTTCTTGCTATTCCCTAACAGTCGCGGCTTTGAGCACTGGAAGCCTGTACGGGAGATCAGCCATGAATTGTTGAACTTGTTCATCATGTGGGAAGGCACCGCCTAATCCCTGCTGAACCGAGATGGTAAACTGCTTGTTTATACTTGGTGCATTCAGGGTGCTCACGACTGCTACTGCCTTGTTTGCTACAGCTAAGCTGGCCTCTCGATTGCGTTGGCATGCATAGGCCACCATCAGCGGGACGAGAGTAAAGGCTTGCCGGATGACCCAATTTGGCGGGAGTTCATTAAGTGTCTGGGTATAATACTCAATCGCCTTCGTATAATCGTCGCTCATGAGTGCATGCCTTCCTGCAATCTGAAGCCAATGTGCGCGGTCAAATTCCTCGTTAAGGCTAATCCGGTCAAGGTATGCAGCTGATACTTCCATTTTTTCCTGGGCTATGGTGCGTTCCCCTAACGCCATAGCATTTTCTGCCCAACAAGCCAGCAGGTGCGCTTTTGCGCGGATGAGCGTTTCATCGCTTGGATTGCCAACAAGACGGAGCGCCTCCTCGATAGCTTCAATAGCGTGGCTATGCTCGCCAAGCGACTGATAGCTGTCTGCCTGACAGATCAAACTTTGTACGATCTGCAAGGCGTCGCCTGTTCCCATTGCTGCTATATGTGCGTTCATATGCGCTTCAAGAGCTTCCTGATAGCGTTCTTGGAGGTGGAGTGATTTCCCCATCAAGTTATAAACTGATGAATAGAATCTTGAGCGATCACGAGAAGGCAGCATAGCATGACTTTGCTGCACGAGGATGAGTTGCGCATGACTCACAGCCAGAACTTGCGCATTGCCGACAGTATGAAACAAACGCCATCCGGCTCCGATACTTTCGCCTAGAGCACGACAAAGCTGCATACGATCTTCTGCTGAGGGATGCCTGCCTTCTGGAACTACAACATTACTTACCACAGCAGCAGCACTCAGTTGGAGTAATTTACGCCGGGAAAACTTCTGCATTGCCTGAACCCCTTTCAAGACTATTTGTAACGACTCTAACAGGGTTTCAAGCGACCATCCTTCATCAAACAGTTGGGCCATATCGCCGGCTTCAAGAACCAGCCATGCACCTAACTGCTCTTCAAGCGTCCCCTCTGCTGCATAAGGTCTACTGACAGCCTGATTGTGCTTGAGCAGCAATGGAGCTTCACTCTGTACGGTAGGAGAGACCCTCACAAGCATCTGGTCAGCTTCGTTCGTCTGATTGCTACTCACTTCCGCATGCTCTTCGCTCACCAGGCCCAACTCCTGAGCAGTTTTGCCAAAATACAGACACAAACGCTCTCGCGAATCCGCGCTAATTGGTTCTCCTGCCTCAGCACGCTTAATCGTTGCTAATCCCAATTGCGTTCGGACTGCCAGTCCTTGCTGCGTGAGATTGCGGTGCAGGCGAGCCATTTTGAGCGGGTGTTGATGGGTGTCGCTCATTTCCCTGTGCTCCTTAGTGTAATGGGTTCACATGTCGTTGTCGATGACTTTTGAGCAGAAAAGACCTACTGATCCCAAAGTGAGCCACAACTGATCTCTTCCTGAGCCATTGTTCTCTCAATTTCACTGTACACTGCGATTGTACCACAAGATGGTACAGGTTGGAACAAAGCTCTAAGCTTGCCTGCTATCGTCAGCAGGCGCTTCGGATTTCGGCTTTTTACGCGGGCCTTTTGGCCCCGACTTACGAGGAGTCGCCAGGAACTTTTCCAGCGAGTCCGTGTAGATAAGCCACTCGCGAGCGACGCGGAAGCCTTCCAGCTTCCCCTGTCGAAGCAGTTGGGCCAGATAGATATTGCTTAACCCTGATCGCTTTGCTGCCTGCGATGTCGTGATGTACTCACGGTCAGCATCGATATTTTTGAGCATATGCGTCATGACCTCCATATTTATCTTTAACAACAAAATTATAACACAGTCAAAGCTCTTGACTAATTAGCATTAAGTCAAATATAATATTTATATTAATGCTAATTATTAGCAAGTACCTGAACAACCAAATAGAGTTTCAGCCCTAGCCGAGCGAGAATACGCGCTAGTCGCCCTCTTGCTTTTGCGTTGACGTGTCCACAAGAGATGATCTGAGTGCAGAAAGGAGGAAAAGCCGCCAGAAGGCCACTCAGAGACAGGAGCTAAGCGTAAGCTGTGATGCGAGTCGAGTCATGGCGGGCGGTATTCTGGCAAGGTGTACGAAAGCAGCCTAGTTGTGGCGTACCGAGGGCTTGCCCTTTTCTTCCCGGTTGATCTCTGCTCGTCTCCTCTAGGTGGCGATCAGGGATGAGCCGTTGAAGGAAGGAGGTGATCTACATGGCTCAACAACAGGCACCCCTCACCGTTTTTGAGGTTGATGCCTTCTGTCAAACCTGCCCCAATCCAGCAGATGTAACCGCTTTACTTGAACCCCTGGGTTTTCGACTCGTCTTCCAGATGGAAGCGGTGCAGTATCCGGCCTCTGCTCACGCACCGGATTTACCCGCGCAATATCACTACCAGAACACATTTGGCACGGAAGTCATCTACCTGGCCGGTCAGGATAGCCCCTTTGAGGGCGAACGCTTCCCGCCCCATGCCTCGCGCTTCTGGCTCTCCCCTGGTGCGGACTTGCTCGCCTACCGGCGTGTGGCTCGTTTGCTCGCTGTAGCCTGGTCACTCACCTGGAAGCCCTCTCATGGGGAGAATGCTCTTGTTCTACGCTTCATTGCCTAGCGTGACCTTTGCCCTCGTCATTCGTGGATATTTGGATGAAAGGTCATTCTTTCATCCTATTGACCGTTTTATTTATCTGATGACAAGGAGCACAAGCACATGGCAGATCAGCAACAAGGCGACTATATCCCCTATGACCCAACCACTGCGATCACTCAGGAGGACTACGACACCATCCATAAGGAGAAGGAGCAGTTTGAGCAACTTCTGTTGCAGGCTCGCGGCGAGTTCATGTACCAGCACTACAACCGCATCCTGCGCGCCATTGACGTTTCCCTGGAGCGCGCCGCGAAGGCGAAGGTGAGGCTGGAGCGCAAGGAGCGTCGCCAGAAGGCGAAGGAACATCACGAGCAATTGCAGCAGCAGCGCGAGCAAGCCCGCTTGCAGCGCCTGCAAGAGCGCATGCGCGGTCAGTAATCTTGGCGGTGAGTCAGACGCGAGACGAATGACTCACCCACTTTTTGGCGCGTTTTTAATCGAACTTTTGTAAGACGTAGGCGAACCATTGTAGGACGTTGGTGAAATGGACGCTCAGAATTCGGGCCGGTTCGGGCCGGTTCTGAGCCAATTAATTTTCTTGCGAGCATCTTTTGCAAGACATGGAGAACAGCTTTCATGGCGACACCATCCAAAATTCGCGCCGGGATTGGCAAGTTCAATCCCTTCAAAAGCAAGAGCAAAACGCCGGCGACGCCGGTGCAGGGGACCCATGCGCAGATGGCGACGATCACCATTCAGCAGCAGCCGGCTCTACCACCCTCAACCACAACCATGAGCCGCGAAGAACTCAAGGCGCGGCGCATCGCCCGTGTGGAAGGGGCCAGCAACGTCATCGAGAGTCCCCACGTCAAGGTCATGCTGCGCTTCCTGGACGGCCTCTGCCTGCTCGGCCCCTTTTGGATTCTCTTCTGGACAACCTCGGAGATGGGTCAGTTGTTCACTGGCAAGGCTTTCGACATCCACGACCAGACCAGTCTCAACGTCTACGCGGCGGCGCTCTTTGGCGAATGCGTGCTAGCTGGTCTGACCTTCATCTGGCAGTATGCTGATGCGTATAGGCGCTCGCTGGAAGACTCTGCCGAGCGCCGCCAGATGGGAGGATGGCTCTGGGGTCTGACCGTCACCTGGTTCGTCTTTGCTGCCATCTCAGCCCTGGGTCAGGGCGTCTATCTGGCCGGCGTCTGGCACGCCTCGGCCCACAACTGGTGGGCCTGGGTGCTGGTGGCCGGGCGTGTGACGATTTACACGGCGGGCGAGTGGGCCTGTGCCAAGTACCTGGGCTGGCGCGTGACCACGTTGCGCAAAATCGCACAGGAGGAGAAGGTCAAAGGTGAACTCTACCGCGAGATTGAGCAGCAGGAGGCAGCGCGCATCCAGATGGAGGCGGAAGCGGATTTGCACCTGCGACAGGTCGGACTGCAAATCCAGAGCGCCGAACGCAACGCCCGCATTGCCGGTGATGTGCAGGAGATCATGAGCCAGAGCGCCGTCAAGTTCCTGGGCCAGTTCACTAACACACTGGATGCCGTCATGAACTCGGTGCTGGCGAACGTCAATCAGCGCCTGGAACTGCCACCTATTGAAGGGGATGTCAAGCGTATCGATGAGCCAAATACTGAGGACTTGTAGCCATGCCGGAGAGACGCTATAGCCGCTACAAACGAGAAGACGTATGGGCGCAAGCCTATCACTTGCAGGCCCAACTTGATCTCAAAATCATCGACGGCACTGTCTACGGCAATAGCGTCTCCATTGTGCGCCCAAGTCTGAAAACAGAGTACCGCGCCGTCGTGCTGGCGCGCTCATCCGACTGGTACGCCTATTCCCTCAACTGTGTGGACCGCTTCCGGCACGGCATCGAGGCCGTCATCTGTGGTACCCACGATTCCTGTCTGGAAAAACCGGTGCTGGCCCTGGATAGCATGCTCTGGTACGAGCCGCTGGAGATGCGCTTGAAGAGCCTAGCGCCCACCATCGGGGCCGATGGCAAACCTGTTCCAGACGCCTTTGAGCATCGGCGCAAATCCCATTACGGCCATAATATGCTTCTTGGCGCGCTTATGTGCCGGCGAGAAGACGCGCTTAAACGGCTGCAAAGCTTGCCCCGTTCGACGCGGCTGCGCATCGAAGCTGAGGTCAAGCGCCTGCACCAGCGCCGCGTGGGACGCCCCTTGCTGGTCTGGCCGGTCTATGAGACACCGGAGCAACCACCACAACCATGAGGATGACATGAACACAGAAGAACTCGTACAGGGTAGAAAGGAGGTTTGCCAATGGGCATATGGGTCTGGTGGCTTCTTATTGAGGTGGTCGCTCTCGCCTGTATCATCGCAGGGCTAGTTCTTACCATTGAAGGCGACGACGGGCAGCCCTGGCCCCATCCAGGCGATGGGGATGAACACCGGTGGAAATAGGGCAGGGGCAGCCGGTCATCCCTCGTCTTCGTAGCGCGTCTTTGACATGTGTCTGTTGAGGCAAAACAAACGGGCTGACGGCACTCTCTCCTCCGATTTGCCATCACGAGAGCGCCGCCCCCTCAAAGAGAAGCAAACCCGCATGGGCATTGTACCATGCGGGTTTTCCTTTGGAAAGGAGAATCCCTTATGCAAAAACAACCAGGCTGTTTCAGCCGCTTTGGCTGCTTTAGTCTCTGTGTCATCCTGGCCGCGCTGCTGTTCATCGCCATGAGCTGGCAACATACCGACCCCTCGCTGTTGCCCCGCTTCTCGTTACCCATCTCACTCCCCTCGCTGTTGAGTCACAGCATCGACAATGCTGACCCCTCTTTCACTCCTTCACCTTTCTCCTCATCCTCGCACGGGCCATACCGTGTGACGGGTGCGCCCACCATCAGCGCCCACTTTATTGACGAGGTACTGGCCTTCTATCACTCCCCCGCCGTCGGCTTGGGCAAGGTGTTGTATGCCGATGGGATTCAGTACGGGATTGACCCCATCTATGCGCTGGCCTTTTTTCAGCACGAAAGCCAGTTTGGACGGCTTGGCGTGGCAAGGGTGACGCTCTCGCTTGGGAATCTGCGTTGCATGCCTGCCTATCCTTGTGACAACGGCTATGCTCGCTTTGCCAGTTGGCAGCAAAGCGCCCTCGCTTGGTATCGGCTCATCCGCACAGCTTACGTCGCTCGTGGCCTCGTGACCCTCAGCCAGATCATTCCGGTTTACGCCCCATCGGTTGATGGCAACAACGTCGCGGCCTACATGGCGGCAGTTGAGCACGATGTGGACACGTGGCGCGAGGGGAGGATACAGCTGTGAGTCAAGAAGCACGCATGACCAGAAAACAAGCCCTTGCTGTGCTGTATCAGGCATGTGATGGCCTCTGGTTTGCTGACATTGCTCAAGACGAACAGCAGCGTATGGCGCTGGCACAGCAAAGTCTCGAAGCGTTAAAGGTGTTCACCGAGATGGTGTATGGCAAGTGGAATTTCCGCAGCGGGGAATCGCTCTTTTTATGTAAAGGCTGTTATCGGCGTCGTGCCCAATGGCTGAAGGAGTGGTGTTTGCTTTGTGAGCAAGCGCGTGAAGCGCAAGAGCAGGTGCAGAGAACATGAAGAAATCAACACGAGAGCAGCTGGAAGCCATCTTGAAGCAGGAGCGAGAGGCCGGTCATCAGCAACTGGTCGAAGCCCTTGACCTGGTTGGGGCTTTCTATGATGAACTGCTGTCTGCCTTTGAGCATCTGCCGGATTGGCAGTACAGGCAGGAGCGGCAAGCGGCAGTCAAAGAGCTTCAGAGTCGTTTCTATCGGCTCTGCGGCCAGGCGGGGGTGTCCGTGCTCACGCCACGCCAACGGCAAGCATTCCAAAGAGGAAAGGAGGAAACTAGCGGTGAACAAAGCTGACAGCAGGTCAAAAGTGTCAGCAGCCCATCCTTCTGGCTGGTCGCGGCGGCATCAACCAACAAGTCGCATCCCTTCTCTGCGACAGCAGTCTGCTCTCTCAGCACAAACCAGCGCTGAGAGACTCCCCCTGGTGCTCATCTTTGCCAGTGGGCCACGCACCGGCAAAATGTTGCTCGCTGCCATCGCCAGGGAGATGCACAGTGGGAGCAAGATTTCCGGGGAGGCAAGCGATGTCTAAGCCTCGTTTCCCACAGGGAGCCGCTGCTCCTCTTCGTCCCCCACTGAAACAGATGACCCCGGATGAGGTGCGTGCGTGGCTAAAGCAGTCACGTGAGGCATTGCAGCGCAAGATGCAACGGGAACGGGCTTATCTCGATAGGCGGGCGGCGCGAGGGGTTCACACGCCTACCGATGAGGCATACGAGCAAGATCAAGTGCTGGAAGCCGACCTCTTGCGCCTGCTGGGTGAGATCGAAGAAACACTTGGGGAGGTGCAGCCATGAACCTGCTCGCTCCCCTCTTGCACGAGCGCGAGCACCAGCGGCGCTGTTTCCTCTGTCATCCGGCACGGGAGGTGGACGTGCCGGATTTGTGTGTCTGGCACTTTTATCTCGTTGAGTTCCGCTTGTGGCGCTTCCTGCGACGGACCAGGCAGTTTGGCAAAGGGAGATGGAAGCCATGATGCAGCACCTTCGACGACGCTACCCGCCCAACTGGGAGCAGCTGGCGCGAGCCTGCAAAGAGCGGGCCGGGTGGCAGTGCGAACATTGCCACGTCAAACAGCACACGCTAATGACTTCGGCCAAAGGCACGCCTTACATCATCTACCTGCATGCCGCCCACACCCATCATGACCCACCCAACCCGCAGCCGGCTCTGATCGCTCTGTGCGTCTCCTGTCATGCTCGCTATGATGCCGGGCATCGGCAGCGTCAACGACGTATTGCCCTGGAACGACTCAAGCACCGGCGCGCTCTGGCCGAGCGGTTCGATCTGCGCTTCGCCGGTGGCTAGCCAGAAAGGAGGCACCCCATCCAAGCAACCGCTTTTGAAGAGGTCTACACCACCTACAAAGGGCTGATCTACCACCAGCTCTACCAGATGGTACGCGAGCGGGAACTAGCTGAGGACCTCACTCAGGAAGTGTTTTACCGGGCATGGAAGGCACTGCCGCGCATGCAAAGCCCGCTCAACATGCAGCCCTGGTTGTGTCGTATCGCCACCAACCTGGCTATTGACACCCTGCGCCGGCAGCGCCTTCTTGCCTGGTTCTCCCTCGATCAGGCAGGACAGGAGCCGGAGGACGAGCAGCATACTGACCCGCAAGCCGCCTATACCACGACGGAAGCGATCAGCGCGGCTCTGGCCCGTCTCTCTCCCTCCTACCGCCGTGCCTTGCTCTTGCGAGCGCAAGGCTACCGGCTTACCGAAATTGCTGACCAGTTGGGGATCGCTCACAGCGGCATCAAAATGCACCTGCTCAGGGCACGTCACGCCTTCCAGAAGCAGTACCAATTGCTGCAAAGCGAGGAGCAGGGGCTGTCACCGGAGCAATCGTCACCAGCCTGGTCGCTGACGTTTGATTGTTCTCTTCATGCATCAGGAGGAGATAACCCATGAAATGGCGGAGTGGAACCCTGCTTTATAACCTCGGCTTTCTGATGGGCGTGCTAGCCGGAACGTTGCTCGCCAGCAGCCCCTGGCTGTCTCTGGTTCTTGCCGCCCCGCTTCTCATGATCGGCATTACGTTGCTCAGAAAATAGCGTAGAGGCCATCTGTGTGCTGGTAAGCAGAACCCCTATCGTGACACTCTGTTTCGTCACGATAGGGGTTCGGGTGAAAGAGAGAAAGAGATGCGAGCTATTCCCCAACTATGTCAGGTGTGTCACACGCCTATTCACAGCCGCCATGTTCACCCGGCTTCGGATGGGCCAGCGATTACCGGGCGGCTGCGCTACTACTGTTCGGATAAATGTCGTCAGACTGCCAGCCGCCAACGCCGCTCAAAGCTCGTTCGATTGACCATTGCTTTGACGCGAGAGGAGCAGCAGCAGTTGAGCCGGATGGCACAAGCCCACGATTCTGATGCGCAAACCGTAGCAGCTTTTGCTGTCCGCGCTTTGCTTGCTGGACACCTGACGTTTGAGGAAGGAATCCGGTGAACAGAGGTGAGTGAACAGCGATTCTGCTCTACCCCAATCGTCAACGACCAGGCGCGTGACGATTGCCAGTCTCAAGCGTGTTGCCCGGTCTGTGGTGAACCCATTGAGTTGACAGCCGGCCATCGCCGCCGGGTGTACTGCTCGGATGGCTGTAAGCAGCGGGCTTATCTCAACCGGGAAGTCCGCAAGCTGGCAGAGCAGCGGCGCACTCGCCTCCGGGCATCCTACCCGGCTTTCAGCGATCAAACCCTCGACCTGCTTGAGAGCCTGGAAGCGATAGGCAATCACGAACTGGTTGAGCAGATCGCCGCCGCGATCGTGCGCGAGCAACGTGAACTGGAACAGGAAGTCAAGCGGTATCGCCAGATCGTTGATCTCTCCGACCGACAGAAGTTGGAGCGGCAATTCTATGATATCGGCGAGCAGATTGGCTATCGTCGCTTCATTCCGGCAGATCACTTGCTCGCTGTTGGACAAGGCGTGGAATACTGGCGAGCTTTTGCCGAGAGCGCCAGCGATGCCGACCTGGCCGCCGCCGTTGTGAGAGTCCGGCATTATGCAGAAAACCTGATCGCCGTTGAGGCACAGGTGGAACGCCAACGCGCAAGACTGGCACGTGAAAGCAATCGTCACGAGCCTGGTTCATGACGATTGCTCATCATCTGTGGAAAGCATGTGGTCCCTGACTGATTCTTGTCTGAGAGGCCGGGGACGTTCTCTGTATCGCAAGCAAGGAAGGAGTGGTGTCCGATGACGACCTTACTGGCGGTCTACACCTCAGACGGGCTGGTTGGGCGCTGCGACGCCAAATGCTATGAAGCGGTTCAGCCGGATTGTGATTGCATCTGTGGGGGCTATAATCACGGCAAGGGACGAGAGACAGCTATCGAGAACACACGCCAACAGGTCCAGACCTGGATTGAGCACTACACGCGAAGCCGGAACCTGATCCACTTCAGCGTCTCGGTCCATGCCCAATGCCAGCAGGACACGCTCTGGGGTGAGCTATGACCGACAAACACGCCCAGGCCAGGGAGCGGCAGGCTCAGATGCTGGCAGCATACTTGCAAGCCGATGGTCTGCCAGGAGTGCTGGTCACGACACAGCGGCCCTGGCGCGACATTGCTGAGGAAACCTTGCAGCACCTGGCAAAGGCAAACACTGACATCTATGTACGCCACGGCCAGCTGGTGCGCATCGGGCGTAGCGAAGACGGAACACCCGTGATCGAGGCCATCAGCGAAACGGCCCTCAAGGGTATGCTGGCCCGCTGCATGAACTTCGTCAAGATCACCCCGGTCAGCGGTCAGGTACAGCATATCCCGCCCCCGGATAACGTGGTCAAGGACATCCTCCAACGCGGGCAATGGCCGTTTCCCCCTTTGGAGGCGATTGTCGAGTTTCCCGTCCTGCGTCCCGATGGCACCATTCTTGACACACCCGGCTACGACGCAGCGACGCGCCTGCTTTACCTGCCCTCTCCTTCCCTCACGATTCCGCCTATCCCCATAGAACCGCAATGGGAGGAGATTTATGCCGCCCAGGCCCTGATCGAGGAAGCCATTGGCGAGTTTCCCTACCAGGACTTTGCCAGCCGTTTGAACACTTACGCCTTGCTGCTGACGCCCATCATCCGGCAGGCCATTGGCGGCCACGTTCCCCTGGCCCTCATCGATGCGACGCGGCCCGGCAGCGGCAAAACGCTCTTGGCCGAAACCGTCGCCATGATTGCCACCGGGCGCAAAGCCTCGCTGATGGCTGCTGCCTACGATGATAATGAGTGGCGCAAACGCATTTCCGCTACCCTTGCCAATGGGCCGACCATCATTGTCATTGATAATGTCAAGGCGGGCGTCAAGCTGCAATCGGCGGCCCTGGACCTGGCGCTGACTTCCCACTTTGTGGAGGAACGCATCTTAGGCCAGAGCAAAATGGCCCGCTACGCCCAACGCGCCACCTGGATGGCGACGGGCAACAACATCCAGCTGGGCGGGGATATGCCCCGACGCTGCTACTGGATTCGCCTCGATGCCCATAGTCCCACTCCCTGGACACGCGGCGGTTTCAAACACGATCTGGAAACCTGGGTGCCTGAGCACCGGGGCGAACTAATCGCCGCGCTGCTCACCCTGGCACGAGCCTGGTATGCAGCGGGCAGGCCAACGGCCCTGGTTCCCAAAGTGGGCAGCTTCCAGCAATGGGTGGACACCATTGGCGGCATCCTGGCCCATCTGGGCTGTGAGGGTTTCCTGGGCAATCTGGACGCCCTCTATGAGCAGGCTGACGATGACGCGGCGCAGTGGGCGGCATTCCTGCATGCCTGGTACGAGCATTACGGCGAACGGGAAGTGCTGGCCGCCGAAGTGGAAAAGGACCTGCAAGCCGCCACCATGCTCAACGCCATCGTGGGCGTGGACCTCTACAATGCGCTGCCCGACGAACTGACCCCCATTGATAAAGGCAACTTCAAGCGCCGCCTGGGCAAGGCGCTCTCGGCTCGTGTCGAGAGCCAGTTTGACGAGAGCGGCCTGCACTTCGTCAAGGTACGCGCGGATCGTCGCAGTGGGGCCGTCTACTGGAAGGTTGCAGGTGTGCAGGAGACCTCCACGGATGAGTTTCAGAGGGAGGAATCAATGCAAAGCTCTTCTCATCCCCCTTCAGAGCACCTGGGAGGGGGGGGGAATGGGCAGATTCCTGCCGAAATTTTTTCTGAAGAGGAGGAAAACAAACCTGCCAAACCTGCAAACCTGCAACCAGAGGCAGGGGGGCAAGTCATCGACTGGCAAGCCGTGAATGCCGAGATTGAGCGGGCGGAAGCCCTGATCGCCGACTACCGAATCCGGCACGGGAAAGGAGCGGTACCGAACCAATCGTCATGAACCAGGCGCGTGACGATGACCTTGCAGGTTTGCAGGTTTGCAGGTTTGATTCCGTCCCACTGACAAAAACCAGAGTGTTTTTTCATCGAGTGGAACAAAAGCGAAGAACCGTTTATCGTCATCGAGTGACGATTGTTTCAAAAGAGGAGTGAGCAGTGCCAAACGATAATTACAATGTTGAGTCCTTATCCCCCGAAATTGTGGCGTTCTGCGCGCTGCTGGCGCGCATTTTGTATCGCTGTTTGCAAGAGCGAGACCCCCGCATAGTATCCTTGATCGGCGTTCCTCAGATAGCTCAAGAGGTGTCCCATGAACAAGCAGCTTAATCATCCATCTCAACAGCCTTCTATCGTCGTGGCTGGCTATGTACGTCGTTCCAGTTGGATGCAACGGGATAACTTTAGCATTGATGCGCAAAAGCGAGCGATCAGCGACGAGTGCGCAAGGCGGGGGCTTCCGGCCCCTGTCTTTTATGAAGACGACGAGCGCAGCGCCCGGGGGGAACAAATCGCCAAACGCCCGGCCTTCAAGCGGCTCCTCGACGATGTACAGGCAGGAAGGGTTCAGGTCATTATGGTCCACACACTGGATCGTTGGTCGCGCAACGTCATGGTGACACTCCAAAGTTTCCGCATCCTGGCAGAACATCGTACCGCTTTCGTTTCGCTCTCGGAACACATCGACTACTCTACCCCGGAGGGAAAGCTTCAACTTACTATACTGGCAGCGTTTGCAGCCTACTTCTCGGATATGCTGGCAAAGCACACCAGCAAGGGCAAGGGAGAGCGGGCAGCGCAGGGGCTACATAATGGGGATATTCCCTTTGGTTATCGACGTAGCGCACCAAAATCCCCTCCTGAGATTGACCCACAGACGAAGCCGGGGCTGCGCATGATTGGGGAGCTACGCATGCAAGGCATGGAAGCCGAAAAGATCGCTGATGCGGTCAATGCTGCTGGCTATCGCACTGGTAGTAAGCGATTCGGGGAGCGGCTCTTCACAAAGGATACAATTGTTGCTATCCTACGCAACGAGTTCTACGCTGCTTACGCACCTGGTGACGATAAGGGAACGATACTCTACAAGGGCAAGCGTTACCAGGGCCAGCACCAGGCGACATTTACCTATGAGGAATGGCAGCGCATACGAGAGGTAACGCAATCGATGCACCGCGCACCACAGCGAGCAGAGCAGGCCCGCCATGTCTACGAATTTGCTGGCTATATTGCAGATATCCAGTGTGGGCTGACGCTACGCTGCACATCGGGTGGAAGCCGGAACATAGCACACAACTATTATAGAGATACAGCCAAAACGCGCCGGCTTCCTTGCCCTACCGGCGGCAATCTCACCGTTCGTACTGACCTGGTGCGTGAACAGTTTGGCGAGCTTCTCAAAGGCTTGACCTTGCCCGAAGACTGGCGTGAGGTGATACGTCAGAAGATGGTAGAGGCGGCAAAAGCAGCCGGAATCGACAGGGAAACGATGGAACGGGAGAAAGAACGATTGAAGTTGAAGCGGTCACGTATTCTCAAGCAGCATCGAGAGGGATACCTGACTGACGAAGAGCTTCACGGAGAAATGGCAGCAGTAGAACTGGCGTTACGGGAACTCGCATCGCCCAATGTGAACGGGGTGAAATTCGATGAGGTGATAGAAGCAGGGGAGCGCATACCAGGAATGGCTGCGTTGTGGGATGTCGCTACGCCAGAAGAACGGCGCGAAATGGTGATCCGGTTACTTGAACCGGGAGGATTGTACTATGATCTGGAACTCAAGACGATTGCCGCCATCAAACCAAAGCCCGAATTTTTGCTGGTACTGCGCATGCTGAACGACGTGATAGAATACGACGAAGCAAAGGGGTTGCTGGTAAAAAAAAATTGGCAAGAGAGTAACGTAATCCCGTCGGTTCCGCTCGCACCAGTGTTCTACTAAGAGTAGACCCCTGGTCTCATCAAACTCGATGACCCCGTTCAGCATCCGCAAGATCGGTAAAAAGGCTGGCCGGGGTTTTATTGCGGCTATCATCTTGTTCTCTAGATCATAGTACAGGCCGCCCGGCTCCAGCAGCAACAGCACCATCTCCCTTCTTTCCTCAGGCGTTGCCACGTCCCACAGGGCGGCCATACCAGGCAGGTGCTCGCCTGCCTCGATCACCTCATCATAGGTCACCCCGTCGACTTCCGGCGCATCCAACTGCTTGAGCGCAAGCTCGACGGCTGCCATCTCTGCCTGGAATTCTTCTTCATCGATGTAGCCCTCTCGATATACCTTGAGCGTGCGAGACTTCTTAAGCTTCAGCCGCTCTTTCTCCCGCTCCACCGTTTCGGGGGTAACTCCTGCGGTGAGTGCCTGTGCCACCATATCGCGACGGATGATTTCCCGCCAGTTCTCTGGCAGCTTCAAGCTCTTGAGCAGGTCGCCGAACTGCTCGTCCACCAGGTCGATGCGCACCATCAGGTTGCCCCCGGCAGGACAGGGAAGACGGCGTGCTTTGGCCGCATCCCGGTAGTACTGCCGCCGGTTGTCGGGTGTATTGCCCGTGTCGCAGCGCAGTTTCAGACCACAGTGAATACAGGAGATGTAGCCAGCGAATTGGTACACGTGCTTCACCTGCTCGGTACGGGTGCTGGCGTGGTACATGGACTGGGTCATCGCACGGATCTTTTGCCACTCGTCATACGTGAACGCCGCCTGGTGCAGCCCGCGAAAGCGCTGCTCCTTGTACTTGACGGCTCCCCGGTCATCGCCTGGCGCGTACGCGGCGTAGAACTCGTTGCGAAGCATCGCGGTTACCGTGTCCTTGTTGAAGAGCCTCGCCCCAAAGCGCTTACTGCCGGTGCGGTATCCCGCCTCGTTCAGCGCATCGGCGATCTTGTCGGCCTCGACCCCCTTCATGCGCAGCTCACCCATCAGCCGCAGGCCGGGGTACTCCTCGGGGTCAAAATCCGGCGGGGATTTCGGACCAGTCGAACGGTACCCGAAGGGGATATCACCATTATACAGCCCCTGTGCTACCCGCTCGCTTTTTCCTTTGCTCGTATGCTTCGCCAGCATGTCCGAGAAATACGCTGCGAATGCGGCGAGGATCGTCAGTTGCAACATGCCCTCAGGTGTTGAATAATCGATGTGTTCTGAGAGCGAGATGAAGGCGGTACGAGACTGAGAGAGAATGCGGAAGCTTTGTAAGGTGACCATAACGTTGCGCGACCAGCGGTCGAGCGTGTGGACCATAATGACCTGGACCCGCCCCGCCTGTACGTCATCGAGGAGCCGCTTGAAGGCGGGGCGCTTGGCGATTTGCTCCCCGCGTGCGCTGCGCTCGTCATCTTCATAGAAGATAGGCTCCGGCAAACCGCGCAGCTTCGCGGCGTCTCTGATCGCCCGCTTTTGCGCATCAATACTATAGTTCTCTTTCTGCATCTCGCTGGAACGCCGTACATAGCCAGCCAGAACAATGGTAGAGCCTTCTGATTGATGGGATGGTAACATGGTTCTCTTCTCTCCTCCCCTTTTGCGGCTCTCTCTATGCCGTCTCTGAACTGGCAACAGAGAGAACCGCCAGCTTATTGTCATTCACACTGCCTATTTTCTACTATTACAAGCACTATACCGGTGGACGTAAGTTACTCTAGAAGCCTGGCGTTTGCCTCGCCATCCGTGGTCAGTCGATCACGACTGACAAGAACCAGAACATCGATTAAGCCCTGTTGCACCGCTTTTCTGAGCTGTTCTAGTGCAGGGCGGCCTGCATCGACTGTTCCCTCTCTTGCCTCGCAGTAAATCTGATCCTCAGCAAGGATAAAGCCGTGCTCCAGGCAATAGACCAGACAGTAGTCAATCTGCCTCTGGATTGACCAGGTATTACCTGTCTGCTTGGGCTGTGAATTCCTGGAGTAGATGATTGCCCGTTTTGGGGCTGCAGAACGATCAGGCTGCATCGTGAGTTCCTCCTGTCTCGAATTGCTTTGCTTGAGCTGATGGAGAGAGCCATCGCATGATGTGAGGATTTTTCTCTCTCAAACAGCGAATCATAATACGTGCAAGTAATGCACAAAAGGCTACGACTTCCGACGATACGCTTTCTTGTTGCTGAATAGCTTCTTTGTTCTCATCTGACATTCGTTGCACTCCTCGCTATACTGAAAGCAGGAACTATCTCACTGTCTTCAATTATAGCATGGATGCGTGTACGAATGTTCTATTATATACATACTCGATATATATTCTTACCTTCGCTGTGATGAGGCATGAAGGGCCTGATACATAACGAGTATGTATTTTTGGCACTCTCCTCTGTGCTGAGATTCTCCCGCAAAAATTTGTTTGGTGCCGTTTAGTGGCCAGACTGTGTGCTACAAAAGATACTGGTTTCCTGTGTAGGGATCGTGTATTAGGAGAGCCAGCAAAGCGCATTCCTCCAGCATCCCCATCGACTGCAGTTGAGGCAAGCAGTCGGGTGCTGTCAGAATGCTCAGGCGCAGATGAGCCTCGATCAGCTTGCCCTTGGCCTCAGAGTCTCCTGCCCTCGCGCGTACTGCCAGTGGGTGTTCCTCTTCGGCGCTTAGCTTAGGTAGACGCCCCATCTCGCGCAGGTAGATGATCAATGCATCGTTTTCATCGTTGACAATAAAAACTTTCTGCCCCTGTTCTGTACCGGAGAGTGCCGCAGAAAGCTGGATATCCTTTACCGCTGACCTCATACCACCACCGCCTTCTGCCGGGCATCCTGCGCCTGGCGCTGTCTGCGTACTTCCATCTGCTGCTCCAGGTCCAGGGCTACCAGGGCCTGAATTACCCCTTCGAGCGGGGCTGTTCGCCCAAACTCTCGTTGCACTGTCTGAATGAGACAGTGCAGGTCGGCCAGGTTGGGATTGTTCTCGGCTGCCTCGCATCCAATGAGCACCTGTAATTGTTGCAGGGCAGCAACTGTACGCCTGAGATCGCTCCGGTATGAGAGCGGTCTGTGGATACCCTCAGGCTTTGCAAACACGATACTCCACATCAGAAAACAGGCGCTGATGCCAAGCGAGAACCCGGCTACCAGAAACCAGAGCCCTATCACAAGCAGATAGTTCGTGCTGTTCATCTGGCGCTCCTTCCTTGCAAACGTATAGCATGACTTCGCATCTGTTCCTACGAGACCACAAGGTACACGATGTGGATGTGCGCAGGATCAGCGGGGAGGACATCTTTGAAGTCGAAGCGGCTCAGCGTGAGCGTGACCTGCGCGACGCCTGCCTGGCGTTCAAGCTGTGCGAGGGCTTTCTGCCGGGGAAGTCCCGCGACCAGGTGGCTCAGAGAGGCGAGTTCTTCTTGAGAGAAGTGATACACCCAGATCCCTGAGAGGGTGACTCGCAGCTGTGCCTTGCGCTGGTCGTAGGTCGATCTGTTCACCGTCACCTGGACGGTTCCCGCTTGCTGGTAGTTGACACGGTTTGCCGTGTGGGCCAGCAGGTGGTGGCGGTCTGCTCTAACGAGTCGAGCGCGTAGGCGACACTGCTACAGGTCTGCGTGGCAGCGACGTTCACGCTAGTTGCTTGTGTGCCTGCACCTGCGCTTGAAACGACGTGCGGAATACACAGGGGCGTCACCAGCTGTTCGCCTGGCCGCACCTGTCGCTGCAAGGCTGCGCTCACCCTGGGGGTTAACTGGCTGAGCATGTTAGCGGCTGCACGCTCAATATCGCTAGACTGGATGAAGGAATAGTCCCGCTCGTCCTCGCCTCCGCTAAAGGGTGTGGTATTGGTGGCCATGACAAAGACCGAACCACAACAGCGGGTCTGAACGGCTCCTGCCGGAATATTGCCGATACTACCCGCTTGCACCACGTAGGCAGGAGCTATAGCAGTGCCAAACTGCGGGGGAATTGCCGCTTGAATAGTCACAGCCTGAGTCGTGATCACGGTAATGCCGCTGGAGGTTGCAAAGCTCATACCGGCAGGAACAGGAAAGGGGGATGAGTCGGCGTTATAGAAGGTGATCACTCCTCTCGCCCGCGTGGCGTCCTGGTGGCCGTGACCTGTCGCGGATACCGTCTCATCGGCAGTCAAACTGACCGGTGCTAGCTCTCTGCCCTGTACCTGACCTGCTTGAGGGTGCGCCACGAGAGTAAGGGTGGTCGTTGTGCGCAACATCTTTGTCCGGGGAGTGATTGTTACCGTCGCGGTGGCGGTGAGGGGCAGGAGATAGACGTAACTGGCGATGCCCGTTGCCAGAAATGCGAGCAGGAGAAGCGGAACCAGAAGTCCGCTGCGTTTCACTTTGCGAACCGGGGTGACAGGGGGAGCCGGGGGCACCTCGCCTCCCTGTCCGGCCTGCCCTGCGGTTTCACTCTCCACTCTTGTCTCCGGCGTTTGAGGTGCGGTCGCTGAGGCTGCTATATGCTCAACGCTACCCTCCACGGTTGCCTGGTTGAGGCCTTTGCCGTCTGCGCCAGAAGGCAGGAGAACTGCGCTTCCGTCGGGAAGACGAAGGAGCGCCTCGCCATTGGGAAGAGTGTATTTGTCAACGGGAATCACTCTCGGCTCTGCGCTTTCTCGCTCATCTGTTGCGAAGCCCTGCGTGATGAGTGCCTCGACCTCTTGCTCCAGGCTCTTATATTGTTCTGTCATCGCTGGTTCTCCTTACTGCTGCTGATTGGGGGCCGGTACAAATTGCCAGGTGCCATTGACTCTCTTGTTCAAAAAGACAAAGTGGCTCTGCTGGACGTTGATGATCAGGTCTAACTTCCCATCTCCGTTGAGGTCCTTAAACGAGAGCGTCACCGGCGTCAGGTCTTGTCCAGGACCGATGAGAAGGGGACCGACGTAGATTTTCGCCTTGCCTGGATCATCTGCAGGGATTTCGATGACAATGATCTGCCGATGCAGGTTCTCGACGATGAAGTGGCTCCCAGGGTGCTGTGCCGTCCCATGCCCTACGTTTATGTCATACTGTGCTGTCCGGGGGCGTCCATACTGCCAGTCGTCCTGCTGAATGCTCCACCAGTTGGCGACGGTGGTCAACAGGATCCAGCCAATGAGCATCGTCATCATGGCAAGACCGACGAAGAAGAGCCAGTGAAAGCGAAGGTGTCGCTGGTACCTCTCTGGCAAGTCCTCAGTCCGTGTGGGATTGGCTCGTGCGGGTCCGGCATAGATCACCCGGTCATCCTGGACGGGCAGTTTGGGATGGGGGCTGCGTCTCTGCCTTGCCGGGGCAATCGACGGCACTGGCATCACCAGTTGCGCGGCATCTTGATACGCCTGGGGGAGGGCCCAAAGCTCTTGTTCAGTGACATGCATCACGCTGCCATCGGCCAGAGGGATGTCATATTCCCTGCCCAGCGGACGCCAGCGCACAACACTACGCGGCGTGATCCCTCTGGCGGGATCCTCTACGTCCTGCTCTTCCTGCGGTCTTCGTGCGCCGGTCGTATGGTTTCCTCGCGCCGCACGGCGTCTCTCTGCCAGCTCTTCGGCGCTTGCGCTGCTGCGCCGTACCAGTGGCACGTGTTGGTCGTCTTGCATGTCTCTCCCCTTTAGAAATCAGGATTGCTCTCGAAAGAGCGGATTCTGCCCTGAGTGGAGGTCCTCGGGGCAAACAACGGTGTAAATACAAAAATCGAGAATGGTCTCCTCTCCTCAGTCTCGAGTTGTCGCAGGAAGGCCTGGTCCACCTCCTCCTCAGCCCATCGCAGTACCACATAGCCATCAATCCGTTTCTGTGAAAAGCCGTAATCGAGGAGCAATACGCCTTCCAGGCTGGCGACCCGAGCCTCTAGCGAGTCCGTCAGAGCGAGTAGACGGTCATACTGGCATGTAATATGAATGGCCTGCATGGCCGGGTCCTTTCTTTCTCTCACGACAGGCTGCCTCAAGATCGAGGGTACCGTTCTCAAAGAGAGGAAGTGTACGAGGCGCATCGATGAGGCCGGGCAGGCAAACCGGTCATAGGTATCGAAGAGCGCCGCGTCCACCACTCGCAAGAAGTGTACAGCCCAGCCCGGGTCAATGAGAAGGAAATATCTCCCGGTTGAGTTCCGGGTTGGTCGGGCCGGAAAAGAATTGTTCGGGAAGAGGCTCGGCAAGAATACCAGATTCGCAACGCAACTCGGAAAAAAGTCCGAGAAGAATCTGTATCATTCTGGTATACTTAAGAGCAGGAAAGCGTATATGAAGCCGGGCAAAGAAGAGAGAGATGCGCATTAGGCAGAAACTAGCACCTTCGCCCCCTCTTTCGAAGAGGGAAGAAGCCCGGGTCGACGAACTGAAGCGGCCTTTTCAGGAGAGCGTTGAGAAGAGCTTGAGATATGGCGATTGAGCAACCACAGCCTCTTTCAAGGGATACAGGGCGTCTGCGCCTCGTGAGGAATCAAGCGCAGGGGAATCGAAACCCGCGCTATCTTCACTTTGGTGCGCTGCTGCAATCGCTGCGCGATCGGGTTGGCTACACGCAGGAACAACTCGTCGAGGCGATTGCTCCCGCTTTTCGGCAGGCACAGGTTCCAGAGCTAGGGGTGAAAACCTATGGGAATCTGGAACGGGATGAGCGCTACCCGCACTTGCGCGAACTCTGGCCGCTTTTCAAAGGGCTGGTCGAGTACTGCCACGTCCAGCTTACTGCACAGGATGGTCGGGACTTTTACGAGCTTGCACGCCAGAAAATCAGCGCGAGTAAAAAGTGGCGCTGCCGGGAGTCAGATTGGCAGGAACTGGAGGAGCGGATCGCTGCGTCTATTGGTATTCCTCCAGGAGAGGCGCTCTCTGAGCAGTCATCAGGGGCAACCCGGAAAACGGGACGTCCGGCAGAGGCAAAAGAGGAAGCCCGCAAGCGTCTTCTGGATCAGCTCGATCAGGACACCAGTCACATCCTTGGAAGAGACGGCTGGCTCGAGCGCATGCTCTCCTTCCTGGAGCCGGAGATGAGCGCGCGCAAGAAGGTGATCGTCCTGCAGGCGGCCCTCGGGGCGGGCAAGACCAGCTGCCTCAAACTCCTGCAGAAGCGATTAGTAGAAGATGCAGAAGGCACTCGCGTTCTTTTGCATACGTGCAAAGGGACCGTCGGCCCTGAGGCACTATTCAGAGAGAAAACGCCAGCGGAACATCTGGATGTCCTTCTAGCTCATATTCTCAACGATCTGCAGCCGCAACAGGCGGAGCGACACGAGGCCCTGCCAACGATGGAGCGGATACAACTGACGCTTCAGGTTCTACGCGAAGCCATCACAGGTGTGGTCATCCTGATCGATGACGCGCAGGTGCTTCTGGAGGAGGGTGGCGAACTCTCCCCGGGCTGGCAGCAGTTTCTCAAAGAGGTGATCGAGCGCAACCACCGGGCCACGCTCTTTATCGCAACGCGGACCTGGCCCGGTTGGACCGAGAGAAAAGATTCCTACCTTGTGCAAACCGACCTGGAGCCGCTGTCACCGCAAACCTGCGTCGAGGTGTTGAAACGACTGGGATACACCGATGAGCAGGAAGACACACTGCGCAAAGCAGCGGAGCTTTGCGGATACAATCCTCGCATGATGGAAATTGTGGCACAATATGTTGCAAAGCCGGTCTATTCCTTTGGCTGGTCAAGCTGGCATGAGCTGATAGAGAGTGATGAGCGAGAAGGACTTGTACGCTTTATCAAGAATCCCCATTATCTGAGCAGTGCTATGGTGGACGCCTATCCGCTGCTCGAAGAGATTGTAACGATGCGCCTCTCGCCTGATTCCAGGCAATTGCTGGCAGCTCTGGCGGTCTCTGCACTCCCGCTCCCTGCTCCCTTGCTCCCCTATCTGACGGAGCATCCAAAGCGGTGTGTGAAAGAGCTGGTACGTTCTTCGCTGCTTTCCAGGGATCCAGATCACCTGCATCTGCTCCCACTTGTCTCCGAATCGGTCCTCCAACAACTCTCACAGAAGGAACAGGAAAGCATTGAGCAGCGCCTCATCACGGCCTATCATCAGTGGATGCGGGAAGGGAGCTACCGGGACGAGCAAGAGCAGGCTGCTGTCATTGCCGAACTGGCGATCCTCTACCTCAAACATCACCACCTGCTTGAAGCAGCGGAATTAGTGACGGAGTATGGCTGGCTGAGCTTTCAGTTTGGCCATGCCTCACGCCTGGCGCGCATTGTGCAGCAGGTGCTGGATGAGTGTCATTGGAAGTGGCAGACTCCTCAGCAGGAGATCGCGGCCTACCTCCTGCACTATCGATTGGCGAAGTATCGCGGGGAAAAGCTCTCGACAGAACAGCGGGGTCAGATGTACCTGCGCCTCTACAGAAGAGCAGAAGAAGAGGGGATTCATCTTTCACCAGCAACCGAAGTTTCCTTGATGAAGCCCATTGTCATCTCTCTGGCTGACAGCTCTCACTTTGAGGAGGCCCAGGCTCTGATAGACGAACACCTTGCCCGTGTAGAGCCGCTGCGAGAAAGCGACCCGGCAACGTATGTATCTTACCTTTACTACCAGGCGTATGTGTGTGCCAAATGGGGGGAGCACGAAGAAGACCTGGCACTGGAGCAGCAAGGCCTCGCAGCGGCGAGCGAGAGGGGAAGAGCCTATTTTGAGAGAGCTGCCAACCTGTACAAAGAGTGCATTCATCTCCTCCGCCTGAGCGCGAGGGGAGCTGCCCCGATCAGACAAAGCACCATTTACTATAACGCGATGTGCAACTTTTTTTCGGCGCGCTTGAAAAGTGAACCTGAAAGTAACCGAAGAAGTCATGCAAGAAAGCTAATTGGCTTCGCAAGCGTCGACGCAAAAGAAAGTTGCACATCGCGTTATTTAACCAGGCCCTATGGACCAAGGGCTAGAAGGAAACTCCCTGCTCGAGAAGCACTGCCGGGGAAAGACTCCTGTCTTTCTTTGAGAAGCATTTCTGAGGATAATCAGTTGTAATACGTCAGTCAACATTTCTCTTATCACTTTGCTTCAAAGCCAACGTAGAGCAATTGCGGATCGTGATCTTGGAGCAGAGCAAGGAGCTAGATATCTTGATCACCGACGGGGAGTGACGATGCCATGGTGATAGCCTGCTTCTCGTCAAGATAGCCTTTAGCCTGGAGACGAAAGAGGCAGGCATATGTGCCATTCAGGTGCAGTAACTCCTCATGATTGCCCTCTTCAATAATCTGTCCTTGCTCGATGACCAGGATGCGATCCGCCTGACGTACAGTAGAAAAGCGATGCGCTACTAGAATCGTCGTTGCCCCCATAGTGCTCTGCCGTATACGAGCGAAGATCTTCGCCTCAGATTCAGCACTAGGGATCACAGTATTGATTGGCTTACGTAGGCAGATCAGCCATTGGACCATAACAAAATAACAGAAAGATCCAATGCGATCTCAGGCGATACGTTGGGCGAGGCATCCTCCTTTCCCGTCTGCTAGACGATGAGTGGTAGAACACGCCTTTGCCGGGATCATCCGGCTTCTGTTGACTTACTCGTTACGCTGGAGGCTTACAAGCTCTGAGTCTTCATCAAGCGCCAGGTATCCTGTGCGTGCTTGCCTTGCTCGCTCCTCCTTTTCATAGTTGATCACAACCTTCCACATTCGAAGTATACCTATCCCTATTGGTTTGTACAATCCATCCAATGATGATTTATGATCTAAACATCAGACGTAGCTATAGATAAGCAAAAGACATATAAAGATATCAGCAAACATGAGTCATCCCGAAATTTAAGAACGAAGGTTCGAGGATAGGAAAAAAGAGGGAAAACAGGCAAAAAGCTCCCCCTTTTGAGAGAGAATAGAAGTGAAAGACTACTCGATCTCAGAAGGGGGAACGTTGCATGAACCAGTATGACATAGGAGACACAGACGAGCAAGAGGTGGTGCCAGAAGACCGGCAGGGAGCACAACGGCTAGCTCAACGCTTAGATGCTTTTTTGGCTCCATTGCTCGAAGTGCTCGATGCCTCCATAGATCGGCGCTTAGTGCGGACCTTGAGTGATCTGGTGAGCAGTCTGATCCAGTTACGGCATCGAGAAGCGGGAGTGCTGCTTTCCGACCTGGGGGCGGTCTTGCTCAATCCCAGGTCGGCTCCAGCAGGCAGCAAACGGCTCCACAACTTACTGCACAGTCCTAGATGGGTGGCCGCTATTGTCGATCAGTTTCTCTTTCGCCTGGCTGAGCAAGAGTTAGGCAAGTTGGAAGAGAAAGGAGAAACGGCGCTGGTGCTCCACGATGGCAGCGAGTTGGAGAAACCGGAAAGTGTGCATGTGGAAGGCTTGTGCCCGGTGCGCTCCGGCAAAGGCCGACGCCTCTCACGTCCGCGTCCCAAAGTCAAGTGCGTCAGTCCCACCAAAGGCCAGCCGATCATTGTGCCCGGCATCCACTGGCACGCGGCCATCCTCATTGGCCTGGCCAGCCTGCCCCATGTGGTCAAGATGCACTATTGGACCAGCCGAGGCGAGCGGGCCAGTACTGCTCGACAGGAGGAAGAACGGGTGGTGGGACAACTCGCTCGTGCCTGGGGCCGACGGGTCATTCATGTCTTTGATCGTGGCTGGGCAGCTGGGCCATGGCTGACGGTGATGCAGAAGTGGGGACTGCGTTTCGTGGAGCGCTGGACCAGCCGCTATGAACTGCTTGATGAGCAAGGAAAGGAGCGCAAAGCCTGGGAAATGGCGCGCGGGAAAAAAAAGAGCCTGCAGGGCAAATTGTGGTGGGCCAAGTTTGGCCGCGAGATTTCCCTGACGGTCAAAGTACGTCCGGTGCGTCATAGCAGCGTGCCTGAAGTCCCGTTGTATCTGGTAATCGCCAGTGCCAAAGAATGGGACTCGCCCTGGTATTTGCTGACCAACGAACCGCTTGAACGGGTGGAAGACGCCCTGCGCATTGTGCAAATCTACGTTCGACGTTGGCAAATCGAGTGGAGTTTCCGTTTTGAGAAATGCGAATTGGGCATCGAGCACATCCGCGTGCGGGGATGGGAGGCCCATCTCAAGTTTCTCACGGCGATTCCCCTGGTGTACGCTTTTTTGCTTTCCTTATTAGAACTGGAAAGCGTTCTGCTACGCGGCTGGTTATTGGACCGCTGGGATCATCAAACGGGCAAACGCGCCCGGCAGGCCGTTCAGCCGCTCTATCGCTTGCGCCGGGCGCTCAGCCGCTTGTGGGGAGTCTACCGCCCTCAAAGCGCCCATCGTGGCTCCTGGTGGACTTCAGACTCCCCCTCTTTCTCCCTTTCGAATATCTGTTCTCAAAGTTCGGGGTGACTCATGTTCGTGTATAGCGAAGAGGGATTAGGCCTCAGTGTCCCTTATTCTGTTGATTCTGGTAGGAGCAATACGAGTATCTTTGCTTTATAGCGATTCAGTTTAAACTTCTCATGAATGTGAGTAATGTGTGTGCGAACAGTAGGCTCGGAAATCTTGAGTTGCTCAGCAATCTCGCGCTTCCCCAGGCCGCTCCATAGAAGGCGAAAAACCTCTCGTTCGCGATCAGTGAGCACTTCATCATTGAGCGAAAAAAGCAGGTGATGAGTCAGATATTCTGAGAGCCAGCGGTTTATCACTGGATCAGTCAAAAAGGTGCCTGGCACAAGATGCAGCGTTTGTTGCAAGAGATTGCGCGGCGTGTTTTCCATCAGATAGGCCAGTGCGCCCTGAAGACGCGCGAAAGCAAACATCTCTATAGTGGGTTCAGTGGCGAGAAGAACGAAGTGTCCAGGTGTCAGGGTGACTGCGGAGGTGACGAACGATTGATGCAGGATCATCAGGTCAAAGTGGCGCTGTTCCATTTGAGCCTGGAGTTCCTCACCAGTTGCTACTTCGTACACTTCGGGATGGTCTGAATCCTCTCTCACTATAGCACTAATTCCCTTGCAGATCGTTTCGTTTGGGTGAGCTATGAGTATTTGCTTTTTCTCCTGCATTTTGTTCTCCTTTGCCATCATCTGTCCCAGCATATGTTCTCTACAGTCTCTCTCCCCACGTTGTGACGAAGAATTGAATAGCACAGAAATCATCAGAGCGCATTTCTGCCTCCACCTGGTGGAAGAGCGCGTCGAACTCTTCTTCTGCGATGACCCCTTGTTTAAGCAGGAAAGGAAGAACTTTCTTGGCACCGAGTTGATAGTCAAAACACATGCTATCATGTGGTTCTGTCCCTGTAGAGTAATCAAGCCCAAGCGTGATGCTTTGAACGTTGTGATAGCCCGCTTTGCGCAGTATCGGTGCCAGCATAGGGGTAATGCCAAAGTGCCTGCCATCGGGTGAAAAGCTTTGCCCGGCCCGTTGTAATGCTTGCAGACCTAGCGAAGTTAACCTTTCGCATGCAGGGCTGTTTGTAATGACGGCTTCTGTCTCGGTGAGCCGGATGAGACCTCCAGGTCGTAAGAGGCGCATACACTCTTGTAGCAGGTCTGGCCATGCAGCTGGTGGCACAAATGATAAGAGGAAGCGCCCATTGACGAGATCGAAGGAGTGATCGGGGAAATCAAGCGGTTTGAGGACGTTCATCAGCTGGAAACGGGCGTTCCCTCGCTGCTGAATCAATGCCTGTGCGCGTCCATACATAATCATTTGGATATTGGGATCAACACCCGTCACATTCATATGTGGATATGCTCTTGCCACATCAACGACCCAGCCACCGGAGCCGCAGGCAAGATCCAGAATATCCCGTACGTTGGAGAGGTCAGGTTGTTCAGGAAAGAGGCCACCGGTAAACCGTGTGAGGATGCTATGTTGGACAAACAGCCGCACAATCTCTTCATCGCTACTCGCGTCGAGAATATACGTGCTTGGCGTCAGGTACGGCGGCATATCATCGGGCGTTGACATCATTGTTTCCTCCCTTAAGATTATGCAAATCAAATAGCACTTTCATCATCTGAGGAATTTTCCATAACTATTATAACATAAAATCAGCAATTTGCCCGGCTCTGTTATCGTTATCTCGCACGATAGTTGTTTTATTCAAGACTTTGATGAAAAAGCGGGGTACTCAATCAAGGCTCGTAGTCAGTTAAGAGAGATATCATCCTTTTGCTTAGTCTTCTATCATCCTTTTGCTTAGTTCTCATCTCAGCAAAAAGCTAATTGCGCAAAGTAGTTTGAGCAGTTATACTTGTTTTTGATGCGAATCTGACTCCTTTAGAGGCATACTCGAGTACAGGAGCACAAGCTATGGGATGGCCCATTGATGTCTTTGTAATCCGCTTATTTCTTCGCCTGCTTCTTGGGCTGATCTTGCTCAGTGTTGGCGTGAGCAAATTCCTGCATCAGCGGCAATTTCAGCAGGGAATACAGGAGTACAAGGTTCTGCCACCCGTTTTAGAAGCAAGGCTGGCACTCTCAGCAGTGTTATCGTATGGTATTCCTCTCGCCGAACTCGTCGCAGGACTTGGGCTACTTAGCGGTTTGCTGCTGGTTCCTGCTGCCCTACTGGCACTCACTCTCTTTCTGCTCTTTAGTGGCGCCATCCTGATCAACCTGTTCAGAGGGCGGCGTGATCTTTCCTGTCACTGTGGAGGTGCCCTTGGAGATCATCACATCTCCTGGTGGCTTGTTGGACGTAATGGTCTCTTGATAGCGGCCCTCCTTTTTCTGCTCATCACTCCTTCTGATATGTTCACCGTTATAGCATTTGTTCATAGTCCGTCTCTGTTGAATCAGTCCCTTATGAGTACTATTGTCCCTGTTGTTGTCCTAGCAGGAGCAGTAGCTGCTGCTACTGCACTATTTAATGCTGCACGAGTCTTGTGGCGTTCTTGACCCGTTTATGTGAAAGGAGGAAGATTATACCTACTGGGTGGATGGTAAGTATCATAGCCCTCTGGGTATTGGTACTCTTTGAAACCGTTTTGTTGGTTTTATTGCTTCGTGCATTAGGACAAATAAAGCAGCAAGGAGAGTGTCCGGGAATCAGGTGCAGGCTTCAGGAGAAGGGGGACTCTCTCCAGGTAAGAAGGCTCCATCTTTCACTGCAACTGATTATGAAGGGAGAGTAGTTCGGCTTGATGATTTTCAAGGGCAAAGACGTATTCTCGCTTTTATTTTACCGGGATGTTCTTCGTGTACTGGCACGATGAGTGCTTTGAATAGCTTTGTGCAGAGTGAGGATGTGACGAAAGTGTTCGTAATCGGTGGGTCAGATCGAGAGTTGAATCATGCCTACGCTCTTGAGCATGAGACACATCTGACTGTTTTGACTCCAACGCGAGACTTTCATGCAGGACTCTATCAAATTCAGGGAGTTCCCTTTGTTTTCGTCATTGATGAAGCAGGTATTATTCGTGCAAAAGGAGTTGTAAATGAAGACGAACAATTACAACGACTCCTAGCAGGAGCTTTTGCACTGACATCAGTTTCTCAATAATACAGGCTTCTTAACGGAACAATGACGATGACAAGGCAACACACAAACAGAAAAATGGAGGAACACATGGCATCCAAGCATGATACGGGAAAGCAGGAGGGCAAGCAACAGTTTTCACGACGCCGTTACTTGGCATGGGTTGGGCAAGTCGCTGCTGGCCTTTCATTGGCGGGTATTGGTTTAGGTATAAACGCTGCGAACCCCAAACCTGCTTTTGCTGCAGCTGATACACCTGAAATCCGTAATTGCGTGTATTGTCCACCGTATGGAACTTACTGTTGTGATAGCTGTACTTACCAAACAAACTGCTATCAAAAGTACCAGTACAGCAAGTTCTATTACACCGGTCAATGTGTTGGTTATAATTGCCTAACCTATGTTGGTTGTTCTGTATGCACATCTTCAGGCTGTCCAACAAAGTGTTAGGAGTATCTTTTGTCTACGGCCCGGGTAAAAAGGATTGATGGGTTTGGGATAACAAGCTGCCATAGCCCATCCCTCACAGCACTGGTATGTTTCGTATCAGTGCTGCTTCCTTTGTTGAAGTGTTGTATTCGGTTCCTTTTCCTCATATCAAAACTGTGTCTTACCATAAGAGTTGGTATGGCACGTACTTTTCTGGCACTTTGAGAAGGTGTTAATTTAGGCGGAAATGGAAGGTGTTTTGCATGTTTCACTATGTCTGGCTCATGCTCCGTCGCCAACATGGACGTAATGTGTTAACGGGTAGTGGCTTCCTTCTCGCTGCATGTGCCTTGATTCTCTTAAGTGCAACAACACAGACTACTGACTTGCAGGCCAAACAGATTATCAGTCAGAATTGGCGCTCCACCTACGATCTGGTAGTATTGCCACCGCAGACTGCAATCCCATCAAGCACAACTATACCTCCTGATCAGTTTGAGGGCTACGATGGAGGAATTAGCATCCAGCAATACAGACAGATCAAAACATTGCCAAACATTGCGGTTGCTGCTCCTATTGCTTTTGTCGGCTACGTTCTCTTCCCTACAGTGACTTTAAACTTCGGCCCTCACGGCCTCTCCCCCGGTTTTTATAAATTGCATTGGACATTGACCGCCTTTAATGGTTTCGAGTATATCACTGAATACGACGCCACAACGTTCGTGTATGGCTCTGATGCTCCCTGTCCAGCAGGGGCTTGCGGTCTCAGTAATGACCAAGAGCAAATTTTGAATGAGATTGGAGTTAGCGATTATTTTTTTACGAGAAATGGGCCATACGCCTACTATACAGGAGTTCCTAATCTCGGGACGTTTTTGTTAGCAGCGATAGATCCGGTAGCAGAAAATCAATTGGCCCATCTTGATGCCAGTATCGTGCAGGGAGATTCTCTACCAGAGCAAACGCAGCTCCTATTACGACCAGATCAACCCTATGTGACAGGAGATGCTGGTGAGAAGGTTCCCAACTATGAGGTACCCTTACTACTCAATACACACCTTCCAGGACAATTGACATTACAAGCCTCTTTAGTTCACCTTCTCACTCCAATTACTGATCCACAACAAGTACTTATGCATGGTGGTAGAGATTACCTTGACCAACTTTCGCAGCAAACGATCTTTAATGGCGATGTGCCGATGGCCCAGAACAATCTTCAACTGCTCGGAGGAGGAGAAAACCTCCAGCAACAGGGATATTCTGACATGCAGATTCAATACAATGGCTATCCTTATTTCCCCCTGAATTTTGTTTCAGGCCCTGCCCCTTTAACCTATCATACTGCCACGGCTCCTAAGGACGCTAGGGGGATTGCCTATACACTTATTCCCAATCCAGATCAAACACCAGGAAAAGCGGAAGTGGCATTTCGCAAGATCAAGCCTCTTCCTGGTACACTTCGTCAATTTATGGGAACCTATGGGTATAGTTATGAAGCTGTCGATCAAACGTTTTATAATGGAGTGAGCTATACAGCTGAACCAGTAGGGGAATTTGACGGGCAACGTCTCTCGGCAACCTTTACCAATGTGCTCAACTGGCTGCCTGAGAATACCTATACTTCTTTCCCAACTGTTCGGCGCTATGACGCACAAGGAAGACCTGTCAAACCGACCATGATGCTCTCAACGACCAATCCATCGGGATATCTCATGGAATCCCCTTTAGCCCTGACCACCTTAGCTGCCGCGCAACAGATTCGCGGTAATGATTGCATTAGTGTGATTCGCATTCGGATAGCGGGCAATCTCACACCAGATGAGGCAGGATGGAAACGTGCTTCACAGGTAGCCCAGGAAATACACCAACGTACGGGATTACGCGCTATTGTCACCCTGGGAGCCTCCCCACAGCCTACTCTGGTTTTTATTCCTGGCGTCAAAGCTGGTCAATATGTGGGTGCGACACAGACTATTGACCCAGTTGGCTGGGTTGAGGAGCGTTGGATCGCCATTGGAGTCGCCTTGGTTTACCTCAACCAGTTAACACAGACTCAAATCTTCCTGTTGGGAGCTGTGCTATTGGTCTGCCTGGGTTACCTAGCAGTGATGATGAGTTTCCTGGTTTCGACCCAACGTCGCGAAATCGCTGTCTTGAGCGCATTGGGCTGGCGACCATGGCACTCAATAGGCATGGTCATAGCACAAGCACTTACACTCGCGCTCTCTGGCGGTATCATGGGTACAGGCCTCGCCTTACTGATCGTCTTTTTAATTGGGTCCAGTCTAGCGTGGTCCATCGTGTTCTCGGCGCTACCCACTGTGTTAGGGTTGGCCCTACTCAGTACTCTCTACCCCCTCTGGACGGTTTGGTGCCTCCAACCTGCCGAGGTGTTACGGGCTAGAACGAAAGTGGTCGGAATGCGTACCATCTCTCGCTGGGAGGCCTCATTGTGGTCACGTTTGCCTACACTGGGAACTATGGCCTGGCGCAATCTTTCTCGTTCCGCCGTGCGGGTGGGAATTGCCCTAGGTAGCCTATTTCTTTCAACGATACTCTTAACTGTTATAGTGGATAGCCTCCTGGTTATCCACAAGACGTTGCAAGGTACGCTACTGGGGAATTATATCCTTGTGCAAACAGCAGTTCCCCAGATGGCAGGCGTTGTCTTTGCTGTACTCTTGACCTTCTTGAATCTGGCCGACCTACTGATGTTGCAAGTACGCGAAAGGCAGCAGGAAATCGGCCTCTTACAGGCCGTCGGTTGGCGGGTGCAGATGGTACAGCGCCTTTTTGTGCAGGAGGGTCTCATGTTGGCAGTACTGGGAGCCGCGCTGGGAGGGCTAGTGGCATCAGGAATACTCGTGACGCGACATGAGACGCAGGGAATAGTTCCTGTCCCTTTGATAGCTATAGGGGTGGTAGTTTTCATGTTGGTGGTAGCAGTGCTGGCAACGGTCCCAGCGTTACGCGCTATCAATCGCTTACCTCCGTTGGATACGTTACGGGCTGAGTAACTCTATAAGCCGATCATCCTAATAAGACCTATCTTGAGGAGAAATGTTAGAAAGGTGCAAATTATGCAACATAAACCCATCAATGAGAAATCATCGCGTCACAAAGTCAGGCTCACCTCCACTCTTGTGCTCTTGCTGGTGTGCATCCTCCTACTGATCGCTCTTATCTCTCCAGTACGCGATATCGTGTTCAATCACTTCCTGGCAGTTGCGCCCTCACCATCGCCGACCGTGACTTTAGCTCCTGGCGATGATGTGATAGCTATTCATGCGTCGCCGCCTGGTACGGTTACCGTCGATGGACATAGTGTTGTCTTGGACCCTCAGCAAGACAGAACCTACTATGCATCCTCAATTATTCATCTCTCGCGGGGGCAGCATCGAGTTGCCTGGCAAGCGCCGCCATTTTTGCCGATCACCTGCCTTATCTTCGTCCCGCCAATCAGACCTGATTTGTGCAACGCTGAATCGAATCAAAATGCGACCGGCCCCACTCTCGGACGCTTGATTGCGTTCAATGCGTCGCTGGCAGATTTGTCTCCCAATCAACAGACAGCGTTAGAACAAACCATTCAGGACACCCTCAATACGCTGCAATCGACCGCCACGCTCCAGCCAGGTGAACAGTATCTCTTTACCCCGCCCAACGGGGTAGCGACGGTAAAGACGGCCACCCAGCCCTTGAAGGCGACACTCAGCTTCCAGCTCGACGACAATCTATCGTCTAAGAATGTCTGTACCGACTATAGTGATACCTGCACCTACCAGGGACAAAACTGTCTCCAACTCTGTTCATCGCCTTTGTATGCTGGTCCACCGGTACAGGGCGCACACCTTACCTGGGATAGCATGGGCCTGTTCTATCCCACTTGGACATATAAAACCCTAAGCGGGCAAGCGGTGGCGCAAAATCAGCCCGACGCCAATGTTGCTGCTGCTGGTCAAGACCATACTCTCTATTTCAGAATCACCTGGGATGGCGCAACGTGGCACGCCAGTACCCATGTCTTTCCCGAAACTGTCTCACAACAGTTCAGCGCTGCACCAGCATGTGATTCGATCACCAACGAGGTAGGGAACACGCCGCAATATAGCACGACGAACGATGGGCAAAAAGTTGTCTGGGGCTTTGCTGCTGCTACGAACGAGGCTGAAGGGTGTCTGGGCATTGTCGTACCCGCGCCAGCATCGCAGAGCGAGTCCCCGAACTTCAAGCAACCTGCTGCCTATCTCCTCTATCGTTTCGGCGTCTTACTGGCGGCAAACGCACTTGCCCACAGCGAATTTCCTGCTATTCCAATGGCGGATGCCTACGAACAAAGCATCGCCCAGAGCATCGCGGCAAAATTACAGTTCTGATCCAGTCAGGCTTCCATGGCTGCCAAGGTTTCTAAGATCCTCCAGCACTTATCGCGCTTGGTTCGCTACTGGCTGTGCTCCTCATTGGCGCACTGGCAACCATTTCTGCCCTCTAGCCGGGTTCCGTTTATGGACATTCTGCATGCGCAGGAACATGCTGCTGCAATACTTTTTCTCGTCTAGCGTCCTTCATAGAGAACACAGCTTTCATTAGTGGCTTGAAGAGTTGGTGAGGGGTACAAAGGATTAGGAGGATAATCCGGTAGTAATTCTCTGAAAGGCGCTTTAAGGAATAGCTTATGTGGCACAGCAGGTCTGTGCGCCAACTGGCAAAACAGTTCTGGCAAGGCGCTCTACACCTATCACGGGCATACTGCTGCTGTCCTTTCGGCGTCGTGGTCCAATGACGGCACGCGCATTGCCTCTAGCAGCAGCGACAGAACGGTGCGCATCTGGATCGCCAGTGTGCCAGTATCAGGCTGAGGATTTTTGTTCCTTTTCACCTTTTGAGAAAAATGAGGGCTGAAAAGAGACGGTGAGAGTTCACGTAAGCAGTACGAAGCTTGCTAGAAGGAAATTGACTTTTGTGGGTTCAACGATGAAACCAGCTTTCTGGCGACTGCGGCGCAGCTTTACCCGCCTGTCGTTGACAGGAGCGGGTATCCTGGCGGCTGCCGTTCTCGTTTGCACCGTCCCACTTTATTCGCAGGTGGCAACTACGGCTGGCCTGCGAGGCATCCTGCTGGCTACTCCTACAAACAAACGTCGATCTCGTTCTGCATGCTCACATGACCAGCATCTCGACCGATTAAGTAATTATTACCAGGTTTTCTGAGTAACCATATCATTCTATTGACATTTTGTTGTATCAGTATTATATTTCATTAGGTAAAATATAAAATAGTAGGTATCAGTACTATGAGGGGTAATTATGCCTGAGATTACCATCTATAACCGTTTAGCCGTTTTACGTGCTGAGCGCGGCTTATCTCGCCTGGGCCTCGCTAATGCTCTAGGGATTAATTATCAAACCGTTGGTTATCTGGAACGTGGTGAATATAATCCTAGCCTTGAGCTTGCTTTTCGTATCAGTGAGTTTTTTGGTTTGCCTATAGAGGCTATTTTCTCGACAAAGCCTTTCAAACCTCTCAGTGAGGAGATATACAATCGGCAGCAGGCAAGCGGAAATTAGTCGATGAGTAAAGTCGACGGAAATACCTGCTATTTGGGAAGGAGAATACTTTGATGAACTATCAAGATCCAGAGGAAATTTTACCGGGTTGGTCTTCATCGGTAGTACATCGTTTGCCCGTTTTGATTCTGTGCCTCAGCTTTTTTGCCTGCCTGGTATCTCTCTTGCTTACTAACCCTATTTTTGGGGAGCCTGACAAAATGCTATCACCCGAATTGATATTATTCATCAAGAATAATCGTCTCTCTATCCTTCTTGTGCCACTGATCAGTCTTCTGGTTTGCCATCTATCATTAAGATATTTCACCGGACAAATCATGGCTTGTCCTGAACGCTATCTTGACGAGCGCCAGAAAATGATCCGGGATTGTGCTCATCGCCGTGCTTACAAGATTGTTCAGGTAGCATGTTTATTTATTCCACTGTGTTTTTTCGTTTACAGCCTGCTCTGGTCGGCCCTCGTTGCTATGCCTTCAAGCCCGGATAGCACGGCAACTTTTTCCTGGGGTAGAGGTGTAATACTCATCCATTCTTCGCAATTAAATCTCCCTTTTAAGGAGACTGAATTCAGTAATCTCTCCTTGAGTTTGGTAGATACTCACGTAGAGGGTTTGCAGCTTACAGATCAACCGTTATCCTCTCCTCCTCATCAGCTCTTCTTCGGTTTCGATAACCCGGTCGATATTGCAGTCTACTATAGTACCTTTCTGTTCTGTCTCTTTTTAATGGTAACTGCTCTACCGATGGCTATCGTTTCCTGGAAAGAGCCATTCCTCTAGAGATCTCTAAAAGAGAGGAACGTGATGATGAGAAAGGTTTGGACAATGCAGCCATACGTATTCCTTCAGTTGCGACGGCAGCTCGGCAAAAGCATGCTGGCAATGAGTGGTTTCTTGCTTGTCGCATGTACTCTTATTCTCTTGAGTGCAACGACGCAAACGACTGTTGTACAAGCTAATCAGATTATTAACCAAAACTGGCGATCTACTTATGATATCGTCGTTCTATCCCCAAAGGTAAAAATCCCTTCTGGACAGAATATTCCTGCCGATTTTCTGGAAGGGTATGACGGTGGCATAAGTATGCAGCAATACGCACAAATTAAACAACTCCCAGGCGTTGCCGTTGCTGCCCCCATTGCCTATATTGGCTACATAGCTTTACCTACCCCAAAAATCTATTTTCCTAACCGAAGCTTTCCTGCTGGTTACTATCAACTCAATTGGACTTTGGTTGCTTTTGATGGTCAACGAAATATTGTCGAATATCAAGCAAGTACCATCTACCAGATATTTCCTTGTGCCCAAATTTACGATGTGCGTCCTCTTAATATCGTATTAAATGAGCAAACAAAGGATCAGTGTTCTACAGGTTCTCCGGGATTCTCTCCCATCCTGAATTTTGCTACGCCCGATACAGGAATTTTTCTGTTGGCAGCTGTTGATCCAGAAGCAGAGAATCAATTAGTACATCTTAACCAAAGCGTTGTGAGCGGTCGCATGTTAACCGAACGAGACGCCGTTCACCAGGATCAACGTATACCAGATACCGTGAGAATGATCAGCCCTATTACTCACCAATCGATCCCTGTCGATGCCATCCCTATGATTATTAACAAAGATCTTCCCGGCCAGATTACGCTGACAGCAACATTTACTCAGCTTTCGCAAGGAATACTGTCTCCCGAGCAACTTCGAGAACGTGGTGGGGCTGACTATCTCAATGGCCTGCATCATCAAGCCGTACAATTCCAGGGAACAGTGCCTCTCGTACAGAACGATCCGCAACGCTTTGCAGGTGCCCAGTTAGTATGGAATGGTCATTCGTGGCAAACGCTTCCCTCTTCGTCGACAGGGGATATATTCAGTTCCTTTAACTTCATTCTAAATTTTTCTTCAGCCTCGTCCCCTACAAGTCTCACATATAGACCAGCAATTGCTCCTAACGGCTCACATGCCTACTCTCTCGTGCCTATAGGAGTACAAGGGCCAGAAGTAGCCTTTCGTCAGCTCCTTCCCCTTCAGACCACTGAGAAACCAGGAGAAAATGTCGTGTACACCTTCGAATCTGTTGGACAGTTTGCAGGTAAAAACCTGACCTCACAGTTTAATAATCCACTCAACTGGTTACCTGAAAATACCTATACTTCCCCTCCAGTAACTTTACGTTATGATGCACAGGGACATTTAGTGCCACCGACAACACTTCTCCCTACGACTAATCGTGCTGGCTACATTATGCAGCCTCCACTTGCTCTTACCACTCTAACGGCTGCCCAACAACTGAAAGGCAAGAACTGTATCAGCGCTATCCGTATTCGCGTTTCAGGAGTAAATAGTGCAAATCAGGATAGTTGGAAAAGGATACAGCAAGTTGCGGGTCTCATTGCACAACGCACTCACTTACAGGTACTTGTGACGCTAGGTTCCTCGCCGAAACCAACCCTGGTCTATGTTCCAGGAATCAAGCAAGGGCAATTTGGCGTAAAGCAAGACATCGCGCCAGTAGGCTGGGTAGAAGAACGCTGGATAGCTGTTGGAGCCTCTCTTCTCTATCTCACACAGTTAGGAGCTACCCGACTCCTCCTTCTGGCCGCTGTCCTAGCTGTCTGCTTAGGTTACCTCATAGTGGCTTTTAGTGCATTAATGTCGGCACAGCGAACAGAATTTTCCATCCTGAGTGCTTTGGGCTGGCGACCCTGGCAAACTACCCGGCTTTTCTTACTACAGGCACTCCTTTTAGCACTCAGTGGAGGGAGTATAGGACTGGGAATAGCCTTATTGCTTATTACACTCCTCGGTGCTACTCCTGTTTGGGTCGTAGTAGCCTGGACTTTACCAGTAGTATCTTTCATGGCTTTACTGAGTTCAATCTACCCACTTTGGCAAATCTGGCGTATCCAACCGGCAGAAATTCTGCGCGCAGGCTCCATCGTCACGTCGGGAAAAGCTCGTTTCTTTCATTTGTCTCGCCTGGCTGTGGTTTCACCTCTTGGATCACTGGTCGTACGCAACCTACTACGCTCACAGCCACGGACTCTGACAACCCTTGGAAGTATCTTTTTGTCTGCGGCATTGCTCATGGTGATGTTGAGCAGCATTCTGGCTTTGCATCAAACGCTCATAAATACCCTGTTAGGTAGCTTCGTTCTCTTGCAAACAGCAGTTCCCCAGATAGCCGGGTGTGTATTTGCAGTACTCCTTACTTTTTTGAATGTGGCAGATTTGCTCTTACTTCAGGTACGAGAACGACAACGTGAGATCGGCCTTTTGCAGGCTGCTGGTTGGCAAGTGAAACAGGTGCAATGGCTTTTCTTACAAGAAGGGATAACCCTGACAATTATTGGTACACTTCCCGGCGTGATAGTGGCATTATGGATCTTGCTTGTCGAGCATACAACACAGAACATTATTCCAGCTCCACTGCTCGCACTCATCATTCTGATGTTTATGGTGCTAGTAGCAGCTCTGGCAACGCTTCCCGCTTTACGTGCAGTGAGCCGCATGCCGGTCATTGATATACTACGTGCCGAATGATGAGTGGAGAAGGATAATTCAGCATAGCAATATTTCTAGAAAGTTGATGTAACGTCCTCATAGAGGAGGAAAAATTTGGAAAAAGAACAAACGGTATCGCATTCTGATCATCATGGAGAAGAACACCAGACGATCTTACGTGTGGAGAATCTGAATAAAACCTATACGATCCCCTCTGGCAGGTTACGCATCCTCCAGAATATTTCCTTGCAGGTTCGTCAAGGAGAATGGGTTGCCATTACTGGTCCATCAGGGTCAGGGAAAACGACATTACTTTCCCTACTTGGGGCTTTAGATAGCCCAGAGAGTGGGGAAATCTGGCTTGACGAGATTGCCGTCCATCGTCTGAAAGGGCCGCAGGCAGCCGATTTCCGCCGGGAAAAGATCGGCTTTGTCTTCCAACTGTTCTACCTGCTGCCCAATCTGACGGCGCTCGAAAACGTCATGGTGCCATTGTTACCGTACCGACGAAAGCTGAGCTTCGATTTGGAACGCAGAGCGAAAGAACTTTTAGAGCGAGTTGGTCTGGGTGATCGGCTCGGTCATCCCCCTGCACGGCTCTCCGGTGGCGAGCAGCAGCGTGTTGCTATTGCGCGCGCCCTTATCAATCGTCCCAGCCTAGTGCTGGCTGATGAGCCAACGGGCAATCTCGATCCTACAACCGGGGCAGAAGTCCTGGCTCTCTTACGTGAATTGCAGGCTGTCAGTAACCAGACGTTGATCATGGTGACTCACGACCCGCAAATAGCCGCTTTAGCTGATAGACACATTCGTTTAGAGCAATTGGGCTATCACGGCATTCATTAAGTACCAAACAACTCTAGGCTGGTAGTGCCGACCCATAAAAAAGACTGTTGTTGCTATGAGAGGACTAAATGGTGAGCAGATGTCATGGCTTTGCACTGAATCCAAAAAGTTGGTTCATGCCCCTTTTCGATGATCAGTTGTGGTAGAATAAGAAAACATTTGTTCCTAGAGCTTGTTTCTGAGATCCCGGTAATCTCGCTCGATACGTGCTACTGCATCCACATCATTCAATAGCCTGTACATCCTCTTACAGAGCTGATAATACCGCTCTCCCTCGCGCTGATCAGGGACGATAGTCATTGCTGTTCTCATACACCACTCGTAAGCTTGGGCTGCGTGCTGGAGCGAGACAATTCCTCGATTCGGATTCCCTTGCCATATTTCGTATTCGCATTCTGCGATATATTCAATGATGAGCAGCCGTTTCTGACGTAGTTCTATGATCACATCTTTTAACCATCGCTGGTATGCTTTATGATTAAGAAGAGGTACCAGATACATCTCGACTTGTCGCTCCATGATCTGTACAGCCAGTGTCCAGGATTCCTCTAACGGTAATAGAGTTCCTGCCGCACGGAGGTTCGCAACCTTGCTACTCATGGCTAGCACTACTTCAATGCCATCTAATGTGATGCGCTTTATACGCCAAGCCCAGTGTCCATCAGTTTTACCAGATCGATACAGTTTCATTGGTCTCAATCCCTGGCGCTCCAGCGCTTCGTTGATCAGTTTTAATGTTCGCCTCGCTTCGGCATGGAGCGCTCCACGTGTGACAGCAAAGTACACGTTATTCAGGAGGTCGGCAGTTAAAACCCAGGACTTGTGCCCTACAAGTGCCAGGTAGAGTATAAAGGCTGCCCGATAACTTTTCAATTTGAAGGGGATGCTGACTCTGGTCTCGTCTCGACCGATAATCAATAATGTTAAATTTTCAGCGATTGAGATGATCACATCCTTAATTGGTTGCCTGGCTCGTATTTGCTGCAAGAAGTCCGTACTCGGCGACTTCTGTTCTGCAGGAACGGTCGTGGCTCTTTGGCGATTTTGCAGTACGCTGGAGAGAGATGGAATATAGGTGATACAATCACTTGCACTGTACCACCAGTAGCACCCCAGAGTAGCAATCTTGACTGGTAATTCCTTCATCTGCTCGAGATCGCCACGGAATGTTTCATAGAGCATCTTATCCTTTAATGCAGCGAGGATAAGATAGAGAGCGGCCATCATCGATATAGCGGAGCCCCACGAAGCACTGTTCAAAAACAACTGCAGCGAGGGCGGCATCGGGCCATGATAGGTTAGATCGATAATCATTTGCTGGATCAGATACCACAATGTAAACAAGAAAAAGATTGCGGCAAAGCCACCTTTGTAGACCGGCGCAAGTCGGGCGCGCCGGGTGTCAGGTATGCGTTTCGCTGGGAGTACCAGCATTGGGCTATCTAGTGGTAGAGATTCGTACATAGTTTGTTCCCTTTCTATAATTGCCTGATCCGCAACGTTTTTTGCGGTTGCTCTATACTATCCCCCAGAAACTGGACAGGCAAATAAGATAGAATGAAGCGGGAGCAAAAAAACGTCAGGAAGAGGAAAAGATGTCTGTTCACCGGAAACGATATAGCGCTGAGGAAAAGACCCGGGTCG